>Ga0210033_1003548_pt1 | contig 12583 bp, 9 predicted proteins | sample CryGeymeta201501_FD_185465 | JGI IMG/M metagenome (GOLD analysis project Ga0210033, IMG submission 185465) | Groundwater microbial communities from Crystal Geyser aquifers in Utah, USA - Crystal Geyser metaG 2015-01 (SPAdes) (version 2) | ecosystem: Environmental > Aquatic > Deep subsurface >... | reverse complement strand
TCGGCACCCGCTCTCCGCGCAACCAGTCCAGGTGTTGCTGTTCCTCTCGCTTAAGTCTCATGTCGCGTCTCCTTCGTGCCGACCGCGCCTTACCTGTTTGCCTCCCTTCTCACGCTACACCACATTGACCAGCTGGATAACTTTGGCGTACGTCTCTTGACCACCCTCCCGCTCGCAACCCGCGTTATGAAGCTTCCGCAACACGAACTACGTAGTGCGTCATGCCCACGTACCGGTGACACGGGTACAAGTTCCCATCCACGCCCACGGTGGTGCAACCGCGGCACACCCCACAGCTCAGCATCGGCGCGCGCTCGCGCTTGAAGACACTGCGGACCGTCCCCGAGTACGGGTCGTACCGCAGCTCCTCGCCTGCCTTCACCTGCCTCAGCCAACGCTCCAGCATCCGTCGCAGCTCCCGCTCGGTGTCTGGCCGGTGTTGCGGCCCGACATCGTAGGGTCCCAGGCGGTAGGACTTGCCCTGGCAGATGTGAAGCCCCACGCGGGTGAAGCCGAAGTCCTCCAAGAAGGTGACAATGTCGTACAGATTGAGGTGCCTGTTCGACACCGTGCACCGGGCGGTCACCCGCCGGCGCCTCCGCATCAGCCGCTTCACATTGGCCGCCGCCCGCCCGAAGGAACCGTTCCCGTTCACGTCCACGCGGTTGTCGTCATGCACTTCTGGCGGCCCGTCCATCGAGACCATCAGCCCGAAGTTGTGCCGCTTGATCCAGCCGATCACTTCGTCATCCATCAACGTGGCGTTGGTCGTCAGGCTGTACATGACCTTCTTGCCTTCCGCCTGCCCGCGCTCCTGGCTGTACTCGATCACCCGCCGCATCACCGGCTTGTTCAGCAGCGGCTCCCCGCCGAAAAAGGTGATCTGGATAGAGTCCATGCTCTCTCCGCGCCGGAACACCAAGTCAACGGCTGCCTTCGCCACCTCCCAGGGCATCAGGCCGTTGTGCATGGCATCATTCTCGGTCACGTAGCAATACCTGCACCGCAGGTTGCACGCCTCAGCGAGGTACAGCTCGATCTTGTTGGTGGTCATCTTCACCAACCGGGCGATCTGGCGCTCATAGTCGCCGTCGTCGTAGGTCGTCACCGGCCCACGCAACAAGCCCTGTTGACGCAGACGCGTGACCTCGCGCGCGACCCTGTCTGCTTCCGCGGCGCCGAATTCGCTTCCCAGGGACGCGATCACGGCCGCCAGCGTCTGTCCTCTCAGCAGCCGGTCCAACAAAGCATACGCGGTGTCGTCCACGCGGATGAAGGTCAACCTCTCGCAGTCGAAGGCGAACCTCATCCCTTCATGGGTGAAGAGATGGTACGGCGCAAGCGCAAGTGCCTTCATCAGCCGGCGGCCCGCCCCATTTGACTCTGGGCCCATGTGGCTACATCGTCGCCCCCCATAGGGAAGTGGCTAAGGGCCGTGGCCGCCTGCTCGCGAACGCGCTGCTTGGTCTGCGCGTCGGTGACGACCTCAACAAGCGCCAGCATTCCCGCGATGTCCCACAGCGATCTGGCCGCCCGCACCTGCTGCTCCCGCGATCCCTTGAGCAGGAACTCCGTGAAGAAGCGCCGCCCAATGTCGGGGTCGATGTGGTTCAGCGCCGTCAGCGCGCGCTCAATCACCCACTCGTTGTCCCGGGCCGTTGCGAGGATGAGCGCGTTCGTGAGGGGGCGGACGGCAAGCTCAGGCGGGTATTCAGCCAGCACCATGGCGGCGCGGGTGCTGATCGCACGAGTCGCTTCGCCATCTCTCAGGAGCCCGATCAGGAGATAGCCAGCCGAAGCGGGATCAGCAAGTCGGCCCAATAGCGCCACCGGCTCATCGGCTCGGTCAACGTCAGAGCGGGTACACTGCACGACGTACGTGTGCAACTGGGGAAGCGCCTCGCGAAGAGCTTCGTCAGGGAATTCCGTCAGGACCTGACTTGCTTCCTCCCACACCTCTTTGGGCGTGTCCGTGGCGATGAGCACTTCGGCGAGGCGCACAGCAGAGCGGGGCGAGGGATCCAGCGCGAGCTTCTTCACGCCTTCCACCGTCAACTCGCACTGGGGGCGGTTGACGGTCAGGAGATGAGCGGGCAATTCCGCCTTTACCGGCAGCCTCACCTCAGCCAGGATGCGCCCATAGGTTGCTTCATCTGCCGAGGAGTCCCGCGCCAAAGCACGCTGCGCCCGCGCGCGCAAATGATATGCGTATGCCGCGTCTGGGACGAAGTTAAGCAGTGAGGTCGCATCGTCGGTCACGGCCTCCCACCGCTCCAAGTGGAGACTGAGAAGCGCTCGCCCAAGACGCAGCATCGGGTCCTCGGGGGAGCAACGCACCAGCTCGTCGTAGATCTCGACTGCGGTCTCCCCCTCTCGTTTCGCGTCCTGGTTCTTGCCTTGGGCACGCGCTGCGAGGCTCCCCCGGATGTAGGTGGAGGCCCGGAAAAGGAGCTTACTCCTGCCTTCCGGGGACCTGACCCAGGCGACCCGTTCCCCGACTCCGAGCTGGTCGCGTGTCTTCTCATCCTCGTCCGCCTCCACGTTTCTTGCCAAAGCCCGATGGCATTCGGCCCTGGTGGCGTACGCCTCGGATGAACTGGGCAGCCTCGCCACGCCGCGGTTAGCGTCCTCCAACGCTGACTGGGCATCTCCCATGGCCAGCAGCACCTGCGCCCGCCAAAGCCGGGCTTCGGGTAGCTCACCATCGAGTTCGACCGCGCGGCTCAGGCACTCCAGGGCGCGCCGGAGGCGAACCTCTCGCGGCTGTGCCTGACCATCGCCGGTTCGTCTGTGAACTCCACTCGCGAGCCCATACCCGAGCGCTGCGAAGCCATACGCGGTGAACGGCTCGAAGTCCGTGGTTTGACACTCGCCTACCCGTGCCAGACTCTGGAGGCGTTCCCGCGCCGCACGGGCCACTTCTGAGTCGGGAGGACCGGCCGCCAGCTTCTCGCACATCCTCCAGTCGCTCAGATCCCAGCGCTCCTTCTGCATTCTCCGGAACCCGTCAAGGAGCGCTGGAACCTCCCGAAGCGCATCCCCGTAGGCCTCGTACACGGGGTCCGGAGGGAAGTACCGCGCCGCGACCCCCAGTACGCCGGTGGCCCCACAGGGCAACCTCATCATGTGCCTATCGCGAATCGCCTTCTGGAAGGCCGCGAGCGCAGTGCCGAGATCTTGCTCGGCAACTCTTCGCAGGAGCGCCTCGTCATGAGAGGTATCGCCATCGATGTGCGTAGCCAGGCGCACCAACGCGGACGCGATTTCACGCTCCTCCGGCGTGTAGGTGGCATTCTGCGCACGCATGGGCATGCTACATAGCAAGTTGAGCAGCACGCTTACTACCAAAGGGGATCTCAGCCCGCCGCCGTAGCGCCAAGCTCCGTGAGACCACCCACGGGAATGAGTCGATCGCCATCGCAAAGTCATGAGTGACTCCCTTCTGTGGCGAGCAGCAATCTGCCCGGCATCGTCGTACGCTCTCCTTGTCAGGCACCGAACCGTGGCGACCCCCTACAGGGTCCGCGCGTCACACATCGGCCACGCCTTGGTCCGGGCCACAGTCGCAGACATCCTCTCCTTCTTGGGCATTCGCAGGACAGTAGTCGGTTGCATCCCATCCGCCGGACTGGTTGGTGTTGGACCCCTTGTTTTGGTCGGCGGGGCAATCGCACACATCTCCCGACGCAGGTTCGCTCGGGCCGGCCCCCTTTTCCTTCAGCTCTTTGAGACAACACATGTCGGCCTGAGTCGTCTTGTTGGACTCGGTGCTTGTGTTCTGATCTCCTTCGTCGCAGGTGCAGATATCAGCTTGGATCGTGCCCTCGTCATTATCGCAGTTGCACCAATCTGCCAGTGCGGGGTACCCGCCCTCGTCGTAGCAGATCGAGCCGTTGTGGTCCTCCGGGCAGTTGCAGTAGTCCGCCTGAGTGCCTCCTGACGTGGTGGGTCTGTCGGTGCAGCAGGCGCAGGTGTCTATCTGGCCGAGGTCGGTGGCCTTGCAGTCACAGTAGTCGCCGCCCCCTTGGCCGCCAAGCTGAGGATTGCCGTCCCACCAGCACTTGCAGTTGTCGCTCTCACCCGATTGGTCAGAGCATTCGCAAACGTCTGCCGCTGCCTCCGGGTCCGTGTGGAAGTCGCGAGTCTGTGCACTACATCCCCAGGCGGCGTCGGCGCACCCCCTGGGCACGCAGCAGTCGCTGGGGAAGTCGTTGTACTCCGCCTTGCACGTGCAGTAGTCCGAGCCGGTCTCATGACCACACCCGCAATCGTCACTCCCTCCGCCGATTTCCTCGCTCCCGCATTCGCACACGTCTTCCGGCGGGTTGCCGTCGTCGCCGCTGGAGCAGTCGCAGTTGTCACTGGGTGGCAACGTGTTGTCACCGGATTTGCAGTTGCAGTTATCGATGTTGTTGCCGTCATCACACCCCTCCGTGGCGCACTCGTCGTCCGTGTCCGCCGAGGCGGGCACAGCGAGGCTGCCGAGGATAGTGAAGTGCACCAGCCCGGCTCCGGCGGCCATGCCCGTCCGCTGCAGGAAACCGCGACGGCTTGGCCGGTCCGATGGATCCAGCAGGCAGTCTCTCTTCTCTGGCGCGCGCGAGGAACTCATGGCTCTGGCACCTCTTTCAGTCGGGTTGCGCTTGGACGATCTCGCCTCGGACTGGGATGGTAAGGCTGCCCTCCACGGGCGCCCGGCTAGCTATTGTCACTTCGCCGGTGAAAATGCCGGGTGTGGCGAGAGGCAGGACCTCAACGCTAACTTCCTCCGCGTAGACGGAGCCTTGGTGCCACTTGGCGCTGAGTACGTTCGCTGTGACGAACGGCACGTCACACCGGGTCTCGGTGCCGCTCTTCCAAGGCTTGTAGATGGTCAGCTTCCGGCTCGCACTCTCTCCGGCTTGGACTTTGCCGAACGACAGCTCCCCCGCCTCGAGCCCCTCGACGCCCAAGCGCCTGTCAAGCAGCGCCAGCAAGCGCAAGAAGGCGGCACGATTCGCCCGCGCTTCGCGCTCAGTGTCCTTCTCAGTCTCGGCGAGGTACTGCCGCAGGCACTTCCCGGCACTGGCCAGGTCGCCGAGGTGGAGGTAGCATCGGTGGGTCCGATACAGGAGCCGCAGGCGGTACATGTGAGGCCAGTAGCCGTTGGGCGGCTCAGGCAACTGCGCCAGCGCGTCCTGCAGCGGCGGGATGGCCTCCTGCCAGCGCTCCTGTTTGATCAGCGAAGACCCAAGGTAGTATCGGGTCCACATGCCGGACTCGTCATCAGGTGCCTGAAGCTGAGTGAGTTCCCTCAGCATGCCGATGGCCTCATGCAGTTCGTTGGTGACATAGTGGCAGGCAGCCTGCTCCAGACGGGCCAGATACCGCGTCCTGGGGTCGGTGGCGAGCGCGGCAAGGTCGGCAGCAATGGCTCTGGCCTCTTCGAACCGCTTGGCCAGGCGTGTCGTCCGGGCAATCTGAACCAACGCCCTGAACCGCACCTCTGCCGGGTCCGGCAAGCCGTCCCCGTTGGGTGGCAGTGGGATCGCGACAGCAACGGCCCCGGGAAGCTCAACGGCTGAGGGACCCAGCAGTTGGGTGAGGGGCAGCCTGACGGGCTCGAACAGGGACGAGGAGCCGGTGAGCGGGTCACCGGCGGAAGGGGTGATGGGGAGAACGGGTGAAGGAGTGAGCGGGTGCGCGAGTGAACCGGTGAGCGGGTCAACGGCGGAAGGGGTGACGGACGGCTTGAGGTGGACGGCAGAAGGAGTGAGCGAGTGAGCGAGTGCGCCGGTGCGCGGGTTAACGGCGGCGGGAAAGAGCAGGATGCCTTGTAGCGCCTGCTGCACGGCGTCGGGCAGGGGGCCTTGGCGGATCAGGGGTTGGTAGGGATTGTAAGTGCCGCCGGGCGGGCGGGGTGGACCGGCGGGTTGGGAGCGGCAGGGGGTGGCGAGGCAGGCAAGGGCAAGAACGCAGAGACGCAAAGGCGCGGAGACGCAGAGAGAAGGGCCGAAAGGGCCTTCGCGTGTCTTCGCGTTTTTCGCGGATTGGCGGTTCATCATACCCGCTCCATTACTGTCGCGGCTCGGTCGGGGTGGCAGTCGGGGCGGCGGCCAGTTCGGCTTCCAGCTCGGGCAGGGGGTTGACGCCGGCGCCGGTGCGGTGGAACTCGAGGAACTGGTTGGCGCGGATCAGGTTCAGGTCGTGGGCTTTGAAGCAGCGGGCGAGGTTGCGCAGGGCGGTGGCCATCCGCCAGTCCACACCAGCGGAGGTGCGAAGCTGCTCCTTGGCAAGCTCCAGGGCTTCGGCGAGGGTGCCCGCGTACAGCAGGGCGTTGAAGCGGCCGTCGGTGTCGGTCTCGGCAGCGGCGGCGACTATGGCCTTGCCGTCGCCGAGGTCGAGCAGGGGAACGTCTTTCAGCGGGTTGGGCGTGGTCACGTCTTCTGGAACTCGCAGAGTTCCTTGTGACTTGGCGAACTGGATCGCCACGCCGGGACCCTGGGTGGCGGTGAGGGCTTTGGTGACCAGCTCGGTGGCGCGGGTGAGGCTGCCTTCGTTGAAGTCGGACAGGACGAACGCCAGCTTGGCGACGCTGAGAAGTTGGTCGGGCTTTTTCGCGCCCGAGACGGCGCCGTAGAGCGCCTGGAAGAACTCGTCGTTACTGAGCAGGAGCGGGCGGAGCTTGGCATCCTGCTTCGCGGCGGCGAGCGCTTCGTCGCACCGACCGGCGTTGGTGAGCGCGTAGACGTGGAACATCAGCAGCGCCGAGGCGACGTAGCCCTGCGGGAGGTTGTCGCCCAACTTCTCGACGACTTGGTTGGCCAGGTCGGCGGCTTCGCCCTGCTCGCCAGCGCGCCACATCTTCGCCTGGATCACGTACTTGGCGCAGACCGCCCAATAGTAGGGGACGCCCTCGAACTCCTTGACCGCCGCCTCGCAGATGGGCACCGTCTGATCGCGCTCCTTGATGTCCCGCAGCAGGATGCGGTCGACCAAGTTGGCAAGCTGCTGGCACCCGGCCGTGGCGTCGGGGTGAGCGCGCATGAACGCTTCGCAAGCGGTGATGGCTTCGCGGAACTGCCCTTGCTTCTGCAGCGCCTCGGCGTTCTTCTGGGCTTGCTCGTAGTCGGCGCGGGCGGCGGCCGGCTGCTGGGACCAGCAAGCACACAGGGCGAAGGGCAACAGCGCAACGCTAAGGCGCAAAGGGGCGAAGGCGCAGGGAAGGGCGTTGGAGGGGGTCTGCCGCTGCGTGACGGTCGTGGCGGAAGGGCAGCCTGGCGCGGCAACGACTCCCGGCCGACGCTCGGCGCGCGGCTCCGGCGGGCGCGCCCACGAGGCGCGCGGGGATGGTGCGTTGGTCCGTCCTGTTGCAGCCACAGACGGTCCTCCCGGCAGGTCCGCGCAAACCCGCTACCGCCGCCGCTCCACCGAGCTTGCTGGGTCCTGTTGTTCGCCCGGTCGAGATGACTGACCGGGATTGAGCACTCATTCTACACCGGGGGGGGGCGTTGTCAAGGTTCCGGAGGAATTGGTGAAGGGGGGAGGGGGTGACCGGGCGGGTGGGACGGTTTCACCTCGCAGCCAGGGTCACCCGTTCGCCGACTCTTCCCACCCAAGTCCCGATGCCGGGGTACTTGGCCTGCAGGTAGTCCACGAACTTCTGCGGGTCTTCCGAGTTGGCGGCGAACATGTCCCAGTGCATGGGGACGGCCAGGCGCGGGCGGACTTCGCCGGCGATATCAACCGACTCCTGGAACGTGCAGTTGCCGAGGCAGCCGCGGCGGTAGCGCTCGGCATCGCGGCCGTTGATGGGCAGGAAGAGCACGTCCGGCGAGAACGCCCGCAGTGCGGCGACCAGGCCGTCCCACGGCACGGTGTCGCCGGCGTGGTACCAGGTGACGCCGTTGAGGGAGAAGACGAAGCCCAGATAGGGGAATCCCAACTCCGGGTCTTCGTCGAAGAACTCGTGCTTGGACTTCAGCGCAGTGAGGGTGAGCGCGCCCAGCTCCACGGACTCACCATGGCTGACGGGAACGAGCCGGTTCTGCGCGACCCCCAAGTCGAGCATTCGCTGCGTGGCGGTGCGCGGGACCACGAACTTCGCCTTGGGGGAGGCCGCGACGAGGCCGGGGATCGCGCCTGGATCGAGATGGTCGCTGTGATCGTGGGAGCAGGTGACGACCGTCGCATTCGTGACCTGCTCCGGCGTCAACGGCCGCGGAGTCTGCCGTTTCCCGCCGCCGGGGTCGGAGAGGTACAGGTCGGTGTAAACGACCGTGTCTCCGCCCTTGAAGGCGAAGCCGTTCTGCCCGAGCCACCAGAAGGCGAGGGTGCCGGGCGGCACTTCCGTGGCGCTGATCTGGTGAATGAGTTCGTTGCCGGAGAGGGCGAGGGCGGCCATTTGCAGCTCCTTCAACGACGCGGACGGAACGGCGTAGGGGCGGCGCCTGCGTGCCCGTCTCGCCGAGGATAGACACAGGGGGGGGCAGACACAGGGGGCAGACGAAGGGGCAGACACGCAGGTCTTCCCCTCCGGCTTGGGGCCCCAGGGGCGCCCGCGCGCAAGCGCCCGGCATCTGGTCGGGTTACCTCTGCGGCCGTTGGCGACTCCATTCTACACCATCGGCCGGGAGGCAGCGGCCGGTAGCCGTCGCCTTGACACGTCGAGGTGCATGGCGTAGACTGCGCCGTCGTCCGTCGCCTCCGCGGCGACGGCTACGAGGCGTCTCCGAAGGAGCTTTGCATGACACCTGACCAATTGGTCGAGCAGACCATTGCACGCTACGAGAAGTACCTCAACCCCGGACTGGCCAGCCTGGTCAGGTTCATGGGGTTCGAGTCTGTCGAGGTGGAGGCGGAGGGGTGCCTCGTGCGGGATGCCCACGGCAACGAGTACCTCGACTGCCTGGGCGGCTTCGGCGTCTTCAGCTTCGGGCATCGGCACCCGAAGATCGTCGCCGCCGTCCGGGAACAGCTTGACCGTCAGCCGCTGTCCAGCCGCCTGCTGTTCAGTGAGCAGCAGGGACGACTGGCGGAGCTGATTGCTCAGCATGCGCCCGGCGACCTCCAGTTCTCGTTCTTCACCAACAGCGGCACCGAGTCCATCGAGGGAGCGCTCAAGCTGGCGCGGTTGGCGACGGGCAAGACCGGCTTCATCGCCTTCGACAACGCGTTTCACGGCAAGTCTTTGGGCTCGCTCAGCGCCGGAGGGCGGGAGATCTACCGGCAGAAGTTCGCGCCGCTGGTGCCAGGCTTCACCCACGTTCCCTTCGGCGACGCCGACGCGGTGGCTGCGGCGATCGGCGAGGACACAGCGGCGGTGGTCGTGGAGCCGATTCAGGGGGAGGCTGGCGTGATCGTGCCGCCAGCCGACTTCCTACCCCGAGTTCAGGAGCTCTGCCGCGCCAACGGCGTGCTGCTGATTGCCGACGAAGTGCAGACCGGCATGGGGCGCACGGGCAGGACCTGGGCGGTGGACCACTATGGCGTCGAGCCCGACATTATGACGCTGGCCAAGGCGTTGGGCGGCGGGGTGATGCCCGTTGGCGCCATTGTGGGAACGGCGCGGGTCTTCGAGCCGTTGGTGGAGAACCCGTTGCTCCACTCGTCGACGTTCGGGGGCAATCCGCTCGCGTGCGCCGCAGGTTGCGCCGCCTTCGGAGTGCTGCACGAAGAGAACCTGGCTGCCCGCGCCGCCGAGCAGGGAGAGAAGCTGCTGGCCGCGCTGCGGGAAGTGGCCGAGGATCACAGCGAGTGGATTCTGGCCGTCCGCGGCAAGGGACTCATGATCGGCGTCGAGTTCAGGCACGAAGACGTAGGCGGACTGGTCATCGCCGGCATGGCGCAGCGGCACGTGATCGCGGCGTACACGCTCAACAATCCCTCGGTCATCCGGTTCGAGCCACCCCTGACCATCTCGGACGCCCAGATCCAGCGCGCGGCTGCCGCATTCCGCGAATCGATGGAGCAGACGGCAGAACTTTTGCAAGGCGTTGACCTTGAGGAATAGCCATGCCCCATATCGACTGCGCCATCGAGATCGCTGCAAACATCGAGCCGGTCTACGCTCTGGCCAAGGACGTGGAGCAGTTCCCCGAGTTCATGCCCGACCTGGAGGCGGTGACGATCCTGGAGCGCGACGGCGGTCACACCGTCAGCCAGTGGCAGGGCCGGATCAAGCAGTTCAACCGCGCGATCAAGTGGACCGAAGAAGACTGGTGGGACGACGCCGCGAAGACGTGCCGGTTCGAGCAGACCGAGGGCGACTTCACCGCCTACAGCGGCGTCTGGCGCTTCGAGCCCACTGGTCCCGGCACCAAGGCGCTCCTGTCTATCGACTACGAGTACGACGTGCCCCTGGTCGGCAAGATCATCCAAGGCGTCTTACTCAAGCTCGTTCGGCAGAACTGCCAGAACATGTTGGACGCCCTCAAGGGCAAGTGCGAGACGGGCTAAGTCGCTTAGCGGCCGGCCGGTTGTCCGCCGGCCGCCTTTGATTGAAGCCGGGAATGGGGTGGAAATGCCCACGTTTACACCGGCCAAGCCCTGTGCTATAATGCACGCAGCGCAAGTCCCCAGGCAGAAGGCGGCAGATAACACGCCGCCTTTGTTTTGTTCTCAGAGATCCGCCCGGAGCGCGGCGGACAGCAGCCTCGAGCAGGAGTGATGACTTTGCCGCAAGACCGCCAGCCGCCGGAGCAGGAGCTTGCGCGACTGAAGGCACGCGTGCAAGAGCTGGAGGCGGAGCTCGAGCAGTACAAAGGGCGAGCTGGCGACTTGGACAAGCAGCTCTCCGCCGAGCGCGCGGAGCGGCAAGTCATCGAGTCGACGCCACCCATCTCCCCCACCCCCGATCTCGAGCAGACATTGGGTCGGCTGGTCAAGCGGATCGCGATGATCCTGCAGGCCGAGAAGTGCGTCTTCATGTTGCACGACCCGGAAGCGGGCGAACTCGTCGCGCAGCGGCCGGCGGTCGGGCTGTCGGACGAGCAGGTGAAAGTGTTTCGGGTTCGGGCGACGCATGGCGCCTCGGGGGAAGCCTTCCGCGACGCTAAGCCCGTGGTTCTGGACGACGCAGTGGGTGACCCGCGGACCGTCAAGGAAAACGTCGCCCTCCTGAACATCCGCAACATCGCCACCGTTCCGCTGGTCATGGAGACGCGCGACGAGCAAGAGCGAGTCGTCGAGAAGAAGACCATCGGCGTCCTCCATGTGTTCAACAAGCGCTTCGGCGGCATGTTTTCAGACGAAGACGTCCGTCTGCTGACGATCATGGCGCGGCAGGCGGCGGCGGTCATCGCCAGCGCGCAGCTCTACATCGAGCTGAAGCAGGAGAAGGACAAGCTCGAAGCCACCCTGGAGAGCATCCTGGCCGGCGTCATGGTAGTGGACATGAAGGGCAAGGTAACGCTGGTCAACCAGGCAGGCCGCCGGATGCTGGGGCTCACCCAAGAAGGCGAGATCAGCGCCCCGCTCGACGAGGTGATCCCCGATGAGCGGATCCGCGAGCTGGTCAAGCGCAGCATGACTTCGCAGAAGGAATCCGCAGCGGAGATCGAGGTCAAGAAGCCTGCGGAGCGCGTCTACCAGGGACAGACCACGCTCATCCGCGACGAAACCGGCCAGCCGACCGGCGTCGTCGCCATTTTCAACGACATCTCGGAGATCCGGAATGTCGAACGGATGAAGTCGGCTTTCGTCGCCACCGTCTCGCACGAGTTGCGCACTCCGCTAACCGGCATCAAGGGGTTCATCTCCACTCTGCTCTCCGACACCGAGGGGTTCTTCGACGACGAGTCGCGACGCGAGTTCTACACCATCATCGACCAGGAGTGTGACCGACTCACTCGCTTGATCAGCGATCTGCTGAACGTCTCAGCCATCGAGTCCGGCCGGGCTCTGGAGGTCAACTACACGCCGGTCGACCCGACCTCGCTCATCGAGAAGACGGTGAGCGTCCAGCGGTCCTACACGGACAAGCACGAGCTGCGGGTGGAGATCCCCGAACGGCTGCCGCGCATCATGGCCGACGAAGAAAAGCTCGAGAGGATTCTGACCAACCTGATGAACAACGCCACCAAGTACTCGCCCCACGGCGGCGAAGTTGTGGTGCGAGCCGTTCGGGAAGGCGACTCGATTGTGGTCGCGGTTCGCGACCAGGGGATTGGGGTCCCGAAAGACAAGCAGACAAAGATCTTCGAGCGGTTCGAGCGCGTCGACACCCGGGACACGCGCGAAGCCGGTGGAGCGGGGATCGGCCTGTTCCTCGTCAAGCACATGATCGAGGCGCACGGCGGCACGATCGGGGTTGAGAGCGAGGTCGGCAACGGCTCGACGTTCACCTTCTCCATCCCCGTCGAACCCAAACGGGCCGGCGGCGGCGGCGGAAGCGCCTGAGCTGATCGGTTCGTCCGGGGAGCGCCGTTTGCGCCCGCTGTCTCGGCTCCCCGTCGGGGCGATTCCCCTTGTTCCAGGGTAACTACTCACCTTGTGGCTACGGGGGCTGGGGGAGGGGCAGGAGGGGAGTGCCTGGGGTGAGGAGGCTGGTGAGCACACCGAGCGCGTCTTCGCCTCGCTTCGCGGCCGTCTCGATCACCGTCGC
>Ga0210033_1003547_pt1 | contig 12590 bp, 10 predicted proteins | sample CryGeymeta201501_FD_185465 | JGI IMG/M metagenome (GOLD analysis project Ga0210033, IMG submission 185465) | Groundwater microbial communities from Crystal Geyser aquifers in Utah, USA - Crystal Geyser metaG 2015-01 (SPAdes) (version 2) | ecosystem: Environmental > Aquatic > Deep subsurface >... | reverse complement strand
TGATGGCCAAGTGGAAGAGCCGCTTCGTCGGTGGCTGCGTGCTCCATCCGCGCGGTTGAGCGCGAGGCCGGAGGCGGTCACTCGAGTGTGATGGCGGCCAGGATGAGCTCGACCTCGTCGTCGCTGAAGCCGTTGGGTGCGCGCCGGATCAACACCTCCGCGTCGGGCAGGTGCAGCACCTCGGACTCGGGCTTGTAGTTACGTGCGGCCTCGGCCGTCATCGGAGTCGAGCCAGGCGTCCAGGGCGGCGGCGAGAGCAGAGCCGTGTAGCGCGTCAGGCGCACGTCCAGGTCGCCGATGCGCACGAGGCGCTCCGACGACTGCATGCCGTATGGGAACCCCATGCTCGCGCCCCGTCGGACGATGACCTGACGCCCGTTACCAAAGGGGTCGTAGCGCGCGAAGGAGCCCGCGTCGGCGATGCAGGGCAAGTCGATGATGGAACGCTGCGACGTGGGCAAACTACTCGGCCTCGGCCGCGTGCGGATCGACGATGCGACCCAGGAAGAGGATCGCGCCGGAGTGCACGTCGCGGATCAAGAAGAGGAAGGGATGGTCGACGTTGAAGGGCAGGGCCGGCTCCGGCATGCCCGTGCCTCGCATCATCACCACCGCGGTGGCGGCGGCGGCCTCCGTGCCCGCTTCGTCCACCACCACGAACGCCTTGTGGAAGACCTCGCTGATGTACAGCCGCTCGTCCGGCGAAGGCGGGCGCGCCATGTCCGTGAAGTCCGCGTGCGCAGGGTCGAAGGCGATGGCCATGCCCAGCTCCGCCAAGGGCGTGTGGAGCCTCGTCGGCTCGGGCGGATCGACGCTGAACTTCGGCAGCGCTACGCCCACACGCGCGGTCGCCAGCGCGGCGAGCCAGGTCTGTAGACGCGCCGCGGTCAGGCCGGACTCGACGGCCTCGAGTCCGTCCAGGGCGTCGGGCAGCACGATCAGCATCGACAGATCGTCGCCCTGATAGGGCAGCTCGAGTAGCTTCACGCCGTCCACGGACGCGCAGGGGAAGTGCGCGAACTGATGCATGGTCGGGCGCGGCTCGGTCGTCGTGGCTCCGTCGACGTGGAAGGGAGCCGGTCGGGTCATGTTCTGCTCGAAGGGGCTGCGCCACTGCGCCTTCATGTAGACGGCGTTGGTCACGACGAGGCGGGTGTCGGGCGTCACCGAGGCCGGGGGCAGCAGGTTCGTGATGCGCGCGTTGGTGAAGTCGGAGACGTAGCTGTTGATGTGCGTGCGCACGCCGTCGGGGTGGTGGCGGAAATCCACCAGCTCCATGGGCGCGGCGTAGGTGGTGCGCGTGAGCGTCAGGAACTCGGGAACGAGCGCGTAGCTGCGCTCGCCGAACAAGCGATTCGCCACCCTCAGCTCGTAGCTCTCGCGATCCGGATCGTTCCACGCGGCCAGCTGTCGACCGGCCGCTTGCCGGAAGGACGCTTCTTCGCCTTCGACGTGAAGCGTGCGCGCCATGGCGTGGCGCGTCTGGCCGGCGGCGCCTCCGTAGGTCATGGCCAGCGCCATCTCGATGCTCGCGGGCGACACCGCCAGGTTGCCCGGTGTGCTGCGGACCTTGGCCCAGAAGTCGAAGGCGAAGGCGTTCGATGCGGTCGCGAAGAGGGCTCGCTGCGCCTCCTCGTGAGGCGTGAGGAGCCGGGCCGCGGGCTCTTCGACGCGCGGATCCGCCGGCATGGGCTCCACGGGCACGGCTTCGTGCGCTTCCGGCGCTGCGGGCGACGTGCCAGTGCAACCGGCGCCACTAGAGAGCAAGAGCGCCCACAACGCAATTCGGCGCAGCTTCATCTCACGGGCCCCGTCGCCTCTGTTCATGGCATGGCCACCGTGGACCCGAGGAGCATGACACCGCAATGCCCGGCGCTCGGATGCCGGTGGCGAGTCGAGCGCAGTGCAATGGCCCCACGCCCCGAGTAGGGTCCGCCGCCATGGCAACGACACCAAAGCCGAGCTCGCCGTCGCTCGTGTCCCAGCTGCGCTCCCTCACGGGCATCTACTGGGTGGCCAACTGGATGGAGCTGGTCGAGCGCTTCGCGTACTACGGCGTACGCGTCGTGCTGCCTGTCTTCATGGTGGCCGCGCTGGACGCGGGCGGACCGCAGTTCGACCACATCCAGAAGGGCAAGGTCTACGCCGTCTGGGCGCTGGTCCAGAGCCTCTTGCCGATCTTCACGGGCGGCTTCGCGGACGTCTACGGCTACAAGATCAACATCGGCGTCTCGACGGTGCTGAAGATCATGGGCTACCTGCTGATGGGCTACTGCATCGTGATCGCCGAGGCCTTCGGCGGCGCGCCCCTGAGCGTGCTCCGGCCCCTCGGGACAGACGTGACCTACGAGGTCTTCTTCGCGGGCGCCATGTTCCTCGCGACGGGCACGGCGATCTTCAAGCCCGGCGTCCAGGGGCTGATCTCGAACCAGATGCCCAAGGAGAACGCCAGCTTCGGCTGGGGCGTCTTCTACCAGATGGTCAACATCGGCGGCTTCATCGGCCCCATGCTCGCCGGCTATCTGCGAGTGCTCGACTGGGAGTACGTCTTCCTCGCCTGCTCGGCGGGCATCACGCTCAACCTCATTCCGCTCCTCTTGTTTCGCGAACCTGCGCGTGCGCCGGGCGTGAAGCCGAAGCCCCTGGCCATCCTCGATGACGCCATGCGCGGGCTGATCGAGCCGCGGCTCTTCTTCTTCACCATCAGCTTCGCGGGCTTCTGGCTGATGTTCTACCAACTCTTCGACATCCTCCCGAACTTCATCGACGACTGGGTCGACTCCCGCACCGTCGCCAGCATGCTCCAAGGCATCGTCGGCGTGGGCACGGTACCGACGGTCAACGGCGGCAACCTGACCCAGGAGTGGATGCTCAACTTCAACGCGCTGCTGATCAGCTTCTTGGCGTTCGCCGTCGGCTACCTCACGGGCAAGGTACGTCCGCTCACGGCGATCGTGATCGGCATCGGCATCTCCGCGTTGGCGATCTACGGCCTCGGCATGTCGATGAACGGTTACTGGATACTCGGCGCCATCGGCCTCTTCTCGTTCGGAGAGATGTCCGCGAGCCCCACGAAGATGCGCTACCTGGCGAGCATCGCGCCCCCTGGCAAAGACGGCCTCTACATGGGCTACGTGAACTTCACCGTCGGCATCGGCTGGTCCATCGGCTCCCTCATCGCTGGCAACCTCTACCAAGAGGGAGGCGACAAGGTGGAGCTCGCCAAGCAGTACCTCGTGCAGCACGGCGGCGTACCCGCGAGCCAGGTGGCAGCGCTCGACCGCGGTGCGGTGATGGACTTCTTCTGCGAGCGTGTGGGCGTCGACGCCTGGGGCGCCCGCCAGCTGCTCTGGGACACCTACGAGCCGTACTCCATGTGGATGATCTTCACGGCCATCGGCGTCGTGTCTCTCGTCTTCCTGCTGATCTACGATCGCGTGACGACGGCCGCGGCCAAGGATCCGCAACACAGCTTCAACACCCACGGGTTGACGTGGGTGCGTTCCGGCCTCGTGCCCATCATCCTGGCGCTCTGCTACGGAATCTACATCGCGCCGTCCCTCGCGGTCGTGGTGCTCACGCTCATGTTCGTGGCGATGTTCGCCTACTCGTTCGCGCCCAAGCGTGCGGCGCCGGACGTGGTGGAGATCGACGCCTCGAAATCGGTCGACTCGGACTGACGGCGGCCTGTGCCCGACCTCATGCCCGGCCCGGAGCCGTCGCCGCCGAACTGCGTCCGGGGTGGCGTTCGGGCGCCGCAGCGGATGTCCTTTTCGCTGTCGCACAGACCCTTGCCCGATCCCCGACGCTAGCACTGCTCCTTTGCCTTGCGAGGTTGCGGTATGGCCTCGGCTGCCCGATCATGGGCCATGGCGGACGCGCAAGAGCCCGAGGCGATCGCGCCGGATCCTCTCCTCGCTCGTACCCTGAGTGGTCGCTACCAGGTGGAGCGGCTCCTCGGCGAAGGCGGCTTGGGCTGCGTCTACGTCGCCCGCCATCTCACCCTGGGCCGTAATGTGGCGATCAAGGTCCTGCATGAGGAGTTCCAGAGTAACCTCAAGCTCCGACAGCGTTTTGCGCGAGAGGCGCAGGCGCTGAGCGCCCTCTCCCATCCGAACATCGTCACGGTCACGGATTTCGGCGCTGACGGCGAGACCCTCTACATCGCGATGGAGCTGCTCGAAGGCCTGCCGTTGAACGTGCTGCTGGGCCAGGAGAAGCTCGAACCGCTGCGCGCGATCCAGCTCTTTCGACAGATCCTGCGGGGCCTCAGCTACGCCCACGCGCAGGGCATCGCGCATCGCGATCTGAAGCCCGCCAACGTGTTCATTCGCCACCTGCACGACGGCACGGAGCACGTCGAGGTACTGGATTTCGGCCTGGCGAAGTTCGTGGACGAGTCCGTGGGGGAAGCGGGCCTGACCAAGACCGGGATGATCATGGGCACGCCCGCCTACATGGCTCCAGAGCAGGCTGGCGGCGGCGCGGCCGATGCTCGGGCGGACGTGTACGCGGCGGGCTTGATCTTGTTCGAGATGCTCACCGGGGCTCGCCCCTTCCCCTACAAGAGCGCGCCCGATCTGCTGCGCGCCCACCTGATCGAGCCAGTCCCGCGCATTCGCGAGGCCTATCCCGCACTCTGCGCTCCCGACGCGATCGACGCTTTCATCGCCAGATGTCTGACCAAGTCCGCAGCGGAGCGCTTCCCCAACGGGGGCGCGATGCTCGAGGCTCTGGACGGTGCTCCGGCCCCGCCCTGGGCAGACGAGTCCGGCGACGGCACGCACGTCGAGCCCGTCTCGGGCGCGAATCGTCCATCGGCGCCCGACGCGCCGCCTTCGCCCAGGCGGCGCTCCATTGGCGCGGCCTTTGCGACGCGTCCGCCCGCCGGATCCTCCCGGCCGGAGAGTGAAGAGCCCGCTGATTCGCTGCCAGCCCGGCCCCGCGACGTCGCGGCGGCCGTCCCCCGGGCGCTGTTCGGGGTATCCGTGTCGGAGGAGTCCGCGCGGCCCCAGGAGGATGCGGCGCCGCGTGCGTCGGCAGGCGCCAGTCGCTCGACGCCGCTGCCGATTTGGGCCATCGCGGTCGCCGGCGGCGCGATCCTGCTGGTCGCTGCGGTCGCGCTCATCGCCACGCTCGGGGTCTACTCGATGCGGGAGACGCACCACCCTGCGGCCACCGCCACGGCGGGCTCGAGGCAGCCCGAGATCCCTCGCGGGGTCGCGCCGCCGCCCGAGCCATCGGTTCAGGAGGCACCTCCCTGGGCCGCCGGCGTGCCCTCCGAGCTCGCGAGCCTGCACGACCAGATCACGAGGGGTCGTGAGCCGGCCCGCTCCCGACTGGGCGCTCTCGGCGTGTACGCGCATCGGCATCCCGGCGACGCCCGAGCCGAGCTCCTGCTCGCCCAGACCTACGTGCATCGCCGCTGGCTCTCCGAGGGCTTGGACATGTACGTGGACGCGTACGAGAAAGACCCGGCGGCGCGGCTCGATCCGCAGATGGCCCGCGACCTCATCTTCCTCGGCTCCACCCGCACCCTGCACCAGGATGTGCTCCGCCATCTTCAGGCGTGGTATCGGCGGGAGGAGATCCTCCCGGTCTTCGAGGAAGCGCTGGCGGGCGACATCGACGCGGGCGAACGCGAACGCATCGAAGCACTCCGCGACGCCATCCACTGAAGAGGGAGCGCCTGCGCCGCCGTGAACTCAGGGCATGGCCACGACCTGCAGGCCCGTGCAGTGGCCCGTGATGCAGGCGGCGCTCCAGTCCGGGAACGCGGGGACGCAGTCGGGGCAGACCTCGTCGCCCACGCACACCAAGCTCTGGAAGTCGGCCTCGGCGTCGGCGCGAATGGCGATGGGCGCGGAGCTGCTGCACGCGCAACAGCTGGGGACGCGCAGCGTGCACTCGCTGTCCGCGCTGCAGCTCGAGATCGGCAGTGTGCTGACGTCGAGGGCCCGGCAGGTGCCCGCGTCGCAGGTCGCGATCAGATTGGGGTTGGGCTCCATGAAGCAGGCGGGGCAGCCGATCCCGTCGCAGCTTCCGCCGCGGTAGTCGGAGACGTGATCGCGATTCACGGCGATCATGTCGTCAGTCGTCGGCTGGCCGCAGGAGCCGCAGCAGCTCGCGGAGATCACCATGCACTGGCCGTTGTCCGTGCAGCTCGCCCAGACCGGCGCGCCCGAGTCCGTGGTCGCATCGGTGCCGCCGTCCGTGGCGGCGTGGGAGCTCGTGCAGCTCGAGATCAGCACCGAGGCGATCCCCAGCGCCAGCAGCGTTCGTGTCATGAGCGTCATCCATCACCGACCTTTCGAGACTGTGCCGCGCTGTGCCGCGCGTCGGTCTCGCGTCATTCTAAAGCAAGATGCCTGCCAGCCGTGGCGACGCGCTACTCGCGGCCTTGGATGCCCAGCTCGTCGGTGTGCGGCTTCAGCGCGTCGATGATCATCTGGATGTGCTCGCTCAGATCGACGCCGAGCATCTCGGCTCCGGCGTAGACCTCCTCGCGCTCGACCTTGGCGGCGAAGTGCTTGTCCTTCAGCTTCTTCTTCACGCTCTTGGGCGTCAGCGTGCTCACGCCCTCGGGGCGCACCAGGCAACAGGCCACGATGAAGCCGGTCAGCTCGTCACAGGCGAGCAGCGCCTTGTCGAGCGTCGAGTCGTAGCGGACGCCCCACTTGGTGTAGTGCGCCGAGACGGCGTGGGCGACGCGCTCTTCTCCGCGCTCGCGCAGCCAGGCGACGATGCGCGCCGGATGCTCCTCCGGCCAGCGCTCGTAGTCGGCGTCGTGCAGCATGCCCGCCACGCCCCACTCCTCGACGTCACCGCCGTGCGCCTCGGCCGCCGCCCGCAGCGCGATCTCCACGGCGCGCGCGTGCTTGCGCAGCGAATCCGTCTCTGTCCAGCTCGTCAGATGTGTCCAGGCTTCGTCGCGGCTCAGCGTCATGGCCCGGGATCATACAACGAAGGCGTCGGGGACTCTTCACCAGTTCGCCAACGAGGTGTTCATGCTCCAAGCTTTGGGCTTCCGCGTGGTCGTCCACACGAAGGCGCTGGGAGCGCTCGGTCGCGCGAGATTCAAAGGGGTGTTGGGAGTCGGGAGACCCCTGTCGTAGGCTCGGGTGGTGAAGGCGACCACGACATCCTTTGCGCTCCTGTTCGGTCTGTTTTTCGCGGCCTGTGGCGGAGGCGGCGGAGGCAGTGACGGCGGTGATGTCGGTGACGCTGGCGCGAGCGATGGCGCGACCCGCGACGGTAGCGTCCTGACCGACGGCGCCGTCGATTCCGGGGACGCCGGATCCGTCGATGCCTTCGTGCCGCCGTCCGAGTGCACCCACGGAATCGACAACGACGGCGACGACTACACCGACTGGCAGAACGACCCGGGCTGCTTCGGTCCTGGCGACTCGACCGAGGCGGCGCTCCCGAGGGATCAGGAGCACGGCTTCACCACCTTCGACGTCGGCTCGGACAGCGTCGTCGTCTATGTGAGCCAGGACGGCGACGACTCCGCCGACGGGCTGAGCCCGGAGACTGCGGTGCAGACCCTCACCCACGCGGCGTCGCTGCTGCGCGATGGCCACGGCGACTTCATGCTGCTGAAGCGCGGCCACACCTGGCGCGGCGAATCCCTCGGCCGCTTCCTCTCCGGGCAGGACGCGGCGCATCCGATGGTCATCTCGTCCTATGGCGACTCCATGGAGCTTCCGCCGGTGGAGCTCGACGGCAACTTCATCGACCACAATGGTCAAGCGTGCAGCTTCGTCTCCGTGGTCGGCCTGCACTTCGTCGTGTATCCGAAGGACCCCGCGGACGCCGCATTCGATGGCGCGACCGACGGCGGATTCCGCTACGTGGGCGGCGGCTCCGCCGACTCGTCGGCGTGGTTCTGCTTGAACGGGAGCGCGGCCGCGCTCAGCGACTGGCAGGGCGCGAGCGGTGAGGCCGACGCGACGGCGCTCCCATCGCCGCCGAGCTTCACTGCGCCGGACCGAAGCGTCGAGACCTACGCGGGCTCGATCGGTGTCGGGAGCACGCTGCCGGATTTCCTGGCCGCTGCGCGCCTGCAGAGCCGGCTGAACTGGCGTGACGATCTCACGGCGCTCGCGCCGAACGACTACATCCGCGCCGGGTTCGAATGAGCTAGCTCGACGTGCCCTGTCGTCGAGTACGCGCGCACGTCGAGGCGCTCAACGTCTTGGAAGCAGGGGGAGCGGAAGCGGGCCCACGAGGGCCACCACGCTCACCCACGGCTGGAACCCGCCGTACATCCTCTCGCACTCGACCGCGGCGCATCGATCGGCGACACATCCCAGGCCGGAGCTCAGGCGGGTGGGTAGGAGGCTGGGGCTGATGCCGGCGTCGCAGTACGCACCGCCGGCGGCCAGCTCGGCTTGATCGCGCTTGGTCGTACACGTTGAGTCCTCCGTGGTATGGTCGTGCAACTCCGCCGCTGGCTCGCGTCCCGCGTTCGGATGTCCTTGCCTTTCGATGGAGGTTCTCATGCTGCGTTCACAGCTGTTTTCACAGGTCATGGTCGCAGTGCTGGCCCTCGCGGCCGGTTGCGGTGGGGGCGCGACCACTCCCGACGCCGGCTCGCAGGACGCGGCCCCGAGCTGTGCGACCGACCAGACCCTCTGCGGCGGTCGCTGCGTCGACCTGGCTCGAGATGCGCAGCACTGCGGCGACTGCACGACCTCGTGCGCGGTAGGAGAGGTGTGCACGGCCAGCGTGTGCGAGGCGCAGTGTCCTGCTGGCCAGAGCGTCTGTGACGGCGCGTGCTTCGACCTGGACAGCTCGCGCATGCACTGCGGCGACTGCGCGACGTCGTGCGCGGCGGGCGAGGTGTGCAGCGGGGGTGCGTGCGCGCTGAGCTGCGGCGGATCGACGCCGACGCAGTGCGGGGATGCGTGCGTGGACATGGACACGGACCGCGGGCACTGCGGCGACTGCGCGACGGCCTGCGCTTCGGGCGAGGTGTGCAGCGGCGGTGCGTGCGCGCTGAGCTGCGGCGGATCGACGCCGACGCAGTGCGGAGATGCGTGCGTGGACACGGCCACCAATCCCAACCACTGCGGCGGGTGTGGCACCCCCTGCGCCGTCACCACGCCGACCTGCAGTGGGGGCGTCTGCAGCTCCGGAACCGTCGTTTCGTGCGGCGGCTACGATTATCCGGAGACGACCATCGTCCCCAGCACGAGCTGCACGGGTTGGTACTCCGGCTGCTCCGGCAGCCGAGAGTTCCGCGTCGTCGGCTGCTACTCCACCAACCCGAGCAACGTCTGCCCGGTCGGGTTCGGGCCCGCCAGCCTGATGCTGATCGGACAGTGGGCCGCGGCGGCCAGCATCACCCGCTACGACAGCGGCACCAGCGTGTGCGCGTGGACGGACGGCGGCGCCGCCGGCAGCATGTGCGGCGGATCGGGCCCACATATGAACTACTGCTGGCCGAAGGGTGAGGCCTGCCTCGCTTCGTGCCCGACCAACTGCTGCCCGGCCACGGGCCCCTGCACCAGCTCGTCAGCGAGCCCGCTGCTCTGCGTCAGCGACGCGTGAGACGGACGAGCGCCGCGCCCTCGATCGGGATGCAGCGCGTCGTAGCGCCTCGGGCCGAGCAAGCTGCTATGCTATCCGCGTGACCCTGAAAATCGACCAGGACCACTCGCGCTTTCGCAAGATCGTGCGGGGGAAAATCCGGCAAAACCTCAAGAAATACATCTCCCAGGGCGAGCTCATGGGCAAGCAGGGGAACGACGTCGTGTCGATTCCCATCCCCCACATCGACATCCCGCGCTTCCGGTTCGCCGACAAGCAGCAGGGCGGTGTCGGGCAGGGGGAGGGCGAGGCGGGGGACGGCGTCGGTCAGGGCCAGGGCCAGGAGGGTGATGGCAAGGGCGAGGCCGGCAAGGACGCGGGACAGCACGCCCTCGAGGTGGAGCTGACGCTCGACGAGCTCGCGGAGATCCTCGGCGAGGAGCTCGAGCTGCCGAACATCGAGGACAAGGGCAAGAACGCCATCGTCGATCAGAAGGATCGCTACGTCGGCGTCCGGCGCGTCGGCCCCAACTCGCTGCGTCACTTCAAGCGCACCTTCAAGAGCGCGCTTCGCCGCCAGATCTCCATGGGCAGCTACGATCCCAAGAACCCCGTCATCATCCCGACGCGGGACGACATGCGGTACCGCAGCTGGAAGACCAAGGACGAGCCGGTCGCCAACGCCGTCATCATCTACATGATGGACGTCTCGGGCTCGATGGGGGACGAGCAGAAGGAGATCGTGCGCATCGAGTCCTTCTGGCTCGATACCTGGCTGCGCAAGCAGTACCAGGGCGTCGAGACGCGCTTCATCATCCACGACGCCGTGGCACGCGAGGTCGACCGCGACACCTTCTTCCGCACGCGCGAGTCGGGCGGCACCATGATCTCGAGCGCCTATCGCCTGGCCGCGCAGGTGATCGGCGACGACTACCCGCCCAGCGAGTGGAACATCTACCCCTTCCACTTCTCCGATGGAGACAACTGGAGCGTGGATGACACGAATGTCTGTGTGAACCTGTTGAAGGAGACACTCCTGCCGGCATCCAACGTCTTCTGTTATGGGCAGGTCGAGAGCCCCTACGGCTCCGGTCAGTTCATCAAGGATCTGCGTGAGAACTTCGGCGACGACGAGCGCATCATCACCTCCGAGGTGAAGGATCGCGACGCCATCATGGGTTCCATCCGGGACTTCCTCGGGAAGGGAAAGTAGATGTCGCTCGCCTACGACCGACGCCTGCCCGACTACCTGCGTGCGCAGCAGTTCGCCATCGAGGCCATCGCCAAGGACGCGGGCCTCGACTTCTTCCCGCTGCTCTTCGAGGTGCTGAGCTACGACCAGATGAACGAGATCGCGGCCTTCGGCGGCTTCCCGACGCGCTATCCCCATTGGCGCTTCGGCATGGAGTACGAGCAGCTCAAGAAGAGCCACGAGTACGGCCTCTCGAAGATCTACGAGATGGTCATCAACAACAATCCGTCCATCGCCTACCTGCTCGAGGGCAACAGCATCGTCGATCAGAAGCTGGTGATGGCGCACGTCTACGCCCACGTCGACTTCTTCAAGAATAACTTCGCCTTCAAGATCACCGACCAAGGCGTCGATCCAGAGACGGGCGTGCCGATCCGCAAATGGCTCGACACCTTCGCCAACCATGGCGCCATCGTGCGGCGCTGGGCGCGGCGCATCGGCATCGAGCAGGTGGAGCGGTTCATCGACGCCTGCCTCAGCCTCGAGAACCTGATCGATCCGCAGAAGCCCTTCCGGCCGAGCCACCCGCCCGAGACGCGTGACGAGGACGAGGCGCTGCCCGAGGAGCTGCGGCTCTTGCGCGTGGATCGGGACTACATGGAGTCCTTCATCAACCCGGAGGAATTCGTGGCGCAGGAGCGCGCGCGCGTGGCCGAGGAGAAGACGCGCGCCCGACGCTTCCCCGAGTCTCCGGATCGCGACGTGCTCGGTTTCCTGCTGGTGAACGCGCCCCTCGAGCGCTGGGAGCGCGAGGTGCTCTCGCTGCTCCGACGCGAGGCCTACTACTACCTGCCGCAGATGCAGACGAAGATCATGAACGAGGGCTGGGCCACCTACTGGCACTCGCGCCTGATGACCGAGAAGATCTGCGACGCCTCGGAGATCGTGGACTACGCGGATCGCTGCGCGGGCGTGCTCGCCACGTCGCCTGGACAGCTCAACCCCTACAAGCTCGGCGTCGAACTCTACCGTCACATCGAGTATCGCTGGGACCGCGGGCAGTTCGGGCGTGAGTGGGACGACTGCCGGGACTACGCCACGCGCGCGGGCTGGGACAGGCGCACGGGCCTGGGCCGCAAGAAGATCTTCGAGGTGCGTGCGCTCTACACCGACGTGACCTTCATCGACGAGTTCCTCACGCCCGACTTCGTCGCCGATCAGAAGCTCTACGCCTTCGGCTGGAGCGAGCGCAACGATCGCTACGAGATCGAGACGCGCCAGTTCCGCGAGGTGAAGAAGAAGCTGCTCACCCAGCTCACCAACGCGGGCAGCCCCATCATCCGTGTGCTCGACGCCAACCACGAGAACCGAGGCGAGCTCTTGCTCGAGCACGACCACCACGGCGTCGACCTCAAGCTCGACTGGGCGCAAGAGGTGCTCGTCGCGCTGAACCGCGTCTGGAAGCGCCCCGTGGAGATCTTCACCACCGTGGAGGACAAGGCCTCGCGCCTGCGCTTCGACGGCACCGAACACCTCCGCCGCACCCGCTGAGCCAGGCGCGACGACGTACGACCGTGGGGTGCAGGACTTGTCCTGCACCGGACGCAGTCGTCACCAAGGTATGTACGACCGTGGGGTGCAGGACTTGTCCTGCACCGGGCGCAGTCGTCGCCAAGGTATGTACGACCGTGGGGTGCAGGACTTGTCCTGCACCGGACGCAGTCGTCGCCAAGGTATGTACGACCGTGGGGTGCAGGACTTGTCCTGCACCGACCGCGATGACGAGCGAGCCGGGCCCGTCACCGAGGTCATCGAGGTCGGGGTCGCGCAAGCGCTGACCCCCCACATGCCCCATGTCGAGCTG
>Ga0210033_1003545_pt1 | contig 12593 bp, 11 predicted proteins | sample CryGeymeta201501_FD_185465 | JGI IMG/M metagenome (GOLD analysis project Ga0210033, IMG submission 185465) | Groundwater microbial communities from Crystal Geyser aquifers in Utah, USA - Crystal Geyser metaG 2015-01 (SPAdes) (version 2) | ecosystem: Environmental > Aquatic > Deep subsurface >... | reverse complement strand
CGACCAACCACCAAAAGCATCACGAGCTGCTACTACGGCGTTTCTAAAGTCTTTACGAGATGAAAGGCAAATGTTTCCTAACGGAGTGTTGCCATTTTTAGGTGTGTAATATCTCCCCGATTCTGTTCTTGGAAATTTACCACCGATATATATTTTGTATGTTTTCAAAACTTCTAATCTTTTATTCATATTGTTTGTGTTATTATAAACTATCTTTTTAACCGCAGAGTTCACTGAGATTTTACGCAGAGAACCGCTGAGTTAATATTTATTAACTACTCTTCTAACTCCATCTATCAATTTCAAAACATTAAAATTAATCAATAAACCAACTTTACAATTTGCTAACTTGAGATAAGTTAATATTTGTGCAAGATGAATATCATTCAACGCTTCAATTGATTTCACTTCTACAATTACTTTTTTATTTACAGATAAATCAGCACGATAACCACATTCTAATTTTACTTCATTATAAATTAACGGAAGTGGTCTTTGCCTTTCAATCTCTAAAGGAGTTTTACTTAATTCATAATATAAACACTCTTCGTAAGCTGATTCTAACAAACCTGGACCAAGTGTTTTATGAACCTTTATAGCACAACCGATAATTATTTCTGTTATTTCGTTTTCAGTCATTGTATTTCTCTGCGGTTCTCTGCGTGTTTATTTCTCTGTGTACTCTGCGTTTAATTTATTATTTAATCAAAATTTTAAATAAGGTTTTAAACCGTGTAATCCACCTTCTCTACCAAAACCACTTTCTTTGTAACCTCCAAATGGCGAAGTTGGGTCGAATTTATTAAAGGTATTTCCCCAAATAATACCAGCTTTTAATTGTGATGAAAGGTTAAACAATTTTGAACCTTTGTCCGTCCATACTCCTGCGGATAATCCAAAAGGAGTGTTGTTGGCTTTTTCAATTACTTCGCTAACCGTTCTAAATGTTTGAACAGCCAATACAGGTCCAAAAATTTCTTCTTGTACAATTCTGTTCGATTGAGAAACATTGGTAAATAAGGTTGGTTTACACCAAAATCCTTTTTTTGGAACAGAGCAATTTGATTGATACATTTCTGCTCCTTCACTTTTACCAATTTTCAAATAGTTGTTGATGGTGGTTAATTGTTCTTTAGAGTTAATAGCACCAATATCAGTATTTTTATCTAACGGATTACCAACAATTAACGATTCCATTCGGTCTTTTAGCTTTCGCAAAACGATGTCGTAAACAGATTCCTCTACAAACAAACGCGAACCAGCACAACACACGTGTCCTTGATTAAAATAAATTCCGTTAATAATTCCTTCTACAGCTTGGTCTAAAGCAGCATCTTCAAATATGATGTTGGCAGCTTTTCCTCCCAATTCAAGAGTTACTTTTTTGTTGGTTCCAGCAATTGCATTTTGGATAATTTTTCCTACACCAGTTGAACCAGTAAAAGCAATTTTATCTATATCGTTATGATTTACGATGGCTGCTCCTGTTTCTCCAGCACCAGTAATAATATTTACCACACCATCAGGTAAACCAGCTTCTTGAATAATTTCTGCTAATTTAAGAGCGGTTAATGAAGTAGTTTCAGCAGGTTTTAACACTACTGTATTGCCAGTCGCTAAGGCTGGGGCAATTTTCCAAGCAGCCATTAATAAAGGGAAGTTCCAAGGAGTAATTTGTCCTGCAACACCTAACGATTGTGGTTTGCGGTTCGGAAAAGCATAATCTAACTTATCAGCCCAACCAGCATAATAAAAAAAGTGTGCAGCAGCTAAAGGCACATCAACATCGCGAGATTCTCTGATGGGTTTACCTCCATCCATCGATTCGATAACTGCAAATTCTCTTGCTTTTTCCTGAATTAAACGTGCAATTCGGTAAATGTATTTTGCTCTTTCTTTTGCAGGCATTTTACTCCAAACTTCGGTGTAGGCTTTTCTTGCAGCTTTTACAGCTTTGTCCACATCTTTTTCGTTGGCTTCTGCAATCATCGCAATTTTTTCTTCCGTTGCAGGGTTGATGGTTGCAAAGTACTTGCCCGAACTTGGTTTTACCCATTTTCCACCAATAAACAAATCGTATTGTTCATTCAATTGAATATGGCTGGTACTTTCTGGTGCAGGAGCTAAATCCCACCCAGTATCGAAGTTAATTTTTATCGTTTTTTTTGTCATCGCTTAATCTTTTGAAAAGTAATCTTTTGATTGATAAACTCCAGTTTGTTGTTTTACAATTTGCATTAATAGGTCGTTGGCAAGGCTACTTGCTCCAAACCTAAACCATTGGTTGGTTAACCAAGCTGCCCCCAATGTTTCTTTAACCAACATTAAGTATTGTAAAGCTAATTTTGAGTTAGAAATTCCTCCAGCAGGTTTCATTCCCACTTGTATTCCTGTTTTGTAATAATAATCTTTTATGGCTTCGAGCATTACTAAAGTAACTGGCAAGGTTGCTGCTGGACTAATTTTTCCGGTAGATGTTTTAATAAAATCTGCTCCAGCCAAAATGGCAATATCGCTTGCTTTTCTCACTTTATCGAACGAACCTAATTCTCCTGTTTCTAGTATTACTTTTAATCGAGATTTTCCACAAGCTTCTTTTATTGTAGCAATTTCATCAAACACAAAGTTGTATTCACCCTCATGAAATTTACCTCTACTAATTACCATATCAATTTCTTCTGCTCCAGCATCAGTAGCAATTTTTACGTCTAACAATTTTACCTCTAAACTCGATTGTCCACTAGGAAAAGCCGTTGCAACAGATGCAACATTAATTCTAGAACCTTGCAAACATTGTTTGGCTGTTTTTACAAAATTTGGATAAACACAAACCGCAGCAACGGTTGGCAATCCAGGATAAGCATCGTGTAAATGTTGTGCTTTATTACACAATTGTCGAACCTTATTTTCGGTATCTGCACCTTCTAATGTGGTTAAATCAACCATGTTAAGGGCAAGCTTTAACCCCTGAAGTTTAGTTTCGTCTTTTATACTTCTGCTTGTAATTCTGTCAATTCTATCTAATGTTCCTACTTGGTCAACTTTTGGTGAAGAAAAAAAGTCAATTTTGTTTTTTGTATTACTCATTTCTTATTTATTGGAGTTCAAATATAAGTAAAAAAGAAAGTTTGGGTTTATACTAATTTTTAAAAAAGTATTTTTGTGTAAACGATGAGCCAAAATTCTAAAAATATACACCCTGTTTTTGATGCTATTTTAGGAAGAACTACTAAAGAGCAGTTGTTAAAACAGCACGCCAAAGTTATCTGGATGACTGGTTTTTCTGGCTCTGGAAAAACAACTATTGCCATTGCCTTAGAAAAGAAATTGAACGCTCAAGGATTTTTAACTCAGATTTTAGATGGCGATAATGTGCGAGTTGGAATCAACAATAATTTAGGATTTAGCGAAGCGGATAGAACAGAAAACATCAGACGAATTGCCGAAGTTTCGAAGTTGTTTTTAAATGGTGGTATCATTACCATCAATTGTTTTGTAAGTCCAACTATCGAAATTCGAGAAAATGCAAAAAAAATTATTGGAGCAGCTGATTTTATCGAAGTTTTTATCAATACTCCTTTTGAAGTTTGTGAAAAAAGAGACGTGAAAGGATTGTATAAAAAAGCAAGAGCTGGAGAAATAAAAAACTTTACAGGAATTGATGCCCCTTTTGAGGCACCTTTAAACCCTGATATTGATGTAAAAACTGCTAATGAAAGTATTGAAGAATCGGCAAATCAAATTTTAGCATCTATTTTGCCTTTAATAACATTCGCTGAGTGATGAAGATTAGCATTTTGTTTCTTTTTTTGTTTTTTTTATTATTTAACTTAAGCAGCAGAGCCAATAATTCTGTTGGGTTGAGTATTAACGAAAATCAAGTAATTGTTTCCATTCAAGAAAATAATCTTGCTGACACAATTGCTGGTGCTGCTATTGTTACTGTTAAATTTAAGAGAGGAAAAGCCATTTTGTTTACCGTTTTCACAGGATTTTTAGGTGGGCATCGCATTTATTTAGGAACTCATCAAAGAACCCCAATTATTTATTCTGTAACTTTAGGTGGATTGGGCATACTTCCATTGATAGATTTGATTCAAATCATTTTCACAAAAGATTTATCTAAATTTGAGTACCGACCACAAATTATCATGTGGGGGAAGTAGAATTACTCTACCGTAACCGATTTTGCTAAATTTCTTGGTTGATCTACATTACATCCTCTCATAACAGCAATGTGATACGAAAGTAGTTGCAAAGGAATACAAGTTAACAGTGGGCTTAAGGCATCTTCTACTTCAGGGATTTCTATCACATAATCAGCAATTTTTTTAACATCAACATCTCCCTTAGTTACAATGGCTATTATTTTTCCATTACGAGCTTTTACTTCTTCAATGTTGCTTATTACTTTTTCGTAATTTCCTTTTCTAGTAGCGATAACTACAACAGGCATTTCCTCATCAATTAAAGCAATTGGTCCATGTTTCATTTCTGCGGCTGGGTATCCTTCTGCATGGATGTAAGAAATTTCTTTTAATTTTAAAGCTCCTTCTAAAGCTACAGGAAAATTATATCCTCTGCCTAAATAAAGGAAATTACTTACTCCCTTAAATATACTTGCAATATATTTTATTTTTTCGTCCGATTCTAATAATAAAGCTACTTTTTCTGGTATAGCGTAGAGCTCAACCAATAATTGTCTAAATTTTGATTCAGAAATACTTCCCTTTTTATGAGCTATGGAGAGTGCCATCAATGACAATACAGTAACCTGAGCTGTAAATGCTTTGGTTGATGCAACTCCAATTTCTGGTCCAGCATGGGTATAAGACCCACCATCAGTAGCTCTAGAAATGGTAGAACCTACTACGTTGCAAATACCAATAATTGTAGCTCCTTTTTCTTTCGCCAATTTAATGGCTGCTAAGGTATCGGCAGTTTCGCCAGATTGAGAAATGGCAATAACAACATCACTTTCGTTAATGATGGGGTTTCTATATCTAAATTCAGAGGCATATTCAACTTCAACGGGTATTCTAGCTAAATCTTCAAATAAGTATTCTCCGACTAAACCAGCGTGCCATGATGTTCCGCAGGCAACAATAATAATACGTTGAGCATTAATAATTTTTTGTTCATAATCTCTAATCCCACCTAAAGATACAATGCCTTTATCTAAATCTATTCTTCCACGCATACTGTTTCTGATAGATTGTGGTTGTTCGAATATTTCTTTGAGCATAAAGTGTTCAAAACCACCTTTCTCTATTGCTTCTAAATGAACTTCTAACTCTTGTATATAAGGAGTAATTGCATGTTTTTTGATGTCCATCAATTGCAACTTTTTACCACGTTGCATAATGGCAATTTCCTCATCGTTTAAATAAACTACATTTTTGGTGTATTCTACAATTGGAGTAGCATCTGAAGCAACAAAATACTCAAAATTATCACCTATTCCAATTACCAAAGGGCTACTTTTTTTAGCAGCAATCATGGTGTCGGGATTGTCTTTAGAAACAATTACAATTGCATAAGCTCCAAGCGTTTTGTTTAACGCTATTCTTACGGCCTCTACCAAATCTACATGCGTATTGTTTTGAATGTCTTCGATTAAATGAATCAATACTTCAGTATCTGTTTCACTTGTAAATTGATGTCCACGTTTTAATAGTTCCGCTTTTAAACTAGCGTAATTTTCGATAATGCCATTGTGAATGATGGCTAAATTTTCTGACCCCGAGAAGTGTGGATGTGCATTTTCATCGTTTGGTATACCATGAGTAGCCCATCTAGTATGACCAATACCTACGGTTCCTTTAATATTTTTTCCTTGTGTAAAACTTTCTAATTCAATAACCTTTCCTTTCTTTTTGTAGAGATTAATTTCATGTCCATCTATTAGTGCAACACCTGCACTATCATAGCCTCTATATTCTAATCTTTTTAAGCCTTTTATGAGTATTGGGTAGGCTTGCTTGTCTCCAAGATATGCTACAATTCCACACATAATTTAAAGTTTTGAATAGGTGATGTTTAACCTGATTTTTGAGATGACATTTTTTTCAGAACTGATAACAGATCTTTTTGCTGTAGTAGAACCTCCATTTGCTAATAAATAGAGCTCATAGTCGGTTGTTGAATGATACAATAATTGCTGAATATGGCGAGATATGTTAAAGGTATAGGTTTTAGAGCTTCCACCATTCACCAAAGTTCCTCCATAATAATCTAATCCTTCATAAAAATCAGGTAAAAAAATGGTTTCTCCTGCTGAATTAGTACCTACTAAAGATAGGGAGGAAATTGCTTCATCAAAATCTCCTTCCGTGTTATTTGCAATGGTAAAAACTAATTCAGCTTTATTAATAATAATGCTACCATTTTTCGCCAATTCTTTAATCGTTGGCATTTCAATTTTAGTTTTAACTCCCGCCATTGTTGATACATAAGTAACGGTTGTATCTTTTGTTGGGTCGTTATTGATGTGTTTTAATACATCTGTTCCTGCATAATTGTGTGCAAAGCGAGAATATTTTGTGGTTTCCGAGTTAATTTTAAAACTTTCTTGTAAAGAATCTGCCAATGAATTATTATAATAAACTGTAATAGTAGATAATGAAGAATTTATATCAAAAGAAGCTATGGAACCAGCTCCAGGCGTTAAAGTGGTGTTTCCAACAGAATCAGCAGTTGTGATGTATATGCCTTTAAAAACGCTACTAAAAGCGGTATTGTCGGCATAGGGAGAGCCATTTGCAAGATTTGTTAGGAAGGTAGAATTAGTTAATTTAATTCTTAAATGAGGCTTATGCATTACACTATCAACCGTTGTTAATATACTATCTTTTAGATTTGGAATAAAAGTGGAGCTTGCCAATGATGTTGATTGGTAAGAAGTAAAGGTGTTAGAATAATAATTTGTTGATGTTACTAAAGGAGCCGTTAATTCATATACATTAATAGACATTGGAGTAGCTGTGTCGCCATATAATTCAACATAATCTAGGGTTAACACAACCGAATCGATAACCACTGAAGTTCCAAAATCTGTGGAGGCTCCTGAAAGTGCTACATTTGCATAAATTGAGGATGACATTGGTCCAAAAATAGGGTCATTATATAGCCCAAGTAAGTTGTATATGGATAAGTCTGTTCTTAAAGAATCTTCAGCTAAAACTGTAGTTTGCAAGGAGAAGGTGTCAACGAAATTTATGGATAGGTTACCATTGTCAAAATCTGGAGTAAGTTCCCCATCTTTTTTACAGGAAAATAATTGAATAAAAAAAAAGATTGCGGAAAGTAAAATAGCTTTCCGCATTATAAAGGAGATTGTACTAATATTCATTTTAATCTTGTAATACTGCTGTTGCTTGTAATATTTCATCATAAAAGTTAGAATAAGCTTCAATATAATTTTCAGTACCTTGAAAATCTAATTTAGGTTTATCAACACTTTGAAAGAAAGCTTCTAATTCTGGATTAATTTTTTCACTGGCTTTAATAACAGCATCTGATGCATTAATTGCAGCTTTATTTAATCCAATAAAAGAAGTATCAGCATAATCTTTTATTGCTTCTTCAGAAATATTATCCATCATCGCTTTTTGAGCAAAGTTTTTATCTAACGAGGTTTTAAAATCATTATTGTATAATGAAAAAATAACTTTAGCGTTTGCAAATATTGGTTCTTTTTTGTAGGAAGTTTTGATGTATAAAGGCACTAAACTGGTCATCCAACCGTGACAATGAATAATGTCAGGAACCCATCCTAATTTTTTTACAGTTTCTAAAACTCCTCTTGTAAAAAATATTGCTCTTTCATCGTTGTCTTTAAAAAACTTTCCAGTTTCAGTATCATGAAAGGCTGCTTTTCGTTGAAAAAAATCTTCACTGTCAATAAAATAAACCTGCATTCGTGCAGCTTGGATAGAACCCACTTTTATGATTAAAGGATGATCATTGTCGTTGATAATTAAATTCATCCCCGACAATCGGATTACCTCATGTAGTTGGTTTCTTCGTTCGTTGATGCATCCAAACTTTGGCATAAAAGTTCTAATCTCTTTTCCTCCTTCTTGGATGCCTTGAGGCAAATGTCGCCCAAAATTGGCTAATTCAGTTTGTTCTAGGTATGGTGCAATCTCTTGTGAAATAAATAAAATCTTCTTCTTTTTCATAATCCTACCATTAATTTTGTACAAAGATACTACTTTTTATACCGTTAATCAAGTTTTATGTATATGATTATCAATATCAAGTCTAGTATATCAGTAAATAAATTATTTATTTTGCACAAAAAAATGAACACCTGTAAACGAAATGCAAGTATTTAAAACAGTAAAAGAAATACAAATTTACTTCATAAACTCAAAACCAAAAAGTATTGGTTTTGTTCCCACAATGGGAGCTTTGCATGTTGGGCACATCTCTTTAATTAATGTATCTAAAAAGCAAAATAATATAACTGTTTGCAGCATTTTCGTTAATCCAAAACAATTTAATAATCCAGAAGATTTAATAAAATATCCTAGAAATATTGATGCAGATTTAGAAAAATTAGCCAACGCAAATTGTGATGTTGTATTTGTGCCAAGTGTTGAAGAAATGTATCCTAATAAAATAGAAAAGGAGTATAATTTTGGAATTCTTTCAACGGTAATGGAAGGTGAACATCGACCTGGACATTTTAATGGTGTTGCAATTGTGATTGAACGTTTATTTGATATTATAAAACCGAATAAAGCCTATTTTGGTGAAAAAGATTTTCAACAATTATCAGTAATTAAGGAGTTAGTTAAACAATTAAAATTGCCTATAAAAATTATCGGATGCCCTATTATTAGGGAAGATAACGGATTAGCAATGAGTTCAAGAAATGAAAGACTTACTAAAATTGAGCACAATGCTGCAAGTGAAATTAATAAGGCGTTAAAATATGTAAGTCAAAATAAAAATAACTATTCTGTGTTAGAGTTAAAAAAATACTTTAACAATTACCTATCCAAAAATAAATTACTTACCACAGAGTATTTTGAGATTGCTGATGGAAACTCATTAACCCCTATTAATCATTGGAATGAGACTGAATACCTCATTGCTTTTACAGCAGTTATGGTAGGAGGTGTAAGACTAATCGATAATATGACAATAATTAATTAACTTTGTTGCCAAATTATGCAAGTACAAGTAGTAAAATCTAAAATACATCGGGTAAAAGTTACCGAGGCCGACTTAAATTATATTGGTAGCATTACCATTGATGAAAATTTAATGGAAGCTGCTAATATCATTGAAGGAGAAAAAGTTCAGATTGTAAATGTGAACAACGGAGAAAGACTAGAAACATACGTAATTAATGGTGCAAGAGGTTCTGGCGAAGTATGTTTAAATGGACCTGCTGCAAGAAGAGTCTCCGTTAATGATATCATCATTATCATTTCTTATGGTATTATGGATTTTGAAGAAGCGAAGTCCTTTAAACCTTCTCTTATTTTTCCTAACGAAAAAACCAATCAACTAAAATAACCTGAATTGAAAAAGGTCTCTATAGCCCTTCTTAAAATTTTTATTCCCTTAGGATTAGGTGTCTTTTTAATTTGGTTAGCTTACCATCAATTAAAACCCGAAGAAATAGAACGAGCAAAAAATGCGATGTTTGAAATGAATAAATTTTATTTATTTCTCTCCATATTTTTTGGAATTATTAGCCATGCAAGTAGGGCTTGGAGATGGAAATATCCTATAGAAGCGTTAGGTTATTCTCCAAAATTTTGGAACAGTTTTTTTACGGTAATGATTGGCTATTTCTCCAACCTTGGAATACCAAGAAGTGGAGAAGTATTGCGATGTGGATTAATGGCAAAATACGAAAACATGCCATTTAATAAATTAGTAGGAACTGTAATTGCTGAAAGAGTTACCGACTTTATCATATTATTTATTTCTATTTTTATTGCATTGTTTTTACAAGCGGGTATTATCTTAGATTTTCTTGCCAAAGGAGAAGATAAATTTTCCTCATCTAAAATTCTTCTTCTTCTTATTGTCGTGGTAGGATTTATCGTTGGACTAATTATAATTAAAAAATCGAATCATTTAGTTGCACAAAAAATAAGAGTGTTTTTAAGTGGAATATTAGAAGGTATTAAAATCCTATTCACGATGAAGCAAAAATGGCTGTATTTAGGACACACCTTATTTATTTGGATGATGTATTTTGCAATGTTTCGTATTACCTTTTACGCTTTACCAGAGTTAAACGCTGTTCCGCTATCTGGAATTTTTACTGCTTTTGTTGTTGGAGGATTAAGCATAACAGTAACCAATGGAGGAATTGGTGCATATCCTTTAGGAATAAGTGCGGTATTAGCTTTATATGGATTAGCTGATGTTGGATATGGCTTTGGTTGGGCGGTTTGGTTAGCACAAAGTACCATGTTAATTTCTGTTGGATTAATCTCTTTTATCTTAATTACAAGGTATAATTTAAAGAAGTAGGTTTTTGATGACTGTCTCGTCCTGAAAAAAGTTTACACTATTTGGTTAATAATACTGTTTCAAATTTACACTTAATTTAAAACTAATCGTGCTACTCTAGTTCCCTCCTCATATTCTATCCTAATAAAATATACTCCTTTATTAAATTGCTCAATGTTAAATTGATAGCTATTTTTCATCACTTGCTCACTCCTCATTTTTTCGCCAATCATATTGAAAATTTCAATTCCAATAATAGTTTGATTAGAAGTTAATGTTGCTTCCCCTTTTGTTGGATTTGGGAACAAACTGTAAACTAAATTATCCGACTGCTCTATTATTCCTATACAAACGCTAATTTGAATGGTGATAGAATCTGCAGATGTACATCCATTAGAATCAGTTCCTTGAATATAGTAAATATAACTTCCTATGCTTAGTGTGTTTGCATTCACTAGTAAAACTTGTGTAGTATCTCCAGTATTCCATAGATAAGAAACTAAGTTGGTTCCTGCATCTAAGTATATGGAGTCTGTTTCACATAAATTAGTATCAACTCCCAAATTAATAATTGGTGGAGCGTTAACAATTAAGTCTTGAGAAACTATACTGTCACAAGTATTGGAGCCTGAATAAAATCCTTGATAAGTCCCAGCAACTGATTGATAAGTGCCAAATAGTAAAGCACTATCACCCTGACAAATAATTATTGGAGCAATTGTATCTTGTACTATTGGATTAACCATTAATGTAGTTGTTACTAAACTATCACAGCCATAAATAGTAGTTAACGTATCGTTATAAATACCAACCATTGTTTGGTATGCACCTCCTAATAATATACTATCTCCATCACAAATTGTAGCATTTGCATTTACGATGTATGTTAAATTTATTGATAATGTTGTCTCGATTATACTATCGCAGCCAACTAATGTGGATAACGTATCATAATAAATTCCTGCATTTGTTTGGTAAAAACCACCTAATAATATACTATCTCCAACACAAATAGCAGAATTTTGTGAGGTGACATAAATAGGATTAATTATTAAATTTTGAATTACAATACTATCGCAATTTGTATAGCTCACCAAAGTATCTTGATAAGTTCCGGCAATTGTTTCAAAATTTCCGAAAATCAACGCACTATCTCCTTGACAGATTTCTACATTTGCTAAATTGGTGATTACAATTGGATTTACGGTTATATTAATACTATCAGTTGCAGAACATGCTCCCACAGAAACTGTTACATAATAAAGTCCTGATGAAGTAACTAAGTACGTTTGAGAGGTAGTAAATCCATCTTGCCATAAATAACTATTTCCAGTACCTGCATCTAACAATAAACTATTTCCAGCACAAAAAGTGGTATCATTACCAAAGTTTACACTTGAATTAGATAAAACTGATAGCGTTTGATTAACAATACTATCACAACCGTTGATGCTAGTTAAAGTATCAGAATAAGTTCCAGCGATAGTTTCATTGTTTCCAAAAATTAACGCACTATCACCTTGGCAAATTGTTACTGTTCCTATGCTTTGGTTGTAAATAGGATTTAAAATTAATTGTTTTACCAAAATACTATCGCAGCCTGTTGATGCAGTTAATGTATCATAATAATTACCTGCAATAGTTTGGTAGTTTCCAAAAATCAATGCACTATCTCCCTGACAAACCGCTTCGTTTGACAAGTTAGTGGTTACAATTGGATTTACCGTGATGGTTATTGTTGTTGTGGTTGCACATTGTCCTGCTGTTGGTGTAAAAGTATAAGTTGTTGTTGTTGTATTATTTAACGCAGGCGACCAAGTTCCTGTTATTCCATTGTTGGAAGTTGTTGGTAATGCTGACAAACTTCCTCCGCTACAAATTGGAGCCACTGCTGTAAAAGTTGGAGTAACAATTGGATTTACGGTAATGGTCATGGTAGTTGTAGTAGCACACAATCCAGCCGTTGGCGTAAAAGTATAAGTTGTAGTTGCTGTATTATTTAACGCAGGCGACCAAGTTCCTGTTATTCCATTGTTGGAAGTTGTTGGTAATGCTGACAAACTTCCTCCGCTACAAATTGGAGCCACTGCTGTAAAAGTTGGAGTAACAAT
>Ga0210033_1003539_pt1 | contig 12603 bp, 6 predicted proteins | sample CryGeymeta201501_FD_185465 | JGI IMG/M metagenome (GOLD analysis project Ga0210033, IMG submission 185465) | Groundwater microbial communities from Crystal Geyser aquifers in Utah, USA - Crystal Geyser metaG 2015-01 (SPAdes) (version 2) | ecosystem: Environmental > Aquatic > Deep subsurface >... | reverse complement strand
TCGCCTGTGGCGGGTGAACAGCCCGGTGCGGTGGTCAGCCACGTCAACATCACCGAATGGCGCAGCAGCTTGCAGGAGCTTCAGGTATGAACCCGCCAGAAGAAATAGAAATTCAAAAAACAGAGCGCCTGGCGCTTTTGAAACAACGAGCACAAGCGGTTTTAACCAATGCTGCGCAGGGTAATGGCCAGCGGGTCGGCGGCGACGATACCAGCCAGCAGAACACACTGCAATTGCTCGAAGACTTGCGCATCTACCAGGTCGAGCTGGAGCTGCAAAACGAAGAATTGCGCGCTGCCCAGCACGACGCCGAGCTGGCCCGCCAGCGCTACCAGTACCTGTTTTCGCACCTGCCGCTGGCCGCCATGGTGGTCGACGGTCAGGGCGTGATTGACGAGTGCAATGCGCTGGCCGATACCTTGCTTGGTCCGCGCAAACCCCTGGTCAAAGCAGACATGCGCTTATGGAAAGCGCTGACAGGCCAGGACCGCACGCGCATTCATCAGGCCTTGCGCAACGTTGCAATGGGTGAAGCCACCGTGCTGCCGCTTGTCTCCCGGCACGGCAACAACGCCAAAGAAGCGCCGGTTTTTGATGTGCATCTGATCAGCTTGTCGATCGACTACAAGCTCGACCGCCGGGTGTTGATGCTGTGGGTCGACCGCAGCGCCGAGCAGGCGCGCCAGGCCGACCAGCGTTTCTACACCTCGCTCATTGATTCCAGCGATGCCTTCATCTACGCGGCCGACACCGAAGGCAAATTCCTGTTGGCCAATCAGGCCTTGCTGCAGTTTCTTGGGCACCCGCAAGACCAGGTGGTGGGGCACAAACGTGAGGATTTCCTGCCCTTGCGCGACGCTATTTTGCATCGCGAGGCAGATCAGATGGTGCTGCAAAACGGCCACGCACGCACTCTTGAGGAACACGTCCATGCGGCCCCGCCCGCTGGGCATCAGGATTTCTTGACGCGCAAATTCCCGCTGCGTGATGCCGCGGGTCACGTCTATGGGGTGGGAGGGATATCGACCAATATCAGCGCCCTGAAAGACCAGCAGCGCCAGCTGTTGCTCAGCGAGGCGGTGTTTCAGAACTCGGCTGAAGCCGTTATCGTCACCGACGCAGATACCCGTATCCTGCGGGTCAATCCGGCCTTTACCCGCCAGACCGGTTTTTCAGCCACCACGGTGATGGGACAAAAGGCCAATGTGTTGAAGTCGGGGCGGCATGATGCAGCGTTCTATCAAGCCATGTGGCAGGCCATTGACCGTGACGGCGCTTGGTCTGGTGAGATCAATAACCGCCGCGCTGACGGCAGCTTCTACACGGTCTGGTCCAGTATCAATGCGGTACGTGATGCCGACGGCGCGGTGCTGAACTACATGGCTACGCAGTCCGACGTGACGCAACTGCACAACGCCAAATTGGCGCTGGTACACCAGGCGTCGTACGACACCCTCACCGGGCTGCCCAACCGCGCCTTGTTCAATGACCGGCTGGCGCAGTTGATGGCGGCGTCGCAGCGCCACGGCAAGTCCTTTGCTTTGTTGTTTGTCGACCTTGATCGTTTCAAGGAAGTTAACGACACGCTCGGGCACCAGGTGGGCGACGCGTTGCTGCAGGAGGTGGCGCGGCGTTTGCAGCAGAGCGTGCGTACCGAAGACACCGTAGCGCGCATTGGTGGCGACGAATTTGTCGTGCTGTTGCCAGATACCGACGCCAAGGGCGCGCGCGCTGTGATCGAGAATTTACTCGACAAGGTGCGCGCGCCGGTGCAGCTGCAAGACGCGCTGGTTTACCATCCCATGTCCAGCGTCGGGTTGGCACTTTTTCCGCAGGACGGCACCACGCCCGACTTGTTGCTGCGCAGCGCTGACCTGGCCATGTACGACGCCAAAATCGGCGGTCGCAATCGTTTTGCCGTCTACCGCCCCGAACTGAGTCAGGCCAACGACCAGAGTTTTGCCGTTCGCAACGATCTGGCGCAAGCCATTGAACAGCAGCAGCTGCGGGTGTTCTTTCAGCCCAAGTTGCGCTTGCACGATGGTGCGCTGGTTGGCGCTGAGGCGCTGGTGCGCTGGCAGCACCCAGAGCGCGGGCTGGTGCTGCCTGGTGAGTTCATTGCTATCGCTGAACAAGCCGGTTTGCTGGTGGCGCTGGACAACTGGGTCATGCAAGAGGCGCTGCGCCAGCTTGGTGCGTGGGTGGCGGCTGGCTGCTGGCAAGCCGGGTGGCGCCTGGCGGTGAACCAGAATGTGGCCGATTTGCAGCGCGCTGGCATGCTGGAGGACTTGCAGGCCCGGCTCGATCATTACCGGGTCAGCGCGAGCGCGCTTGAACTTGAAATCACCGAAGACGCGCTACTCAACCACACGCCCGAGCAGCTTGAACTCTTGCGCCAGTTGCAGCAATTGGGCGTTTCGGTGGCGATCGACGACTTTGGTACCGGCTATTCGAGCCTGGCCTATTTGCGGCAATTGCCGGTGTCAGTCATCAAGATTGACCGGGGTTTTGTGCAGGGCATACTGGTCAATGAAAACGATGCGGTGCTGGTGCACACCATCGTCGACATGGCGCACAACCTGGGCCACACACTGGTGGCCGAAGGCATTGAGGAAGAAACGCAACGCCAACATCTGGCCAAGCTGGGAGTCGAGTTGGGCCAGGGATATCTGTTTGACAAGGCCTTGAGCGCGCAGGACTTTGCCGCGCGCTGGCTGCAGGCGCTGCCCTGAAGACGGCTACTGGCTGCGTGCCGTTTCGCTGCGGAACTGGTCATGGCAGTTTTTGCAGCTCTTTTGCACTTCGTCGACTGCCGCGTTGATGGCTGGCCTATCGGCGCTGCCAGCCACCTGCGCCAGCTTGTCTACCGCCGCCAGATAGCGTTCTTTGCTGCTTTTGAACACGTCGGGCTGTAGCCAGATTTCGGGTTTGGCGCGGCTGGGCGCGTAGTTGCCATCGGCTGAAAAATACACCCAGGGTTGCGTTGACAGGTCTTTGAGCGCTTGCGCCTGCTCGACAAACTCGGCTTTCACATAGTCGCGCCGGTCACGCGCCACCAAGCCCATCGGTTCGAGCGCTTTGGTGAATTTCTTGAAGATGACCACGCGCTTGGTCATCAGCTTGTCAGGATGTGGGTCGCCGACATTGTTGCTGCAAGCACCCAGCAAGAGCACGCTGGCGGACAACAACACAGGTAAGGATAAAAATTTGGGTAGGGTCATATTGAAACGCGAAGGGACTGGGTCAGGATGAAAAAACAGTTTGCCACAGGCTGCGGATGGCTTGCCGCTCGGTGGCAAGTTCGTCTGCCGCAAACTGCGCCGATGCTTCGTTGAGCCGGGCGCGGTGTTGCACCTGGCGCAGGGTGCGGTAGGCGCTGGCTGCCTGGTGGCCGACGCCTGCGGGCAGCAGCCCCAGCACTTCGGCGCGTTCCAGCAGCGCAATATTGCCGGCGTTGGCCAGCAGTTCTGCGTGCGTGCGCGAATAAGCCAGCACCAGAAACTGCATGACAAATTCGGCGTCCATCATGCCGCCGGTGCTGTACTTGATGTCGAACCGTTCGGCCTTGACAACTTTGGCGCTGGTCACGCGTTCGCGCATGGCGACGATCTGGACCCGCAGGTCTGTGATGTCGCGCTCGGCGGTCAAAACGGCGGTGCGCACTGCGTCAAAGCGCCGGTACAGATCGGCGTCGCCGAGCACGCAGCGCGCCCGGGTGATGGCCTGGTGTTCCCAGGTCCAGGCGGTGTTGGAGCCGCGTTGCTGCTGGTAGTTGGCGTAGGAGGCAAAACTGGTGATCAACAGCCCGGCGTTGCCATTGGGTCGCAGCGCGGTATCGATCTCATACAGGTCGCCCTCACCGGTCTTGACGGTGAGCCAGTTGATGAGTTTTCGTACCAGGTTGGCGTAGACCTCGGGGGCGCGCTCGTCGTCGTCGTCAAAGACAAAAACAATGTCAAGGTCGCTGCCGTAACCCAGCTCTTTGCCACCGAGTTTGCCGTAGGCAATGATGCCAAACTGAGGGTGCACGCGATGCGTCTTTTTCAGGCGGCTCCAGCACCAACGAGTGGTGACGCGCAGCACCGCGTCGGCCAGCGCGCTCAAATCGTCGGCCACTTGTTCCACCGAGAGCTTGCCCTCAATGTCGCGCGCCAGCGTGCGAAACACCTCGGCATGGTGCGCGCGGCGCAGCAGGTTCAGCAGCGTTTCGTCGTCGTCTTCGTCGGCGGCGCGCAGTGCGCTGCGCCGGTGTTCCAGTTCGGCTTCAAAAGCGCTGGCGTCAAAGCGTTCGTCGAGCATGTTGAAGGCTGCGAGTTCGTCGATGACGCCCGGGTGCAGCAGCAGGTAGCGCGCCGGCCAGCGCGCCGCGCCCAGCAGTTTGAGCAGGCGTTCGTGCACGTTGGGGCGCTCCAGCAGCAGTGCCAGATAGCTTTCGCGGCGCAGCAGCGGCTCCATCCAGTCGACCAGGCCAACCGCCGCCGCTTCGGTGACGCGCGCCTCGCTCACCCATTGCGCTGTGCGCGAGAGCAGGCGCAACAGCCGCTGGCGCGATTCGTCACGCAAGGCGTTGACCCGCGGGTGGTTGGTCCAGGCTTGTAGCCGCTGGCGAAACGCTTCGTCCAAACTTGGCAGCAGGTCGGCAATACAGTTGCTGGCGTCGGCTGGTTGCGCGCTCTGGCAGCCTTTGCAGTCGGGCTCTGCGCCGCCGAGCAAGGTGTCAAATTCTTGGGCCACCAGCTCGCGGTGGGCGTCGAGCTGCTTGAGCAACTGCGCCGTTGAGTCCAGACCGAGGGTGCTGGCGATCCAGGCCAGGTCGGTGTCTTGCGTCGGCAAAATATGCGTTTGCTGGTCGTCCAGGTACTGGATGCGGTGCTCTACCCGGCGCAGGAATTCATAGGCGCAGGCCAGCGCGTCGGCTTTTTCGGCCGACATCAGGTTGGCCTTGACCAGGCGCGGCAGGGCGCTGAGCGTGGGGCGGGTACGCAATTCAGGAAACTGGCCGCCGCGCACCACCTGCAGCAGTTGCACGATGAACTCAATCTCGCGGATACCGCCGCGCGAGAGCTTGACGTCGTTGGCGCGCTCGGGCCGGCCAGCGCTGCGTTTGCTGGCGTGGTCGCGGATCTGCCGGTGCAGCAGGCGCAGTGACTCAAACACGCTGTAGTCGAGGTAGCGCCGGAAGACAAACGGCATGACCACCTTGCGCAGTGCCAGCACCGAACCGTCGGCCACGCTCGACCAGGGTGCCACCACGCGGCTCTTGAGCCAGGCAAAGCGCTCCCATTCACGGCCCTGTACGTGCAGGTATTCTTCCAGCGCATCCAGCGACACGGCCGCTGGCCCCGAGTTGCCGTTGGGTCGCAGCGCCAGGTCAACGCGAAACACAAAGCCGTAATCGGTGGTATCGCCAATCAGGCTGTAAATGGCCTTGACCGCCTTGGCAAAGTATTCCTGGTTGCTGATGCGTGCACGCCCCTGCGCATCACCAGCGGTGTCACCGTCCTCGTCGTAAATGTAGATCAGGTCAATGTCGCTGGAGACGTTGAGCTCGCGCGCGCCGAGTTTGCCCATGCCAATGATCCACAGCCGCGCGCGTTGCCCCTGTGCGGTCAGCGGCATGCCATGTGCCTGGTCGAGCTTGGCCAGCACCGCGGTGAGTGCCTGGTTCAGCGCAAATTCGGCCAGAGCGGTCATCGCCTGGGTGATTTGTGCCAGAGTGGCTTGTGCCTCGCAGTCCAGGCACAGCAGACGTTCCAGCGTCAAAGCGCGCAAGATGCGCAGGGCGCTGGCGGTGTCCTGGCCGGTGTGCTGGATGGCTGCAAACGCGTCTAGCAGGCTTTCCGGTGTCGGCAGGCCGGGGCCGAGCAGCCCCAGCTGCTGCGCATAGCGACGATGCACACGCTGCGCAAAACGCGAGTGCCGGGCCAAAGGTGGGCGGGTCATAATTTGTCTTGCTCAACTTCTTTCTGAAACCATTTGTCTGCCCCGTCTTTCACCTTGCTCAAAACCTGGTCGGTCCTGACCCGATGGCTGCTAGCTGCCACGCTGCTTTTCTGGCTGCTGTTTGCCGCAGGCTGGGGAACGCTTCACTGGTTGATTGTGCCGCGAATCGGCGAATTTCGCCCGCAGCTGCAGGCGCGCGCCACGCTGGCGCTGGGGGTACCGGTGCGCATCGGTGCGGTGGTGGCACGCTCAAACGGCTTTGTGCCGTCGTTCGAGTTGTCCAACGTGGAACTGTTTGACGCGCAGGGGCGGGTCGCTCTGAGTTTGGCGCGGGTGCTGGTGTCGGTGTCGCCGCGTTCGCTGTGGCACTTGGGTTTTGAGCAGATTTACCTTGACCAGCCGACGCTGGACGTGCGCCGCCACGCCGACGGCCGGATCACCGTCGCCGGAATCGACTTTGCTGGGGCGGCTGGGTCGAGCGCACCGGCGTTGAACTGGTTTTTTTCGCAGCTTGAGATGGTGATCGCCAACGGCGAGTTGCGCTGGACCGATGAGGTGCGCGCCGCGCCGCCGATCGTTTTGCAGGGCGTCGACGTGGTACTGCGCAACACCGCACGGCACCACGACATGCGCCTGGACGCCACGCCGCCTGCCGAGTGGGGCGAGCGTTTCAGCCTGCGTGGGCGCTTAATCCAGCCCTTGCTTGAGCGCCAGGCTGGGCGCTGGCAGACATGGGACGGCCAGCTGTTTGCCGCCTTTGACCGCGTCGACGTGTCCCAGTTGCAGCGTTTTGCCAGTTTGGGGATGGATCTGAACCAGAGCGTGGGCGCCGTGCGTGCCTGGGCGGATGTGCGCCAGGGCAGCGTTAGCGGCGCGACCGCCGACGTGGCGCTGTCGGAGGTCACGGTCAAGCTTGCGCCGGCGTTGCAGGAGTTGGCGTTGCAGCGCGTTCAGGGGCGCTTGGGCCTGCAGCTGCTGGACGGTGGTTTTGAATTTTCAACGCAAGGCTTGGCCTTTGACACCCGTGAAGGCCTGCACTGGCCCGGTGGCAACCTGCGCTACCTGGCGCTGGCGGCCCCGGGCCAGGCGCCGCGCGGCGAGTTCAAGGCCGACTTGCTTGACCTGACGGCGCTGGCGCAAATTGCCGACCGGGTACCGCTGCAGCCGCAGTGGCGCCAGCCCTTGCTCGATTACGGCCCCAAAGGTCGCATCGACAGCGTGTCGGCCAGCTGGCAGGGGCCGCTGGCGGCGCCAACACGGTATTCGGTGCAGGGTCAGTTGCGTCAGCTGGAGGTGGCCGCCGTGCGCGGTACGCCAGGCGTACGTGCGCTCGACGTGGACTTTGATCTGGACCAGAACGCCGGCCGCGCGCGGCTGTCGATGGCCGGTGGTAGCGTCGACTTGCCGACTGTGTTGCAGGAGGGGCGCGTCGCGCTGGACCAGTTGTCGGCGCAGGCCAGCTGGCAGCACCGTGGTGACGATTGGCAGGTGAAACTGACTGACGTGCGCTTTGCCAACGCCGATGCGCAGGGCCAGGCCAGCGTCAAATGGCGTACCAGTGACCCGCTGCGCACGGCCACGCGCAGCCGGTTTCCGGGCGAGCTGGATTTGCAGGCCACACTGACGCGTGCTGACGCGCGTCAGGTGCACCGTTACCTGCCGCTGGTGATCGACAGCGCAGCGCGCGATTACGTGCGCGAGGCGATCGTCGCGGGCATGGCCAGCAACGTCAGTTTTGTCGTCAAGGGCCCGCTGGACCAGTTGCCGCAGGTGGCCCCGCGCCAGGGGGTGTTTCGCATCACCGTGCCAGTCAGCCAGGCCAAGCTGGCTTTCGTGCCGCGCTCCTTGCAGCCCGCGGGTGAGCCGCCGTGGCCGACGCTGGACGACATCAGTGGCGAGGTGGTCATTGACGGCACCCAATTGCAGGTGAAAGTGGCGCACGCCAGCCTTGGCGCGGCCAGTGCGTTGCAGGTGACGCGCGCGCAGGCGTCGATTGCCGACCTGCGCCACACCACCGTGCGGGTGGACGCTGACTTCAAGGGGCCACTGGCCGAGGCGCTCAGGACGGTACAGATGTCGCCCCTGAACGAACGCACGGCGCAAGCCTTGGCCCAGGCCAAAGGCGCCGGATTGGCCGACTACACGCTCAAGCTGACCTTGCCTATTGCCGATCTGGCCAAGACGACGGTGCAGGGCAGCGTACGCCTGGTCAACAATGATTTTCAGTTCGCACCAACTGTGCCCTGGTTGGCGCGCGCCAAAGGTTTGGTGAGCTACACCGACGAGGGCGTGATGCTGACCGGCGTGCAAGGGCGTTTGCTTGGCGGCGAGGCCCGGCTTGAAGGCGGCTTGCTGTTTGCCCCTGGCGCTGTGGCAACAGCGCGCGGCACCCCGACGATTCGCATCGCCGGTCAGGCCAGCGCCGATGGTCTGCGTCAGGCGTCTGAGCTGGGCTTTGTGGCGCGCCTGGCGCGCTATATGGAAGGCGGCGCCACCTACAGCGCAGTCCTGGGCCTGCGTCTGGGTGCACCCGAACTGCTGGTGACCAGCAGTTTGCAGGGGATGGCCTCAACCCTGCCAGAGCCGCTGGGCAAGGAGCTGTCTGGCACTTTGCCGCTGCGTCTGCAGTGGGGCTTGCCGGAGGCGGTGCTCGCGTCGGGCAGCACGGCGCTGGCACGTGGGCAGGACCGGTTGAGCCTGTCGCTGGACCGGCTGGCGCAGGTGGTGTATGAACGTGATACCGCGCGGCCGGTGGCGCGTGTCCTGCGCGGCTCGATCAGCGTCGGCGCTGGTACGCTGGGGTCGTTGGCGCTGCCGGCGCAGGGGGTGAATGCCAACCTGAACGTCGCGCGGCTTGATGTGGATGCCTGGACCAGCGTGATGTCGCAGCTGGGACTGGAGGCGTTGGCAACCGGCGCACGGGCGAACTCTGGGACTGATTATTTGCCGACCACGCTGGCGCTGCGGGCCGACAGTCTGGTCTTTGGTGAACGTCAGTTCAACCGCCTGGTCGCCGGTGCGGACCGGGACGCAACGCTGTGGCGAGCCAATGTCGATGCCACCGAACTCAACGGCTACCTGGAGTACCGCCAGGCATTGGATACCACCGGTGCCGGGCGGGTTTATGCGCGCCTGGCGCGCCTGACGCTGGCACCCGGCACGGCAAGCGAAGTGGAGTCGCTGCTGGACGCGCAGCCAGCCAGCATGCCGGCCTTGGATGTGGTCGTCGACGCGTTCGAATTGCGTGGCAAGCAGCTCGGCCGCCTGGAGATGGAAGCCATCAACCGTGCAGCGCAGAGCGCAGGCGGCGTGCGCGAGTGGCGTTTGAACAAGCTTAACCTGGTTGTGCCCGAGGCCAGGCTCACCGCCAGCGGCAACTGGGCGCGCATCAACGCACAGGCGCAGTCGTCTGCTGCGGTAGCTACCGGCACAGCGCTGCCAAGGCGCACGGTGGTGAACTTCAAACTCGACATGAACGACGGCGGCAAGTTGCTCGAGCGCTTTGGTATGCCGGGCGTGGTGCGCCAAGCCAGCGGCAAGATTGAGGGTCAGGCGGCGTGGATCGGCTCGCCCTTGAAGCCAGACTATCCATCGCTGGGCGGTGCGTTTACTGTGGATGTGGCCTCAGGCCAGTTTCTCAAGGCTGACCCAGGGCTGGCCAAGTTGCTCGGCGTGCTCAGTCTGCAAGCCTTGCCCAGGCGGCTGACGCTGGATTTCCGAGACGTGTTCAGCGAGGGTTTTGCCTTTGACTTTTTGCGTGGCGACGTGACCGTTGACAAGGGCATTGCGCGCACCAACAACCTGCAGATGAAAGGCGTCAACGCCGCCGTGCTGATGGAGGGCCAGGCCAATATTGCCGATGAAACGCAGGACCTCAAGGTGGTGGTGGTGCCCGAGATCAACGCTGGTACCGCGTCATTGCTGGCCACCGTGATCAACCCGGCTGTGGGTTTGGGGACGTTTCTGGCGCAGTGGGTGTTACGGCGTCCGCTGATCGACTCGGCCACACAGGAATTCCACGTCGACGGCAGCTGGGCTGACCCGCAGGTAACCAAAGTCCCGTCTGCCACCCGCCCACCCAAGGAGTCCAAACCATGAAAGTTGCCGCTATTCAGATGGTGTCCTCAGCTGACGTCCAGGCCAACGTGGCGCAGGCTGGCAAGCTTTTGCAAGAGGCTGCGCGTGCTGGCTCGGAACTGGTGGTTCTGCCCGAATACTTTTGCCTCATGGGTCACAATGACAGCGACAAACTTGCACTTGCCGAGCCCTTGGGCCACGGGCCACTACAGCAGTTTTTGGCCGACGCGGCCCGGGATCTGGGCCTGTGGCTGGTGGGCGGCACGATCCCGCTGGCGGGCAGTGACCCGGCGCATGTGTGCAACAGCTCGCTGGTGTTTGCGCCCGATGGCGCGCGGGTTGCCCGTTATGACAAGATGCATTTGTTCCGCTTTGACAACGGCGTGGAACATTACGACGAATCCTGCGTGCTGCAGGCGGGCCAGCAGCCGGTGTACTTTGACCTGGATTCGTGCGATGGTCAACGCTGGCGCATTGGTTTGAGCGTCTGCTACGACCTGCGTTTTGCCGAGTTGTACCGTGCCTATGCCAGCGCTGGCGCCCACTTGCTGCTGGTGCCCAGCGCTTTTACCTACACCACCGGGCAGGACCACTGGGAGGTGCTGCTGCGCGCGCGCGCCATCGAAAACCTGGCCTATGTGCTCGCCGCCGCGCAAGGCGGCGTGCACGACAACCAGCGCCGCACCTGGGGCCACGCCATGGCGATTGACCCCTGGGGTCGGGTGCAGGCGCAGCGTGACCAGGGCGCTGGCGTCGTGCTGGCCGAGCTGGACTTTGCCCAGCTGCAGGCCTGCCGCACCCGGCTACCGGCTTTGCAGCACCGCTTGCTATGACGCACACCTTGAGACTGCTACACCGCCTGCGGTTGCTCGGCGCGCTGGTGGGCATTGCTGTTGTGCTGCTGCTGAGCGCGTGCGGCACGTCGGTTGTGCTGGCGCCAACGGCTGCGCCTGCCCCGTCCGCTGCGCCAGCGGCGTCCGTTCCAGCGCAGTCGACGCTACCCGCCGCCACGGTGTCGCTGGGTGCGCCGATCATGCGCAGCGCCAGCAAATGGCTGCCCGTGGCTTGGTCTGACTTGCCGGGGCTCAATGACGACAACCTGTTTGAAGCCTGGAACGCGTGGCTGAAAAGTTGTGAAAAACCAGGACCGGTGTTTGCGCTTTTGTGCCCTGAAATCCGGCGCCTGAGCATCGCCGATGCGGCACAACAACTGGCTTGGTTGCATTCGCGCCTGCAGCCCTACCGCGTCGAGCCGCCCGATGGCAGCACGTCGCCGGGTTTGTTGACTGCTTACTTTGAGCCCGAATTTGTGGCCCGGCGCAGCGCCGGGGCGGGCTTTGCGACGCCGCTTTACAGGTTGCCCACAGGCTTGAGCGCAGGCAAGCCTTGGTATAGCCGGCGCGACATCGATACCCTGCCCGAGGCGCAGGCCGCACTGCGCGGGCACGACTTGCTCTACCTGGCCGACCCGGTTGACGCCTTGCTGTTGCAGATTCAGGGCTCCGGTCGCATCCGTGTGACCGAAGACGATGGCCGTGAACACCTGGTACGTCTGGCCTACGCCGGACACAACGGGCAACCGTACAGCAGCGTCGGGCGCTGGCTGCTACAGCAAGGCGAGTTGCGCGACGCCTCGTGGCCGGGTATGCGCGCCTGGATTGCGGCCAACCCGCAGCGGGTGCGGGAGCTGCTGTGGCAAAACCCGCGGGTGGTGTTTTTCAAGGAAGAAGCGCTGAGCGATTTTGACGCCAACTTTGGCCCGCGTGGTGCGCAAGGGGTGCCGCTGACGCCGGGGCGCTCGATTGCGGTGGACCCAACGAGCATCCCTTACGGCACACCGGTGTGGTTGGCCTCCGAAGGGCCCAGCGTGACGCTCAACCGGCTGGTGCTGGCGCAAGATACCGGCAGCGCGATCGTTGGCGCTTTGCGCGCGGATTACTTTGTTGGCTGGGGTGCGGCAGCAGGCGAGTTGGCCGGGCGGCTCAAGCAGCCGTTGCGGCTTTGGGTGTTGTGGCCCAAGCCGGTGCAATGACGTTACCATTGACCATGTTGAATGACCGATTTCCATAAAGGCAGAGGCAGATCATGAACAAATCCAGCATGCGCGACGTTGACGAGCGCACCAACCTGGCAGGTAACAGCATGTTTGAGTTGCTGTTGTTTCGCCTGGGTGAGGCGCCCGGTACCGACAAGCGCGAGTTGTTTGGCATCAATGTGTTCAAGGTGCGTGAGATTCTGGTCATGCCAGAAGTCACCGCCATGGTCAATTCGCCACCCGCAGTGATGGGGGTGGCCAACATCCGCGGCCAGATGATCACTGTCATCAATCTGCCCCAGATTGTCGGTACCAATCCAACCAAAGGCCTGGGTATCTTGCTGGTGACCGAGTTTGCTCGCTCCACACAGGCGTTTGCGGTCGAAGAGGTCAACGAAATCGTGCGTCTGGAGTGGAAGCAGGTGCTGTCGGCGGAAGGTCGTGGTGGTGGTCTGGTCACCAGTATTGCCCGCCTGGACGGCGATATCGAGAACACCCGGTTGGCACAAGTGCTCGATGTGGAGCAGATTTTGCGTGACGTCTTCCCA
>Ga0210033_1003537_pt1 | contig 12613 bp, 9 predicted proteins | sample CryGeymeta201501_FD_185465 | JGI IMG/M metagenome (GOLD analysis project Ga0210033, IMG submission 185465) | Groundwater microbial communities from Crystal Geyser aquifers in Utah, USA - Crystal Geyser metaG 2015-01 (SPAdes) (version 2) | ecosystem: Environmental > Aquatic > Deep subsurface >... | reverse complement strand
ACAGCCTGAACGTGATTATTGGTGAGTTTTTAAACGTATTCGAGGTCGAAGAGTTGCAATATAGAGCGGATATTATGGAAATAGTTGGTGAATTTATTAACCAAGCGATTATAATTGAGAAGAGGTGTAGCTATGAAAAAGACTAAGAAAAGAGCATACGAGAAGCCGATTATAAAGAAGCAGCTAAGGATGGTATTTCCACTAAAGATTATCAATGCTGCAAATCGCGAGCTTTCTTGTCGTCAATGCTCCTCTTGCCATGGATGTAGGTAATTTAGATTTAGAAAGGTAAAGCTTACAAATATATGAGCCTATTCCGTGATTTAGAATATTTTAACCTTTTCTATGATACTCAAATAGATGAAGAGGATTACAACAACGGTCCATGCCAGATCGAGATCTATAACGCTGATAAAAAAGTAAAAGTTATCGGAGAAATAGGGTCGCGCAAAAGTGAGGTCAGGCCGCTAATAGCAAAATATAAACCAGCTCACGGGTCTAATGATTATATCTACACGATCAATATCGACTCTGAATACCTGGAATCCCTTCAAGTCAGCCTAAGTCTAACGGTTGAGAGCCTGTGCTTTGGTGTTTTGTCTAAGAACTTCTCCTATTCCTCAGTCGGTAATGACGCGAGTATTAAAAAGACCGAATACTATTGGAAAGTCTTGTTTCTTGCTAAACGCATGAGAGCAGGATTACAAGAAGAAACTTCAACAAACGCCTCAAAGTGCCTAGATGATGTAGCCCTCCTATTGCTAAGCAAACTCCCGCGTGTTCGACCAAGCTCGTTTACGTGGTCGTACGAGATCGCAATTAGAATACTATTTTTAAACGAAATTTCTGCCTGTTACCAAGGCTATACATCAATCGGCTATGCAGATCAATGCCTAGATTTAATTAATGAAGTAAATAAAAGAGAGCAAACACCTTATGAGTTGATTGCTCTATATAATAAAGGGCAGGGGTATTTTCATGTTCGTGATTATGATAGTGCTCTCAGGCAATTCAAGAAAGTAACCCTCAATAAAATTGATAGCAGAAAACCAAGGTATTTCAAAACAGCAGCTAAAAAAACCGAGTCATGGCGATTCGCGGTAGAAGCAAAGCCCCTTTTCCAAGATTTAGAGACACAAGCTAATCTTATGCAAGCTGAAAGCCTTCTAAAACTCCAGAGGTCCGGTGAAGCAAAACATCTGCTTGATCAACTTAGAGATGAGACTATTCATGGGCCTTCGCACGATTATTCCCCTAGCACGTATAAACAAGCCCGAAAAGAAATTCTCAACATACGAGCTGATATTGACCAGAGCCGTATGCTTGAGCCCCGGAGAATAAGTAAAAATGTTCGTGAGCTTTTTGATAATAAAAGCAAGAAAGCTATTTGGGGCCAATACAAGGCTTGCAAGATTGAGAGCGACTTCAACAACATTAGTGAGAGCATAAATACTGAACTGGCGAAGCAACTTGAAGATCTTGTTAGTTTTCAGAAAGAGATGGCGAAATCAAACTTAGATTCGGGCTCTGCAAAAACTCAGATGGTTGAGATTGAAAATCGGATTCGGCAAGTTGCTGAAAGGGTTGAACAAAAATTTAAAGAAATCGGTGAGATGATTACGGATTTGCTCGAAATGCAGCAACCTGATGATTACGAGAGTGCATTGGCATTACATCAATGGACACTTGGCCTAGAAGCTATCGGTGATTTCCTTAAACTAATTAAGAAAGTTAGTGAAAAGAGCAAGGCCTATGATTTACTGACCAATATTTCCTTTAAGCTTATTAGAACCCATTTTGAATTAACCGATTCTCTTGAGATGCCAAAAGATAGCAAGGCATGCAAAGCACTAGATATAATTCTTGAAGAGAAATACAGGCCGAAAAAGGAACAAATTCGAAATAATTTAGTTAGCGGTGTTGAGAAAATTACTGATGTCATGGAACAAATAGCGTCAGAACATGGCTCGGCTCTGGCAAGTAGTCCTATTGAAAAATTAAAATCCATAAAAAGCCCAGTTTTGGAATTTGAGAAACATGTGCTTTCCAAGTTAACAGATCCTAAATTAATAGATAAGCAAGATATTACGGCGTTCGAGAAACACATGTACGATAGTCGCCTTAAACTAATTTCCGCGGATAGATTATTTAATACCTCGTCGTATGAGAGCTTAAGGAAAATGCTGGCATCAGAATTATATATTGCCACTCATAAACATCTTCCCGCGGGTCGTGGACATTATTGTAAAGATTGCCCAGTTGTAATAAATAAATGTGTAAGCGACTGCAAAAAAACGCCGCCTTATGAGAAGTTTGCATGTTTGCAACTCAATAATGATAGAAGCTATTGTTGCCCTAAGTTGGATAGCAAAGACCTATTGCCTCATCCGGATTGGCGCAAAGAAGAGAGCGATGATAATTTAAGTACGACTCTTAAACATTATTACGATGACATTATCGACAAGAACAGGCAGGAGCTCAGAGGTAGACTTTATGGAAACGGAAGAACTAGGCTTAATTTAAGAAATAGATGGGGCCTTGCTGTTCTCCGTCGATGGAATTCTTATACACCGGCCATGCAGCTATCAGAGGGTGGAGGTTACTTCGCTTTTCACACCAATGAAGAGGGACATATCGATTGCGGGATCGCAATCGACCCTGGTTACGATTTCTTAAAAAACTTCCTTGCGCAAAAATTCTTGATCGATGACATCGACGCGATCATAGTGACGCATGACCACCCAGATCATCTGGATGATTTTTCAGCAATTTTGAACCTAAAATATGAATTCATGCATGATAGGCCGGGGAGCGATAGCGGCAAGTGGCGTCGTCAGAAGATAACGGCGATATTATCAGAAGGTGCATTCTTGAAATTGCGCCCTTTGATTGAAACAAGCCGTGCTTCTGTTATAAAAGATACGAAAGTCCTGGGGCCGGGGAACACCTACGAATATATTTTAGAGAGTGCAGAAGATAAAATTAAAGTCGCGATAAAAGGAAAGATGGCTTTTCATAAAGATAATAGTGAACCAAAATGCGATAGCATTGGTTTTGTGCTCACGCCCCAAATAAATGGTAAATATACAGAATTGGCTGCATTTCCATCCGACACCAAATGGGATAAGCGATTTTTTGGTAAAGCAGACACAAAGAATGCTGAATACGCTTATCCAGATTGCGAAGTGTATTGTGTTCATGCCGGATCGCTATTTCCTGAAAAAAATAATCTAGTTGATTATTATGTTAAGGAGCACACCGATAGAATCCTGCACGATAAGCAGCACCTGTACTTTCCTGGCACTTTTTGGTTTTGCGAACACTTAGATAACCGTAGCCATAAAGCCTTAGTAGTCCTTAGTGAATTCGGAGAAGAATTAAAAGGGGGTCTTAGGGTGGACCTTGCTCTTAAGCTTAACAGCTACATAGAAGTATATGGCGGAAATAAAACAACCTTTATATTGCCAGGCGACATTGGATTAACAGTAGATCTTGAAAGCCAGCACATACGTTGTTCGTGCTGCGACCTTTTCTACGACCCTAGAGATGGATTTGATTTCCCTATCCATGGACCGGACGAAGCCATTTTCTATGTTTGCCAAAATTGTCAACAAATACTGACAGATGATCAGCGACATCGAATATTTAAAGAAAAGCAAGAGTCGTTTAGGTTAATCCGTGGACGCCCAAATTAAGCCAAGGCAAGCGGTAGATGCAGCGGCAGAAGCTTTGGCTAGCAGTGCTCACGGTCTCTTGGCGCGTAGTCACCATAGCTTGCGGGTGGCAAGGATTTCTTACGTTCTGGACCTTAACGAAAAAGGTCTCTCGGTTGATGCCCAGCAGCTTTTGGACTATCAACAAGAAGATGGTGGCTGGTCAGATGTAGAAGAGACACTCTGGTGCATAAAAGCCTTGAAGACTTTTGGTGGAATCTTTAATGGAAATATCAGCAACGCTGTAAAATGGATCGGCTCAGTTCAAGACTCTTCTGGCGGGTGGGGCTTAACAAAAAGAGATATTCCAAGAATCCCAACGACAAGCCTTACGCTGATGTTGCTTCCCGAACTTGCTTCTAAATTAGCTTTCTCTTGGTTAGAGAACGAATGGACTAGAGATTTACGGGCTGAGATTAAGCTTACCTATAAGGGTGGATTTACGCTAATGGCTTTTGGTAGAAACTCAATCCAACCGCAAAACCCTGATTTAATAAACCAGACAATCTACTATCTTTCCAATGAACAAAATGACGATGGTGGCTTTGGACCGTGGAAGAACCATCCTATCGGAAGCGATCCATGGAGTACCGGAATAACCCTGGTCGGATTAACATCTTATCCCGGATTAGTAGATAAAAAAGTTATCGAGCGTGCAGTCGAGTGGCTCTGCAAAAACCAACTACCTTCAGGATATTGGAAGTACCATTTTATAGATGAGGGATCTGCCTACGCCTATTGGGGCCTTACCGAAGCACTAAAATTCCTGGGTGAAATCTAGCTATGTGTGGCATATGCGGTATTTTTAACGAGAAAAACCAAGCGGCTATCACGGCCATGCTTGATTCAATCAAGCACCGTGGACCAGATTCTTTTGATGCTCGCGGTAACGATAACTATTCTTTCGGTGGGTGTCGGCTACAAATTGTTGGTGAGCGTATTATACCCCTCCCCTCCACCTTTTCCGACAACTTAGTCTTTCTAAACGGAGAGATTTACAATTATCGAGAGCTTGAGAATGACCTGGGGTCACAGGGCATAAGCTTCGAACATAATAGCGAGGAAGCGGTCATTTTCAAGCTCTTCCAAAAATATGGCGAAAGGGCACCAGCCTATCTAAAAGGCATGTTTGCCATTGCAATTATGGCCGAGGATAAACTTATTCTTGTTCGCGATAAGTTTGGCATCAAGCCGCTATATTATAAAAAGCTAGGTAGCAGAATCATTTTTGCTTCAGAGATAAAATCGATCCTTCAACATCCAGAGGTAACACCAAAAATAAACCATAGTGCCCTTGATGAGCTCTCGGTCTTTGGCTACATAGCATCCCTCGACCAAACACTATTTGAAGGCATCTATCAGGTGTCACCCGGACATGTCATAGCCTTTGAGTCGGGCAAAAAAACAAGCTATAAATTTGCCGAGCTACAGGAGTCAAATCTGCTAGCTCGCGAAGGGGATAATTATGAATCGGCTGCCATAATGCTCTATGCGACCATTAAAGCCAGTATGGCTCAGATGCTGGCTCATGGATCGCAAGAGAAAGGATTTTATCTTTCAGGTGGGATGGATTCTTCCCTCTTAGCAAGCGTTGCAGCAAGCCTTTCAGGCAAGCCCGTTTCAACCTTCACATTATCAGATTCCGAAGAATCTGAGGATTTGCTATCGGCTAGAAGAGTTGCTAAGGCATTAGGGGCTAATCATCATGAATTTAAAATTGGTATTAATGATTACTTAAAAGAGCTTCCGCATTTTATTCATCATTACGAGAATATAATTGCTGGTGGCGTCTTTGATATCCACGGTGGAATCGCTTTTCAGCTTCTCTCAGAAAAAATATCTAAACATGTGAGAGTTGCTTTCTCAGGAGAAGGGGCTGATGAATTATTTGGCGGCTATCCTTGGACTTATACCCATCCATTGGGCTTTTCTGATCGGATCCGCATGCGCCTCGAGCGCTTTAGAGATAACAAGAAGCTCGTAAGTCTTGTTGATTCACTCTTCCCTCAACCAGAAGATGAAGATATATACCGCAAGAACATTTTTGATTTCCTCATAAAGGGTGGGCTGGCTAATTACCATTTATGGAGCGTTGACAGATCCTGCTCGGCCTTCGGTTTTGAAGTGAGGCCCGCCTATCTTTATGATGATATTGCTGATTTTGCCCTGTCTCTGCCAATCGAGTATAAGGCGAGAAAAAATGAAACAAAGCGGATTCTTAAGGATGCTGCGCTCCCTCTCTTTAATCAATACGGCATTTCTGATGTTATCCATCGACAAAAACGCGGCATGCCAACTGCCGTTAACAACATCGCGAGCGAGCTTAAAGAACTAGCTCAGACGCTAATTACAAATAAGACCATATCCAAGCATCCTTTTAAGAAGTATATAATCAACCCTATAGACGCAATAATGTTTGACCTGTTCTTCTATATTTTCTTTGCAAACAAAGGAAATCTCCCGGATGGTCTTGATGTAATCGAGTTCTACAAAGAAGGCGTCAATGAAGATTTGTATGGTTAGTAAGTTTCCGCCGATTCAAGGCGGAATTGCGGCCAGAACATATTGGTTAGCAAGAGGACTCGCTGAAGCTGGGCATGAGATCACCATCGTGACTAATAGTGCCTCGGTCGAGAAGAATTATAAGATTTGCGGTTGCGATGAGCACTTGAGGACCCTAAAAAATATCAGTGTCCAGAGCATTAGCGATGCCACACCGTGGCATATCCCCAATTCGCAGGAATACACCATACGATTGCTCAACCGCATTTTACAGCTATTGAGATCCAAGCACTTCGATCTAATAGATGCCGGCTATCTGGTCCCGTACGGGATTGTCGCATACCTAGCGCATAAAGTTACTTCGGTTCCTTATGTAATTCGTCACGGCGGCAGCGATATTGCAAAATTTATGGATAATCCGGAATATAGAGACGTTATCAAAGAAACTATAAGCGCAGCGAACCTCGTTGTAACCGATGAAAAGCATGAAAAAATAAATGGCTTATTAAACCCAAATACGATCGTCTTGCCACCATATGTACCAGATGAGCGGGCTTTTAAGCCTACAAACAAGGCAGATAAGAGTGTTCCGGTCTTTGCTTATATCGGCAAGGTTAACTTTTTCTGGCGACGTAAGGGGCTCGATACAATCGCGAGTATGTTCAAGGAACTGGATAGTAGTAATTATCGGCTTATATTTGTTGCTGAAGGGTTAGGCTTAGAAGATTTTAAGAACTCATTGAGCCCAAATATGAGAGATCGCATCTCCTTCCAACCATTTGTCCCTCCATGGGAGATGCCCGGACTTCTAGCATCCATTGATTATCTTTTCCATTTTGTAGTCGATGAGCCAATTGAGAACCCATCAAATCTAGTTCTCGAAGCTTTAGCCTCAGGCACGGAGATCTTAACCAACCAAGACCTACAAACATCAGACGGTGTGCATAAGCTAGATCCCAGCGATATTCATACATGTGCTAATTATCTGGGTGATTTCATCTCAGATTATCCGAGCCACAAACCGAACGGTCAAGCAAAACTACCGTTCCTCAAGCCAAACCGCCAACGCTATATTCAACAAAATATCGAGATTTATCACCGCTTACTGAAAGCTTAAGAAGGTAACGCTAAGCCTACATTTTATCCCCTACGTTTCAAGATAATTAGCCATTGCAGCACACTTGCCTAAAGAACATTTGTTCAGTATAATATAGCTAAGTTAGCTAATTTAACTATATTGGGGAAAAATGGCTATTAAAAGTATTAGCTCAACCCAGGCACAAAATAATTTTGGGCAAGTTCTTGATGATATTACTCGTAATAATACACGATATATTGTAGAGCGCCGTGGAATACCGCAAATGGTTGCCTTTAGTTTTGACGATTTTGCACGAATGCTTGAGGATGAGAACGAGCGCAAGAGGCTTGATGGAATAATTAAAGAAATTCGCCCTAAGTATAATCTTGGGCGAGTGCTTGAAGAACAAGCGTAGAGAGGATAAATGGTTCCCTTGACAGATTCACAAAGTAATCAGCTGGAGCTGTTTAAGCTTATTAAAGAAAAAACAGCCATTCAAGCAAATAATAAAAATGGTGCGGAATTTAGTAATCCTGCTTTTGCAGGCAATAAAATACGTCCCATACATCGCTGGGTGCCATGGATAGCTGGCTTTTCAAGCGATTTTGTTAAAGACGCACTCCATGAATATTTGCATAATAAAGGTGTTGTTCTAGACCCATTCTCGGGTGTAGGAACAACTCTTGTTGATGCGGTGCTAGATGGCCATAATGCAGTAGGTTTTGAGATTAACCCTTATGCTGCACTTGCCTGCCATGCGAAGGCACATGCACATAGAATAGACATTAATATCCTCCAAAAGAACATGCTAAAGCTTAAGGAGTTCTATAAAGATAAGGCATCGTCCAACTATATTCCAATAAGTGAGCCGCCAAAGGGATTTAAAACGCGAGCTGAGTTTTATAGCCCTGCTGTCCTGGGCAAAGTCTTAATTATCCAAGATTTTATCAATTCTATCGAGAGCCCAGACATTCAAGAATTATTTAGACTTGCGTTTGCATCAACTATGGTTCGATATTCAAATTATTCTTATGAGCCTAGCTTGGGTCGCCGTGTTAGCGCTGGCAAGGATAATATAGAAGATTTCCCTGTTGGGGAAACCATATTAAATAAGTTAATAGATATGGCTGAAGACATCGCCTGGTTTAAAAAGAATTTACCGGCCTCCGATGCAACTGTAAGGATCATTAACGCTTCCTTCTTTGAGTATGAATCACATCTTACACCTGAGTCGGTTGATGTGATTATTACTTCACCCCCTTATCTTAATAATTACCACTACAACCGAAACACCCGTCCACAGCTATACTGGTTGGGGTACGCAGAGAATCCAAGGGATTTAAAACCCCTCGAGAACTCAAACTTTGGGAAGTACTGGCAAACAGTAAGAGGCCAAGAATGCCTAGAGCTTGGCTTCTTACTACCAGACAGCGATCTAGAAGATACGTTGAAGTTGCTTAGAACCCTTCATGCCGAGAAAGGGGTCTACGGTGGTAATGGTTGGGCAAATTATGCAGCAGCTTACTTTAGGGATTGTCACACATTTGCACAGGGAATAAATTATGCCCTTAAGCCAGGTAGCACAGCATTGGTCGTTATTGGGAATAGCATATTGCAAGGCGTTTCTATTCCGACCGACGTGTATTTTGGTAAGATCGCGGAAAGCATAGGCCTTGAGCTTGTGGATATACACATTCCAAGAGCAACGAGGGTCGGCAACAGCATTATCCAATCTGATGTCCGTGTGACTAAAGCTAAAAACTCACATCAACTTTATGAAGCGGTAGTAGAACTAAGGAAGCGGTAATTTACGAAGGGCTCTTTGCACCTTTTCAACAGTATCCTCTAAACGCGGCGAGGCTCCAGTTAAGCGCTCTGCCCACGGTCTTCCTGAGTGTAAAATATCCCACTCTGATTTAGCTTGATTGTATCGCCCCGAGCCAGGGTCATGATTACCGAAACCATCTACAACCGAGTTCCACAGCGGCATAAACCGCCCTATAAGCTCTGCCTCAACAGGGACGACTAAGTCGCTTTCGATATTCTGAAGAATCATAAAACGGCATTGAAGTTCATCGATATCTAAATTGGTAGCTTGCGCTATACTGCGAGCGTGCTCCACAAGCCTACCAAAGAGATTTGCAGATTCGGATATCTGCGTCCTCGCTGTTCTCCAACCAGCCGGAACAGCCTTGCCAACGTAAATTGGCTGCATCAAAGCCCTGCTGTTTAAGAATGCTATCGGCCTATAGAGTTCAAAACCACCAATATAGTAAAGCGCATAGACACCACCACCGATAAAGCGATCTGGAGGCGGAAGCCTATGAGCCGGGGTTTCAGAAAAGAACCTTATAGCATCATCCACTACGCTTCGGAACTTAGACGAACGGAAGATATGTAAATTCAGGTCAGCGTTTATTCCCATTTTTCTCCGCAACCCCGCAACTAATTACTATTGAGCTTTAATAATAGCATAAGCAACCAATGGCCGTAATAACAGATAGACTCTAAGCACACGTATACATCCAGGATTATTCGTTAAAATATTTTAGGCAAAAAGATGAAAATAAAGGCAAAACAAAGAGAGTGTAAATTTCGCTCCATTGCGACCACAATATCGCTCCATTGCGACCACCCTGTCGGAGTAAATCGACCACCGATTTCGGAGCATTGCGTCCACTTTTAAGCACTTAGCGATTTACTGGACGCAATTAAGCGACAGACCGGTCGCAAACGACCGAAATCCTCTTTTTGAAGCGACGCCACGCAAAGACAACAAAACGTCTACTCTTCTTTTTAGAGATTTACGACAAAGGAGAGGAAGGCGTGTGGCAAAAAAGAGGTTAGCTATGAAAAAAGTAAGGGAAGTTTTGAGATTAAAGTTTGATCTTGGTCTGGATAACCGCCAGATTGCAAGGAGTTTGAAAATATCGCACTCAACTGTTGGAAAATATTTAAAAAGCGCAGAGCGTGCTCAAATTTCCTGGCCCCTAGAGGAAGACTTGAGCGATGACGCCCTAGAGGAGAGGCTCTTTGGTAAAAAAGAGGCTCCCAAGAAAGACAAGGCAAAACCGGATGTTGAATACATAAGACGTGAGCTCAGCAAAAAGGGCGTGACACTGATGCTTCTCTGGGAGGAATATTTAAAAGATCACCCGGACGGCTACCGCTATACCCAATTCTGTGAATACTTCCGTAAGTATCAGAAAAGTCTAGATGTATCTTTACGCATGCCTCATAAGGCTGGCGAGAAAATGTTTGTCGATTATGCGGGCCAAACCATGTTCGTGGTAGACAGAGATACCGGTGAGGCCAAAGAGGTTCAAATATTTGTATCGGTTCTTGGCGCAAGTGACTACATCTTCTCTGAAGCCACACCCACCCAGGAGCTACCCTTCTTTATCGGATCGCACGTTAACGCATTCTGCTTCTATGGTGGTGTCCCTAAGATAACCGTGCCGGATAACTTAAAGCAGGGTGTAACAAAAGCTTGCCGCTATGAGCCGGACATCAATTCCACCTATCTTGATATGGCCACGTATTACGGGTGCGTGATTATTCCAGCAAGACCGGCAAAACCAAAAGATAAAGCAAAGGTTGAAAACGCTGTTTTGCAAGTAGAGCGATGGGTTTTGGCTCCACTTAGAAACCGGGTGTTTTTCAGTATCGCTGAGCTAAATGAGGCCATGGCAGAGCTTTTAGCAGTCTTAAACGAAAAACCGCTCACCAAGATAGGCAAGAGTCGCCGTGAGCTTTTTGAAGAGATCGATAAACCGGCCCTCATGCCACTTCCCTCTAAGCCTTATGAGTTTGCCACCTTTAAAAAAGCACGGGTAAACATCGATTACCACATCGAAGTGGCTGCCGTCTACTATTCTGTGCCCTATCAGCTAATTGGAAAAGAGGTAGAAGCAAGACTCACCACACGTATTGTGGAGATTTACTACCGGGGAGGAAGAATTACCTCTCACATGCGAAGCTACATTAAGGGAACTTATGTTACCAAGGACGAGCACCGCCCAAAATCCCACCAAAAGCACCTTGAATGGACCCCAACGAGAATGGTCAACTGGGCCAAAGAGACCGGTGAGGCAACATCAAAGCTTGTGGCGGCCATTTTCAGATCAAGGAAACATCCCGAGCAAGGGTATCGCGCATGCCTTGGAATAATCCGTCTCTCAGAGAGCTACGGTGCGACCCGGATGGAGGCAGCCTCAAGGCGGGCTCTTGATCTTGGCGCCATAAGCTTTCAGTCGGTCAAATCGATTCTGGAGAAAGGTTTGGATAAAGTTCCCGCTGAGGAAGTAGCCGTGCAGATATCGATAGAGCATGAAAACATACGAGGATCAAGTTACTACCGATAAGGAGAAAGATATGCTAGAGCAGACAATAGATAAATTAAACCAGATGAAGCTATTTGGGATGGCAAATGAGCTATCCAGGCAGATGCAAATTGCAGATTCATCTCTTTTAAGCTTTGAGGAAAGATTTTCTCTTCTGGTTGATATGGAGATGACTTCAAGGGATAACCGCCGCTTAAAAAGACTGCTTAAAGGTGCAAGATTAAGGGAGAATGCTTGCATAGAAGACATCGATTTTAGAACAAGCCGGGGTCTTGATCGATCAATGATAATCTCGCTTGCAACGTGCTCCTGGGTTGTAAAACATTACAACGCACTTATCACCGGCCCTACTGGGGTCGGAAAGACGTATATCAGCTGTGCGCTGGCCAATGCTGCATGCAGGCAGGGACACTCTTGCCTATATTATCGCTTTCCAAGACTTCTGTCTGAGTTAAAGATAGCACGAGCTGATGGCTCTTATGTGAAGCTTTTAAACAGGCTTGCTAAAACCGAGCTACTCGTTATCGACGATTGGGGCATAAACGCTCTTTCAGAGTCAGAGAGACGGGACATCCTGGAAGTTATCGAAGACCGGTACAAGATCCGCTCAACAATAGTTGTATCTCAGATACCAATCGATAAGTGGCACGATATAATCGCAAATTCAACTATTGCAGATGCCATCCTGGACCGGCTGGTGCACAACGCCTACAAGATTGATATGAGAGGGGGATCTATGCGAAAAAACACCGAAAACTTGACTTGATTGCGTCCACTTGTAAACTAAGAAGCGTTAGGCGTCGCTAACGCTCCGGCATTGGACGCAATGAGCGATACGGTGGCCGAAATCGCCGGAATACGCAATAGCATCGTTTAGCTCGGATAAGCTAAAAAACACTCTGTTTCTTAAATATGCCAGTATCCACATCTCGACTACATTTACAGCTGACTCCACTTTGGGTTTGTCTTTCGGCTTT
>Ga0210033_1003535_pt1 | contig 12614 bp, 11 predicted proteins | sample CryGeymeta201501_FD_185465 | JGI IMG/M metagenome (GOLD analysis project Ga0210033, IMG submission 185465) | Groundwater microbial communities from Crystal Geyser aquifers in Utah, USA - Crystal Geyser metaG 2015-01 (SPAdes) (version 2) | ecosystem: Environmental > Aquatic > Deep subsurface >... | reverse complement strand
GGGGCCCGCCTTCGGCACGGGCGGCGAGCCGGCGCCGGTGTGGGCGGTGGAGGGCTGGTACCAGGACTACTTTACGGCGACGTGGGAGGCGTGCGGAGAGCCGGACGAGTACCTGCCGTGGGAGCCGTACTGCCCCGAGTACCCGAATCAGCCACAGACACTGCTGGTCACGGAAGCGTGCCAGGAAGCCCTCCTGGCCGATCTGAAGGTGGACTGGGACGCGGTCGCAGGCCTGGAGGACAGCCGGATCGAGGCCAGCACCATCAACGCGTGGGTTTCCGCATACACGCTGCTGTCGTGGCCGCTGGGAACCGTCGACGAGCTGCGGAGCCACACGGACGTGGCGTCGGCCTACTGGCTCCGTGAGCCGGTGATCGCCGAGCTCGAGCGCCTCTCGCTGGTGACCGGAGAGACGCGGGTGCGGCGGCTGGTGTACAATCTGGTCATGTCCTCATTCGAGAGAACCGTCTACCTTGAAGAAACGTTTGCACCCTGGCAGGTCAGCTGGGGCGGTGATTCGTCCCGCACCCTGTGGATCCCGCCCAACAACGACGGCATCAACCACGGCCCCGTGCTCTTCCACGAGGCGACCCACCTCTGGCGCGACCAAGGCCATGTCGTGTGCCCCGACGACATGTGGATGACTGGCACGGACGTCAGCGGCCTCGCGGTCTGCGACGAGACCTGGGCCGGCCCCTACGGCTACGAAGGCGGGCTCATCCAGCTGATGTTCGACAACCGGGAGCTCGACCTGGACGACCTCCAGGACAACATCATCTGGAGCGAGCTCCAGACCCACTTCTCCAAGATCCAGCTCCTCATCGTTGAGGACTGATGCGCACCCTGCGCCTCGTGGTCGTCGCCCTTGGACACGCGAGCGCCCGCTTCGCCTTGGAGCGTCCTGCAGGGGGGCGCGCGCCGCCCTGGCCCTCCTCTCGCTCCCCGTCCCGCTGCCCCCTTGGTGCGGTCAGCCATGTCCGGAGTGGACACGCGGCGAGCACTGGTGCTAGCCGCCTCCGGGGGCATCGTTTGGCGGATGCCCCGCCCTGCCGGAGTACCCCGATGATGGCCAGTAGCGCCCAGGTCTTGCTCCTTGTCCTGGCTGCGGGCTGCACGCCCGCGGCGGGGCCCGCCTTCGGCACGGGCGGCGAGCCGGCGCCGGTGTGGGCGGTGGAGGGCTGGTACCAGGACTACTTTACGGCGACGTGGGAGGCGTGCGGAGAGCCGGACGAGTACCTGCCGTGGGAGCCTTATGCCGACGAATATGCCGGGGAACCCAACACAATGCTGGTCACGGAAGCGTGCCAGGAAGCCCTCCTGGCCGATCTGAAGGTGGACTGGGACGCGGTCGCGGGCCTGGAGGACAGCCGGATCGAGGCCAGCACCATCAACGCGTGGGTTTCCGCATACACGCTGCTGTCGTGGCCGCTGGGCTCAGTCGACGAGCTGCGGAGCCACACGGACGCGGAGTCGACCTACTGGCTCCGTGAGCCGGTGATCGGCGAGCTCGAGCGCCTCTCGCTGGTGACTGGAGAGACGCGGGTGCGGCGGCTGGTATACAACCTCGTCATGTCGCTCGTTCGAGCGAACCGTCTACCTTGAGGGGGGCTCCGAACCGTGGCACGTCAGCTACGGCGGCGGAGCCCCGCGGACGTTGTGGGTTCCCGGCTACAATATGGACAACAACGGCCCCGTGCTCTTCCACGAGGCGACCCACCTCTGGCGCGAACAGCCCCACGTGCCCTGCCCCGACGACATGTGGATGACCGGCACGGACGTCAGCGGCCTCGCGGTCTGCGACGAGACCTGGGCCGGCCCCTACGGCTACGAGGGCGGGCTCATCCAGCTGATGTTCGACAACCGGGAGCTCGACCAGGACGACTTCCAGGACAGAATGATCTGGAGCGATCTGCAGACCCACTTCTCCAAGATCCAGCTCCTCATCCTCGAGGACTGATGCGCGCCCTGCGCCTCGTGGTCGTCGCCACGGACTTGACCCAGGACTCGGCCAATCGGTCGAGAACCAGCATGGCATCGAGGTGAGAATCGCGCCGGAGGCGCGCGCGCCCATAAGGCGCGGGGAGGGGGGGCGCTAGCGCATGCGGGGGGAGGCATCCTCCCCCCGCGAACAAAGGGCATCGACTGTCGTTTCGGCCGGATGGCCGAAACGAGGGTCGAGGCCGCCGACGCAGCAGCGGAAGCCCGTCGAGTAGTCGTGGTAGCTGCGGTCGTGGGCCGTGGTGGCGTAGGTGCAGCCCGGGCCGTTGAGGACGGCGTCGGCGAAGAAGCCGCCCCGGAAGGTGCCCTCGCTGTCGGCGACCCACTCGTGCAGGTTGCCGTGCAGGTCCTCGGCCCCCCAGGCCGAGACGCAGGCGGGGTGGGCGCCGGCCAGGGCCACGGTGTCGGGCTGCTGGTCGATGCCCGGGTCGTTCATGTGCTCCAGGTCCCAGACCCCGTCGCTGGTGCCGAAGTAGTCCGTGACGGGGTGGGCCCCCGGGTAGCTGTCGTTGCAGGCGCTGGGATCGTAGCTGTCGCCGTAGGGGTAGACGAAGCTCTCGGGGCCGCGGCAGGCGGCGAGCCACTCCTCGCTGGAGCACAGGCGCTTCCCAGCAGCCTCGCAGGCGGCCTCGGCCTGGTCGCCGGAAAGGTAGGCCTGGGGCTGGTGGCCCTCTTGCACCGCGGCCCGCACCTGCCGGTCGGCGACGGTGAGGGTGGGGTCCACGTCGACCCAGTGCCCGTCCACCCGCTCCTGCAAGGTCGCCTCCCAGCGATCGATGCAGAAGCTCGGCAGCGTCGGGTCCTCGACCTCGACGGTGCCGGCCGGACAGGGCCCTGGCGAGGCGCCGCCGTCGCCCGCCGCGGTGTCGCCCGCCGCGGTGTCGCTCGCCGCGGTGTCGCCCGCCGCGGTGTCGCCCGCCGCGCTGTCGCCCGCCGCGGTGTTGCCGCTGTCGCCGCCGCCCGCTGCGCCGCGGCGCGGCCCCCCCGGCGCCTCGGGTCCGGTGCAGGCGGAAGCCAGGCCCAGGACCAGGCCGAGACAGGCGGGCAGGCGAAGCAGGCGATGCATCTGGCATCCTGTCCCGGAGTGTCGGAGGCGTCCACCTCCGGGGTAGAGCTCCGGCACCCCCGCGTGCTCCCCTCGCTGCCTGCTCCCCTGCCTCCTCTCCGCCCCGAGGCGCGGCCGATGCCCCGCTCGCCCTGGTTGCTGCTGCCTGCCCTGTCCCTGCTGGGGGCCTGCGGCGGCGCCGATCCCCAGGTCGTGGCGGCCCAGGTGCTGGCCGGCGACCTGGCAGGGGCCAGCACCCGCCTGGTCGCCGAGGGCAAGGATCCGGCGCTGGCCGGCCTGCGGGACGACGCCCGGCGCTGGCAGGTCGTCGCCCCCGAGCGCAGCGCCCTGGACCGGGCCAGCCGCGAGCTGCTGCGCACCAGCATCGAGGCGCGGGTTCACCAGGGCGACCTGTCCGACGCCGCCGGCCAGCTCGCCGTGGCCATCGCCGCCTGGCCCCAGGATCCCGGTCTGCTCCAGCTCGCCCATGACCTGGGGCAGGCCGCCGAGGGGGCGCCGCCCGACGCGGCGGTCGCTGCCTGGCAGGCCCTGGCGCAGATCCTGGCCGACGACCACGTGCGGGCCCGCGGCTGGCAGGAGCGGGCCGAGGCCGTGGCCCTGGGCCGGGACTACGGTCCGGAGCGCCTGGCGGTCACCCGGGCCGCCCTGCGCGGCGTGCGCCGGGACGCGGCGGTGGACCTGCTCCAGCGCCTGGACCGGGAGTACGTGGACGCGCCGGACTGGGGCCGGCTGTCGGCGGCGGGGGCGGCCCGCCTGGGGCGCCTGGTCGCCACACCGGGGGTGCAGGGGGCCTGGCCGGGGGTGAGTGACCTGAGCTGGCCGACGCCGGGGGCGCAGGAGGTGCAGGGCGCGGTGGCGGACCTGGACACCTGCCTGGCCGCGGCGCGGGCGGCGAAGCTGCCAGAGGAGGTGGTGATCGCCGAGTGGGTGCGGGGGGCCCTGGCGGCGCTCGATCCCTGGACCCGGGCCGTGTGGCCCGCCGAGATCGCCTCCTGGCAGGCGGGGCACGCGGGCGTCGAGGTGGGGGTGGGTCTGGAGCTGCAGGCCGACGACTCGGGCGGTGTGCGCGTCGCCCGGCCGCTGCCCGGCACGCCGGCCTGGGTCGGCGGCGTACACCAGGGCGATGTGCTGCTCGCGGTCTCCGACGACGCGGGCCGGCTCGAGCTGGCGGGCCTGCCCGGCGACCAGCGCCTGGAGCGGGCCCGCAAGGCCCTGGTCGGCGCCGAGGGCTCCGCCGTGACGCTGGAGCTGCTGCGGGCCGGCGCGCCCCTGCGCCTGGAGCTGCAGCGGGCCCCGGTGGTCCGGGAGACGGTGCAGGGCTGGGAGCGGGACGCCACCAACGCCTGGAGCCCCTGGCTGGACCGCGGGGCCGGCCTGGCCTACGTCCGCATCGAGGTCTTCCGCGCCGCGACCCCGGCCGACCTGGACGCCCTGCTGGCCCCGGCCCAGGACGAGCTGCGCGCCGTGGTGCTGGACCTGCGGGGCGATCCGGGAGGCGACGTCAACGCCGCCGTGCGCGTGGCCGACCGCTTCGTCGCGACGGGCACCCTGGCCCGCATCTCGGGCCGGGTCCTGCCCGACACCGGACCGGACACGGATCCCGAGACCGGGGAGGCCCTGGCTGAGTGGAACGACGCGCTGCCCGGTGGCGCCCTGGAGAGCCTGCCCGTCGTGGTGCTGGTCGATGGGGAGACGGCCTCGGCGGCCGAGGTCGTGGCCGGCGCGCTGCAGCAGCTCGCCCAGGCCGTCGTGGTCGGCTCTCCCACCTGGGGCAAGGGCTACGCACAGGCCCTGCGCGTGGCGCCCGATGGCAGCTACGCCGTGCAGCTCACCAACCTGGTCTGGACCCTGCCCGAGGGCCAGCGCCTGGCCCATGTCGGGCTGGGGCAGGGGGGCCAGGGCGCAGAGGGCCAGGGCGCAGAGGGCCAGGGCGGCATCCAGCCTCGGATCCGCCTGCCTGCCGCCTCGCCGGGCGAGGCCTTCCGCACGGGCTGGCTGCGAGCGGAGCGAGGCGCCTTGCGGGTCCACGCCGACGGCAGCCCCATGCAGCCGGTGGGCACCCCGCCCCGCCCGGACCTGCCTGCCCTGGCCGAGGACCCCGCGGTGCTGGCCGGCGAGATGGCCGCCCGTGCCCTGCTGATCCAGCGCGCAGCAGCGCAGTCGGGCGCCCAGCCGTGAGCGCCGCCGGACGTCCAGCCGGGAGCACCGCGCTCCAGGCCGTGCCCTGCCCCTTGTGCGGCGAGGCCCCCGGCGAGGTGGTCGTGCGTGAGGGCGGCTTCCAGGCCTGCCGCTGCCCGGGCTGCGGCCTGGTCTTCGTCAGCCCCCGCCCCTCGCCCGACGAGATCCTCGCCATCTACGAGCACGACGCCTCCCAGACGGCGGCGCGGCTGCACATCGCCAAGACGCGCCAGCCCTACGCCCTGGCCCACGCCCGCTTCACCCTGGACCTCATCGCGCGCCACCGCGGCCCGGGGGACCTGCTGGAGCTGGGGGCGGGGGGCGGCCTGTTCCTCGACCTGGCCCGGGCCCGCGGCCACCGCGTCGCCGCCATCGAGCCCAACCCCGTGCTGGCCGCGTTCCTGCGCGACGAGGCCGGCCTGCCCTGCGAGACCCGCCCCCTGGGCCCGGACTCCTTCGACGGGGCCCGCTTCGACATCGTGTACCACTGCAATGTGCTCTCCCACCTCTCCGACCCCCTGGGGGCGGTGCAGGACATGGGGCGGGCCCTGCGCCCGGGCGGCCTGCTGGTCCTGGAGACCGGCAACTTCGCCGACGTCGATCCGCGCTACCACGCCCTCATCGCGCGGACCGAGCGCTTCCAGCTCCCCGAGCACCTCGCCTTCTTCGGCGAGCCCTCGCTGCGCCGGCTCCTGGCCTCGACCGGCTTCGAGCTGCGGGCCCTGCACCGCTTCTCGCGGGTGGCCGAGAAGCGCGGGCCGGCTTGGCTGGGGGCCCTGGGCTTGCGACGGATCCTGCCCCGCGTGCGCTTCTCCCTCACCTATCGGCTGGGTCGGGTCCTCCCCAAGCGCGGTCGTCCCCAGACGGTGATCCTGGTGGCCGCGCGCGTGTGACGCGGTAGCGAGACGGCGGCGCGCGCTATTGTCGGTGCGAGCTCTGGGTGGGCAAGCCCGTCCGCCGGATGCTTGAACGAGGCTCAGGTGCCCGCTCACCGTCGCTCGCTGGCCGCGCCCCTGGTGGCGGCACTCGGCATCGCCGTGACGGTAGGCGCGTGGCGGCTGACCTCCGGCTACGAGGAGCGGACCGGCCAGCGCCTGTGGCGCCACGAGTTCGACGAGCAGGCGCGCTCCGAGTTCGTCGTCCTGGAGCGGACCATCGCGACGGAGCTGTCGGCCATGAACGGCCTGAGCTCCTTCTACGACAGCTCGGCCGAGGTCGAGCGGGACGAGTTCCGCATCTTCACCTCGGCCGCGTTGCGACGCTCGACCAGCATCCGGTCGCTGGCCTGGGCGCCCCGCGTGCCCAGTGACCGCCTGGATGCCTTCCAGGCACAGGTCCGCGCCCAGGGCCTGCCCGACTACACGGTGCAAGTCGCGCCCGCTGACGGCGACGCCCGGCAGCCCGTGGATCGGTATCCGGTGCTCTTCGTGGAGCCTCAAGACGAGCACGAGGAGACGCTCGGGGTGGGCCTGGGAACCGTTGCGACCCGCCTGGCCACGCTGGAGGCCGCCCGAGACCTGGGAGAGCTGCAGGCCTCGCCCACCTTCTCCCTGGGCAGCGGCGGGGACTCCGAGCCCGCCTTCGACGTGGTGGCCCCGGTCTACCGGCACGGCCATGCGCCGGCCTCGCCCGAGGAGCGCCAGGCTGCGCTGGTCGGCGTTATCGTCGGCACCTACCAGGTCCGCGGCCTGCTGCGCGACGGTGTAGGTCGCGAGCACGGGGCCGACACGGGGCAGGTGTTCCGCGCCCGCGACCTGGTGCTCTATGTCTACGACGGCGGCGCGCCCGGCACGCCGCTGCTGCTGGCCGAGGACGGGACCGGCCACCACCACGCCGCGCCCTCCCTGACGGTGCAAGAGGCCCGCGCGGGCACCTTCCTGGCGCGCAATGTCAGCATCCTGAACCGGAGCTGGATCGTCGTCGCGCGGCCGCTTCTGCCCCTGAACCCGCCCGGTCCTGGACCCCTTTCCATCCTCACCGCGCTGGCCGGCCTGGTCGTGACGGGGCTGCTCGCCGTGTACGTCCGCACCCTCGTCGACCAGTCCCGTCGGGTCGAGGACGAGGTCGATGCCCGGACCCGAGAGCTGGCCGAGACCACCCGGGACCTGCGCCTGAGCGAGGCGCGGCTGCGGGCCATCTTCGCGTCGGCGGCCGACGGCTTCCTGGTCGTGGGGCGCGACGGGCGGATCCGGGCGGCCAACCCCGGCGCCGAGCACATCCTGGGCTACGGCGACGGGGAGCTGGTCGGGGTCCAGCTCAGCGAGCTCATCCCCGAGCCCTTGCGCCAGGAGCACACGCGCCGCTTCGCCGAAATCATCGAGGGTGCGGACAACACCGTCGCGGGGGGCCGCCGCGAGGTCTCGGCCCGGCGTCGCGATGGCACCGTCTTCCCCATGGACCTGGCCGTCAGCGCGCTGGAGATGGGGGACGAGGTGGGCTTCCTGGGTGTGATCCGGGACATCTCGGGGGTCAAGGCCGTCGAGCGCCTCAAGGACCAGTTCATCTCGACCGTGAGCCACGAGCTCCGCACGCCCCTGACCTCGATCATCGGCTCACTGGAGCTGCTCAAGGACGGCCTGGTGGGGGTCCTGCCGCCCAAGGCCCAGCGTATGATCGAGGTGGCCCTGGACAACAGCGATCGGCTGCTGTGGCTCATCAACGACATCCTCGACATCGAGAAGCTGGAGAGCGGGCGGGTCCGCCTGAACGTGCGCGCCCTCGACGCCGCGACCATGCTGCGCGAAGCCAGCGTGTCCAACCAGTCCTTCGCCGACATGCACGGCGTGGAGCTAGGCGTCGTCGACTACACCGAGGATGTGATGGTCCTGGGCGACCGCGACCGCCTGATGCAGGTGCTGACGAACCTCATCGCCAACGCCGTCAAGTTCTCGCCCCTGGGGGGCGAGGTGGCGCTCGGCTTCAACCTGCGCGGCGAGCAGGTCGTCTTCTGGGTCCGGGACGAGGGCCCCGGGATCCCCGAGTCCTTCCGAAGTCGCGTCTTCGCCCCCTTCTCCCAGGCCGACGGCTCCGACACCCGGCGCGCGGGCGGCACCGGGCTGGGCCTGTCCATCGCCAAGTCCCTGGTAGAGGCGCATGGGGGTACAATCTGGTTCGAGACCGAGCTGGGGGCCGGCACCACCTTCTGCTTTAGCCTGCCCCGCGTCAGCGACGAGGACGCGCTCGTGCCGGATCCGGATACAGAGATCGCCGACCCTTCGCGCGCATGAGGCTGAGATGAGCCCACGTCGACTGTCGAACATCCTGCACGTCGACGACGACGACTCCATCCGGGAGATCGTGAAGGTGGCCCTGGAGCGCCTGGGAGGCTTCCTGGTCAGCAGCGTGCCCAGCGGGGAGGAGGCCCTGTGCGCCGCCCGTGAGAGGGTCCCCGACCTGGTGCTGCTCGATGTGATGATGCCCGGCATGGACGGACCTGCGACCTTGCAGGCCTTGCGCAAGGATCCGCTGACGCAGGACGTGCCCGTCGTCTTCCTCACGGCCAAGGCCATGCGCAAGGACGTGACCGAGCTGGAGCGGTTGGGGGCAGAGGGGGTGATCGGCAAGCCCTTCCGGGCCCGTGAGCTGGTCGAGGCGCTCAACCTGGTCTGGCAGGCCCACCTGGAGCGCCAGGGCGGCTGAGCGTCCCTGGTGGTCTGGTGGTCGGTGTCCGCTGCGGCCGGTGCCTACTGCGGGGTGACCGTCGCCGACTCGATGATCGCCGTGTAGGTGTAGCCGGCGCCAAAGTCGCGATCGGTGCCCAGCACGCCGGTGACCGTGACCACGTCGCCCAGGTTGGCGTCGCCATCGGTCGTGATGGCCAGGTCCTGGTCGGCGCCCTCGGCGGAGCCGGAGCCGTCCTGGATGTGCAGCCAGTTGTGGCCCATGATCCCGTGGTTGACCTTGACCACCTGGCCGCGGACCGCGACGGTCTTGCCGCTGAGGTCGGCGCGCTGGCCGAAGACCTCGGCCACGGTGCGACCCTGCTCGCCCTCGGCCTTGGGGATGTCCTTGACCGGGGTCACGGGGGCCGTGGTCTCGGTGCCGATGTCCGCGTGCGGGTTCGTGCCGGCGGCAGCGCCAGCGCTGGCGTCCATGCCGGGGTGGTTGGCGGGCATGCCCGCGGGGGCCTGGGGGGCGACGTCGGTGGGGGGGCTGCTGCTGGTGCCGTCGCAGGCGGTCACGAGCAGCAGGGAGGCGAGGGCGAGCGGAGCCAGGCGGTGGGAGGGGGAGAACATGGCGGGGCCTCGAGGAGATGGGGGGACACCACGGGGGGGGGGATCGACGTGGTGCCCGCGGCTTAACCGCGCAGTGCATGGCGGTCCTGCGACGGCCGGCCGCGGCGCTCTGGCACGCTTCTCGGCGCGCCATCTTGAGGGTGTCTGTTGAGGGTGTCAGGCGATGCGGTATGCGTTTTCAAAGAAAACGCATACCGCATCGCCTGACACCGCCTTTCCGCCTTTTTGACACCGCCTTTTGACACCGCCTTTCATGCTCTTTTCACATCGCGTCGACGGCCCGGTCATGGCCCGGGCCCATGCTGGAGACACCCTCCGCGGAGCTCCCATGCGCGCCCCTCCCGCCGCCCCCTTGGTCGCCCCTGTCCTCGCCCTGCTCGGTCTCGCGCCAGGCTGCGCTGGCCCGCTCCTGGACGACCCGCTCCTGGACGACCTGCTGTGGGCGGAGGCGCCGGCCGCGGACCTGGATGCGGCCCACGTCGACGCGGCGCTCATCGCCGGCGTCATGCCCTTGCGCCTGCTGCTGTGGGCCAGCTGGATGCGGGGCTGCGACGAGCCGGACTGCGGCAACTTCCTGCGCCAGCAGCAGGCCGACGAGCTGCCGGTGGACCCGGAGCCCTGCGTGGACCGCCTGGACCGCATGTGGCAGGGCCGCGCCGTGCTGCGCGAGGGGGAGGGCCGCAGCGAGGTGCGCTTCGAGGGGCTGCAGCTGCAGGATGGCCAGGCGCGGTTGTACGTCGACGGCACGGTGTGGGCCGAGGGCGAGGCCTCCGTGCAGCTCCGCACCGAGGGCCTGGTGATGCAGGCCACCGTCGGCCCCGGTCGGGACCAGGACCCGACGCCCTGGCCAGCGGTGCCTGTGGACCTGCGCTGGGGAGAACACGAGCTGCTGGCCGACGAGGACGGCAGCTGGTCGGTCCGCAGCCTGGCCCTGCAAGACGGCGCGTGGCTGGGGCTGGACGGCAGCGGCGGGACCCTCCCGGTCGAGGAGGGGCAGGGGGAGCAGCCGCTGTTCGGCACCCTGGACCTGGTGGGCGCCGGCCAGCAGCAGCTGCAGGTCCAGGGCACGGCCCAGGCGCCGGCCCTCTCGTCTTCAGCGGCGCCGAGCCCGGGGGGCTGAGCGCGTCCCCGCCGCCGCCCTCAGCGCAGGCTCGCCACCCAGCCTGCCACCCACAGGCCCAGGCAGGTCCACAACCCGGCGCGCCAGCGGGTGGCATCGGGGGCCTTGTCCTGGACCAGGCGGCCGACCCCCAGGCAGGCCAGCGCCAGGGGCAAGCCCATGAGCAGGCCCAGCGCGCCGCCCGAGACCGCGTCGCGGCCGCTGCGCAGGCCCAGCAGGACCGCGGCCCCCACCGGGGTCCCCAGCGCGACCGCCACGCCCACCTTCTCGGGCAGTGCCAGCGGACCCTCGCCCCGCAAGGCCAGGGCAGCCCGGCTGGCGCCGAAGAAGCAGCCCAGGCCGAAGAGCACCCAGGACCCGCTGTGCAGGATCCAGCCCACCCGCGGGCGCACCGTGTCGAAGAGCCAGGCCAGGGCCGGGGCCATGCCGGTGACGAAGGCCATGGCCCCGGCCGCGGCCGCTCGCAGGCCCAGGCCCGTGGTGCGGTGGGCCGGGTCCCCCCCCGGCCGCCAGGGCCGCGCGAAGAGCAGGCCCGCCACCACGAGCTGGACGACCATCACGCCGGTGAGCGAGGCGCTCTCCCGGTACATCTCCCAGCCAGTGTGGGTGGCCGAGGTCGTCGCGCCGCAGCCCTGGACCGTGGCGAAGGGCAGCAGGATGGCGAGCTGTCCCAGCAGGAGCAGGCCCCGCTGGAGCCAGGGCAGGAGGCGGGCCTGGATCATGCGCGCGGCGGCAGGGGAGGGCATGGGCGGCATGGTAGCGCCCGCGGGGGATCGCCGAGGATGTGGATGGGCGGGCCGCCGCCACCGCGGGTGCCGCTGACACACGCGGTTAGGACAGGCCATGGCTCGCCCCTCCCGTCGCGCCCGCCGCACGCCCAGGGGGCGGGGCCTGCGCGCGGGCCTGGTCTTCCTGGTGGTGCTGGCCCTGGCCCTGCCGGCCCTGGAGGCCTACGCGCGGTGGCGGCACCTCGACGAGCGCCGCCTGCGCGGCATCGCCGTGGCCGGTCCCCTGGTGCAGGCCAGCGCCTTCCAGCCTTCGCCCCAGGGCTGGAGCGTGGCCTACCTTCCCCGCGACTTCCAGCTCGACGCCGACGGCCTGACCACCGCCTGGGGGCACTGCGCGGCCGACTTCCCGGGGCGGACGGTCCTGGTCTTCGGAGACTCCACCACGCGGCAGGCCTCGCCCGAGCCTCCGGGCCTGGGCCTGGGGGCGGACCCCGGTGACCGGCGCTGGCGCACGGCCGGCCAGACCTGGGCCGGCCGGCTCGCGGCGGCCCTGGGTCACGGGGTGCAGGTCTGCGTCGTGGCCGAGGACGGCTACCACCCGGTGGACTACGCCGACCTGGCCGCCCGGATCTTGCCGGTGCTGCACCCCGACCTGGTCCTGGTGCTGCTCTGCGGAAACGACCTCGACCCGCAGCCACCCCGCTTCGCCGTCGACAAGGGCGAGCGCGTCGAGGTCTACGCCCAGCCCGGCTACCTGCCGGTCTACCCGCCCCTGCGCTGGGACTGGCTGCTCGACCGCAGCGTCGCCTTCCGCTTCCTGCACTGGCGGCTGGCCGCCCTGACCGGGGACGAGCTGCGCCTGGCCCGCCACGTCGACGCCGTCGGCGCGGACCAGGCCCTCACCGCCCTCGCCGCCCGGGGGGCGCCCCTGCGGGTGGCCTGGCTTCCTCCCCTGCGCGACGCCCCCGCCGACCTGGCCCGTGACCGGGCGACGCTGGCCACCTGGTCCGTGCCGGTCCAGATCCTCGACCTGCAGCCGCCCTGGCCGGCCCTCCGCCGCGAGCCCACCGACACCGTCCACCTCTCCGACGAGGGCCACGCCCGGGTCGCGGCCCAGCTCGTGCCGGTGGCGCAGGAGGCGCTGGCCCAGGGCATGTGAAGGGGCGGGTGTGTCATATGCCTCGATCTACGCTTGCCCGTCGCACTTCCCGTCGCACTTCCCGTCGCACTTCCCGTCGCACTTCCCGTCGCACTTCCCGTCGCACTTCCCGTCGCACTTCCCGTCGCAC
>Ga0210033_1003523_pt1 | contig 12632 bp, 9 predicted proteins | sample CryGeymeta201501_FD_185465 | JGI IMG/M metagenome (GOLD analysis project Ga0210033, IMG submission 185465) | Groundwater microbial communities from Crystal Geyser aquifers in Utah, USA - Crystal Geyser metaG 2015-01 (SPAdes) (version 2) | ecosystem: Environmental > Aquatic > Deep subsurface >... | reverse complement strand
AATAAGTGCATTATCTGGAACTCAAACCATGGCATTGTGTAGTTATGATGAAGCTTACACCATTCCAACAGAACACTCGGCAGAAATCTCATTAAGAACCATGCAAATTATGATTCACGAAATGGGAATTTGCGATACCGTTGACCCACTTGGAGGCTCCTATTACGTGGAATCGTTAACCGATACGTTTGAAACAGCCATTAAAGAAGAAATGAAAACGGTGGATAAATGGGGTGGTATTGTGAATGCAGTGGCAACAGGAAAAATTCAGGAATCTGTTTCTAAACAAGCTTATACACGAGAAATGGGAATGCAAACTGGGAAAGTGGATAAAGTAGGTGTAAATATTTTTACCCGAGAAGAAGAAAGCAAACCTGTTGAATTTCATCCTTACAACCAAGAAGCTGCAGACAAGCAAGTAGAAAAATTAAAAAGAATTAAAGAATCAAGAAATAACGAATTGGTAAAACAAAAATTAGCTACCATTAGAAAGGATGCAAAAGAGGATAAAAACTTAATGCCCTCAATTATTGAAGCAGTAAAAGAGTACGCCACTGTTGGTGAAATTGTTCAAGTAATGAAAGATGTTTATGGTGAATTTAAAGAACCGATATTTTTTTAAGAAAAAAATAGTCATTAAAGATTAGAAATTGGTCATTAGAAATGGGCAATGTGCGTTTGCTTTTTCCCTTGAGGGAAACACAAAGTGTGATTAAGCAAATAAGATTAGAAATTAGAGAAATGAGATATGAAATTAGAAAAGCAAAGAATAGAAATTTAATTTATGAAGAGGAATACTCAAAGTTTATCGAAGATATTAATCTAATAGGAAAAATGCTAAACAGTTATATTAAATCAATAGGAGAAAAAACAAATTAACAACCAATGACCAATGACCAATAAACCAATGACTAAAACCATATTATCTCTTGAACAAGCATTGGCTTTGCCTTATGCAACAGAACGCATGGTGCAACAAGGTTGGCGAGTAATTCGCATTGAAACTCCTGTAGAAGATGGCGAAAACGCAGGAGACCCAAATCGTTATATTGGGGCTGATTTGGGTTATCACGATTTACATTCATATTATATTGCACCAAACACCGGTAAAGAAGCCATCACCATTAATCTGAAAAAAAAGGAAGGACAAGAGTTGTTAAAAAAATTAATTAAGGAGTTGAATGTTAATGTGTTTATGTGCAACACCTTACCAAAACGCTACGAACAACTCGGTATTGATTATAAAACACTTGCTGAAGCAAATCCAAATTTGATATGGTGTGGCATTTCTGCTATGGGGCCAGAACATCCCGAACGTGCAGGTTACGACCCAGCTTTACAAGCCATGATGGGGTTTACCTACCTTACAGGAGAACCTGACGGCAAACCTGTTCCTTGTGGTATTCCGATTATTGATTTAAAAGCCGGAGATGAAGCTTTTACACAAGTAGTTCTTGCCATGTTGGAGAATAATACCAACAAGGAAATTCACATTTCAATGGCACAATGTGCTGCAAGTTGGTTAATGACGGCACTCCCACAACTAAATTTTGTAAAAAACGATAATGAGTTATTTACCAGAAGTGGCAACGAACACCGAAGTTTTATTCCTTGCAATGCTTATCCGACAAAAGATGGGTATCTCTATTTAGCCATAGGCAACGATTTGCAATGGCACAAATTTGTTTCTCACAATGGATTTGAAAAACTTTTTTCCGAAAATCGAAAAACAAACGAAGGAAGGATGAAGGAAAAGGAAAACATTTACAAAGAAATAGGAGAATTAAGTAAAAACTATACTACCAAAGAATTTTTCGAGTTGTGCATTTCTTTAAATCTATCAGCAGCTCCAGTAAACACAGTTAAAGAGGTTGCTCAATTAGAATTTGTCGATAAAAATATGCTGAGAACTAATCTTCCTAATGGAAAAGAAGCAAAACTTTCTCCAGCATCTTACAACACAGAATTTTTGAAACAAAATAAATTTTCATTAACATGTTCTCCACGATTAGGTGAACAAAATAACAAAGTATATAAACAAATTGGAATGAATGAAGACGAAATTGAACTATTTATAGCCAATAAAATAATATAAACAACAAGAGGTCATGACACTTTGCCACACAAAACAAGAAAGCAACAAGGGGTTTGAACCCCTTGCCATATAAAAACAAGGGAGTTACTCCCTTGTCAATACAATAAATAAGAAAATGCAAAAACAAACCATCGACATATTAACTTCTTTCACTAAGGCACAAAACCGTTGTGAAATAGGAAATGTTGCCATTGCTCGTGGTGCAATAGAAGTTGGTGTAGATGGCGTTTTTTCATATCCAGGAACACCTTCTACCGAAATTTCAGAGGTGTTTAATTATGTAAATGAGTTTCAAAACCAAATCGATTATCAACAAAAATATCCAGAACAAACTAAACATAAAATTTATTTTGAATACAGTATCAATGAGAAAATTGCATTAGAAAAAGCAATTGCTTATTCCATTGGCAATAAGAGTGCACTGTGTGTGATGAAAAACGTAGGTATGAATGTGGCTTCTGATGCGTTAATGTCTGTTACTTATCAAACAATTATTGCACCTCTGGTTATTGTGCTTTGCGATGACCCAGGTTGCCACTCCAGCTCTAACGAACAAGACTCAAGGTATTGGGGAAACATGGCTTCAGTTCCAGTTTTTAACCCAGCAACACCCAAAGATGCCTATCAAATGACCAAACAAGCATTTCAATTGTCGGCTGAATTAAGATTGCCAGTTATTGTAAGAACAACAACGAGGGTTTCTCATACCAAAGGAATGTTAGATTACCATGAAATAAAAGTTAACGAACGAATAGCACATTTTGATAGATTGCCCGAACACATCAATATTCCAGCAAGAACAGCCTCAGCTCATCAAAAATTATTACTCAAATTACACAGTAATATTGTTGACCCATATTTTGCAGAATTCAATAAAGTACTGTTTGCAGGTAATAATAAAAAAATAGCAATAATAAGCAGCGGTGTTTCTACCACCTATTTGTTGGAGATTATTGAAGAAAATAAACTCGCTAACCAATTAGAACTACTTGATTTAGGTTTAATTTTTCCTTTTCCCGATAAGCAGGTATTGGCTTTTTTACAAAAAGGGTTTAAAAAGGTTTTGATTGTTGAAGAATTGGAGCCAATCATAGAAAATGCTGTTAGAAATTTAGCTCAAAAAAATAACTTGACCTGTGAAATTTTGGGAAAAGGTTTTTCAGGGTTGTCTGTTACAGGTGAGTTTAATTTGAGCCAAATTACCCAAGTATTAGATGAATTATTTCAAATTAATAGCATCAGTAATTCACCTTTAAATGGATTTGAAGAATTTGCAGAAAATTTACCAGCAAGACCTCCGACATTATGCTCGGGTTGCCCGCATCGTGCAAGTTATTATGCGTTGAAATTAATTGTACCAAAAAAAGATAACGACACCATTCTTTGTGGAGATATTGGTTGTTCAGGTTTAGGAGCATTACCTCCATTAAAAATGATTGACACCATCAATCACATGGGGATGAGTATTTCTATGGCACAAGGTTTATCTCAAGCACTAAATAATAAAGGAACTAAAACCGTTGCTATGTTGGGCGATGGCACATTTTTTCACTCAGGTATAAGCTCGTTACTTAATGCAGTTTATACCAAATCCAATATTTTAGTTATCATTTTTGATAACAGAACTATTGGTATGACTGGACATCAAGACCATCCAGGAGCAACTCATTTAGAAAAATACCAAGAAATTGAACTAGAACCTTTAATTAAAGGAATGGGTGTAAAATTTGTTGAAACATTAATGCCTTTTGATACGACTGATACCTACAAAAAAATTCAAGAGGCAATGTCGCATCAAGGTGTTTCGGTAATTATTTCAAAGGCACCATGCGTTTTCTTGCCAGATTATTTAAATTATACCAAGCAAGATTCTAAAATTATTATTGACCATAGTAAATGTAATACCTGTCACAATCATTCTGATGAAGCCCTTGTTTGCTCAAAAATGGCAAATTCCAACTCAAGTTTAACTCGTGCAATTGCTAAAATACGTGCTGAAAAAAGAGTAGATTCTAAAGATCAGGCTTGTCCTGCAAACATTTGTAATCATGGTTTCTTCAACTCAATTTTAGAAAAAGATTACAAAACAGCATTAAATATGGTTCGAGATAAACTGTTGTTTTCTAGAGCCTGTGGAGATATTTGCCATCGTCCATGCGAATTATTTTCTAATCACGAATCAGATACAACTATTCCAATAAAGCAATTAAAGAAGTTTGTTTCGAACATTGACGAGAATTTTAACGATTTTTCAACTGTATTTAATCAAATAAAAAATGCAGAAAAAAAAGATAAAAAAATAGCTATTATTGGTGCCGGACCTGCTGGTTTAAGTGCTGCTTACGATTTGATACGAGATGGGTTTAATGTTACAGTTTTTGAAAAACAAGCTGCCGCTGGAGGTTTAATTAAATACGTTATTCCAGATTTTAGAATGGATAAAAAAGGATTTGATGTGGAGGTTAGTCAGCTTGCAAAAATGGGCGTTCAATTCCATTTTAACATTTCGCTCGGAAAAGACATTCAATTAGAAGAAATAGCAAGCCAATTTGATGGAGTTATTCTTGCCTTAGGTTTAGGTAAATCAAACGAATTGGAAGTTGTAAAATCTGTTTCTGAAAGTAAAAAGTTTGATGCGTTAAATTTCTTAAAATCGTACAATCAAAAATCATTAACTATTAAACAAGGAAGTGCAATTTTGGTCGTTGGTGGTGGAAATAGTGCGATAGATGTAGCTCGCTCTGCAAAACGATTAGATGCTACCAACACAATAATTTTATCTTGTATAGAAACGGAAGCTAAAATGCCTGCTTTTAACGAAGAAATAACTCACGCAAAAGAAGAAGGAATAAAAATTATTGCCAATAGTTTTGTGGCAACTTGTTCAGAAAACGGACAAATAAAAATTGCTATTCACCAGTTCGACACTAAAAATCATATTCAAGATTTACTTTGCGATTATATCGTAATTGCTATTGGTCAGATTGGAAATGCTGATGAATATGCTGAAATTGGACTAGAAAATTTGAATACTAACAACAAAATAAAAGCAAACCCATCAACAGGTTATACCAACTATAAAAATGTTTTTGTTGCTGGTGACGTTGGAGATGAAAATCACATGAGTTTAATTGGAGCAATTGCTTCTGGAAAAAGAGCGGTAATTGGATTAAAACAACAACTCGAAGGATACGAGTTTGCTTATGAAGGATTGGATGCTTTATTAAACTTGAATCATAAAGAAAAAGAAGGAAAAACAGCTGATGCTATTGATTTAGACGGAAATATAAATGCTTTTATTAATAAATTCAATTTATTTCAATCTTGCGAAAAATGTAATCATTGTATTGATAATTTGGGCTGTCCTGCCATGATAAAAGTAAATGGAAAAATTGTTATTGATTATCCAAAATGCACCAAATGTGGGTTATGTATTGATGTTTGTCCGAATGATGCCATAAAATGGGAAAAAAGAAACTATTAATTAATGCTTAAAAAAACTAAAATATTGGTTGCTGGAGTTGGAGGACAAGGAGTTGTTTTCTTAACCAATTTGTTGGTAAAATCGGCATTATTAGCAGGTATTCCAGTTGCAACTAGCGAAATTCATGGTTTGTCGCAAAGAGGAGGTTCTGTTACTGCAGGAATTACGTTGGGCGAAAATACGTATGGTTTTTTAGAAACTGCAGGCGTTGATATTTTATTTGGATTGGAGCCTTTAGAAGCTCAACGAAATATTGCGTATTTACATAAAAATAGCATCGTAATTATTGACAACAATCAAATTTTACCTTATGTAGTAAATGCTGGAAATGCTCCGTATCCTAATATCGAAAAATTCGTTGAGTATTTAAAAGAAAATATTCAGTTCGTAATTTATAATACAGAAAGTCCTAAAAACATGATTTCTGTACTACGGAATTTATATGTTTTAGGAAGAGCTTGTGCTGAAACTCAATTTCCTATTCCTGCTAAATTTATTGAAAAAGCAATAGTTGAATTAGCCAAAAAAGGATTTGAAGAGAAGAGTTTGGAAGCCTTTCATTTAGGATTAAATATAAAATCGAAAACTGTAAACCAAAACAAATAACTATGCAAATAACATTTAAAATTAATGGAGAAACGATTAGTCAGGAGATAAAATCTTCCTTGTTGTTAATCGATTTAATTAGAGATGTACTCCGGTTAAAAGGGACAAAACCAGGATGTTTAGAAGGAGAATGTGGAGCATGTTCGGTAATTGTAAATGGTGCTGCCATTAATTCTTGTATGTATTTGGCGATAAATGTAGATGGAAAAGAAGTAACCACTATTGAAGGATTAGGCAATGGTGAAAACCCATTGGATCGTGTGCAAGAAAAAATGCTCGAACACGGGGCTGTTCAATGTGGGTTTTGCACTTCTGGAATGGTAATGACTACCAAAGCATACAGCGATAAATGTACTGCTGAAGGTGTAACTCCAACAAGAGAGGAGGTTAAAAAAAGCTTAGAAGGTAATTTGTGCAGGTGTACAGGTTATGCAAAAATAATTGATGCTGCCGAAGCAGTTTATAAATAGTTAGAAGTCAGAAGATGGAAGTCAGAAGTCGGCATTGAGCGATAGCTCTCCCCTTGAGGGGAGATACAGAGGGGTGAGTTGCAAAAGGTTACAAGATGAAATAAAAAAATGAATAAAATAAATTACCCATCCGTCAGCTGACGGAAGGAAACCACAACGAAGGATACTCTCCCCATGAATGGAATTGGAGGGTTGAGTTAAATGAGGTGTAAAAGATGAAATACTAAACTAGAAACTATGATGAAAGTAATCGGTAAATCGCACCAAAAACTGGATGGCAAAGAACGTGTTTCTGGAAAATCCATTTATGGTCATGATATTGAATTGCCAAACATGCTACACGGTTCAATTTTAAGAGCCAAATATCCTTGTGCAGAAATTACTTCAATTGATACCTCTAAAGCTCTAGCACTAGAAGGTGTTGAATGTGTAATAACTGCCGATGATATTGATGTGAACAACATCGGTTACAAAAGAGACCACCCTATCCTTAAAAAAGGAACAGTAAATTGCAATCGAGATGAAATTGCAGCAGTTGCAGCTAGAACCAAAGAAATTGCAGACAAAGCCATTCAACTAATTGAAGTTAAATACAAGATAAAAGAAGGAGTTTACGACCCTTTTGAAGCGTTGAAAGAATCTGCTCCCCGAATTAATGAATTTGGAAAAGGTGCTGAACAGTTCGGTAACAAAAACAGGGCTGAATCTTTTCATTACGAACACGGTGATTTAGCTGAGCAGAAAGCAAAAAGTAAAGTGATTATTAAGAAAACTTATGAGCTGCCTCGTGTTACCCACGCTTGTATGGCAACGAGTAACATCACAGCCGAATACAATAATTTTGACGGACGATTAACACTTTGGTCATCTACCCAAGTTCCATTTTTGTATCAACGAGATATTGCTCACGCATTAAAAATGGAACCATCAAAAATTAGAGTTATTCAGCCTATTATTGGTGGTGGTTTTGGCAGTAAATTAGACATGCTTCCGTTTGAACCTATATGTGCTTTATTAGCTATTAAAAGTGGTAAACCTGTTCAAATTTTGTACAGTCGGGAAGAAGAGTTTTTAGCTTCTCCAACCCGTCAACCCATGACCATAGAACTAAGTTCTGGTGCCGATGAAAAGGGTAAATTTACTTTTAGAGAGGCAAAAATAATAATGGACAATGGAGCATATACTTCATGGGGAGCAACCACTCCTTTTGTAATGATGCAAACTTATTCTTCGTTGTACCAAGTTCCTGCTTGTTATTTTCAAGCAGATGCCATTTACACCAACAACCCTTTTGCAGGTTCGTTTAGAGGTTATGGAAACCCTCAGGCTACTTTTTCTATCGAATCAAATATTGATTTGATGGCTGAAGAATTAGGAATGGATAAAAGAGAAATTCGATTAATTAATGCGAATTACAAAGGAGAAATTACTGGTCAAGGATTACATTTTAAAACTTGTGGAGCACTTCCGGCTTTAGAAAAAGTAATTCAAGAAAGCAATTACGACCAAATAATGACAGCACCAAATACAGGCAGGTATAGAAAAGGAGTTGGTTTAGGTTCTATGTTGCATGTGGGTGGAGGAGCAAAAATTTACCGTTCCGATGGTTGTGGTACAACATTAAAAATAGACGATTACGGATATTTAACAATCATTACTGGTTCGAACGAAATCGGTCAAGGTTCTGAAACCGTTTTAGCTATGATTGCGATGGAAGAATTAGGAGTTCCGATGGAAAAGATAAAAGTTATCAATACCGATACCGATGTAAAACCTTGGGATGTAGGAGTTCATGCCTCCAGAACAAGTTTTGTAGCAGGTAATTCGTTGTTGGGAGCAATAAAACTCATTAAAGAAAAATTAAACAAAAAAGCTGCCGATTTACTTCAAATTAAAACAGCTACTTTTGAATACCAAAATGGAGAAATGTTGTTTAACGAACATCAAATTAAAATAGATAAAGTGGTTAGGGAAATGCACTTTGCTTCACCACACGAATTGTGTTTGGTCAACTATTTTTATGAGCCACCAAGTCGTTTTCAAGACAAAGAATTTAAAGGCGATGTTTCCGGAAATTATGCGTTTGCATCACAAGTTATAGAAGTTGAGGTAGATACAGTAACTGGAAATGTTCAAGTACTCAATGTACATGTTTCGGAAGATGTTGGTCGGGTGTTGAATCCAATTGGATTACAAGGTCAGATAGAAGGAGGTTTGGCGACAGGAATTGGTTATGCACTAACCGAAGAGATGATTTATGAAAAAGGAGTTTTAAAAAACCCTAATTTTCATGGTTACAAAATGCTAACGTCAACAGATATGCCACCTATTCATTTTTATCCGATAGAAACGTACGATGAAGCTGGACCTTATGGCTCAAAAGGAGCTGGTGAAGCACCATTGATTCCAACAGCAGCAGCAATTGCAAATGCAGTTTCCAATGCATTAGGAGTTCGGTTTTATTCACTTCCTATAACTGCCGAAAAAGTATTGAGAGCGTTGAGTGAAAAGAAACTTGAAACACGAAACTCTAAACACGAAACTAATAAGATATGAATTTTGATGTAATTAGTCCCAAAACAACTCCCGAATTGCTAAATGCAATTGCGGATAACCAAGCCAATAATTTTAAAATTGGTGCTGGATTTACTGATTTAATTAATCAGTTTAAATCTCAGCAAACCAAAGGATTGATCTTAATCAATTTAGCTCAATTAACGGATAATAGTTTTAAATTAATCGTAGAAAATAAAACAGATTTTCAGATAGGAGCTTTAACTACAGCATCTGAAATAATCGACAACAAATTAATACAAGAAAATTTTCCAGTGTTGCATCAAGCTGCTAGTAAATTGGCTTCTACACAAATTAGAAATGTGGCAACGGTTGGTGGAAATATTTGTAATGTTTCTCCTTCGGGCGATATGACAGCAGCTTTAATTGCTTTAAAAGCTACGTGCCATATTTTAGATTGTGATGGTAACGAACGAAAAGAATTGCTGAGCTCTTTTATTAGAGGATTAAAAAAGACTTCTCTCACAAAAAAAGAGATTATAAAAAATATTAGCATTCCAAAAAATTCAAGTAATAAAATTATATCAGGATTTGAGAAAGTTGGTTCTAGGAAATCCATGGAAATATCCATAGTTTCGCTAGCTTATCACATCCAAATGAATAATGATTGGAAAATAATTGATGCAGGAGTTACCTGTGGAGCGGTTGCCCCAACCATTCCTTTTACTTCTACTGCTTGTGAATTTTTAATAGGAAAAAATATACATACTATTTCTGAAAGCGATAAAGAAGAGTTTGCTAAAAGAGTGTTAGAATATGCTAATCCTATTTCAGACATTAGAGCGTCTGATTGGTACAGAAAAGAAGTGCTCTTTAATATTAGTAAAACCATTTTTGATAATGAGTAATAAAATAAAATACGACAACGTAAATTATGGTGCTGAATTGATTCGTTTGGCACAAAACGAAAACCCTTATGGAGTTTCTCCAAAAGCCATTGCCGCCATTCAGGGAAGTTTGAGTTTGGTTTCACAATATCCAGATGTAAAACAGCTAGAATTAAGACAATTGTTAGCCCAAAAAGCAAATGTAGGTATCGAGAATATTGTAGTTGGAGCTGGTTCGGTTTCCATTATTCAAACTATGATTAAAACATTTGTTAAAAAAGACGAACACATTGTTTTTCCAAAAATTTCTTTTACCGCTTACAAAGTTTTAGCCGAAATATATGGAGTTAATTTTCGGATTGCAGAAATGAATAATTATAGAACAGACCTCACTATCATTAGTAAGTCGTGCGATGAAAAAACAAAATTGGTGTTTTTGGCAAATCCAAATAATCCTACAGGAACAATATTTCATCACGATGAATTAAAGGAATTTATTGAGCAAATTAATCCTAACACAATAGTCGTTATTGATGAAGCTTATATAGAATATGTATCCGATCCTAGTTTTCCAAATTCTTTGGAGTTGTTAAGTAAACACCCAAACGTAATCATACTTCGGTCGTTTTCTAAAATTTATGGCTTAGCTGGGCTTAGAATTGGTTATGGAATTGCTCATCAAAGCATCATTAACAAAATTGAGAATCAACGAACACCTTTTACCATTAATGTATTGGCATCTGTAGCTGCATTTGCTGCTTTTAAAGATGAAGATTTTATCAATTATAGCACTAAAAATAACGAAATACAAAGAATGTATTTGTACGCTAATTTAAAAAAATTAGGTTTTAATGTGCTGGACTCACAAGCCAATTTTCTTTACCTCTATTTTCATAATAAACTCGAAAGAGATGTAATTTATAATCAATTATTTGAAGGAGGGTTTCAAACCAGAAAAATGGAACCATTTGGTGATGAAAAAGCACTTCGTATTAGTTTAGGTGATGAAGTTACTAATCAAAAAATTATTGCTTGTTTAAGGAGCTGATAAGAAATATACTACACAGAATTGATGCGGTTATTTATTAACAGCTCCTAAGTCACTAAAACAGGTTTTAAAACTGATAAATATCATAGAAATTGTACTTTAAAAGGTAGTATTTTAACCTACTTAAAAAAATAAATAACATGAAAGGATTTCACGACAAGAAAAAAGGATTTGGTATAACCTACGACAACATTTACTTAGTGAACGGAGCAAGAACTCCATTCGGAAAATTGTGCGGAACATTAGGGAATGTCTCTCCAACTGATTTAGGAATTTATGCAACAAAAGGAGCATTAGAAAAATCAGGTATTAAAGGAGAAGATATCGACCAAGTGATGTATGCCAACATTGGTCAAAGTGCTGCCGATGCTTACTTTTTACCTCGACATGTTGCCTTATATTCGGGCATTCCAGAAACTATTCCAGCAATTATGTTGCAACGTATTTGTGGTTCTGGTTTTGAAACTATTGTTTCAGGGGCTGAACAAATTAGTTTGGGAAAAGCTCAAGTTACCTTATGTGGTGGAACCGAAAACATGACGCTTTCTCCAACCGTTAGTTTTGGTAACAGAATGGGTTATGCTTTAGGAAAAATTGATTTTAAAGACATGCTTTGGGAAGCATTAAACGATACTTCTGCAGTTCCTATGGGATGTACTGCCGAAAATGTTGCGATAAAACATCACATCTCCAAAGAAGAAGCCAATATTTTTGCTAAACTTTCGGTGGATAGATATGGTGCCGCTCAAAAAAGAGGTTTTTTTGATGATGAAATTATAAAAATGAATTCTGAAACCTTCGAAATAGAAGGCTTAAATCCAAGAAAGGTTCGATTGCCTAAAAATGCAGTAAATTTTAATGTGGATGAAAATGTTCGTCCATCTAACCTAGAAGATATGGCCAAATTACCTTCTGTTTTTGCTCGTGATGGTGTTCAAACCGCTGCTAACTCAAGTGGAATTGTTGATGGAGCTTCTTCTGTGGTAGTTGCCAGTGGTGATTTTATTTCAACAAGGGGTTTAAACCCCTTGTCAAAAATCATAGCTTCTGCAACAAGTGCTATTGACCCAAGAGTGATGGGATTAGCTCCAGTTGCTGCAATTAATTTAGTATTAGAATTAGCAGGATTGAAACTTTCTGAAATTGGGTTAATTGAAATTAATGAAGCTTTTGCTGCTCAATTTATTGGTTGTGAAAAAGAATTAGGCTTAGATAGAAACATTTGTAATGTGAACGGTGGTGCTATTGCTTTAGGTCATCCGTTAGCAGCTACCGGAGGAAGATTGTCGTTAACTATTTCTAGAGAAATGAATATTCGTAAAGTAAAATACGGTATTGCTTCAGCTTGCATTGGTGGTGGACAAGCTACGGCTATTTTGTTTGAGAATTGTAATGTTTAAAATTAACCGTCATTGCGAACGAAATGCAATGGAGTGAAGCAATCTGCCTCATCGAAAGACAGATTGCTTCGTACCTCGCAATGACGTAAATAATAAAAAAGAAATGGGAAAAATGAAACAATGGCAAA
>Ga0210033_1003521_pt1 | contig 12633 bp, 13 predicted proteins | sample CryGeymeta201501_FD_185465 | JGI IMG/M metagenome (GOLD analysis project Ga0210033, IMG submission 185465) | Groundwater microbial communities from Crystal Geyser aquifers in Utah, USA - Crystal Geyser metaG 2015-01 (SPAdes) (version 2) | ecosystem: Environmental > Aquatic > Deep subsurface >... | reverse complement strand
TCCCAAAGTCATCATTGCCGGTGGCTATCGGCCAGGATGTTCGACTGATTTGCGAGCCGTACAGATTGCCGAACGGGTTAAGGCCAACAAAGTGATTAACTTGTCAAATACTGACTATGTCTATACCGATGATCCCCGCACCAATCCCGACGCCGTCAAGATTGAAGATATTAATTGGGTTGATTTTCGTAAATTAATTCCTGAAGAATGGGCTCCGGGTTTATCAGCCCCTTTTGACCCTGTCGCCGCTAAAGCAGCAGAAGCTAAGGGTATTGAGGTCGCCCAAATCAACGGTCTCAAACTAGACGCCCTAAGAGACTACTTAGAAGGAAGAATATTTGTTGGCACCAGAATTCATGCTTGAGAAATAATGTCGGAAGAAACTAAGTGACGTGAATTGCTTTATCTGGTGCAGTGGCTTTTTCTCACCAAGACAATAGAAGGACCATTTGCCAGGATGGTGAGCTAGTAGTTACTATTATAGATTTTAGCCCGAGTATTTACTCAAAAATTCATCCACTTTTACGTGGAGTTCTTTGATAGTGCCGTTATTTGTGATAATAAAATCTGATTCATTAAGGGCGCCAAAAATATTTTGTTTGGTGGGGTCGTCCTGGTTTGATTCCATTTTTTCCTGTGCCAACCATTTTTCATAACTAACATCGTCCTTAACACTCTTTCTTAACATTGAACGTTGAAAACGAATTTCTGGCTCGGCGTCTATTCCCAACACCACTCCTCCTAATTCTTTTATTCTCCTGACTTCGGCCACGGCACGCAAACTTTCAATCACTACATCTCCCCCTACTTCTTTGGCTTTGTTATAAAGTGAATCAATAATGTAACTTGACCCAAAAGAGTTTCGCAATTCATTGGCAACGTCAATCATATTATCCCGATTAACATTCAAACCACGTCGCTCTATTTCTTCAACAATAAATCCACTAGCTGAATAATGTTTAAATTTTTTTGTTTTAGTCAAAAAATCAACTACAGCACCTTTACCAGCACCAAAAGATCCGGTAATACCAATTATCATATTATTTTTCTGATGGGACTTTTTTGTTTGCAATGTAATCGGCGTAAGTCACTAAAAGTGGGCTAGCAATACAAATAGATGAATAGGTACCAGCAATCACTCCAGCAATAAGCACCAAAGCAAAATTTTGGGTAAGAGAACCACCAAAAAAGAACAGGGCGGTTAAGGCAACTAAAGTGGTAAAGGAAGTATTGATAGAACGTGCTAACGAGAGAGATACAGCTGAACCGACAATTTCGGAAAATGGTTTGGTGAGGGTATATTCTACTGCTTCATGTACCACTCCACCCGGCAAGGTCTGTTTAACTTTCTTTTCTGTGCGATTAGCTTTGAGGTTTTCTCGTACCCGATCAAAAATTACAATGGTGTCATTAACTGAATAACCAAGCACCGCCAAAATTGCCATTACAAAGAGGACATCAACTTCAGCTCCACGCCATAAACCTAGTAAACTCATCATGGCTGTCGGGACTAAAATATCATGGAAGAGAACAAAAATAGTAATACCACCATAAACCCAGGAGCTAACTGGTTTCCCCACGCCAGCAAAAACATAAGCTACATAAATGATAATGATTAACGAAATGATACTAATGGCCCAAATCGCTTTATCTTTTAATTCATTACCAATGATTGGACCAACTGAAGTGAAAAGTTCTACTTTGGCTCCACCACCGACACCTAACATGGCTGTTTCTAATTGTGTTCTTTCTGCCTCTGACAAATCTTTGGTTCTGATTAAATAACCAGTTTTATTTGATTCACTAATTCCTGATTCGCGTACCGAAAAACCACTAAAACCTAGAGCATTAACGGCATTTTCTACCAATTCCTTTGCTGGGGTAGAATCATAGGAAATTTCCATTAGCGAACCACCGGTAAAATCAATACTATATTTTACCCCCAAGGTGATAATAATCACTAATGAGCTCAACATTATTACCACGGCAACAAGCAAAAAAAACTTTTTATAAATAGTTGAAAACATAGAAAATTATTTAGTGAATATCCCTGAATTAAATAACCAGGCACGCCAACCACCAGTAGCATTCTTGATATCAGGCAGTGTCATAAGAAGTGTTCTGGTTAAGGTGAGGGCTGTAAGCATTGAAACTAAAGTACCGATCCCAAAAACTAAAGCAAAACCTTTAACCATGGAAGTTCCAAACCAAAATAAAATGATAGCAGAAAGAATACTAGTGGCATTACCATCACGAATAGCAAACCAAGCCCGAGAAAAACCAACTCGGGCGGCCTCGTGAGTGCCTTTTCCACTACGGAATTCTTCTTTCATTCGTTCAAAGACTAAAACGTTAGCATCAACCGCAATACCTAGAGAAAGAATAAATCCTGCTAGGCCCGCAGCTGTCAAAGTGACTGGAATATATTGAAAAAGAGCCAACATGATTGTCACATACAATAAAAGAGCAATCCCCGCTATTAGACCAAGTAAACGGTACCACAAAACCATAAATCCGATGATACTAACTAAACCAATCACACCAGCTATCAGGCCTTTTTGTAAAACATCCAGACCAAGTGAAGCACCAATAGTTTGCGTACTTTGTAAAGTAATTGGTACTGGTAAGGCGCCAAAATTAAGATTTTGAGCTAAATCTTTGGCAGTTTGAGGATTAAAATTACCAGAAATAATAGCCGTACCACCGCTAATTGCTTCATTGATGCGCGGTGAGGAAATTACTTCTCCATCTAAGAAAATAGCCAATCTGGCGCCAACATTCTTTTTGGTAATCTCTTCAAATAATTTACCACCTTCTTCCGTAAAACGAATTGAAACAATTGGTTCATTAGCTAGAGAGCCAGATTGACCATTAGTAAATTCCAAGGCAGCACTCTTTAAATAACGTCCAGTTAAGCCCGTCACAATATAAGGATCATTCTGGTTTTCAGTATTATTATCAATAGTCGCCGTAGTACCGCTAGCTGAACTGGAGGCAAGGACAACCTGAGCTTCTACTTGAGAAAAAGCTACTTCATCAATTAACTTAAATTCCAAAAGAGGTGTCCGACCGATTTCCGCAATTGCCTCTCCGATATCCGTCACTCCGGGTAATTCAACTACCAAACGATGTCTAGTCTGACCAGAAACAAAACTACTTTCTTCTACTTGTACAATTGGTTCCGAAACACCAAAAATATTAATTCTACGCTCAATAACAGTCCGTAAAACATCCATTAAATTCGACACTTCCGCCTGATTAACATTAGTAACATCCGCCTCATAAACTAAATGGCTACCACCAGCCAAATCCAAACCAAGCTTAAAAGGATGTTTAGAAGCAATATTAGTGGCGTTTTGATAAACTAAAAAAGCTACCCCGGACAAAATAATTATAACCATCAGGGCTCTAAATAAACGAAGAAATAACTCTACTGGGGGCGAAGGTGGTGTATGCGCTGGAATGGTTTTTTTGTCCATATAATCTATAATCAATGGTAATTAGCTAATGCGTTCTGTTATACCATAAACTAGGTTTTTTTTCTATTATTTTTTGTTAAAAAAACTAAATTACGGAGGAGAACGGCAATGGCAATTGGTCCTATTCCACCGGGGACTGGTGTCAAAAGCGAAGCTTTTGACACCACCTCTGGCTCTGCATCCCCCACCAACATTCCTCCTTCTTCTGAAGTACCGGCATCAAAAATAATCGCTCCTTCTTTTACTAAATCTGGCGTTAACAGTCCTGGAACACCAGCTCCTAAAATCAGAATATCAGCATTTTTTATTATTTCACTAGAGTTTTCGGTATTTTTTTGAACCAATTCAACCCTTGCTCCCTTATGCTTGGCGTATAAAAAAGCCGGCACTCCTACCAAACGACCGTTTCCCACTACCACCACTTGTTTATTGAAAAAATCAATTTGATAATTTTTCGCGATAACCTCAATGGCACCAACCACTGGCGGTAATATCTCCACATTAGCACCATCATAAAAAAGGACGTCCACATCTTTTAGAGGAGAAATTTTTTCAAGCAGGGTCTGAATTTTAATGGTCGGTGGAAAGGGTAATTGCACCACAATTCCATCACTTGTTTTGTCGGCCATTGTCAACTCCGAAATCATGTCTGGTAATTTGGTATCCTCGTCAAATTCAATCACGGTTATTTCTATACCAACCAAAGTAGCTTTTTTTTGTTTAATGGCCAGAAATTTTTTGGTTTCAAAATTTGGGGCACAGCTAAAAACTGTGAGACGTGGCGGTAACGGTAATTCTTTTACCATTAATGACACTTCATCAAGAATCTCTAACGCTATTTTTCGCCCATCAATAATCATTGTTTCGTAGTATAACAAAAAATAAGTGTCGGCGCCAAAGGCGCCGACACTTATTTTTAACTTAACTTAGATTTTAATTTATCCTTCGGTACCCAATCTTCATAACGACCATCAGTATACTGAAAAGCATCCTTGCTACTATACTTACACTTATATATAGTAGCGAGTTTAGCCCCACTCATCACCACCGGATAGGAATAAAACCGCCAACTACCAGGACATGTCGGGACCTTACCGCGAGTCGCATGCCAGAAAAAAAAGAAAGCCAATCGCGCCATCCAGGGTTGAATTGGTAATACCTTCTTCCCCACCGCCTGCGCCATATCCGGAGCCAATACTGGTTCACCCTCGGGAGTGATATTAAAAACTTGATAGGGCTGACTAAATGATTCAAAAGTAAATAACGAAACAATATCATTAACATCATCTTCATGAATAAACTGACGCACCCAACCTTTAGTCGCCGGCACAAACGAAGTCAGAGTAGTGATAACTTTATTGATAAATCCGCCTTTTAGATTACCCGACAGGGCTGATTGCAAACCAAACCGAATCCGCATATAACGTCCACGCGGACCAGTAATCGCTGCCGGGCGCACCACAAATACTTGTGGTGTTGGTTCACCAGCTTCTTTTTTAGTTTGGTAGAGTTCATAGAGACGGTCTTCAGTCACCTTCTTTTCCTTGGCATAAATGTAGTCATCATCACGAAAACCTTCATCTTCTGTAAAAAGATGTTCCATGGAATTGTCTATTTTGGCAGCGTAGGATGAAGCGGTGGAAAAATAAATTAGTTTTGTCACTGACGGGATATTAAAAGCAAAATGAAAAACTTTATCTGAACCTTCCACATTCCAGCGCCATTGTTCATCACTCTTTCCATACATGGCTCTAATTTGCCAAGCTGTATGAATGACCGTAGTAGGAGTATATGAAGCCACTTGTTCCTGCCAACCATCATCAGCCATATTATGTTGCAGATAGCTAAGTTTGGAAATTTGTTTAGAATAAGCTGATTGTGGTTCCTTGTCCAAAGCTATGATATTCTCAACATCATCTCGTTTACTAAGTTGCTCACATAGCATTTCTCCGATATATCCAGCCCCACCAACAATAAAAATAGTTTGTTTCATAATTTTTCTAAGTTAATAATATCAAACTACTTTGGCCACTTAATAGTTACACCAAAACGCGAAAGAAGGGTTTTGATAGTGCGTAGGGCAATCGCTACATCAAGCCAAAGAGAACGGTTCTTCACATAATACAAATCATAAGACAATCTAATTCGTGACTCCTCAATAGACTGGGGGCTAATGTTAGTACCCATATACTGCTGATTAGTTTGTGCCCAACCAGTCACTCCCGGTTTAACAAAATTACGAATTTTATAATAAGGCAATTCATCAGCCAGACGATTACCCAAACCAACTATATCATTACGGGGTCCGATTAAAGACATCTCACCCTTGATAATGGTGTAAATTTGCGGTATCTCATCAATACTAAGTTTTCGTAAAATAGCTCCAATTTTTGTGACTACATTGCCCTGTTTGGCATCTTCATTAGTCCAAGTGGCACTAGCAGAAAGATTCTGCGTCATGGTTCTAATTTTATAAACCTTCACCGGCTTATTGTACTGACCAATTCTTTCTTGAGTGATAAATAAATCACCCTTTCCTTCAATCCGCATAGCTATGTAAATAAAAGGAAGCATCAGGGCAAAAATAATTCCCAATATTAAACTGCCAATAATATCAATGACTCTCTTGGTAAAATCATAAACTAAACTCTTTGATTGTGACACATGAGTCAAAAACCAATCATACCGTAAAGCAGACAACGGCACCCGGTCAAAGGTATCTTCATAAACCCGATAGAAATCTAAAAAAGTAAATTTAAAATCCAAAAACGCCAAATCAAAAAGATTTGGTAAAACTTTTTCCAGATAAATACTGTGGGGATCAGCTACAATAATTTTAATTTTTTCTCTCTCAATTAAAGAAAGAAGTTTATTTTTGAAATCAGGAGTCTGGAGTGCTGTTTTACTATCAATTAAGCGAACAAATTTATAGTTATAGCGATCGTTATTATTTATTTCATCAGCCAATTCAATCGCTTCCTCGCCATCAGCCAAGAGAATAGCCCGATGACTAGCTTTCGGCGAAAGAAAATTAAATAAATACAGACGCCAGATGGTGACCAGAATCACCGAGACCACTAGATAAATAATTAAATTAGTTTTTGGCGTAATTCCAAAAGGAACAATGGAGAAAATTAATGACGCTACCAGCACATTGGCAACTTGAATATTTAATATTTTACTAAACAAGAAAGTTTTCAAAAAAACGGTGTGTTTATCATATAGACCACCGATGTAAAAAATAAATAACCAAATTCCAGATAAAAAGAGAAACGGCCAAAAATGTATCTCAAGCAAAGACAAACTTGGCCAAGAAAGATAACGAAATAGTAGGGTCAGCCATAAACTAACCATAAAAATGATGACATCACCACTAATTAATATAAATAGTTCTCGTGTCCGCTCGCCCATAGTTTATTACTCTCTAATCCTACTCGCCGTGGCAAAAATAGCAAGAGATGTCCTTTAATTCACCTTTGAAACGCAAGCTGGAATAAAACATACTGGCTTGTACGCTAGGAGTATTAGTCACCTAAATATCGTAGTCTTTCCGTCTTTGCTAGCCGTGGCGAAGCAATCCACATCCGTCATGGATTGCCACGTCACTCGCTTGCGAGCTCCCTCCTCGCAAAGACGGCGAGCGAAGCGTGGCAATCCGCGTTATCACGCTGGATTGTCACGTCTTTACGAATCGCAACGAAGCAATTCACATCGTCATTGGTCGTCACACCACAAACCAATCCCTGGATTACCACGCTTTGCTCGCTATGATGACGGGGTATATCTGCGTCTTTCGACATCTACTGGCTGACCCTTCTATAATAAGTTATGCTAAGGATTATCTATGGGGAAAAATACTAAAAAGAAGGTCTTCTTATATCTTATTACTAAATCAAATTGGGGTGAGAAAGCGTGGGACGCTTTCGCAAGACCTTGCCTGCTATTTCTTGAGGTACGAAAAGAAATAGCGACAAGGTGTACAGCGTCTGTAAGACGGGAAGCGTGGGACGCTTTCGCAAGACCTTGCCTACTATTTCTTGAGGTACGAAAAGAAATAGCGACAAGGTGTACAGCGTCGGTACGACGGGAAGCGTGGGACGCTTTCGCAAGACCTTGCCTACTATTTCTTGAGGTACGAAAAGAAATAGCGACAAGGTGTACAGCGTCGGTACGACGGCGCTAAGCCACCCCATAATATAAATCCTCTATACCATGACATTACAACCTCGAAAAAAAGTCTTATATCTGATTACCAAATCAAATTGGGGTGGCGCCCAGCGTTACGTCTACGATTTAGCCACTAATCTTAATCAAGAAAAGTTTGAACCAGTGGTAGCTCTTGGTGGTGACGGTATATTAGTAGAGATGCTCCAAAACGCTGGCATTAGAGTTATTAGAATTGACTCTCTTGGACGTGATATTTCAATCAAAAAAGAATTGGCTTTTGCCCGAGAATTGCGCCAAATACTCAGAAACGAACGCCCTGATATCTTTCACGTCAATAGTTCCAAAGCTGGCGGTATCGGGGCTTTTCTTGGTCAGCTAGAACGAATCCCTCGCGTTATTTTTACCGCCCACGGTTGGGCTTTTAATGAAGATAGACCATGGTGGCAAAGACTAATCATTAAGTTTTTACACTGGGTAACCGTAATATTATCTGACCGCACCATTGCAGTTTCTAATGCTATTGTTAAACAAATGAATTGGCCGGGGGCTCTGCGCAAAATGAAGATCATAAATCCCGGTCGAACGATTGGCGTGATGTATGAACGCAGGGAGGCGCGGGAAAAAATCATAGATTTTTTCCCGCGCCTCACCCCTTATCGCAACGATATCTGGCTAGTCACCATCGCTGAACTTCATCCTATTAAAAGACATCATATTACTATTTCGGCCATTGCAGAACTGATCAAAACCGAACCGACCCTGAGATTGATTTTAATTGGTGAAGGACAAGAAAGACAAGAAATTGAACAACAGATCATTGAACTCAATCTATCCAATCATGTCTTCCTGCTTGGCAATATTGTTGAAGCGGCTCGCTTCCTTAAAGCGTTTGACATGTTTGTGCTGGCTTCCAAGTCCGAATCTTACGGCTATGTTCTCCATGAAGCGGGACTGGCTGGTTTACCGGTGGTTGCAACAGACGTTGGTGGCATTCCAGATATTATTACTAATAATCAGAGTGGTTTACTGGTTCCACCAAATAATGTTTCAGCCATGACTAAAGCCGTAAAAAAATTAATCGATAACTCTGATTTAGCCAAATCATTAGCTACTAATTTAGTGGACAAAATGAGTACCAGAACTATAGAGAAAATGACCAGAGTGACTGAAGATTTATATAAGCACTAAAAAAATAATATTAGGTATTTTTATTTAGTGGATTTAATGGATTATATTTAGAAACAAGGAGTGTAATTTCCATTAGAATTAGTGCCATTCCATGTTGAGTTACCGCCATTCATTGAAACACTACACCAAAAATTCTTTGGTAGAGTTCCGGCTGGAATACTTGAGTCATTTTCTCTTCTAAGTAACATAGAGTAACCATCTCGGGCGGAGTTATCCTTAACTTTATATATTATAGAATGTGGAATGCCAGTTCTAACATCATTTACAGCTTTATAGTAAGGTGCCATAGCAGCATCAAAAGCAGCGTTTCTTGTAGCTCCGTTAACAGCAACCCCATTCGCAGGATTAGTTGAACACGAGACGCCATCGGCACAAGGATATTTGCCATGAGCATTTCGATACAATTCCAAAGCATTTTGTAGCTGTTTAATTGCTTGCACTCTGGAAGCATCCCGCGCACTACTTCGCGCACTACTCAATGACGCCAACACGGTTGAAGCCAGAATACCAATAATTGCAATTACCACCAAAAGCTCAATCAAGGTGAAGCCGGCGGATGGTTTAGTTTGTTTGAGAAAAAATAAGTTCATACCAAAAAATTAATATTATAATGCTAAATTAACTATGTATAGTTTATATTATAGCTAATAGCAAGTAATTTTTATGGCATAACCGGTACCTGGAGTGGATAAGTGAAATTTAGATATTATTAACTCTATTATACTTAAAGTAGGATTACTTAATTGTAATTGTTAATATTCTTATTTAATTTATTATGGAACAATTTAAATTCAACGAAGAAGATTCTACGGTACTAAACACCAGACGACAACGGTCTGGTTCTGGATTCTCTCAAAAACTCATCAAGTGGGGACTGGCAAAAAATGAAAAACAGGCAAATTCTTATCTCTTGCTATTGGTAATAATAATGCTTGGTTTAATTATCTACATCAATTTCCGTACTTTTTACACCCCGATTGACACTAGTGTCATTGACGATCCCAGTTTAAGCATTTAAATCACTTTTTATTTGACTGTTGCTCAAGAGAAAAAAGCCGAATCTATTTTTGGATTCAAGGATTTTGTTTGGTGCGAATAACGACGCATTGCCAAAACCATACCAACCGCTAAAAATTCTGTGACTAGATGTGAACCACCATAACTAAGAAAGGGGACCGTCGTACCCGTAACAGGCAGTAAGCCAATATTCATTCCAATATGTACAAAGAAATGGCTGACTAAAAGAATTGCCACTCCACAAGCAAATAAGGTTTCAAAATTACTTGCTCCTAAAGTAGCATGATAAAGCAGTCTAGAAATCATCACTCCAAATACAAAAAATAAGAGCAAAACACCAAGCAACCCCCATTCTTCGGCAAAGGCAGCAAAAATAAAGTCTGTTTCGTACTCGGGCAGAAATAATAACTTTGATTGAGTACCATAGCCAATCCCCTTACCCAATAATTCACCCGATCCAACTGCCACCGTTGATTGATAAGCATTATAACCAGCCCCTTGAATATCTTGTAAAGGATCAAGAAAAGTCACAATTCGCTGTTTTTGATAATCATGAAAACCAAACTGCCATAAACCGCCAAAGGTTATGGCTCCAAGAATAAATACCAACATTAAATGACGTAATTTAATACCTGCCACCAAAACCATTCCAAACCAAATAAAGAATAAAATAATTGCCGAACCAAAATCTGGTTGAATAAACACCAAACCAAAAATACCACTTGCATATAGTCCAGAAATAATTATATGTCTAAAGTCACCAATCATTTCGTGTCGTTTGGAAAAATATTTAGCCAGCACAATAATCAAAACCAATTTGGCTGGGTCGGCTGGTTGTAGACTAAAAAAACCCAAATTGAAACGGCTTTGCGCCCCGAGAGTAATTTCACCAATTAGCAGCACCAACACTAATGAAATAAGAGTTGCCAAATACACAAAAAAGGTAGTGTTGCCAATTCTTAAAAAACGGTAGTCTGGTAGGAGTGCCAACAAAAAGACACTCACCGCAATCACTATCCACCAGAGCTGGCGATCAAAATAAAAATTATCGCCCTGATAAGAATACATCGTTATCAAACCAAAAAAAGTCAAAAGCAACATTGACGCAAATAAAACACCATCAAACGACTGAAAAAAGACGCGTAAACTGGTCATAACTATAGCATATACAAACTAGGGATAGGTTGCAAAGCCGTCTTTGGTTTTGGGAATTATGTCTATTCGTGATGGTCCTTCCTCGCAGATATCAGCCGTAATAGTATGGTAAATATTACCTAAAGTAGCCGTCGTAGGCGCATTGAAGGACATATTAGGACTAGAAGCAAGCTGTTTGAGAAAATTCATATTAACATCACCGCCAAGACCAATAGTATAAATAGTAACATCATCATCTTTTAGAGATTTTGCTTGTGATAAAGCAAACTGCTCTGGCTCTGGCTCTGGCTCATTTGCGAGACCGTCAGTTAACAACACTACTACTCGCCTTGCTGCATCACTATGACGATTTGAACCTAGTTCATTTTTAGCTGACACTAACGCGGAACCAGTATTGGTACTACCCCTTTCTTCCTTGGGATCAATGGTTAATTTTTTAATTAAATCGGAAGCAGAATTAAAAGATTTTGCTAAAGGTGACACCAGATCAGACTTGGTGGCAAAAGTAACCACCGCCACTTGATCATTAAAACGAAGATTGTCAACAAAAGCGCTGGCGGATTTTAGCACAGCGGAAATTGGTTCTGGTGGATTTCCGCCATCATTATTCATACTACCAGAAAGGTCAATCGCTACCACGATGTCAGTGGGAACATCGCAACTCCGGATTGTTTTGGCTATTGGTCTGGGCCAAGTAAAGACTACGTCTGATTGACCACGACCGGGTATTTTTTTAATAAAAGTTTGTGAGGCCGTTAAAGGCACTCCTTGGGCGCTGAAAATTGTCGCCACCACTTCCACATCTTTTGCTTCACTCAAAGCGGTATTATTCATCGTGACATTTAGACGCGGTCTAGCATCAACTCCCAATAATTGGAGACTAGATGTTTTGAATTGAGATCTGTCAAAAGTTGAGGGTAGCCATAATTTGGCCGGAATAAGTTCTAAAGTCGTTTCGGTCGGTTCACGCTTACCTGTATCAATTCTTCCTTCAAAAATCGGATAAGTGCTATCTGGTGGCAAAACGGTTGTGCCATTTCTCTCGGTAATTAAACCCGCCTTATCAAATAAGCGAAAAACATAATTAATGGCTGGTGTACCGATGCCTTGATTTTTATTTTCCACATAAGCGACAGCATTAAATTGTCCATCAGTAATTTTGAAACTTTTAGCCCAAACTATCACTGGTTGTGCCACCATAAAAGAACAAATAAGAGTACAGGAACCACTACAATCAACTCCTAATTCACTACCGTTTTTGATATTATCAAAACAATTTGCCGGAGTATAAAAATATTGATAATAAACACCAATTATCATTAAAGACAAAATAGATAAATAACCAAAACCATATTGCACCCGACGCCAAAATGCCCAAAAACGAAAACTTTTCATCCTATTATTGTATCAGATAGAAATGCTCATCCCGACCAGACATTAACAAGGATGTGACAAAGAATAATGAATTACTACAGGAAATTTAAGCCCGCTATGACTAAAATACAGGGGTATTAGGGTATAAAAAAGTAGATTGTTGTTATAATTCAATTGTCGCAGATTCTAATTATAATCATTTTTTACCGTATCTATAAATACTTCATAAAAACCTTTCATTCAAATGAAAGGT
>Ga0210033_1003516_pt1 | contig 12645 bp, 10 predicted proteins | sample CryGeymeta201501_FD_185465 | JGI IMG/M metagenome (GOLD analysis project Ga0210033, IMG submission 185465) | Groundwater microbial communities from Crystal Geyser aquifers in Utah, USA - Crystal Geyser metaG 2015-01 (SPAdes) (version 2) | ecosystem: Environmental > Aquatic > Deep subsurface >... | reverse complement strand
GTGATCAGTGATCAGTGATCAGGGGTCAGTGATCAGTGGTCAGTGATCAGAGGAAAGAGTTGACAAAATCAGTCCCCGCCATTGCGACGGGGACTGGTCACTGATGACTGATGACTGATGACTGATGACTGATGACTGATGACTGATGACTGATGACTGATGACTGATGACTGAAAACTGATTCCTATCCCCCAAACCCCTTGGGCATTTCGGCGTACACGCCCCGCATTTCAGGCGGCAACACCGCGGCGAGGGTGAACATCAGCCGGTCAGTGAGCGCGAGCGGCGTCTCGCCAGGATTCGGCCGGATGGGCGGGAGCAGGCTCACAGTCACGCGCGCGCGGTGGGGAAATCGCTGGAAGAATTTGTCCGAGCCAACAATCGCCATCGGGACGATGATCGTGTCGGTCTCGATGGCCATGCGCGCCGCGCCCGTCTTGGCGACGCCCAGTCCGCGGCCTTTGGAACGCGTCCCTTCGGGAAACATGCCGAGGGTCTGACCGTGCGCGAGGACTTTGAGCGCGTGGTCGTAAGCCCAGGGATCCTTTTTTTCGCGCGATACGGGAAACGCCCCCAGGTTACGGAAGACAATATCGGTGATGGGATTCTGGAACAGCTCGGCTTTGCCCATGTAAAAGATCGGGCGCGGCAGGGATAACTGCATCGGGAACACGTCAAAGGTGGTAACGTGGTTGGCCGCGACGATGACCGGGCCGTCCAGCGGAAAATTCTCGAGGCCTTCCACGCGCCTGTCCATGACAAAGAAGAAGGCGGCGCGCAGAAGGGCAACGATCACCTTTCGCAATGGCGTGGCGTGAAAATAGAATTGCTTCTGATCACGCGGGTCGGATTCGAAGGAGGAGGTGGTGGTCAATTCCATGGAAAATCAATTCTCGAAAGAGGATTATACTTGGCGGGAAGTTCGCTTCCTTCAACAATGTCGCGCTTACGCAAAAGGATCAAAATCTTTTACCACGAAGTTCACAAAGGCAGGCAAAAAGCAAAAAGTCGTGTTTTCCTTCGTGTACCTTTGTGACCTTCGTGTTTAGGCTTTTTCCCAGAAGCAGGAGAGGTAACTCTCACACTATAACCCCACGAGCGCTAAATGGACACAACGATTGAAAGCGTTTCCATGTAAGCCCCAGGCAAACACTCAGCCCGCAGGGTTGAAAAGCGATGAATTTGCATTATACTTATTGGCAGAGGATGAACCCGTGAGAATCACTGACTTTATTTGGCTCGAAGAGATTGTCGAGAAACTCGAAGTCAAGCACGGCGTCATTCCTGAAGAAGTCGAGGAAAGTCGCAAACAGGCCCAGGATAACGCGAATGGAGAGGGGGCGCTTTCAAGGAGAAGATGTTTACAGGGCATTGGGCCAGACGAACGCAGGACGTTACCTTGCGGCGTTCTTTATCCACAAACGAACTGATGATGCGCTGATTTTGAGCGCGCGTGATATGGACAGAAAAGAGAGAAAAGCCTATGCGAGATAAACACGGTTCTTCACCAAAGAACGAACTGCCGGATAATTTTGCCTCGCTCGAACAATTTTGGGAGTTTTGGGATTCCCATAGCAGCGCTGATTATGAAGACTTGATGGAACCGGTCGAGGTCGAGATTGATTTGAAATCGAGCAAAGTCTATTTAGCGCTTGCGAGGGATTTGCTTTCAAAAGCGCGAACCCAGGCGCGCAAGCAGGGGGTGTCTACCGAAACATTGATCAACCTCTGGCTGCAGGAGAAATTGACAACCCTGGCCTGAGATTTGAATTCCTGATGAAAAGGTTATAAATGGACACAACAATTGAGAGTATTTCAGCGCTGGAAATTCTGGATTCACGCGGCAACCCGACCGTGGAAGTGGAAGTCGCTTTGATGGACGGCGCGTGGGGACGCGCCGCCGTCCCTTCGGGCGCGTCCACCGGCGAGCACGAGGCGCTCGAAATGCGCGACGGCGACAAGAAACGCTTCGGCGGCAAGGGCGTGACAAAGGCGGTCGCCAACGTGAACGGCGTGATCTCGGATGAGTTGTTCGGCATGGACGCCTCCGACCAGCGCGCGATTGACTTTGCCCTGCTGGCGCTGGACGGCACTCCTAACAAATCCAAACTGGGCGCGAATGCGATTTTGGGCGCCAGCCTGGCCGTTGCGAAGGCCGCGGCCAACTCGGTGGGACTTCCGCTCTATCGCTACCTCGGCGGCGTGCACGCGCACGTCCTGCCAGTGCCGATGATGAACATCCTGAACGGCGGCGCACACACGGGCTGGCAATCCACAGACATGCAGGAATTCATGGTCATGCCGTTCGGCGCGGGAAGTTTCGCCGAGGGCCTGCGCTGGGGCGCGGAAATTTACCACGCGCTGAAATCTGTCCTGAAAGAAAAAGGCTACCCTACTCTGGTCGGCGATGAAGGCGGATACGCGCCCGCGCTCAAGGCCAACGAAGAGGCGCTGGAAGTGATCCTGGCCGCCATCGAAAAAGCGGGCTTCAAAGCCGGGCGCGGCAAGGATGTGGCGATTGCCCTCGACCCGGCCGCCTCGGAGTTCTACGAAGCAGACACCAAGACCTACAACCTGCGCAAGGAAGGCAAAAAATTGACCGGCGAACAGATGGTGGATTTCTGGGCCAAGTGGATCAAGGATTATCCCATCGTCTCCATCGAAGACGGCCTCGCCCAGGATGACTGGGAATCCTGGAAATTGATGGTGAAAAAAATGGGCGACAAAATCCAGATCGTGGGCGACGACCTGCTGGTCACCAACCCCGAGCGCGTCCAGCGCGGCATTGCAGAGAATACATGCAACGCCTTGTTGGTGAAACTCAACCAGATCGGCTCTGTGACCGAGACCATCGAGGCGGCTGAACTATGCCATCGCGCTGGCTGGAGAACGGTTATCTCCCATCGCTCCGGCGAGACCGAGGACTCCACCATCGCCGACCTGGCCGTCGCCTTGAACACCGGCCAGATCAAAACGGGGGCGCCTGCCAGGTCCGACCGCGTGGCGAAGTACAATCAACTGCTCCGCATCGAGACCGAACTGGGCGAGACCGCCAGTTACGCAGGCTGGGACGCGTTGCGAAAGTAGATCCAGAAAGGTTCCAAGCCCGCGCGGTTCGCCGTCGCGGGCTTTTTGATTCCAAAAACTTTGTTAAAGTACTTGACAAAGTTTAAATCCGTGCTATGATTATGAAAGTAATTCAGCGATATTTTTCCAGGAATAGCCGTGTTGAGCACTTACATTCGCTCGCTTCCAACTCAGAATGTAAAGTACATTAACAAACATGCCGTCTTGGATCTTATCCGCTTCACGCCCGGGGGAATTTCACGAGTGGAGTTGGCACAGCGGCTCACGCTCACCCGCGCCGCAGTCACTCCCATTGTCAACGATCTCATTCAGACCCACCTGATCCACGAAACCCGGAGCCGTTCCGCATCCAATGGAAGGCCGCCCATCCTGCTGGAAATTAACGCTTCGAGCGGGAACGTGGCAGGCATTGATATGGGCGCCACGCACCTGACCATCCTGATCGCAAATTTTGCCGCGCAAGTGCTGGCTGAAAAGGAAATCCCGTTCGATATTGCGGATGGACCTACGGACTGCATCCAACAAGCGGACGGTTTACTGCGCGAGCTTCTCGCGGGACTTGGGCTGGGTCTGCCCGACCTGGCCGCCATCGGGCTGGGAGTGCCTGGCCCGACAGTTGCCACGGCTGGCATGGTACTTTCGCCGCCGCTCATGCCGGGCTGGGACCGCTTCCCCATCCGCGATACGCTCGAAAAACTGTGGGGCTGTCCCGTCTCGCTCAACAACGACGCTGAACTGGGCGTGCTGGGCGAATGGGCCTACGGCGCGGGACGCGGAGAACTAAACCTGGCCTACATTAAAGTCGGGACGGGCATCGGCGCGGGATTGTTCATAGACGGACAGATCTACCGCGGCGCGACCGGCTCGGCAGGCGAAATCGGCCACATGACCATTGATGAAAACGGCCCGCTCTGCACGTGCGGAAACCACGGTTGCCTGGAGGCCATGGCCGGCGGAAAGGCGATTGTGGCAAAGGCACACGAAGCGATCCAGATGAACAAACGCACCGAACTGGCTGAAAACCCAACGCCGGAAAACATAACAGTGAAGGATATTGCAAACGCGGCCGCACGCGGCGATTTGGTGGCGCAGGAAATCCTTGCAGAAGCCGGCAACCAGCTTGGAATCGCAATTACCAGTCTCGTGAACCTTTTCAACCCGAACATAGTGGTGGTGGGAGGCGGCGTAGCGCAGACCGGCGACCTGTTTCTGGAACCAATCCGCAAGGCAGTGCTAAAACGCAGTTTACCCGCCGCCGCATACGCCGTGCGGATCACCACCGCCCTGCTCGGCAAACGCTCTTCGTGCATGGGCGCGGTCGTGCAGGCGCTTTCGAGCGCACTCCACAAAATAGCCACTTAACCGGATGGATGGTGAAAGAGTATAATTAAGTCACCATACTCATCAAGAAACGGAGGCATGAACCATGGCAAGTGTGACCTACAAGAATGTCGTCAAGAAGTTTGGCGATATGACTGCTGTTGATAACATCAGTTTCAACGTGGAAGACAAGGAATTCCTTGTTCTAGTCGGCCCATCGGGATGCGGTAAAACGACCGCCCTGCGCCTGCTGGCAGGACTGGAAGACGTCACCAGCGGAGAAGTCGTGATCGGCGACCGCGTGGTGAACGATATCGCACCCAAAGACCGCGATATCGCCATGGTCTTCCAATCCTATGCCCTGTATCCCCACCTGTCCGTCTACGAGAACATGGCGTTTGGCCTGAAGCTAAAGAAAACCCCAAAAGAAGAGATCAACCGAAGAGTGAACCAGGCCGCGGAAGTGCTCGGCATCACGGAACTGCTCCAGCGCAAACCCCGCCAGCTTTCGGGCGGACAGCGCCAGCGCGTGGCGGTGGGACGAGCCATCGTCCGCGAGCCGAAGGTCTTCCTGTTCGACGAACCGCTCTCGAACCTGGACGCCAAGCTCCGGGTCCAGATGCGAGCCGAGATCAACAAACTGCACCAACGCCTGCAAACCACGTTCATCTATGTCACCCACGACCAGGTCGAAGCCATGACCATGGCAACCCGCATCGCGGTCATCAACCGGGGCAAACTGCAACAAATTGACACGCCCCAGAGCCTGTATGACCACCCGGACAACCTGTTCGTGGCAGGCTTTATCGGCTCTCCCGCCATGAACTTCTTCCCCGCCCGCCTGCGCAAGGAAAATGATCGGCTGATCGTGGAATCGGACGGCTTCATAGTCCCCCTGCCAGCGGGGCAGGCAAAGAGTTTTGAACAATACGCGGGCCGCGAAATCGTCTTCGGCATCCGCCCGGAAAATATCCATGATGTAAACTTCACGCCCCCCAACATTCACGGCGAAAAGATAGACATCAAAGTGGATGTGACGGAACTGATGGGGAATGAGATCTTTCTGTACCTGCTCAATGGAAAAAGCATCTTTGTCGCCCGCGTAGACCCGCGCTCGAAACTGCGCGTGGGCGAGCAGTCACAAGTTGTGTTCGATATGGACAATTTCCACATCTTCGACGCGCAGACCGAAGAAGCGCTGCATTGAAATAATAAGGAGGTGATGCCCTGTAAAACTCTGCCATTTCAAGATCAAACCTGCTTTCAAATCAATTACCCTACCCTAATCAAGGAGAAGAATATGAAATCCAAATTGATGCTCCTGTTGAGCATCCTCGTTGTTGCCACCATGCTATTGACCGCCTGCGCGCCCAAAGATACCGGTCCCGTCACCATCACCTTCTGGGAACAGGAAGGCGAAGATGTGGATGTCTTCATTGACCAGTTGATCGCGGACTTCCAGACCGCCAACCCGAACATCACGGTGGAACGCACTCACTACGAGAATGAAGCCCTGCGCGACCAGTTCCAGACCGCTTCGCTGGCCAATGCCGCGCCTGATGTTGTCCGCGTCCCGAACGACTTCGCCGGCCCGTTCAGCACCTTGCAAATCGTTGCCCCCGTCAGCGACCTGTTCGATGCCAAGTTCCTCGGACAGTTCTTTGCGGGCGCTCTCGACCCGGCCAAAGTGGCCGGCACCCTGTGGGGCGTCCCCGATAACTACGGCAACCACCTGATGCTGATCTACAACAAAGACCTGATTGCCACCCCGCCTGCCACCTTCGAAGATCTAATCACCCAGGCCAAGGCGCTCACCGCGGGTGACATCCAGGGCTTCGCCTACAACCTGAACGAACCGTTCTGGGGCGCTGGCTTCTATGGCGCTTTTGGCGGCTGGCCGCTGGATGCGAACGACAAGCCCACCTTCAACAACCAGGCCTTCCAGAACTATCTGGCCTTCGTTGCCAAACTGAAGACCGACGGCGTTGTCCCGGCTGAATGCGACTACAACTGCGCCGACACCCTGATGAAAGACGGCAAGGCCGCCATGATCATCAACGGCGACTGGTCGCTCGGCGACTACACCAAAGCCCTCGGCGACAAGATGGGCGTTGCCCCGGTCCCGACCATCAACGGCAAGCCCTACACCGAAATGACGGCTGGCAAGTACTTCATGGTCTCCAACGCGTCGGTTGAAGACGCCGCCAAGAAGGCCGCCCTCGTGAAGTTCATCACCTTCATGACCTCCGCCGACGTCCAGAAGAAGTGGTTGGATCAGTTCAAGCGCCTGCCCTCCAACTCCGAAGTTGCGAAGGATCCCTCCATCGCCAGCGACCCGATCCTGGCCGGCTCCATGGCCGCCCTTTCGGTCGGCCGCGGCCAGCCCGCCGCCGCCGAGATGCGCTGCGCGTGGGATGCCTGGCGCCCGAACCTGGAAGGCGTAATGGCTGGAACGACCACCCCGGCTGACGCCGCCGCCGCCGCGCAAACGTCTGCAGACGAATGCGTTGCCACCCTCGGCCAGCCAACCGCTACACCTTAGTACCTGTTGTTTGTTCGGGAGGGAGGGCTTATGGCCCTCCCTCTACTCATTCTACAAGCGAGGCCCGGCATGGAAAATAAATCCCCACTGCGCCGACTTCTTCCATATATCTATTGGGTTGGCGGTCTGTTCATCCTGTATTTCCTGCTTAACTACCTGATCTCCCCCACTGATTCGGCAGGAATCTCGCTCAACGCCGGCATGGTCGTCGAGCGTCTGGGGGAAATCGGCGGCTTTCTGTTCGGCATCCTGGTCGGCCTCGGGCTAATCGAGACCTACTTCTACCAAATTTTCTTCCGACAACCGCGGGATGCGAAAGCAAAAACCATTATTCGGGGGTTGCAAATATTTCTTGGACTTCTCACCCTCCTTTCGATATTCACTTTCTTTGAAGCAACAGACTTGTTCCGTCTTGGGGATACTTTCATTGGCAACTTCATCCGCCTGCCAATAACCCTTTTCAGCGGACTGCAATCCATCCTGTACAATATTTTGTACGATAAAGCAGTGGCGGGTATGATCGTCGGGTTGCTCCTGGCGCTCATCATTTCGGGGATCTATGTTGTAATCCACAAGTTGAGCATCCCTCGTAACAGTAAACTGGGATTGCCATATCTGCTCATACTCCCCGCCCTGATTGGCATTCTATTCCTCATCATCTACCCCTTCCTTTTTGAGACCAAACTGGCTTTCTCCAACGCCTCCCTCGGCACGCAGGCCACCAAAAACGCCCAGTATGGATTGATCTATGGTTGGGAAAATCTAAAAACCCTGTTCACCGGCAAAGTCGCCAAAGACGCCATGTTCTTCGAGGTGTTCGGGCGCACGATCCTGTGGACCGTGATCAACGTAACCTTCCACGTTGGAGGCGGCATGGCGCTCGCCCTGCTCCTGCATCGCCCCATGAAAATGCAGGGCGTCTATCGCACCTTCCTGATCATCCCGTGGGCCATCCCCACCACCATCGCGGCCATGGCCCTGCGCAATGAATTTGACAGCCGCTACGGATTGTTCAACATTCTGCTGACAGACTTGAATACGTGGCTGACAGCCGTCAGCCACGGGGCAGTAAATATTCCACTGCTGGGAGATTCGTTTTCATGGCTGGCCGCCCACATCGGTCCAGTAAGTTGGAAACAGGATGCACTCTGGGCATTCGTATCCGTCCTGATGTCCAACATCTGGCTCGGCATCCCGTTCATGTGCGTCATCATCCTGGGCGGATTGCAGAGCATCTCACAGGAATACTACGAAGCCGCGGAAATTGACGGAGCCACCAAAGTCCAGCAATTTCGCCACATCACCCTGCCGCTCCTGCGCCCGGTTTTGACGCCCGCCATCATCCTCGGCGTGGTATGGACCTTCAACAAGATCGATATCATCTACCTCATCACACAGGGAGGCCCTCAGGAGAAAACAGACATCCTGGTCTCCTCGATGTATAAAGCCGCCTTCCAGTTTTACCGGTATGGCTTCACCGCCATGTTCGCCCTGGTGATTTTCGTCATCCTGCTGATCTTTACCCTGATCTACCTGCGGGCATCTGGCGGACTGAAATCCGCAACCGAATAACGAGGAGCCAATATGAACACAGAAAACACTCCCAAGCCCGTGTCCCCCGTCACCAAAGCCCTGCGCTGGTTCTTCGTCCGCGGCCGCGGCGACAGCCCCTTCAAAAGGATGCTCATTCACGCGGCATTGATCATTGCCTCGATCATCGCGGTTTATCCTGCCCTGCGCGTGATCACCATCTCCCTGCGCCCCAACGACACCCTGCTCACCACCTCCCTGCAAATCATCCCTGAGAATGCCACCCTCGACAACTACAAGGAAGTGCTCTTCGGCGCGCCGGAGAAAAACCGCCAATCCGATTTCTTCCTGTGGATCTGGAACTCCTTCTCGATCGTAGCAGTCACATCCGTCATCAGCATGATTTTGGCGGCGGTTAGCGCTTACGCATTTTCGCGCTTCAAATTCCCCGGGCGGGCGGCGGGACTCGTCTTCCTGCTCACCACCCAGATGATCCCGGCAGGCATGTTACTCTTGCCGCTCTTCATCATGCTTGCGCAACTCAAAATGATCAACACCGCCCTCGGCCTGATCATCGCCTACTCGGTCAGTTCCGTGCCGCTCACCATCTGGACGCTCAAAGGCTACTACGACACCATCCCCGTAGACCTCGAAGAGGCCGCGCTGATTGACGGCGCCAACCGCTTCACCGTCTTCACCAGGATCATCCTGCCACTCTCCACGCCCGCGCTGGCCATTGCCTTCCTCTTCAGTTTCATGGGCGGTTGGAGCGAATACATCGTGGCGCGCGTCGTTCTGCAGAGAAACGACATGTTCACCTGGCCGCTGGGCATCTTCACCTTTGCGCAGCAATTCACCGTCTCGTGGGGACAGTTCTCCGCCGCATCGGTGCTCATCGCCATCCCCGTCATGGCGCTCTTCCTCTATTCCTCCAAGTGGCTCATCTCCGGCCTGACGCTCGGAAGCGTCAAAGGCTAGGGACGCCGAACCCCCCGGGGCGGTCCGCAAGGCCGCCCCTTTTTTATGCGGACATTGACATGCGTAAAGCCCTGACCATTCTTCTCCTCGCCTCCTTTCTGACCTCGTGCTTGCCCGCCGTTTCGACAGAGGTTTCTCCCGCCCCAACCGCTGACGGCAACCCGTGGTGGAACGATGCCGTCTTCTACGAGATCTTCGTCCGCAGTTTCAACGACAGCAACGGCGACGGCATCGGCGACTTCAACGGCATCACCGAAAAACTGGACTATCTCAACGACGGCGACCCCAACACCACGGCAGACTTGGGCGTGACGGGCATCTGGCTCATGCCCATCTTCCCCTCCCCCTCCTACCACGGCTACGATGTGACCGATTTCTACGGCGTCAATCCGCAATATGGGACGATGGAGGATTTCAAAAAACTCCTGGCCGAGGCTCACAAGCGCGGCATCCGCATCATCATAGACATGGCGCTGAACCACACCTCCGACCAGCATCCGTGGTTCAAGGAAGCTAAAAAGGATGTCAACTCCAAATATCGGGACTGGTACATCTGGAGCGAGACGGACCCGAACTACAAAGGCCCATGGAACGAGCGCGTCTGGCACCCGTCCACCACAGGCTTTTATTACGGAATCTTTGAAGCCTTCATGCCCGACCTAAACTACAACAACCCCAAAGTTACGAAAGAAATGGATAAGGTCAGCGCCTTCTGGCTCAAAGAGGTGGGCGTGGATGGTTTCCGCCTCGACGCCGCCAAGCACCTGATCGAGGAAAGCAGAAAGCAGGAGAACACGGCCTCCACCCACGAGTGGTTCAAAGATTACCGCCCGGTCTACAAAGCCGCCAACCCCGAGGCGATGACGGTCGGCGAAATTTCCGGTGATACGCCGCAAACGCTGGCGGACTACACCAGCGGCGACCAACTCGACCTGGTTTTCAATTTCCATCTCGCCAACGCCTTCATCAGTTCCGCCAATCGCGGACAGGCCGCCTATGCCACGGATGCAATCACCTACAGCGGCAAGGCCATGCCGAACGCGCAATACGCGTCCTTCCTGACCAATCACGACCAGGACCGCGCCATGTCGCAGTTGTATGGCGAAGTGGACAAAGCCAAAGTCGCGGCCGCGCTCCTGCTCACGTCGCCGGGCGTGCCCTTCATTTATTACGGCGAAGAGATCGGCATGGTCGGCAAAAAACCTGACGAGAACATCCGCCTCCCGATGCAATGGTCAGGCGGGGAAAATGCCGGGTTTAGCGGAGGCAGGCCCTGGCGTCAGCCCGGTTCGGGTTACGCCGAAGTCAACGTCGCCGCGCAGACCGGTGATCCATCCTCCCTCCTCTCGCAGTACCGCGCGCTGATCGCCATCCGCAACGCGCATCCCGCCTTGCGGACGGGCAGTCTCATCTTCCTCCCGACAGGCAAGACCTCGGTGTACGCCCTGCTACGCGTGGAAGGGGAAGACAAGATCCTGGTACTGATCAACCTCGATTCAAAGCCCTACAACGATTACGCGTTGGATTGGACTGCCTCCGGCGTGAACACCGGAACCACCCTGGCGCCGCTGATGGGAACAACCGACTCGTCCGCGGTGAGTGCGCAACCCGTGACGGAGCTGGCGCCGTTCACCACTTATATTTTCCAAGTCAAATGATTCGGAGGAAATAATGGCCGATCAAAGCGACATCGCGCGATATCGCGCCAACTTCCAAAAAGAGATTGACGGGGCGTACCAGTATCGCTCGCTGGCTGAGACGGAAAAACAGCCGCAACTGGCCGAAGTCTATCGCCGCATGGCCGCCAGCGAAGAGAAGCACGCGCAGGTTTGGGAAGACAAAATAAAAGAGGCGGGAGCGCCCATCCCGCCGCGCCAACCCAGTTGGCGGGCGCGCACGCTCAGCCAACTGGCGCGCTGGTTCGGGCCGCAGTTCGTCATGAACACCCTCACCTCCAATGAAACCGCCGACAGCCGCGCCTACGATGGACAGCCCGAAGCGGAAACCGTCAAAATGGCAAACGATGAAAAGTCACATGCCCGCCTGCTCGTCATGGCAGGAAAATCCAAGGGCGGATTATCGGGCGGGGCCGTTGCCCAAATGGAGGGACGTCACCGCGGCGGGGGCGGCAACGCCCTGCGCGCGGCCGTGCTCGGCGCGAACGACGGGCTGGTCTCCATCCTCAGCCTGGTCATGGGCGTGGCCGGCGCGACCAGTTCCAACTCGCAGGTGCTGATCGCGGGCGTGGCCGGTTTGCTGGCAGGCGCGGGTTCCATGGCCCTGGGCGAATGGCTCTCGGTGCAGAGTTCCCGCGAACTGTACGAAAAGCAGATCGGGATCGAAGCCGCGGAAATCGCCGCCAACCCGGAGGAGGAACAGGAAGAGTTGTCGCTCATCTATCAGTCCAAGGGACTGCCCGAAGCGCGCGCCCGTGAACTGGCCTCGCACATGATGGCCGATAAAGACAGCATCCTCGATACACTCGCGCGCGAAGAACTGGGCATTGATCCTGAGGAACTGGGCGGTTCCTCCTACGAAGCCGCCTTCACTTCATTCTTCCTGTTTGCGGTCGGCGCGATCTTCCCGCTCTTTCCGTTTATCTTTTGGGCTGGGACGACGGCCATTACCATCAGCCTGGCCGTCAGCGCGGTGGGACTGTTCATCATCGGCACGGCCATCACCCTGATGACCGGGCGCAGTGTCTGGTATTCCGGCGCTCGGCAGGTACTGGTTGGCATGGTCGCCGCCGCCCTGACCTACGGCGTCGGTCGCCTCATCGGCGTCAGCATCGCGTGAGTCGGATCGTCAATCCGAATGAATGAACACGGAGTCCAAAGTCTCCTGATGTTGGAAGTCCAAAGTCGGGAGACTTTGGACTCCGCGCCTGATATGGTTTGCGTGCGCACACTTTTCTGGAAAACTATCATCCGCAACGCCAACGATGGCGCGACCATTTTGCGTGGAGCGATGGTTTTACTCTTTTTTTTCCCTTCGTGACCTTTGTATACTTTGTGTACTTTGTGTTTAAAGATTTTCCAAGAATTTTGCGCACCCGCACACGCAGGTTTTCTTGCGGTAAATTCGGCTCCATGATACACTAAACTTTGAGCGCTCAATGAAACCTTCGCGAGAACCACGCCGCATCGAACACTTCGTCATGACACTCACGTTGGATGATGAAATCCTGG
>Ga0210033_1003511_pt1 | contig 12656 bp, 1 predicted proteins | sample CryGeymeta201501_FD_185465 | JGI IMG/M metagenome (GOLD analysis project Ga0210033, IMG submission 185465) | Groundwater microbial communities from Crystal Geyser aquifers in Utah, USA - Crystal Geyser metaG 2015-01 (SPAdes) (version 2) | ecosystem: Environmental > Aquatic > Deep subsurface >... | reverse complement strand
CTCATGCTCGCCGTCGTCGCCGACAAGACCGGCTACCCCGTCGACATGCTCGGCCTCGGCATGGACCTCGAGGCCGACCTCGGCGTCGACTCCATCAAGCGCGTCGAGATCCTGTCGTCCATGCGCGAGCGCGAGCCCTCGCTCCCCGAGGTGGACGCCGGCGCCATGGCCAAGCTCCGCACCCTCGGGCAGATCGTCGACTACATGGACGGTTTGCTGCCGAAGAGCGCCGCCCCCGTCGCTGTGAAGGCCGTAGCACCCGTCGCTGCAGCCCCGAGCGTCGATCTGAACGCCCTCATGCTCGACGTCGTCGCCGACAAGACCGGCTACCCCGTCGACATGCTCGGCCTCGGCATGGACCTCGAGGCCGACCTCGGCGTCGACTCCATCAAGCGCGTCGAGATCCTGTCGTCCATGCGCGAGCGCGAGCCCTCGCTCCCCGAGGTGGACGCCGGCGCCATGGCCAAGCTCCGCACCCTCGGGCAGATCGTCGACTATATGGAGGGTCTTTTATCGCCTAAAGGACACGCCGCGCCCGTGAGCGCACCCGCCACCGAGACGGTGGTCTCTCGCCCGGATCTCGGCCGCTTCGCCCTGCGCTGCGTGCCGGCTCCTGCCCAGGGCTTCGCCCTCTCGGGCCTGCTCGGCGCCAAGCACCTCGTCATCACCGATGACGGGCACGGCGTCGCCAAGGCCCTCGCAGACCGGCTCGCCGGCCTCGGGGTGAAGGCGACCGTCGCCACGATGGCCGACGCCAACACCGACGCGCTCATCGACCTCTGCGGGCTGCGCGACGCCGCGACCGTGGACCAAGCCATCGCCCTCAACCGCGTGGCCTTCCAGAGCGCGCACGTCGCCGCCAAGTCCATCCAGGCCGCTGGTGGCGCCTACGTGACCGTGCAGGACACCGACGGCGACTTCGGCATGACCGGCAGCGAGCGCGCTTGGACCGGCGGCCTCGCCGGCCTCGCCAAGACGGCGTCGCAGGAGTGGACGGGCGCCTCCGTCCGCGCCATCGACCTCGCCCGCGGCGGTCGCAGCGCTGACGCCCTCGCTGAGGCGCTCTACACCGAGCTGATCGCGGGTGGCGCCGAGCTCGAGGTCGGCCTGTCCGCCTCCGGCGAGCGCTTCACGCTGCAGAGCTTCGCGGACGCCGCGGCGGCGGGCAAGCCCGTCTTCGCCGCTGGCGACGTGGTCGTGGCCTCGGGTGGCGCCCGCGGCGTCACCGCCGCCACGCTCATCGCGCTCGCCAAGGCCACCCGCTGCAAGCTGGTGCTCCTCGGCCGCACCGCGCTCGCCGACGAGCCCGCCGCGGTCCGCGGCGTACAAGGCGACGCCAAGCTCAAGGGCGCGCTCCTCGCCGACGCCCGCGCCCGTGGCGAGGCGGTGAAGCCCGCCGACCTCGGCCGCATGGTCGCGCGCATCGAAGCCAACCGCGAGATCCTCGCCACCATCGCCGCGGTCAAGGCCGTCGGCGGTGACGCCCGCTATGTCGCGGCGGACGTGCGCCACCGCGCCGCCCTCGCCGCGGCCCTCGCCGACGTGCGCGCCGCTTGGGGCCCCGTCCGTGGCCTCGTGCACGGCGCCGGCGTCCTCGCGGACCGCTTCATCGCCGACAAGACCGAGGACCAGTTCGACTTCGTCTTCGACACCAAGATCGACGGCCTGCGCGCGCTCTTTGAGGTGCTCGCCGGCGACCCGCTCAAGGGCATCGCCTTCTTCAGCTCGGTCGCCGCGCGCTGCGGCAACCAGGGCCAGTGCGACTACGCCATGGCCAACGAGGTCCTCAACAAGGTCGCCGCGCTTGAGCGTACCCGCCGCGGCGGTGACGTCGTGGTCAAGTCCATGGGCTGGGGCCCCTGGGAAGGCGGCATGGTGACGCCGGCGCTCAAGGCGCGCTTTGAGTCGCTCGGGGTGCCCCTCATCCCGCTCGACCTCGGCGCCAAGATGCTCGTCGACGAGCTCGTGACCGCCGGCCAGGACCAGATCGAGCTCGTGCTCGGCGGTGAGCCCCGCGCCGAGGCCCTCGCGGCCGAAGGCCAAGCGCCCGCCCTGCGCGTCGAGCTGCTGGTGAACCACCAGACGGCCTCGGTGCTCGACAGCCACCGCGTGAAGGGCGTCGCGGTCGTGCCCGTCGCGCTCGCCCTCGAGTGGATGGCCCGCGCCGCCCGCGCGACCCGCCCCGACCTGCGCTTCGCCGCCTGCCGCGACATCAAGGTGCTCTCCGGCATCCCGGTGAAGGACTTTGACGGCGTCGGCGAGCGCTTGGTGCTCCAGGCCCGCCAGCTCAGCAACGGCAACGGCGCGGTCATCGAGGTCTCGCTGCAGAGCGCAGCGGGTCGCAAGCACTACAGCGCGATGATCGACATGGTGGCGACGCCGTCGGCCAGCCCCAAGCAGCCCGCCAAGCTCGAGGGCTTGAGCGCTTGGAAGGCCCCGGTCTACGGCGACGTGCTCTTCCACGGACCCGACTTCCAGATGATCCGCGCGGTGCAAGGCGTGTCCGACGCCGGCATCTCGGGTGACCTGGTCGGCGCCGCTGGCCTCGGCTGGACCGGCGCGTACACCACCGATCCCGCGCTCGTGGACGGCGGCCTGCAGCTCGCCCTGCTCTGGACCCAGCACGCGCTCGGCGGCGCCTCGCTCCCCACCGGCGTGCAGCGCTTCCAGCAGTGGGACGGCAGCGTCGCTGGCGGCACCGTGCGCTGCGTGCTCCGTGGACGCACCGTTGGCCGCGAACGCGCGGTCAGCGACATCGCCTTCGTCACCGAGGCTGGCGTCGTGATCGCCGAGCTCACCGGTGTCGACACCCACGTCCTGCCGGGTAGCGCTCAGGCCTAAAGCGCCGCCCTCTCCTGGAGTTTCTTATGTCCTTTGCGCCGATCGCCATCGTCGGTCGAGCGGTCCTGCTCCCCGGCGTCACCACCCCTGAGTCCCTCTGGGAGACGGTGATCGGTCGACAGGACCACACCGGCCCCGCTCCAGCCAACCGCTGGGGCGTGGCCGACCGCCACATCCTCACCGACGACCCCGACCACAGCGCCGATCGCGCCTGGTCCAAGGTCGGCGGCTATGTCCGGGACTTCCAGCTCGATCCGTCGGGCTTTGAGCTCCCCGCCGAGGCCCTGCGTGACCTCGACCCCGTCTTCCAGTGGGCGCTGCACACCGGCCGCCAGGCGCTTCAGGGCGTGCGGCGGGTCGGGCGCACCGGCGCCGTGATGGGCAACCTCTCCTTCCCCTCTGCGGGGCTGTCCCGCTTCGCTGAGAGCGTGTGGCTGAGCGGCTCCTCGGTGGACCCCGCCGCTGCGGGCGTGCCCGCTTCGGACCCGCGCAACCGCTTCAGCTCCGGCCTGCCGGCGCACGTCCTCGCGCAAGCTCTTGGCCTCGACGCCGGCGCCATGGCCCTCGACGCCGCCTGCGCCTCATCGCTCTACGCCATCAAGCTCGCCGCTGACGCGCTGCACCGCGGCGAGGCCGACCTGATGCTCGCTGGCGCCGTCAACAGCGCGGACGACCTCTTCATTCACGTCGGGTTCTGCGCGCTCTCCGCCTTGTCGCGCACCGGCCAGAGCCGCCCCTTCCACGCGCAGGCCGACGGCCTGATCCCCGGCGAAGGCGCGGGCTTCGTCGCCCTCAAGCGCCTGGACGACGCCATCGCCCACGGCGACACGATCTACGGCGTCATTCGCGGCGTGGGGCTCTCGAACGACGGGCGCGGACGCGGCCTGCTCGTGCCGACCCAAGACGGCCAAGCGCGCGCCATCGCCGACGCCTACCGCGTCGCGGGCCTGCGGCCGGATGAGATCGACTACATGGAGTGCCACGCCACCGGCACCACGGTCGGCGACGCGACCGAGCTGCACAGCATGGGCGCCGTGCACCAGGGCCGCAGCGACGTGCCGATCGGCTCGCTCAAGGGCAACCTCGGCCACCTCATCACCGCCGCCGGCGTCGCGGGCCTGGTCAAGGTGCTCTCGGCCTTCGAGCACAAGACCCTGCCGCCCACGCCCCACCTTGGGCCGCAGCACCCCGAGCTCGCCGCGAGCCCCTTCCGCGTGCTCACCGCGCCGGAGCCCTGGCCGAGCGCCGGCCGCCCCCGCCGCGCGGGCGTCAGCGCCTTCGGCTTCGGCGGCAATAACAGCCACCTCGTCGTCGAGGAGTGGACGGGTACGGCGCCGCAGATCGCCGCTGAGCCGCTCCAGCGCGAGCCGATCGCCATCGTCGCCATGGGCGCGCGCGTCGGTGACGGCCAGAGCACCGCGGACCTCGCCGCCACCTTGTTCGACGGCCGCCCGCTCAACCCGCGCGCCGAGCTCGTCGCCGTGCCCCTGCGCGGCCTGCGCTTCCCCCCTCGCGACCTCGAGCAGGCCCTCGGGCAGCAGACGATGCTGCTCGCCGCCGCCATGGAGGCCGTCGCCGGCGTCACCCTGCCCACCGCCCGCACCTCGGTGCTCATCGGCATGGGCTGCGACGCCGAGGTCGCGCGCTACGGCGCCCGCTGGCGCGCCGCGGAGTGGGCGGACACCCTCGGCCTCGACGCCGCCTGGGCCCACGCCGCGCGTGAGGGCATCATCCCAGTGCTGGAGTCGCCCGGCGTGCTCGGCACCATGCCCAACATCCCGGCGAACCGCATCAACAGCCAGCTCGATCTCGCTGGCCCTAGCTTCACCGTCTCGGGCGAGGAGCTCTCGGGCCTGCTCGTGCTCAAGCTCGCCTCCGAGGCGCTGCAGGCCCACGAGATCGACGCCGCGCTGGTTGGCGCGAGCGACCTCTCCTGCGAGCCCGCCCACCAGGCCGCCGCTCACTTCGTGCTGCCCGCCGACCGCCAGCGCGCGGGCGACGCCGCCGTCGTGCTCGTGCTCAAGCGCCTCAGCGACGCCCAAGCCGCCGGAGACGACGTGCTGGCCTTGCTCAGCGACGAGCCGCTCGCCGCTGGGGCGCGCCTCGGCCTCTCCCCCGGCGCCGCCTCGCTCACCGAGCTGCTCGGCCACGCCCACGCCGCCTCCGGCCTCGTACACCTCGCCGCTGCGGCGCTCTTCTGCCGCACCGGCCGCGCCCCTGGCGTCGAGGTCCGCGTCGACGCTATCGGCGGCCAGTCCTTCACCACCTGGGTACGTCCCGCGGGTCCGCCCGCCGCCATCGCCGCCCCGCGCGACCTCGGCCCCGTGCTCCGCATGTCCGCTCATCGCCCCGCTCCCGCGGTCCCCGCCGCGCCAGGAGGCTCCGTGTCCTCGAATCAGACCATGGCTCCCGCTCCGATGCTCCCGCCCGTGAGCGCTCCCGCTCCCCTCGCCGCAGCGCCCGTCGCGGCCGCGCCGATGATGCCGGTGATGCCCGCGCCGATCGCCGCGGCGCCCCCCACGCCCGTCGCGCACGCCGCCCTCGCGACCGTGGTCGGCGAGAGCGACGCTTACGCCCGCATGGTCGCCTACCAGCGCCAGCTCGCCGCGATTCATCAGCAGTTCTTGGAGCAGCAGAGCAGCGTCCACCAGCGCTTCTTGCAGGTGCAGCAGCAGGCGCTCTTCGGCCTCATCGCCGGGCACTCAGCGGCCCCCGAGCTCGGCAAGGCGCCCATGAGCGCGCCCGCCCCCGCGTGGACGCCAGCGCCCGTCGCTGCCCCCGCGCCGGCCCCCGTCGCAGCACCCGCACAAGTCGCGAAAAAGCCCGTCACAACGGCAGCTTCTTCGCAGAAGCCCACGCCGAAGCCCGCGCCCACGCCGAAGCCCGCGCCCACGCCGAAGCCCGCGCCCGCCAAGAAGGGCCCCGCCGAGGCGCAGCCCTACTCCACGCGCGGCGGCCTGCACCCCGTCACCGGGCGCCCCATCCCCGTCGGCCCCACCTTCAGCCGCGAGCAGCTGAAGATCGACGCCAGCGGCAAGATCTCCGAGCTCTTCGGCCCGCTGTTTGAGCAGCAAGACGGCTGGCAGGTGCAGGTGCGCATGCCCGAGCCGCCGCTCCTCCTCGCCGACCGCGTCACCGGCTTGGACGCCGAGGCCGGCTCTATGGGCCGCGGCACCATCTGGACCGAGTCCGACGTCAAGGCCGACAGCTGGTACCTCAACCACGGCTATATGCCCGCTGGCATCCTGATCGAGAGCGGCCAGGCCGACCTCATGCTCATCTCCTACCTGGGCATCGACTTCTTCAACAAGGGCGAGCGCGCCTACCGTTTGCTCGGCTGCGAGCTCACCTACCACGGCTCGCTCCCCGCCATCGGCGACACCGTCTCCTACGACATCCACGTCGACGGTCACGCCAAGCACGGCGACATTCGCCTGTTCTTCTTCCACTACGACTGCATGGTCAACCACGAGCGCCCCATGCTCTCCGTGCGCGAGGGCCAGGCCGGCTTCTTCACGCGCGCCGAGCTCGACGACTCCGACGGCATCTTGTGGACCCCCGAAGAGCAGGAGGTCGTGCCCAAGCCGCGCCTCGCCGCGCCCGCCGTCCCCTGCACCCGCTCCAGCTTCAGCTCCGAGCAGCTCGAAGCGTTCGCCCAAGGCGACGGCTACGCCTGCTTCGGCCCCGGCTTCGAGCTGCTGCAGCCCCACAACCGCACCCCCCGCATTCAGGGCGGGAAGATGCGCTTCCTCGACCAGATCACAGAGTTCAACCCGCAGGGCGGGCCGTGGAAGCGCGGCTACCTAAGGGCGGTCAGCGAGATTCGCCCGGAGCTGTGGTTCTTCGACGGCCACTTTAAGGGCGACCCCTGCATGCCCGGCACCCTCATGTTCGAGGGCTGCTTGCAGATGATGGCCTTCTACGTGGCGGCGCTCGGCTACACCATCCCCCGCGATGGCTGGCGCTTCGAGCCCATCCCCGAGGAGGCCTACAAGCTCCTCTGCCGCGGTCAGGTCCTCCCCGAGAACAAGGAGCTCGTCTACGAGATCTTCGTGGAGGAGGTCATCGACGGCCCCATCCCAATGCTCTACGCGGACGTGCTCTGCACCTGCGACGGCCTCAAGGGCTTCCACGCGCGCCGCATGGGCCTGCGTCTGGTCCCCGACTGGCCCATCACCAGCATGCCCGAGCTCCTCGCCGGCTACGTCGAGCCCAAGCCCGTCGCCAAGACCCCCGAGGGCTTCGCCTTCGACTACGCCTCGCTCATGGCCTGCGCCTGGAACAAGCCCTCGAAGGCCTTCGGCTCCATGTACAGCGTCTTCGACACCACGCGCAAGGTCGCGCGCTTGCCAGGTCCGCCCTACCACTTCATGAGCCGCGTGCCCCGCACCGACGGCCTCGTGGGTGAGTGCAAGCCCGGCGCCACCATCGAGATCGAGTACGACATCCCGCCCGCGAAGGAGTGGTACTTCGTCGAGAACGGCGCCCCAACCATGCCCTTCTGCGTCTTCTTGGAGGCCGCGCTCCAGCCCTGCGGCTGGCTCGCCTCCTTCGTCGGAAGTGCCGTCACAACCGACAAAGACCTGATGTTCCGCAACCTCGATGGCACGGGCAATATGCTCATCGAGATCCCGCCGAGCGGCGGCACGCTCCGCACCATCGTGACCATCACGAACATCAGCATGTCCGCGGGCATGATCATCGAGTCCTTCGACGTCGAGTGCATCCTCACCGCAGCCGACGGCTCCGAGGCCAAGGCCTACGACCTCAAGACGGTCTTCGGCTTCTTCCCGCCCGAGGCCTTCCTCAACCAGGTCGGCCTGCCCATCGGCCCCGAGCACCGCGACCACATCGACGGCCCGAGCAACGTGGCCGTGGACCTCACGACGCGCCCCGCCTCCTGCTGCGAGGGCCCGCTGCGCCTGCCCCAGGCGATGCTGCTCATGATCGACCGCGTCACGCGCTTCGATCGCGACGGCGGCAAGGCTGGCTTGGGCCTGCTGCGCGCCGAGAAGGACGTGGACCCGTCCGAGTGGTTCTTTAAGGCCCACTTCTACCAGGACCCCGTGCAGCCCGGCTCCCTCGGCATCGAGGCCATGATTCAGCTGCTCCAGTACTACATGATCGAGACCGGCATGGGCGAAGGCATCGCGAACCCGCGCTTCGAGCCCCTGCTCCTCGGCAAGCCCATGACCTGGAAGTACCGCGGACAGGTCGTGCCCGCGAACAAGCTCATCTCCAGCACGGTGGAGATCGTCGAGGTCGGCGAGGACGACAAGGGCCGCTTCGCCATCGCCGAGGCCAGCCTCTGGGTCGACGGCAAGCGCATCTACGAGGCGAAGAACCTCGGCGTGCGCATCGTGAGCGGCTCCGGCGACGACATGCCGCCGCACCTCAAGCTGCAGGACGAGAGCGTCGGCGCTCCGCGCTGGACCACCGTCGGCCACAAGGGCTTCGACCTCAACCTCAAGGGACAGCGCGTGGGCAGCTCCTCGTCGAGCAGCGCCTCGACCCGCGCTCCCAAGTCGGCGAAAGCCGACGACGAGGGCGACCTAGAGCTCCTACGCCCTGACGGCTGGCTCGCGGACCACTGCCCCACGTGGACGGTGCCCGCGCTCCCGCTGATGTCCATGATCGACCGCCTCATCGCCGCCGCCTGCCCCGGTGAGCTGCCCGACTGCGTGCAGCTCGCGGACATCGCCGTGCACCGCTGGGTGCCGGTGGCTCACCCCACGCGCGTTCGCACGGTCGTCGACGGCGACCAGGTGCGCCTGGACGTCTGGCGCTCCGCGAGCGATCCGCGCTTGTCCCGCTTTGAGCCCGCCGCGAGCGGCACGGTGCTCCCCGCCCACGGCGTTCCCCGCCCGCTCCCGCTGCCACCGCTCACCAAGGGCCAGACCGTCGCGGACCCCTATGGCGCCGGCGTGCTCTTCCACGGCCCCGCCTTCCAACACCTCACCCATTGGGTGCTCGGAAGTGACGGAGCGAGCGCGATCCTCGACGCAGCGCCGCGAGGCGTTCCCCTCGGCACCACGCACCAAGGCCTGCTCGACGCGCTCACGCACGCAATCCCGCACGACCGCCTCTCCGCGTGGTCCAAGCGCATCGGTGACGACGTGGTCGCGTACCCCTACCGCCTCACCGACGGCTTCTTGTGGGGACAGCTCCCCACCGCTGGCGAGCTTCACGTCGAGGTGCGCTTCGACGGCTTCGACGACGACAGCGGGCGCTTCCCAGCGATGCAGGTCCAGGCGCGCCACAACGGGCAGGTCGTCGCGGCCTTCCGCTTGGTCGAGATCCTGCTGCCCAAGGGGCCGATCGGCTCCGCGACAGCGCAGGATCGTTTGACCTTCTTGCGCGACCGCGGTCACGTGCCGGGCCTCGCGCTCTCCACCCTCGGCGACCGCAGCGCGACGGTGACCCCAGCGGACATTCGCACGTCGAACTGGCTGCCAGGCACCATCCTCGCCCTGTACGGCTCCGAGGATCCCGGCACCATCGCCGTTCGCGACGCGGTTGGCCAGGCCGCAGCCACACACCCCTCGCTCGTGTACCCGGTTCACGGCGCGGCCTTCGCGAGCCCGCGTCCCCTCACCTGCTGGCCCGTCGAGGTCGACCGCGACGGCGACGCTGTAACCGCCTCACTGTCAGCGGCGCCTACCCTCGACCTGTCCTCGGTGCGTAGCTTCTGGGCGGAGCACTTTGGCCTGTCCGAGTGGCCGGTGGAGGACATCTACTACGGCCTCGCAGAGCGCTTCGTCGGAGAGGTCCACCTGGAGAACCCAGCGGCCTTCGGCGCGATCCAAGGGCGCAGCGTCATCTTCCTCGCCAATCACCAGGTCGGCGTCGAGTCGCTGCTCTTCTCCATCATCGCGTCAGCGCTTAACGGGGTGACAACGGTCACTTTAGCGAAGGATGAGCACCGGCGCACTTGGCTCGGGAACCTGATTCGCCACTGCTTCCAGTACCCGGGCATCGTCGATCCGCGCGTCATCACGTACTTCGATCGCTCCGACAAGGCCTCGCTGCCGAACATCATCGGTGAGCTCGCTCGCGAGATGGTGTCGCCCGGCAAGAACGTGCTCGTGCACGTCGAAGGCACGCGCGGACTCGATTGCCGCACGCCTGTCCAGAAGATGAGCAGCGCCTTCGTCGACATGGCGTTGGCGGTGGACGCCCCCATCGTGCCCGTGCGCTTCGTGGGCGGCTTGCCCACCGCCCCGCTCGACGCGCGCATCGAGTTCCCGATTGGCATGGGCAAGCAGGACTACTGGCTCGGCACGCCCATCCTGCCCGAGCAGCTCGGCGCGCTGCGGTACAAGGAGCGCAAGGACCTCGTCCTAGACAGCATCAACGCGCTTGGCGTGCGTGCCGAAGAAGAGCGCCCCTCGGTGAGCGACGACGGCTTCGAGGAGCGCGTGAAGGCTTGGGCCCAGCGGTCGCGCGCGACGCATGAGCACGCGACGCTGTACCAAATGCTCGCCGAGCGTCCGGGCAATAGCACCGCAGCGCTCGACCTGATCGCGGCAGCCCACGGCGACACAGCGTTCAACGATGATCCCGTCGGATCGTGGATGACCGAGCTCGCGCGCCGCCTTGGCGGATCACTAGCACGGTAGGGGTCGCAGCAGCTAGGATGGGCGGCGGAGGTCTTATGCGTCTGTCGCCCCTGCTCTCCTCACTGCTCGCCCTCAGCGCGCTCGTCGCGTGTGAGCCCGTCGAGGTCGCCAACCTAGACGGCGACGGCGACGGCGTGGACGCGGAGCTCGACTGCAACGACGCCAACCCGCGCGTATACCCAGGCGCCCGCGAGGTCTGCAACGGCACTGACGACGACTGCGACGGCAACGTCGACGAGGACGTGACGCAGGAGTTCTGGGCCGACACGGACCACGACGGCTACGGCGACCCCTTCAACACCATTGACGCTTGCTTCGTCTCAGCGGGCATCGTCCAGAACGCGCTCGACTGCGACGACACCAACATCGACGTGCGCCCCTTCGCCGTGGAGCAGTGGTACGACGGTCGCGACCAGAACTGCGACAGCCTGGACGACTTCGACCAAGACGGCGACGGCTTCTACCCCACCGTTTACCAGGACGCCTACCTCGCCTACATCCAGCGCACCGGGCGCACCGCGCTCAAGGTCGGCGACTGCGATGACACACAGAGCGACGTGAACCCGTTTGGCGAAGAGATCTGTAATAACCGCGATGATGACTGCAACGGGCTGCGCGATGACGGGCTCCCGCAGCGCTACTACGACGCAGACCAAGACGGCTTCGGCGACCCGCGCATCCACACCTGCGCCACCGGCCCGCTGTGGGCCGAAGATGGGTCGGACTGCGACGACACCAACAAGGCCCGCTATCCAGGAGTGGCCATCACCGTCTGCGGCGACGGCGTCGACGATGACTGCGATAGCTACGACGAGCCCTGCTCGCCCATCAGCTGCTTCGCCGACCTCGACCAAGACGGGCACGGCGACGCCCTCGCCATAATCGACGACCCCCGCCTGTGCGGTGGCCCCAAGACGGCGTTCTTGGCCAGCGACTGCGACGACACCATGTTGTGGCGCAACCCGGAGGCGGTGGAGCTGTGCGGCGATCAGGTCGACAACGACTGCAACGGCGTCGCCGACGACGGCTGTCCGGTCTACCTGTGCTGGGCGGACGCCGACGGCGACCACTACGGCGACCCCTACCAGCGCCTCGACTCCTCGCTGTGCGGCTCCGTCGGCTCCAGCTGGAACGAGCGCGACTGCGACGACTCGAACCAGTGGGTCAACCCGCGCGGCGCCGAGCAGTGCGGAGACGCCATCGACAACAACTGCGACGGCCAGGTCGACGAGGGCTGCACTGGCGTAGAGTGTTGGGCGGACGCCGATCTGGATGGGTTCGGCGACGGCAGCGCCAAGCTCTCGCCCACCGCCTGCGGCACGTCAGGCAGCGCTTGGAACCACACCGACTGCGACGACACCTCCTCCGCCATTCGGCCCAACCGACGCGAGGACTGCTCCACCCCCATCGACGACGACTGCGACGGCTCGACCACCCTGGGCTGCGACGCGGACTGCTGGCTCGACGCGGACGGCGACGGCTTCGGCGACCCGAACGCGCGCACGCCCCAACAAGAGGGTGCCTGCGACCAAACGCCGGGGGTGGTCGCCAACGCGCTCGACTGCGACGACGCCTTCGCCATCGTGAACCCGAGCACCCCAGAGAGCTGCGCGGACACCCTCGACAACAACTGCGACGGGCAGGTGAACGAGGGCTGCGTCACCGCCGAGTGCTACCTCGACACCGACTACGACGGGCATGGCGACCCGGCGCTGCCCCGGTCGGGCACCATCTGCCAGTCCACCAACGGCGTCTCCACAGCGGGCGACGACTGCGACGACACCGATCCCTACTCCTACCCCGGGGCGATGGAGCAGTGCGGTGACCGCTGGGACAACAACTGTGACGGCCAGATTGACGAAGGCTGCGCGCTGGACAGCTGCTGGATCGACTTCGACCAAGACGGCTACGGCGACGACGCCAAGCCCCGAGCGGGCACGATCTGCGCGTCGGGCAGCGGCGTGTCGGTGGTGCCAGGCGACTGCGACGACACGGACCCGAGCGCCAACCCTGGCGCGCAGGAGCAGTGCGGCGACGGCTGGGACAACAACTGCGACGGCCAGGTCGACGAGGGCTGCAACGTCGACCAGTGCTGGGCGGACAAGGACACCGACGGGTACGGCGACCCGAACGCGATCCTGTCGGGCACGGCGTGCAGCTCGCTGGGCGTCGCCCACAGGGACGGGGACTGCGATG
>Ga0210033_1003509_pt1 | contig 12665 bp, 5 predicted proteins | sample CryGeymeta201501_FD_185465 | JGI IMG/M metagenome (GOLD analysis project Ga0210033, IMG submission 185465) | Groundwater microbial communities from Crystal Geyser aquifers in Utah, USA - Crystal Geyser metaG 2015-01 (SPAdes) (version 2) | ecosystem: Environmental > Aquatic > Deep subsurface >... | reverse complement strand
ACCATGCGACTCGCCCTCACCTCCCTGCTCGCCCTTCACTTCGCTGCCGCCCCGGCCCACGCCCTCGACCGGCCGTGGATCTCCGACACGTTTTTCTACTGGTACACGTGGGACTACGACAAGGAGCTGGGCGGGTGGATGGGCGGCATCCACAATACGCCCTTGAGCGGCTACTATGACTCGCGGACGTTGAAGGACAACCGCCGCTCGCTGTGGCAGGCGTCGGAATGGGGGCTGACCCACCACTGGATCGACTACTGGGGCCACGACTGGCGCGGCGAAAACGACGAGCCCCGGGAGCGCACGGTGCTGCGCGCCGCCGAAGACGTGGGCCGCGCCGGCTACGACATCCACATGGGCTACTACCAGGATGGCGAGAACTTCGAGATGACCGACTTCTCGAAGAACGTCTCGGAGCAACGCGACGTGTACCGCTGGTTGCGGGACTACGCCGGTTCTCCCGTCTGGATCAAGCACCACGGCAAGCCGTACCAGCTCGTCTACGGCCGCAACGGCGCTCCCAAGACGACCATCGACCATGAGGGCTTCCGCCGCTGGCTTCGGGAACGGTACGGGAGCCTCGACCGGCTGAACACGGGGTGGGGAACGCAGTTCAAGGACTTCGACGCGATCGACATGGACTTCGGCGCCGCAGGGCACCAGCGGGCGCTCTCCATCAAGTACCAGTACGAGCTCTGGCGGCGCGAATGGGCGAAGCTGGACGGACTTGTCAAGCAGGACCTCGGCTACCCCGGCATGTGCGCCTCGTTCGACGTCGCCTACCAGCCGTATCTGGGCTTCGGCTACTCCGACTTCGCCCGGGTGCTGAGCGGGCCGCACTCGTACGGGGGCATCTTCGCCGCGCCGGAGGACCAGGACGTGGAGCGGTTCATCCAGGCGGCGGTCGCCAAGCATTACGACACGGTGTTCTTCGACCACTTCAAGAACTACTATCACGACTGGGACATCCGGGTGCCGGGCTTTGCCTTCCTGCCCGAGCCGGCGCACTTCGACCGGTTCTGGACCGGCGCGTTGATGCGGTACTCCGAAGCCCTGCTGCACCTGTCCTGGAACGAGTGGTGGGAAGGCTCGAACCTGGAGCCGTGCCAGGAGTGGGGGAAGACGTACTGCGAGAAGAACCTGCTCTACGCGACCTTGATGAAGCACTGCTTCGACTCCATTCACCAGTGGAATCGCGGCGCGAAGGTGGCGGTGCTGCTGAACGACTGGCACTGGCTTGCCGGCGGGCACGACCAGCAGGAGATCTACCAGACCATTCAGGCTCTGCGCCGGGCGAATGTGCCCTTCGACCTGCTGCCGGATGACTTCGTCACGGGCGAGGCACTAAGCAAGTTCCACGCCGTGATCGCTCCCGCGGCTCGGACGGGCTTCGGCTACAACCAGGCGGGCGCGCGAATCTCAGCCGTGTTGGCCCGGTGGGTCGGCTCCGCCGCAGACCGGAGGCTTGTGTTCTCCGAAGGCAAGCAGCTCGCCGACGCTGTCGGTATCGAGCGGCTTCCCGCGGGGCCGTGCGCCGCGCCAAGCTCGGTCAAGGACATGAACGTGTTCGTCGACGTCGGCGCCGAGGGCGACGACAAGTTCCTGGTCAACGGCTCCAGCCCTCGGGAGAACTGGGGCAAGCTGCCTCCCGGCAGCTTCGGCGCGGGCACCGGGCTGACCTGCCGCTGGACGCCGGCCGCGGGAAGCGCCACCACCTTCCTGCTTCCCACCTCGCCGCAACGCGACCACGTGCTCCGGCTGCAGGGGAGCGCCCTGTGGGCCAATGTCATCGAGGTGCGGCTGAACGGCGAACGGGTAGGCGAGATCGCGGTCAAGCCCGGCGTCAATGAGTACGCGTTAGCGATTCCCGCGGCCGCCATCGGCGACTCGGTGTTGGCTGAGGTGCAGCTCCGGTACCAGAAGAAGAACGTCCCCCACGAGATCGACCCGGAGCGGTTCCCCTCCGAAGATCGCGTCTGCAATCTGGCGCTCGACTGGCTGCAGCTCAGTACCGACAACATCCCTGCGCGCACGACCAAGCAGCAGTACACCATGCCGAAGTCGCGGGTCGACTTCGTGGCTGGCCCGTTGGCGAAGCTGGAGAGCGTGACGACCGGCGGCATGTCGCGCGTGCCGTTCCCCGTCACCGGCGAAGGGATTCAGCTCCTCTCCAGCTACTCGCTCAACGGGAGTCCGCGCGATGCCACGCTGCCCGTCGGCAAGGGCAAATGCTGGTACGTCAACGGCTCGTTCGAGGAGATCGTGTACCCGGCGTACTGGAACCGCGTCCTGTCGTGGGCGGGCGCGAAGCCCAGCGGCCGCCTCGCCGGCGATGGCGTGCTGGGAGCGTTCCTCCGTGCCGGCGACACCGTGGTGGCGCTCGCTCGCAACGACAGCCCGGGCGACGTGCGGAGCGTTGAGATCGTGCCCCCGGCGGGGCCGGCGCCGGTCGCTTCCGTCACCGTTCTGTCTCGCGATGGCGCCCGCGGCGGAAAGGTCAACCAAACCCGCGAAGGCGCCCGCGACCAGATGCGCTACTACGGCGTCTACGAGATCGTGCGCTCGCCGTTGCGGGTTGACGTGCCGGAACTGGCGTTGGAGTTGGGGGAGACGCGGACGGTGGCGTTCCGCGTGAAGAACGTGTCCAAGCGATCCGTCACGGGAACGCTCCAGGTGACCTCCGTCATCCCCACCGTCGGCGGCAGCGCGGTGACTCTCTCGAAGCCGCTAACTCCCGGGCAGTCGCGGACGGTTGCCGTTCCCGTCTCGGTGAAAGACACCGCCGACTGGGGTCTCAAGACGGTCGCCATCCGCGTCGAGTGCAATGGCAGAACGGCATGGCTCTTCCGACCGTTGACGGTGCTGCGGCGCCCCGAGTTGGACGTGCGGCCGGTGCCAGGACAAGGCGAGACGCCTTGCGTAGCTGTGTCGAACAACGCGACGCCGCACGGTCGCACCGCCTCCGCCCAAGAGGTGGCGCTCGTCGCCAACGGCGTAAAAGCCGTGGTCGGCACGCTCGCCGAAGGGGAGCGCCGCACGGTGACGTGCCCTGCCGCGTTCGCCAGCGAACTGGGTCAGTCGACAACGCTGCAGGTGCAGTACCGCAGTGCCGCCGGCGCCGAAACGAGTGAGCGACGAGTCTATCTGCGAGGGTGCCCGGGCGCCTTCAAAGCGATGGCCGGCGCGCTGGCGCCACTCACGGTGTGCAACCCGCTGGACCGCGCCGTCGAGAACTGGCCGGTGAGCGTCGCCCTCCACGCGGCGGTGCCGAAAGCACAGGCAATCGGTGTGCGGGACGAGGAAGGCGTGGCCGTGCCGAGCCAGGTGCTCTCGGACGGCCGAGTGTGCTTCGCCGCCTCGCTGCCTCGGTACACGTCGCGGACCTACTACGCGTGCCTGTACGACGACACCAGCCGCACCGACCTGCAAGTCAGCCACAACACCCTCGGCACGGGCCAGGGCACAGTCACTGTGAGCAACTCCGTCTACCGGCTGACGCTCTCGGAGGCGGCGGGCGGCACGGCCATCAGCTTCACCTCGATCCGCACCGGCGACGACTACGGTGATCGCTCGTTTGGCGCGAACTACGGCCGCTTCAGCCAGCACGACCCAAAGCACCCGGTCGCCAACAGCATCGACTTCATCCACGAGCGGAAGGTGAACCAGTTCGACTCCCCGGGCCGGCTACGGGTCATCGACTCGGGCCCCTGCCGCGTGGTCGTGGAGGCAGCCTGGCACGACGCCAACCTCCGCGCCTCGCAACGCTACGAGTTCTACGCCTACCAGCCGTTCCTCCGTGTGCACAGCCGCGCAGTGCCGGCGAGCACCGCAACCATGCGCACCGCGCAGGAACTCGTCGCTCTCGATGCCCGGTTCCGGGTGAACCAGCTCGCGAAGACCTTTCCCAACTTTGTCGGCGAGCGAACGGACAAAGACCAGCCGGTCTTCGGCTGGCGCTACGGCTACTGGATTCCCCCCTACGTCACGCTGATGACGCCCGACGACTACCAGGAAAGCGTTTCGCTCATTCCGCTGGGAGTCACCGGAGTCGACATGATCCGGCAGGGGCTGTGGCCGCGGAAGCGTCCCACGCCGGGGCCGTGTGCGCGCGCGCAGGCTGAGCTTGTCTCGCGGGCGATCCGGCCGGTCGAGGTCCAGACCGTCGTGCTGCTGCACCCCGGCTACCAAGTCGTCGCCAAGCAACTCCGCAATGAGCTGCTGCTGCCGCCCGCAGCCCGAGCGCCAAAGCAGTTCCAGTGGCCGAAGGAACACGTCGGTGCTGCCGGTGTTGGGGCGACCTGGCATCACCCTCTCTGCGCGTGGCGCGTCCCTGTGACCGTGACGGCGTCCGCTCAAGGAGCCGGCGCTGAGACGATTGAGGTCGTCGTCCCTGCCACGAGGGCGCCGCAGGTCAAGTCGGTCGTGGTCACCGAGGTGACCGCCTCCGGCGAGTGCTTGGGCGACCGGCCGTGCCTGTGGGATTCCGGCCGCCGCGCGGTGTCCTGGCAGGTGGCCGCCAAGCCGGGCGAGGTGCGGCGCTACGAGCTCTACCTGGCAGACCACGAAGGCTCCGGCGGCCTGTTCGCGGTCGGCGCCCTGCCGCCAGCGGTGCCGGAGCTGAGGACTCAGACCTTCGAGTCGGAGGCGCAACAACGGTTGTGGCAATTAGGCGGGGTAACGCTTGAGCAGGGGCAGGGGCACTCCGGCGAATGGTGCCTCAAGCTGTCGTGCCAGGCGCAGGGCGGGCCCTCCGTTGCCACCAGTCTGGCGCTGGCCCCGCTGCCCGGCTCGCAGTACCGGGTGACGTTTTGGGCGAAGGCGCTGACTGATCCCTGCACGATCCGCTGGAACTTCTTTCACAGCGCTCCGCTGGACTTCCCCCAGGCCGCGGTACCGCTCACTGCGGACGGTGAGTGGCATCAGTATGAGACGACGCTGCCGGTGGGTGCCTTCCCGGCGCACCAGCAGCCGCGGCTCCGGCTCTGGGTGGTTGGCGGGACGGAGACCGCATTGGTGGACGACGTGTCCGCTACACCTACAGGTCAGAGACCTGTGCCACGGGTTGCCGTGGCGGCCGGCCCGGCGGAGAGCCGGTCCCGCTGACTGCGCTCCCGAGACGCACGACGGGAACCGCAATGGTAACCTGCCGCACAAGCGCCCTTGACAAGTCTCTCGCAGCTTTCTATGATTGCAGCCGTTCGCCCTTGAGCGCCTGCCGTTTCGAGGGGTGAAGTCTCGCCGCCCAACGCCGCCGCCTTCTCCGCCGCAACAGCTCCACTTGCCTTCGCTCCTCTCCGAGACCTGTCCCTGCGCCCAGGGGCGAGTCCGTGATCGCCGCGGCCTGCTTTCGGCAGCCGACAAGTGGACACTGAGGAGGTCAACATGGCGAAGAAGAGCGAAGAGAAGAAAGAGAAGAAGGAAAAGAAGGACAAGGCGGGGGAGGCCGCTGCTTGCGAAGAGGAGAAGGCGGCCAAAGCCGAGAAGCCTAAGAAGCTGAGCAGCAAGTTCTACGAGAAAGAGCTGGCCAAGCTGCAAGTCGAGCTGGTCAAGATGCAGGAGTGGATCAAGCACAAGGGCTTGAAGGTTGTGGTCCTCTTCGAAGGTCGCGACGCGGCAGGCAAGGGCGGCACCATCAAGCGGGTGACCGAGAGCCTGAACCCCCGCGTCTGCCGAGTGGTCGCACTGGGCACGCCCACCGAACGTGAAAAGACCCAGTGGTACTTCCAGCGCTATGTGCCGCACCTTCCGGCAGCTGGCGAGATCGTCCTGTTCGACAGGAGTTGGTACAACCGCGCCGGCGTCGAGCGCGTCATGGGCTTCTGCACTGCAGCCGACGTAGAGGAGTTCTTCCGGGCCTGCCCCGAGTTCGAGCGGATGCTGGTACGCGCCAAGATCATCCTGCTGAAGTACTGGTTCTCCGTGAGCGACGACGAGCAGGAGCGCCGCTTCCAGGACCGCATCAGCGACCCCACCAAACGCTGGAAGATCAGCCCGATGGACGTGCAGTCGCGCTCGAAGTGGGTCGAGTACTCCCGCGCGAAAGACGACATGATGGCCCACACCGACACCAAGCAGGCGTCGTGGTACGTGGTCCATTCAGACGACAAGAAGCGCGCCCGCCTGAACTGCATCAGCCATCTGCTGAGCATGGTCCCCTACGAAGACCTCACCCCCGAGAAGATCGAGCTGCCTCCCAAGCAGGTCGACAACACCTACGTCCGCCCGCCCGAGACCGACCAGACCTTTGTGCCGGAAACGTACTGACGACACTCGTGAACACGCTTCCAGCCGATCCGTTCGGCGCGGCTGCGCGGGTTGCGTCACACTGTTTCTGAGGGCGGAGACAAAGTGGAGGAGTAGGAGTCAATGACCGTTCGAAAAGCAGTGCAGTTCTCAGTCTGTGTGGAGGACAAGCCGGGCAAACTGGCTGAAGTGACAAAGGCCCTGTGCGAAGCTGGGATCAACCTGACCGCGCTGGCCGGGTGGACCGAGGGAGAGGGCAAGGCCGTTATCGCCTGCATTCCCGAAGACCCCGACAAGGTGCGCGCGCTGGGCGTCCCGGACGTGCAGGAGAAGGAAGTCATCGTCGTCGAAGGCGACGACAAGCTCGGCGTCGGGTACGCAATCTCCCAGAAGCTTGCTGCGGCGGACATCAACCTCAAGGTGGTTCTCATGCAGGCCGCCGGTGGCAAGTACCAGGCCGTGCTCAGCACGTGCGGTGGGTGCCTCGACAAGGCCGTCAGCGCCTTGGAGGGCTGCGGCTGTTGCTGCGGCTCGTAGCCGCCGGGAACCGTTGAGCAGACTACTGTGATCGAGCGCAGGCTGGAGTCGTTCCGGCCTGCGCTCGCTGCTTTTTGGGAGCAGCAGCGGCCCGGAGCAACGGGCTCCCTGCCAGCTCGACCGGCAGGTAAGCGCGTTTGGGTCGGGCAAGCGCGTTGGCCGGGGATGACCTGCGTCTCGGCGCCAGACTTCGCGCCCGTGCCAGCCGAGCTGGCACGGGCGCGAACCAGGGCTAATGAATGCCCACCGCTTCGAGCGTTAGCTTGGCGACATAGAACAGCGCCACGCCCACGAAGATCAGTCCCGCGACGCGGACGCCGCGGACTTCGTTGATCTCCGGGATGAGGTCGGTGGCGGCCACATGGACCATTACGCCCGCGCTCATCGGCAGAGCCAACGGCAGCAAGCGGTCACTCGCTCCAGTGAGCAGGGCGCCTGCCAAGGTGGCGAGGGCGATCAGCACCGAGCCGCCCAGCGCCTGCCAGCGGCTGCGGCCGGTGGCCAGGAGGATGGAGGACACGGTGAACCCTTCGGGGATCTTGTGAAGCACGACGGCGGTGAAGATCAGCAACCCGACGACGTTGTTCACGTGGAAGCCCGCGCCGACGGCGGCGCCGTCGAAAAACGTGTGGATGCCGATGCCGATCAGCGTGGAGGCGCCGACGGTGTCGTGCAGCAGCCCTTCGTCGCCGTGGTGCTCGTGGTCGCCCAGGTGGACGTGCTCGCCCAGGAAGTGCTCGAAGAACAGTACCAACAGGTAGCCCGACAGCATCAACGCCGGCGCCCATTTCTCGTTCGTGTGGAGGCTTTCGGGCACCATCTCCAGGAACGCCGCCGCCAGCATGAACCCGCCGCCAAGGGCGACGAAGTACGTCAGCATCTGGTCGCTCCGGCGCGCCTTGGCGGTCACGATGATGCCGCCCAGAAGATTCCCCAGACCAGCCAGCGTTCCGAACACCAATGTTGCGAGAAATGGACTCAATCAGCACCTCAACCGGTTCTGGCGGTCACGCGCCAGTGAACTCGCCAGATTGTACCCGCCACGGCCGGCGGGCGCCGCTCATTGCTCCCGTTGTCGCCCGAAGCTACAATCGCGCGAGCGATCAGCCACCAGCGCTCAGCTCTCAGCCAGCGGCCCTCCGCAGTCGGCGTGCAAGGGACCATTGAGGACCCGCTGCCTGCCGCAGGCTGCCCATCGCTGGAAGTTGAGCGCTGAGCGCTGAGCGCGGATAGCTGAGAGGTGCCCAATGTCCCCCCGAGCCTGGCGAGAGCCACTCCCCCTGAAGACCTATCCCCTCGGCCCGCCCGATCCCAATCCGCCGTTCCAGCGGCAGAACCACACGTGGGCGTGCTACCCCTACCCGTTGCTTGATGACGTGCTTGAGGGCGAGCCGACGGTTCGCGATTGGAACGCGCTCCACCTTGAGAACGAGTACCTGCACTGCATCGTCCTGCCCGAGCTGGGCGGGCATCTGTACTCGCTGCTCGACAAGGTAACCGGGCGCGAGGTGTTCTACCGGAACAACGTCGTCAAGTACGGTCTGATCGCCATCCGCGGCGCGTGGATCTCCGGTGGCATCGAGTTCAACTTCCCGACCGGGCACACGTACACCACTGTCTCGCCGGTGAGCTGGGAGCTGGGCGAAGACGAAGGCGGCGCGTGGCTGGCCGTGGGTAACATCTGCCGGGTGAGCCGGATGGAGTGGTGGGTGAAGCTCACGCTCGAACCGGGGCGGCGGCGGCTGAAGGAAGAGGTTTGGCTCCACAACCCGATGCCCTACAGGCAGCGGCACTGGTTCTGGAACAACTCCGCCGTGCCCGCCCGCGACGACCTGCGGCTGGTCTACCCCGCCCGCAAGGCGCGGCTGGCCGGCGGCATCGTCGACTACCCCGTCCACGACGGCGTCGACTGGTCGCGCTACGTCAACCACACGCACGCCGACGACATCTTCACGCTTGACGTGGAAGAAGACTTCTTCGGGTGCCACTACGACCAACTCGACTTCGGCATGGTGCACGTCGCCGACCGCGCGAAGCTCAAGGGGAAGAAGTTCTTTACCTGGGGCACGGCCGATGACGGCATGAGGTGGGTTGATTTGCTGACCGACGACGACGGTCAGTACGTCGAGATCCAGAGCGGCCTGTTTGAGACGCAGTCCGAGTGGGGCTGGCTGCAGCCTTTCGAGACGAAGAACTGGGAGGAGTACTGGCTGCCCGAGCACGGCATGGACGGCTGGGTATGGGCGAATGAGGAGGCGGCGCTCAACTTCGATGTGCGCGGCGCGTTCGTGCAAGTGGGAGCGACGACGACTGCGAAGCGAGAGGGCGCGCAGCTCGCGCTGCTCAGTGACGGCGAGACGGTCTGGAGCCAGGGCCTCGACCTCGACCCGGCAGTGCCGTTCGTCTTCCAGGTTCCGCTCCCGCTGGAGCCCGGTTGGAAGGGCGAGTTGGTGCTGACCCAACGCGACGCCGAGATCCTGCGCTACGTCCACCCGCCGCGGCACACGACGCAACCCAAGGTCGCCGAGACCGGCGAGAATGTCGTGCCGAAGCCGAAGCCCGAGGAGGAGTGCACTGCCGAGGAGCTGTGCGAGCGGGCGGACCAAGCGATGCTGCGGCTGGAGCATCGGGAGGCGCGGCGGGTGTACGAGTTGGCGTTGGGGCAGGACAGCGACTGCGCCGCCACGCATGTGCGCTTCGGTCAACTGGAGTTGCGCAGTGGCCAGTACGAATCTGCCGCCAGCCACTTCGAGGCTGCCCTAAAGGCCGCACCTAGCAGCGCCTCGATTGGGTACACCGCTCTGTACTGCTTGGGCGTGGCGCGGTGTCTTGCAGGTGACGGAAGAACGGCCGAGGATGCCCTCCGCCAGGCCCGCGACATGGAGGGCGGGCGGATCGGTCCCGCCACGAAGCTGCTCACTTGGCTGAATCTCACCGAGGGAATTGAGGACGCCGGGTACACCGGGCTCCCGCCCGCAGCCCACACAGTAGAGTTTGGACCGTGGCGTCGGGCATTGCTGGGCCAAGCAGAAGGGACCGTTCCGTGGGAAGCCACCGCGCACTTGGTCCACTGGACACGCAGCGATCCACAGATGTGGGTCGAGTTCGCATTGCAGCGGGACGACGCAGCGCTGCCAAGCCGGCCCGTGAGCACGCTTGAGGCGTGCGTGCAGCGCTGGTTGCCGTGCAGACCCGATCCAATGCTCTACTGCACACTGGCCTACTGGCAGAACCGACTCGGGCGCCAGGACCAGGCCGGGCAAGCCCTCTTGCGCGCACAACAGTGCCCTCCCTACCTCTGCTTCCCCTCCCGCCTCGAGGAACTCCCAATCCTCGAATGGGCCGTTGAGAAAGACCCGTCCGACTGGAAGGCCATGCTCTACCTCGGCAACCTGTTAGCCTCGTTCGACCGGTACGACGAAGCGATGGCGCAGTGGCGGGCGGCGGTCGAGATCGACGGCAGCTATGCGGTGCTGCACCGCAACCTCGGCTTCGGCGCGCTCCATTGGGAGGAGAATGCGAAGGCGGCGGCGGAGCACTACCGGCGGGCCATCGAGCGCAACCCGGACGACCATCGGTACTACCTCGACCTGGTCGGCATCTTCGCCAAGCACCTGGACAAGACGCCCGCGCAGCGCCTGACGTTGCTGCGGAGCGCCCCGGAGGCGGTGCAGCAGAAGTGGCAGGTGGCGGCGCACGTTGCGGAACTGCTGGTTGAGACCGGGGAGCACGACGAGGCGTTAGCCATGCTGCGCGCCCACCGGTTCTTCCCGTGGGAGGGCGCTCGGGACATGCGGAGGATCTGGGTGCGCTGCCGGACGGAGCGTGGCGCGGCGGCGAGCGCGTGCGGCGACCACGCGCAGGCGCTTGCCGACCTCGAAGCGGCGATGCAGTACCCCCGCAACCTGGGCGTCGGCAAGCCGGCTCATCCGCAGGACGCGTGGATCTACTGGCTGGCCGCGCTGGAGGCGAAGGCGCTTGGTCTGGACGAGAAGCGGCAGCGGTACCTCACCGTCGCCGCGGAGGAGCCGCACCGCGGCCCGTGCGACGCCGACACCTACAAGGCGCGGGCGCTGCGCGCGCTGGGGCGAAACGACGAGGCTGCCGCGCTCGAACAGCAGATCCGGGACCGGGCTGCAGCCGGGGCGCCCGGGAAGGAGTGACGCCATGGAGGCTCCCAGCGCCGGCGCCCAGTGTCCCTGCGGCAGGCAGTCAGGGAGGTGTGAGGGCCGCCACCGCGTTGTGATCGTCGGCGGCGGCTTCGGGGGGCTGTACGCCGCGCTGTCCCTCCGCCGGGAGCCGGTTCACGTGACGATGATCGACCAGCGGAACTTCCATCTCTTCCAGCCGCTGCTCTACCAGGTGGCGACCGGTGGACTGTCGCCGGCGAACATCGCGGCGCCTCTACGCGCGATTCTGAGCCGGCAGGACAACGCCTGTGTGCTGCTCGCCGAGGCGACGGGCATCGACGCCGAGAAGCGGCAGGTCATCCTGAGCGATGGCGCGGTGAGCTACGACACGCTCATCGTGGCGGCGGGCGCCTCTCACCACTACTTCGGCAACGAGCACTGGCAGCCTCTGGCGCCGGGGCTGAAGACCGTCGAAGACGCCACCGAGATCCGGCGGCGGATTCTGCTGGCGTTTGAGGCGGCCGAGCGCACCTTCGACGCCGACAAGCGCCGCGCCTGGCTGACGTTCGTCATCGTCGGCGCCGGGCCGACCGGGTTGGAGCTGGCGGGGACGCTGAGCGAGATCGCCCACGACACGCTCAAGCGCGACTTCCGCCACATCAACCCGGCGGATGCGCAGATCCTCCTGCTGGAGGGCGCCGACCGCGTGTTGCCGCCCTTCCCCTCGGACCTGTCGGCTGCGGCCGCGGCTGCCCTGTCGCGGCTGGGTGTCACCGTGCGCACCGGCGCCATGGTCACCGACGTGCGGCTGGACGCCGTGACTATTCGCGCGGGCGAGGCCACCGAGACGATCTCGACTCACACCGTCATCTGGGCAGCCGGCGTGAAGGCTTCGCCGCTGGGGCAGGTGCTGGCGGACGCACGGCGTCCGTGCGCGGAGGCACGGCGTCCGTGCGCGGAGGCAACCGGTGCGGAACTGGACCGGACCGGACGGGTGCTGGTGGAGGGCGACTGCAGCGTGCCCGGCCACCCGGACATCCTGGTCATCGGCGACCTCGCCCACCACGCGGGAGCGGATGGCAAGCCGCTTCCCGCCGTCGCGCCGGTCGCCATGCAGCAGGGGCGGTACGTCGCCCGGCTGATCCGGGCGCGTCTGCGGGGGAAGTCGCTGCCGCCCTTCCGCTACCGTGATCGGGGCATGATGGCCACCATCGGCCGCGCCGCGGCAGTTGCCGACATCAAGGGGCTGCGCGTCACCGGGTACCCGGCCTGGCTGGCGTGGCTCTTCGTCCACCTGATGTACTTGGTCCAGTTCGAGAACCGGCAACTGGTGTTCCTGCAGTGGGGCTGGAGCTACTTTACTCGGAACCGGGCCGCGCGGCTGATCACCGGCGAGAGCCCGCTGCCGCTGGATCTCTGAGCGCTCCGGTGCGGCGGGGGAGACCAAGGACACAAAGGACGGAAGGGACGGACAGGGACTCGTGACGCGCGGGGATGCAGAAGGTCAGTGGCGCTCGCGGCTACGGACGCATCGACACCGGCGCCTGCCCCGCCCACCGCTCTACTTCCGGCAGGTGGACCATGGCGAAGGAAGTCTGGATCGGGTAGTTGCAGATGCACTGGACCGAGAAGCAGGGCGCGTTGAGCAAGCCACCGGCGGCGACGAGGCTGTTGCTGCACCCGGAGCGGATGTTGCGGAGGTAGTGCTTGGCGCGGCTATCCAGCTCGACGTAGGAGACGCAACGGTCGCGCACG
>Ga0210033_1003504_pt1 | contig 12679 bp, 12 predicted proteins | sample CryGeymeta201501_FD_185465 | JGI IMG/M metagenome (GOLD analysis project Ga0210033, IMG submission 185465) | Groundwater microbial communities from Crystal Geyser aquifers in Utah, USA - Crystal Geyser metaG 2015-01 (SPAdes) (version 2) | ecosystem: Environmental > Aquatic > Deep subsurface >... | reverse complement strand
TACGCCCGCGAAAGCGAATTTCTTAAAGACAAAGACGATAACCTCAGCGCCGAAGATGTACGTGAAGGTCTAACCGCTATTATCTCCGTAAAACTACCGGACCCCCAATTCGAAGGGCAAACAAAAGCTAAACTTGGTAACGCCGAAATGCGCTCCGCCGTCGAAACCGTTTTTGCCGAATCACTAAGTGAATTTTTAGGCGAAAATCCCGACACAGCCAAAGCGATTATCGGTAAATCTTTACTAGCCGCCCGCGCCCGTAAAGCCGCCCGTGCCGCCCGTGACACCGTAATCCGCAAAGGCGCCTTAGAAGGTATGACCCTACCCGGTAAACTCGCCGACTGTTCCAGCCGTAAACCCGAAAACTCCGAGTTGTACATAGTAGAGGGTGATTCTGCCGGTGGTTCCGCCAAACAAGGCCGTGACCGCCACACCCAAGCCATCTTGCCATTAAGAGGTAAGATCTTAAACGTAGAACAAGCCCGTCTCGACCGCATTTTATCCAACAATGAAGTAAAATCCCTAATTATCGCCCTTGGTACCGGTATCGGCGAAATGTTCGACATCGAAAGACTCCGTTACCACAAAATCGTAATCATGACGGATGCCGATGTGGATGGTGCCCACATTTGCACCTTGCTCCTGACTCTATTCTTCCGTTACCTAAGACCGCTAATCGAGGGCAATTTTGTGTACATTGCCATGCCACCACTTTACAAAATTTCCCACGGCCGCAATTCCGCCTATGTTTACAACGATGAGCAAAAAGAAGAGGTTCTCAGCACCACTTTTGCCAATGTCAAACCAAACATTCAACGTTACAAAGGTTTGGGTGAAATGAACCCCGAACAACTTTGGGAAACCACCATGGACCCCGAACGCCGCCTAATGAAGCGCGTCAACATCCACGACGCCGAACAAGCCGACCGCATCTTCGACACCCTAATGGGCTCCGAAGTCCCCCCCCGCAAAAAGTTTATCCAAAGCCATGCTAAGGCGGTGGAAGGGTTGGATATTTAAAAGCCAGCCCGAGCGCAGCGAGGGCTATGCGCTGAAACCAAACTGTGGAATTCAAGTTGATACACCTGACAAAACATCCAACTAGTTTTATAGTTAGCACCGTATTAATAATCCACTCACTATTTATGGAGCATGTGCAAGAGCCCTTAGGAGCAGTACCACAACCAACACTCAATGTGAGATTAGAAGAAATACGAGGTGCTGTGGAAGGGAAGGTAGCAGATGTAGTGAGTATTCGCTACAATATGCACGTTGGAGTGTATGATGAATTTCCTGAGGCGGCTGAGTATGCTAATGGGACATTACAATACTGCACTCCAGACGAACTAGATCAGGCAGGACGTTTAACAATGGCACTCGTTGGACTCAAGGCTAATTTTGAGGCACAGCCCAACTTACACCAAGATCTAGACTGGAACCGAGTGAAAGACGCTCTGTTAGCAAATCTTGAGGCACTAGAATCAGTGGGAAAGATGATGAAAGCAGGGCACGAGCCAAACGTGTATAACTTTGACGATAGTGGTTTTGATATTGGTACATGTTCCAAAGAATCACCATTAAGTGGCAGAAACTGTGTCTATGATGCAAAAGCAGCAGCTTGGAGAAGAGCAACCCACCCGAGATTTCCTGTTAATGGAAGTGCGGTTGAGATGGCTGCGGCAATGGGGATGAGCCTGATGTCCCTATTGCAATACCAGGGGGCACTTCAAAGCCAAGGTGTGTTTGATCGTACAACCCAGAGTTATCTTTTAACTAACGAAGCATACAGACATGGTGGTGCGCTCTATGGTGGTCGTGGTGGGGATGGCGTTCACGTGTATCTGAATGATCCTTGCTATCACTGCCATATTAGGGCGTTTCGCGGCTCGCTAAGGGTTTTATGGGCTGAGTCCTTGAGCCTTAGTATCCTTTAATTTCTCTTTTTTCATTTGACAATCACTCCGTCTCCCCCTAAAATCCCCACAGTTTAAGTAAGAAACCGTATGTTTGTACACGTAACACGAGATCCACGCGAATCATTCGAACGAATGCTTTCACGCTTCAAAAAACTGCTTCAACGTAGTCATAAATTAAATGATTACCGCGAAAAGCAACATTTTGTCAAAGACAAAACTAAGACGCGAGTGAGAGCCGAAGCGATTAAACGCGAAGAGTATCGTGAAAAAAGACGAAAAGAAAAGTTCTATTAGCCTATAGCTATTGTTCAAAAAAGCACTCTCTTTTAAGGGGGTGCTTTTTAGTGTTATGAATACCATTAAAAGTGCCCTCCAAATTGATCCACAATTAAAAAGCCTCGATAAAGAGGTGCTGCTGGCTCATGTCCTCAAGGTAGATAGAAGCTACCTCATTGCCCATAACGAACGCGAACTTATCAATTCCGAATTTGCTCTTTACCAAGACCTACTTGCCCGACGCAAAAATAATGAACCCATTGCTTACATAGTCGGCTCCAAAGAATTTTACGGCCGCAACTTTGTAGTTAATAATCACACCCTGATTCCGCGGCCAGAGTCCGAGCACTTAATCGATCACTTAAAAACCATATATCATATAGAAGACGAAATCTCAATTTTAGATGTAGGCACCGGCACCGGCTGCCTTGCCATTACCGCCGCGCTTGAATTTCCCAACTCCCAAGTAACCGCTATCGAACTCTATCCTCAAACCGTCGAAGTGGCCCGCACCAATAATCTTGCCCTTTGCACCAGTAAGTTGGTCACCATTATCGAATCCGATTTGCTTTCCGCCCTACCCGCAGCCGCATATTTTGATTGTATCCTTGCCAATCTCCCCTATATTTGCCAAGATTCCGCCGACGTGGGCGCAGAAACAAGCCAATACGAACCCACGCAGGCGCTATACAGCGGCAAAGATGGGCTGGATCACTACCGCCTTTTGTTTACACAATTGGCCGACCGCCATCTCCCTTTTAAAAACTTAATTTGCGAAATCGGCCTTGATCAAAGTCGATCAATTCAACAATTAGCTAAAGCAGTATTGGGAAAAGAGGGAAATGTGTATAATGACCTTGCCGATAAACCTAGAATATTTGTATTCACTAACTAGACCTCATGATTGATAAGCTCACCAAATTTGCAGATGAACTAAAAGAACTTGATCGCAAAGTTGCCGACCCCGATATGATGCCCGATCAAGCCAGCTACCAAAAACTCCTAATTCGCCGTGCCGAAGTAGAGCCACTGGCGCGTTTGCACGAACAGTTGTCTCAAGCAATCGCCCGCAAAACCGAAGCCGAACAAATTTTAGCAACAGAATCAGACCACGACCTCAAAGAGTTAGCCCAAATGCAGCTTGAAGAAGCCAAAGCCGAAATCACCGAACTAAACGAAGCCGTAAAAGTCGCCCTTATCCCCAAAGATCCCAACGTCCACAAAAACTGTATTGTTGAAATCCGTGCCGGCTCCGGTGGCGACGAGGCCTCCTTATTTGCCGGTGACCTCGCCCGTATGTACATGCGTTATGCCGAACTGCAAGGTTGGAAAGTGGAGTTATTAGGCGAAAACCTCGGTTCCGCCGGTGGTTATAAAGAAATTATTTTTAAAGTGGCCGGCGCCGGTGCCTACGGCAAACTTCAGTTTGAAAGCGGCGTCCACCGTGTTCAACGTGTCCCCGAAACAGAGAGCCAAGGCCGCATTCACACCTCAGCGGCCACAGTCGCCGTCCTGCCGGAAGCCCAAGCAATTGATGTCGAAGTCACAGAAGGCGACCTCCGCATCGACACCTACCGTGCCTCCGGTGCCGGTGGTCAGCATTTAAATACCACCGATTCCGCCGTGCGCATTACCCATGTTCCAACCGGCGTCGTTGTTGCCTGCCAAGATGAACGTTCGCAATCAAAAAACAAAGCCAAGGCCATGTCGATTTTAAGAACACGCTTATACGCTCATCAACAAGAGCAACAAGCCAAAGAAAGAGGGGAGCAACGCCTAGCCCAAATTGGTTCCGGCGACCGTTCCGAAAAAATTCGCACCTACAATTTTCCACAGGATCGCATAACCGACCACCGCATTAAAGAAAGCTGGAGCAATCTACCTGTAATTTTGGATGGCAACATCAACGACATTATTGGAACCCTCCAACGCGCCGAACAAGAAATGAAGTTAGCTAACGCAGCCTAAAGTGACAACCCAAACTTTGGGGTCTTTCTAAAGCAGCTTCCACCACTAAAATTGCGGTTTGTACCATATTTAAGGTTTCCACAAAGCTTATTAGCTGATCTGTATTAGTGTGTTTTACTGATTCTGTAGCCAAATCCGAACGGCAAAAGCCATATAAGCGCTCTTCTAGTTGGATCAAGTCCTCGTTTGCCGATGTTAAATCGTCCAAATTACGAACAATGCCCACTTTTTCCTGCATGATCGCTTTAATTTCCAATTGAATATTTCCCAATGCATACACCAGTAGCTCTGCATCCGAATTTTTCAAAATTGCAAAAGCAGTCTGCCAGTCAGTAAATACGGCGGGAGTGGGGGATACAGCAATGTCATTTTCTTGGATCGCCATAGCCGCCTGCTTCGCAAATACGGCCGCTTCCAGCAAAGAGTTACTCGCTAAGCGATTTGCCCCATGCACACCGGTGCACGCCACTTCACCAATGGCAAATAAATTGTCCACATTTGTTTTTCCGTCTAGGTCTGTCGCAATTCCACCACAGCAAAAATGGGCCGCCGGCATAATCGGAATTAAATCAGTTGCCAAATCGTACCCGGATTTTTGGAGCGTCTTATATATATAAGGGAATCGTTCCTGCAAATAGTCAGCACTTTTTGCCGTCATGTCCAAGTAAACCTGCCCTTTTTTCGATTCTAAATAGAGTGCTCGCGCAACCACATCGCGTGGCGCCAACTCAGCTAAAACATGCGTCTCTTGCATAAAACGTTCGCCTAACTCATTTACAATTAATGCCCCTTCACCTCGCAATGCCTCCGACAGCAGCAAAACATCGTCACCACCTGTAAATGCCGTTGGATGAAACTGAATGAACTCCATATCCTTTAAAGTAGCACCAGCCCTATAAGCCATTGCAAAACCATCACCGGTTGCAACAGCCGGGTTAGTAGTAACCTCGTAAATTTGCCCAAGGCCACCACTCGCCATTAATACGTGCGCACTTGATAAAAGTTCCAACTCTTCCGTTTCGCTATTAATTATAATGATGCCCTGACACACTCCGCCTTCTACAACCAGATCAACGGCCAGTGTGTTTTCTAATATAGTGATATTTTTATGTTCTTCCACCTTTTGTACGAGTTTCGTCTCAATTTCTAGCCCGGTCGTATCTTTATGATGCGCAATCCGCCTCGCCGCATGACCACCTTCTCGCGTTAGTGCAATAGAGCCATCATGCTGATCAAAATCGACACCTAAATCGATCAACTCCTTAATGACCAATGGTCCATTTTCCACCATTAACTTCACAGCTTCATTATTGTTGTGGTTGCTGCCCGCTTCCAAAGTATCTTTAATATGTTGTGCAAAAGTATCGGTTTCTGCCAAAACCGTCGCAATCCCACCCTGCGCCAATCGGGTACTTCCACCCAATAGCGCAGACTTGGTCACAATTGTTACAGGTAAGCGTTTAGCTATTATTAATGCCGCAGATAAGCCAGCAATACCAGAGCCGATGATGATTGCTTGTGAATTCATTATGATTTAATCTTTACGTCCTCCCGCTTAGAAATAATTTTATCAATAAGCCCGTAAGCCAAGGCTTGCTCGGCGGTCATAAAGAAGTCTCGTTCGGTATCGTCTTCAATTTTTGATAACTTTTGACCACTGTGCTTCGCCAAAATACCGTTAAGACGCGCCTTTGTTTCAATAATATGGGTTGCATGAATATGAATATCAGTCGCTTGTCCTTGAATGCCACCAAGCGGTTGATGAATCATCACCTCCGAATTAGGTAAACAAAAACGCATGCCCGGTTCACCACCCGTAAGCAAAATTGATCCCATACTGGCGGCAATTCCCACACAAACAGTTGCCACCTTTGGTGTAATTAACTGCATTGTGTCATAAATTGCCAAACCGGCAGTAACATGCCCACCTGGGCTTTGAATATACATTGTAATGTCCTTAGTTGGACTTTCTTTCTCTAAAAAGAGCAACTGCGCAATAATACTGTTAGCGACGTGATCATCAATCCCACTGCCCAAAAAGATAATTCGATCTTTTAACAGACGAGAGTAAATGTCGTAAGCTCGTTCACCAAGGCTGGTTTTTTCGATAACGGTCGGTACTAAAATTGTATTAGTTGCCGGATCATACTGAGAAGTAATAAATTGCGATGTGCATGCATTCATAGTTTGTATTTATATTAACGCTAACAGTCTACCATAAGTGCTTATTGCTCGTAAACGGCAAACAACCTACCACTCGTCCTAAATTCTTCATCCTTAACTTTATAGACCACTTCATCTGTTTCGTTATCGTAGCGTTTTGTTGTAAATAAAACCGATGCGCCATTCCATTCCTCTTTAATGGTGTCAATTTCCGTAAGTGCAACTTCTCTTTTAGTTAACTCAGGCAAATTAAGTGAATAGGCCAAAACTGGCGCAGAGTTGTAATACTCATCACAGTCAAAAGCATCAGTTTCTAATTCAGGTTTATTTTTGACTGTATAGAGAAGCGCATCACCATCAGGACTAAAAGCTACAATCTCTATCACCATATCCGTCTCGCCAAATCGACCAATTACTTCATCAGTTGGTTGCTTGAGTACATTAAGGGTGCTTGGCATCACACTGACAAATGGACAACCAGCTGGGACTGTATTTGCGGAATAAAAGTAATATTTACCATCATCAGAAATCTTTCGTTCAGGTGTATTGTCCGCTAGAGGCATATCTGTTAGTTCACCTGTAATTAAATTTAAACGAAATGGGTTACTCCATTCGCCTAAAGCTAAGGATAAATTAACGTAATCACCACCAGACCAGTTCTCAATAAAAAATTCCGGCGGATATTTTTTGGCAGCAATTTGCGTACGCACTTCCAAAGTACGTGTAGGAATATCATATTCGTACACAGTCAAATTTTCTTCATTAGCAAGAAGTAAGATAGATTTACCATCCGGTGAGAAAACAGCATCCGGAATGTTAGCTGTATGAACGTTTACAATTTCTTCTGTTTTTAAATTAAATAATTGAACTTCTGTCTCCAATAACATTATTACCCATTCTTGATTGGGTCCTAAAATAAAGTCATGAGGATACTGATTCTCGCCACCAACATTTTCTAAAAGCAATTCCGGCTCATTATTTCCCATTCTTTGCCATAGGTTATAGATGGGACGAGTTCTGCCATTTGTACTGATCTCACGGACAAGGGTTGTATACAGAAGCGTTAGTTTATCTTGGTTTTGTCCATTGTCACTTTCCATGACTGACTCTGTATTGGTTTGATCAGTTGGGTTATTTGTCGTTATCGACTGACATCCAGTAAGAAAAATTAAAATAATAATTGGGATCAAAAATTCTCGAAGCATGACTTTTGTGATTAGATAGACAAAAAACATTATAAGATCGCTTCTAAAGAAAAGCAAAAAATAAATTTGACTTTTAAATATTTGTTGATAAGATAGTCGAGCTGTTAGGCAAACTTTGCTTAGTAGCTTGATCCTTAACATCTAGGTTACAGCAGAGAAACTTGTCAAATTTCTCTTGAAATTAAAAAAACTGGAGCTCACAGTATAAATATAGGAGCACACAGCACTCTTTTTTGATGAAGAGTTTGATCCTGGCTCAGGATTAACGCTGGCGGTGTGTCTAATACATGCAAGTCGAGCGAGGCTTCGAGCCGAGCGGCGGACGAGCGAGTAACACGTTAGTACCTGCCCCGAACTCAGGGATAACCCACCGAAAGGTGTGGCTAATACCGGATGGTCCCGTAAGGGTAAAGATTTATCGGTTCGGGAGGGGCTTGCGGCCTATCAGCTTGTTGGTGAGGTAAGAGCTCACCAAGGCTACGACGGGTAACTGGTCTGAGAGGATGATCAGTCGCGATGGGACTGAGACACGGCCCATACTCCTACGGGAGGCAGCAGTAGGGAATCTTCCACAATGGGCGAAAGCCTGATGGAGCAACACCGCGTGGTCGATGAAGCCCCTTGGGGTGTAAAGACCTTTTCTGAGGGAAGAATTCTGACGGTACCTTAGGAATAAGCACCGGCTAACTCCGTGCCAGCAGCCGCGGTAATACGGAGGGTGCAAGCGTTATCCGGAATAATTGGGCGTAAAGCGTCTGCAGGTGGTTTGTTAAGTCAGATATTAAAGACGGCAGCTCAACTGTCGGAGTGTATCTGATACTGGCAGGCTAGAGTCTTGGAGAGGTAAGCAGAATTCTGCATGTAGGGGTAAAATCCGTAGATATGCAGAGGAATACCAAAAGCGAAGGCAGCTTACTGGCCAAGTACTGACACTCATAGACGAAAGCGTGGGGAGCAAACAGGATTAGATACCCTGGTAGTCCACGCCGTAAACACTGGACACTCGGTGTTGGGGGTCTCAACCGCCCTCAGTGCCTAAGCTAACGCGATAAGTGTCCCGCCTGGGGAGTACGATCGCAAGATTAAAACTCAAAGGAATAGACGGGGACCCACACAAGCGGTGGAGCATCTGGTTTAATTCGACAATAAGCGAGGAACCTTACCTGGACTTGACATCCCGAGAATTCTTTAGAAATAGAGAAGTGCCTTCTGGAACTCGGTGACAGGTGCTGCATGGTTGTCGTCAGCTCGTGCCTTGAGGTGTTCGGTTAAGTCCGTGAACGAGCGCAACCCTTGTCCTGTGTTGTATTTTTCACAGGAGACTGCCGGCTTCAAGTCGGAGGAAGGTAAGGATGACGTCAAATCAGCATGGCCCTTATGTCCAGGGCTACACAGGTGCTACAATGGCAGGTACAACGGGTAGCCAAGCAGTAATGCGGAGCCAATCCTTCAAAGCCTGTCTAAGTTCGGATTGAGGGCTGAAACTCGCCCTCATGAAGTTGGAATCGCTAGTAAACGTGCATCAGCAATGGCGCGTTGAATATGTTCCTGGGTCTTGTACTCACCGCCCGTCAAGTCACGAAAGATGGGGGCGCCCGAAGTCCCAGACTCGTTCTGGGCCTAAGGTGAAACCATTGATTGGGACTAAGTCGTAACAAGGTATCCGTAGGAGAACCTGCGGATGGACCACCTCCTTTAGGGAGACCTTAATGGTTGAACCTCAACTATTTAGTGGATTTTCCACTCTATGTTATCCGAGGTCAAAATCAGATTCTTAATCTGGTAGACAAGCTCTTCTCTGCTGTAATTTGGATGTTAAATTTCAGCCGACCTGCAAAGGTCGGCCTTTTTTTGCGTTGAAGCAAAAGCCAAAATGTTGTCTGGATGCATACGACATCTTGACTACAAGTAAAAGACAGGTATAAATAGATAGTTTATACTTAACCCAATAAACATATGGTACGAGAAATAGGTGAGGTGCCGGAATTAAAGGAACGTCCTGAAGTAACCGAGGTAGTTCCGACAGCAGTTACATCAATTGCCGATGAAACTGCAGAGTAAGCAAGAAAAGCCGCTGAAGCCGAACAAAGACGGATGGAAGACTACGCGGATAGACACTATGGCTCACACGGTGTTGCAATTCAGGGGCATTTTTGGCATTAGTATCTCACTTAAAGCGGGAGACAACAAGATCCTCCCGCCATCCGCGTCCAGCGTGTATACAACGAGTATCAATTTGATACTTGTTTTTTTATAGTACGTTCATTGACAAAAAGAAGATCGGTTGGCATACTACGAAAAGTATCATCTCTACCCAATATGAATAAAGTCAACAGACTTAGCACGATACTACATGATGATTGGACAATACCACCATATCGTCGAAATTACCGATTGGACCTCCGTCCATTAAATGCCACACTAGAGGAAATGTATTTACTTTTGTGTGTATGGAGACATGTTAGCGAGGAAGAAAATGTCGATAGTGTAATTATTCAATCAGCGCATGATAATCATTGCTTAACGGGAGGGGAGTGTATTGATTGGCTTCCTACTGTACTGGATGCATATTGCGATGATCAGGACGTGTCTATCAAACTTTCTTATCAAGATCGTTTGGTTGCAGAAGTAGTGAGGCGATTCAATCAATATATTATCACGCAACTATCTTTTCCATATCAAGATGCCAACAATCGTAATTGGCGAAGAATCTGCTCCTCACCACACATTGACAAACTTTTTGCTGGGCAAGGCTTTATGGCTGGCGGTGGGAACTCGGTTAAAGCACCAAAATTCTAAAGCAAAAAAAACCTCGCTTACGCTCGGTCTGAATGGTGGGCGAAGGAGGACTTGAACCTCCGACCTCGACATTATCAGTGTCGCGCTCTAACCAGCTGAGCTACCCGCCCGGGTAAAATTTGTAAATTTTCTTACCTCACTAGCGTTCAAACGGTAAGAAAATTTACAAATTTTACCGAGTGACAATCATTTGGTGGAGTCAGAGGGAGTCGAACCCTCGACCTCCTGCGTGCAAGGCAGGCGCTCTAGCCAGCTGAGCTATGACCCCGTAAGGAGAATTTGTGAATCGAACTTGTTCGAATGAGCAAATTACGACTGGAGGGGTAAGCATTTGCGAAGCAAATCACTATGACCCCAGTTAAGTAACCGATAACTTGTGCATTATTCTAAACTTGCTAATAAATTGCAAGTAAAAAATATCTATATATAATAGATATATGAAAAAAAAACTGATTCGAATTATTTCCAGCTGTTGTCTTCTTAAATATCGCCTGTTTTATCCAAACGTCAAAATTGGCAAGGGCGTAATTACAGGATGGAAACTCAAAATCAAAGGTCCGGGGCAGGTTAACATAGCTAATGGCGTCAATATGTGGGCATTTGCCGAGCCAAATCAGCTCTATACCTACAAAAAGGACGCAGTTATACGAATCGGGCAAAACACACGCTTGAATGGAGTTACGATTCAAGCACGGCAGTCTGTAGAAATTGGCGCAAACTGCTTAATCGGTAGTGCCATTATTATGGACAACGATTTTCACTCAATCGACCCGGCCAAACGGCACGATAAAAGCGAAGTTCCTACAAAAGCGGTCACAATTGGCAACAATGTTTGGCTTGCCGGACAATCCGCCATTTTAAAAGGTGTCGAAGTTGGCGACAATGCCGTAGTTGGATTTAGATCCGTAGTTACCAAATCCGTAACTGCCAATACAGTAGTTGTCGGAAATCCGGCGCGCGAAATTAAAACACTCACTAACTCATAAATAATGTTTCTCAAACGTCTTCTGATTTTATTAATTGGTATCCCACTTGGTCTCGCCATTATCAAATTTCGCGAAAAAATCTATCAATGGACCGGTCCTATTAATTTTGCAGAGAAGTATTTAGGAAATGGGGGGACTTTTACCTTGATCGCAATTTTAGGTGGAATTGTTGTCGTTGGCACCATTATTTACTTTACTGGAGCGCACGAGGTCATTTTGGGAAAGTTAGTTAATACAATAAAATTTTAACTTTTGGGACTTTTATTAAGAAAAGGATAAAAACAATTTGACAATTAAGTTTTGATTAATATAATGACTGAGCGTTTCGAATCGAAGACGCCTTGTTTTCCCAGCTTTTTTTCTTTAGCCTTCAGGTTTTCACAGCCAATTGTGAAAGTCTAGAGGGTGAAGAAAATCTCTCCACCCCGACCTTTGACAGATCGAATGAAAGAAATGCAATAAAAAATTTCAGAAAATTGTTGTTATCAATTTTCTGGCTAAAAGTTTTTTATCAGAATTAAGTTAATTAATGTACGTAGTGGATGCCTCGGCTCAAAATTCCGATGAAGGACGTGGTTAGCTGCGATATGCTTCGGCGAGCTGTTAGCAAGCTTTGACCCGGAGATTTCCGAATGGGGGAACCCATACCGAGTCATGTCGGTATACATTTTGCTTTAGGCAAAATGAGGCGACTTGGTGAACTGAAACATCTAAGTAACCAAGGAAAATAAATCAAACGAGATTCCCTTAGTAGTGGCGAGCGAACAGGGAACAGCCCAAACCATAGCTTCGGCTATGGGGTTGCGGACCCCGATATGTACTTACTCTTATTAGTCGAACAACTCTGGAAAGGTTGGCAAAACAGGGTGATAGCCCCGTAGACGAAAATAAGATAAAGCGCTAGGGAGATCCAGAGTAGGGTCGGACACGTGTAATCCGGCTTGAAGCAGGGAGGACCACCTTCCAAGGCTAAATAGATTTTGAGACCAATAGTGAACAAGTACCGTGAGGGAAAGGTGAAAAGCACCCCGGGAGGGGAATGAAATAGTATCTGAAACTACGTATTTATAAAGAGTCGAAGCACCTCGAGTGCGACGGCGTACTTTTTGTAGAACGGGCCAACGAGTTAGCTGTATAAGGCTGGTTAAGGGATTTATACCTGGAGCCATAGTGAAAGCGAGCGTGAATAACGCGACATATAGTCTTATACACTAGACCCGAAACCGAGTGAGCTATCCATGGGCAGGCTGAAGCTTTGGTAAAACGAAGTGGAGGGCCGAACACAAGTCAGTTGCAAGTGGCTGTGATGACCTGTGGATAGAGGTGAAATGCCAATCGAACTCGGAAATAGCTGGTTCTCCTCGAA
>Ga0210033_1003496_pt1 | contig 12698 bp, 13 predicted proteins | sample CryGeymeta201501_FD_185465 | JGI IMG/M metagenome (GOLD analysis project Ga0210033, IMG submission 185465) | Groundwater microbial communities from Crystal Geyser aquifers in Utah, USA - Crystal Geyser metaG 2015-01 (SPAdes) (version 2) | ecosystem: Environmental > Aquatic > Deep subsurface >... | reverse complement strand
GCCCAACCTGGAGCCAACATGTCTGAGACCCGCTGGTACACCGACAACGCCCTGAGCATCGGAAAGACCCCCCTCGTTCGCCTAAATCGCGTGACGGATGGTGCCGGCGCCACGGTGCTCGCGAAGATCGAGGGCCGCAACCCCGCGTACTCGGTCAAGTGCCGCTTGGGTGCGGCCATGGTCTGGGACGCCGAGGCGCGTGGTGTGCTCGTCGCGGGCAAGGAGATCATCGAGCCGACAAGTGGAAACACGGGCATTGCCCTGGCGTATGTCGCAGCAGCTAAGGGCTACGCGCTCACGCTCACCATGCCCGACACCATGAGCATCGAGCGCCGCAAGCTGCTCGCGGCCTTCGGCGCGAAGCTGGTGCTCACGCCCGGCGCGCAGGGCATGAACGGCGCGATTCGCCAGGCCGAGGCCATCGCCGCCAGCGACCCCGAGCGGTACGTGCTGCTCCAGCAGTTCAAGAACCGGGCGAACGCCGCGATTCACGAGGCGACCACCGGCCCCGAGATCTGGGAGGACACGGCGGGGCAGGTCGACATCTTCGTCGCGGGGGTGGGCACCGGCGGCACCATCACCGGCGTGTCGCGCTTCCTCAAGCAGACGCAGGGCCACCCGCTGCACACGGTCGCGGTCGAGCCCGAGGGCAGCCCCGTCATCGCGCAGGCGCTCGCTGGAGAGCCACTCAAGCCGGGACCCCACAAGATTCAGGGCATCGGCGCTGGCTTCATCCCCGATGTGCTCGACCTCTCGCTCATCGACGAGGTGCAGGCGGTGAGCAACGAGGACGCGATCCTCTACGCCCGTCGCCTCGCCCGCGAGGAGGGCATCCTCGCGGGCATCTCCTGCGGCGCAGCGGTCGCAGCGGCGGTGCGCGTCGCAAAGCGCCCCGAGAACGCCGGGAAGACGCTCGTCGTCGTCTTGCCCGACAGCGGGGAGCGCTACCTCTCGTCGGCGCTGTTCGAGGGCGTGTTCGGCGCGGACGGGCTCGCGCTGTGAGCCCGCGCTCCAGGGGCCACTGGGACCTCGGCCGCGTGGTCGCTGGCCTCTCCCGAGAGCGCGCCCAACAGGCCGAGGGCCTCAACCCGCGCTGCTGGGACCTGCCCTCGCGCGAAGCGATGGCCCACGTCGTGGACAGCCTTCGCGCGGCGCTCTTCCCCGACCACTTCGGGCCCCGCGGACTAGGCCCCCAAGGCGTCGACGCCTTCGTCGGGCACACCTTGGACACGGCGCTGCGCGCGCTGCAGACCCAGGTCGCGCGCGAGCTAGCGCTTGGGGCCGACGGCGATGAGGACGAGCGCGCGGACGCCGTCATCGCGGCCTTCGCCGAGGATATCCCCTCGATTCGCCGCAGCCTGGAGTGCGACGTACACGCTGCCTTCCGCGGCGACCCTGCGGCCACCAGCCTGCACGAGATCTTGTTCTGCTACCCAGGCGTCACCGCCATGACCCACCATCGCATCGCGCACGCGCTGCACGTGCGCGGCTTGCCGCTCGTGGCCAGGGTCATCGCCGAGCGCGCGCACGCCATCACCGGGGTGGACATCCACCCGGGCGCCACCATCGGCTCCAGCTTCTTCATCGACCACGGCACCGGGGTCGTCATCGGCGAGACCGCGGTCGTCGGCGCCCATGTGCGGCTCTACCAGGGCGTCACCCTCGGCGCCAAGAGCTTCCCGGTGGACCCGAGCGGCGCGCTCGTCAAGGGCCTCGCCCGCCACCCGATCGTCGAGGATCATGTGGTCATCTACGCTGGCGCCACCATCCTCGGCCGCGTGACCATCGGTCATCACGCCAGCATCGGCGGTAACGTCTGGCTCACCCACTCGGTGCCGCCCCACAGCCGCATGATGCAGGCGCAGCCGCGCAGCGACGTCTTCGACGGCGGCGCGGGGATCTAGCTCACCAATCACTCGGGCGAAGGCGCGCTAGCCCGTGGTGCTCGCGGGCCTCGTCGCAGGTGGGGTCGCGCTCGCCGTGCTCCCAGGAGGCCTGAACGTCGACGCAGGGGGAGGGGCGGTGGGCGTAGATGGCGCAGCGGGAGCGCTCGCCGATGGCGCCGCCGAGGGCGACGCAGCGGGGGGCGTCGCCTTCGGTGCCCTTGAGGACGCGGTGGCGCGGGGTGGGCGCCGCTACGACGTAGGCGCGGAGCGCCTGAGTGACCTCGGAGCGCGCGAACTGCACGGGCCAGGTCGCGCAGCAGGCGCCGCAGGTCAAGCAGGGGTGGGCCACCTCAGCCCTCCGGTGGGAAGGCGCGCACGAAGTCCTCTTGGCCGAGGGTCTCGACGGCGCGGGGGCCGCGGGCGGCGCGCACGAGGGCGATGGCTTGTTCGGGGGCGTGGCCCCGTCGCACGAGGGCGCAGGCGGCGATGAGCCCGGTGCGCCCGAGGCCGCCCATGCACTGCACGACGACGCGCTCGCCGCGGTCGACGGCGTCGAGCAGGTAGGTGACGGCGGTCTGCGCTTGGGCGAGGGTGGGCACGCCCTGATCGGGGATGGGGAGGTGTAGGACCCGCATGCCGACGGCCTCAGCGCGGGGGAGCAGGTCCGGGACGCCGGCCCACGCCAGCTCGTGAGCGGGCAGCAAGCACAAGAGGCGGTCGAAGCCGTCCTCGCGCAGCGCGCGCAGGTCGCGGCCGAGGTCGCGTCCGCGGTCGCGCCGTCCGGGGCAGAGGGTGAGCGCGACGGTGCCCGGCCCGCCGAGGACGCCGTCGGGGAGCGGATCAGCGCGGAGGCGGTCGCTTCGGTCCAGGTGCGCGCACAGGCGCTCCGACCAGACGGAGGCGGCGTAGAGCGCCCAGCGCTTCTGCAGCGCGTCCGCCTCGTCAAACCACAGGGAGCTCGCCGCATAGCGCAGCAGGGCGACGTGCAGGTGATCGGGGTCGCGGTCCTCGGCGACGGCGCGCGCGACGTGGCCTCGCAGCTGCGCGACGGTGGCCCAGGCGCGCAGGAAGGGCGGCGTGAGCGCGGGCGGCTCGGGCAGCGGCGCGGCGAGGTCCTGCACGGCGGCGAGGGCGTCGGTGAAGCGCATCGCCTGCAGGAGCGCGGCCTCGTCGGGCACGGGCGTCATCAGGAACTGCAGGTCGGACTCGAGCTTGGCGAGGTCCTGCACCGCGTGTCCGCGCTGGGCGTGGGCGAAGTCGATCAGCCAGACGTTGTCGTGCTCGTCGCGCAGGATGTTCGCGCCGTTGAGGTCGCCGTGCACGAAGGCGACGGTGCGAAAGTGCCCGAGGGTGCGGTAGACCTCGTCGTGCGGCAGCTCGTAGAAGCGCGCCGGGTGCGCGATGGCGCGGCCGTTCGCGAAGCGCAGCGTCGGGCCGTCTTCGCCCCAGAGCTCCTTGACCCGCGCGCGCAGGCCGTCGCCGCGGCCGGCGCTGAAGTTGTGCACGTCGAGGAGGGCGAGGCGCTCGTGCGCCGCACCGGCGAAGAAGCGGCCGAGGATGTCGCGAAAGACGCGGTCCACCATGGGCGCGACGTCCTCGCCCGCCTCGTACAACGGCTTGAAGGCGCGCACGCCGCTCTGGCCCATGGCGGCGAAGGCGTACTTGAGGCCGGCCCGCCCGCCGAGGTCGGCGAAGCCGCGCACGGAGGGCGTGTCATTGCCGAGGATGGGCTCGACGCGCTCAAAGGCGGCGCGCTCCTTGGCGATGTCTTGGCGCGGGCCGAGCTTGAGCACGGTGGGCGCGAGGTCGTGGCCGAGCACGTCGCGGGCGCGCACGCGAAACACGAGCGAGCCCGAGAAGCCACCCGCGAGCGGGGCGAGGCTGACGCGCGCGGCGTCGCGGTACAAGAAGCCCGTGAGCGCCTGGTCCTCAGCGCTGAGCGTGGCGCCGTCGATGAGCGGCGAGGCGCCGGCGGGCAGCGGCGGCAGCTCCACGTCGGGGGCGTCAGGGTCGAGCCAGGTGCACAGGTCGCCGACGCTGTCGAAGACCCGCACGCCGAGCAGCCGCCGGAGCTGCTCCAGCGCGTGAACGTGCGCCTCGCGCGAGGCGGAGGCGGTGAGCGCCGAGCAGGTCGCGAGCTCGGTCACGCCGAGGCGCGTCGCGAGCTCGTAGAGCAAGAAGCTGACCTTCGCGTCGGTCCACACGCCGATGACCGCCGCGCGCGTCGGGCGCTCGGGCAGGGCGGCGAAGCGCGCGGCGAGGTCGGAGTCGACGAGGTCGTTTAGGGTGAGGGCGTCGACCACCTGCTCGTTCGGGCCGAGGCCGCGCTCCAGGTTGAGGACGAGGCGCGCTCCGTCGGTGTCGCGCACGCAGTGAGGCCCGAAGCGCGCCAAGTGGGGCTGCTGCTGGGGATCGGTCGCGTCGTGCCAGTCGCGGATGTGCAGGACCTGGACGCCCCGCGCGCGTCGCGACCAGCCGACGAGCTGCGCGAGCGGGCCGGCTGTCGGGTCCTCGCCCAGCAGACGCTTGGCCTCGGCCGGACCGATGTGCAGCGCGTTCGGGAGCGGCTCGTGGGGGGCGAGCAGCCCGATGAAGTCGTTCTGGAGGCACTGAGTGATGAGCAGGCTGGACATTTGGACCCCGGAGCGCGCGCGAGGAGTGTCGCACAAGCGGGCGGTGATCACCGCTGCGTGAAGGGTTCGCGGGCGACCGCACACAGAGTGGTCACTGGAGAGCTTATGGAGTGGATCGGCGTGGGGATCATCTTGGCGTTAACGTTCGTTGCACCAATCTTCTTTGTGCACCCTGGGCTGCCCGGCGAGTTTTAGATCAGCGCCTGCGCGCGGCCCAGCGCCCCCAGCGAACCAGCTGTCGCACCGGCGCGACGATCGGCTCCGTCTCCACGTCAAGCCCGCTGAGATCCGGTCCACGACTGGCGATCAGCGCGCGACGCCAGCCACCGCGGTAGTCGGGCGAGCCCGTCCAGTCGGTGAAGCGCGGTCGCAGCACGGCGACGCGATACCCGGCCGCCTCCAAGCGCCGCGCGATGGCGACGACGGACGGCACGAGGACCTGGGTGCTCGCGGTGGCGCTGCGGGGGTCGGTGGGCGTCTCGGTGCCGACGCGGCTGCGCGCCCACGGCGCCGGATCGACCTCGGAGTCGACGACGATGACCTGGGCGCCGGTGGCGGCGAGGCGGTCCAGCATCCCCAGCGGGTCGTCGAGGTGGTAGAGCAGGCCCAAGCAGAGCGCGACGTCCCACGGCCCGCCGAGGTCGCACTGGAGCACATCGCCTTGGGTCACTGACCAGCGCGAAGCGTCGATGCCGCGGGCCTCGCGCACCAGCTCGCACTGGGCGACGTGCATGGCGCGGCCGTCGACGCCCTGGACGAAGGCGGCGCCTGCGTCGAGGGAGCACAGGCTCCAATAGCCGGCGTTGCACCCGAGATCGAGCACGCGGCGCCCCTGAAGTCCGCCTAGCCAGCGGCTGAGGGGCTCGAAGAAGTGCCGCGTGCGCTCGGCGTGGCGCACCGCGTGGGCGGGGTCGAAGATCGGCGTGACGACGCCTTGCCCAAGGTCGAGGGCGTAGTGCCAGCGGGGGAAGGCGGCCACGCGCTCGCGCAGCGAGGCGGCGTCGAGGACAGCGGGCTGCTTAGGCACCAAAGCGCGCGTACCGCGACAGGCCGGCGAGCATCAAGGCCGCGGCGCCGACGGGCAAGCCGGGGCTCTGGTTGGGCTCCGGGGCGGGCTCGGGGGGCAGGTCGTTGCTCGCGACGAGCAGGACCGGCGGCGCCGAAGCGCACTCGTGCGCTTCGTAGGCCTCGTGCTCGTCGAGGGGGTCCAGCGGGGGCGCGAAGCGCTCGCTCGGGTGATTGGCCCAAGCGAGCTCAGCGCCGACGATCTGCGCGGCGAGCTTGCGGCGGTAGAAGGTCGACGTCTGCGGACGCTCGATCTCGGCGCCGAAGATCTGGCTGAGCACGGCGATCGAAGCGCCCTGTGCGTCGGCGGCGATCAGGCGCTTTCCGTCGCGGCGGACCTCCAGCACGATGCGCTCGGCGTTGATGCGAGGGTTTGTCGCGTCATAGTAGGTGCGCCCGCGCGCGTCGGGCGTGTCTCGGTACAGGCGCGCTTGGCGCCGGTTTCCAGCGTAGCGCCCGCCCTGAAAGAGCTCGGCATACCCCTGTTCGGGGCCGGACGGGCCGCCAGCGCCGTTGGACGACGGCAGCAGCTGAAAGAGTCCGATCGCGCCGGAGCCGTTGGGGTAGGGCTTGCCGAGGTACACGTAGGGGTCGTCCATGACCGCGGCCTCGTCGAGGGCGCTCTCCGCCCACGCGTTGACGATGGCGGCGAAGGCGATGGCGTCGGACAAGCCGGCGTTGACGAACACGTCGTGGATGACGCGGGCGTTGGCGAGCTCGTTGACGGGGCCTCGGTGGCCGGGGCGCGAGCTGGCGAGCGGTCGCCACCCGGTGCGCAGGTTGTCGAGGGCCTCGTCGACCGTAAAGCGCGGATCTGCGCTGCACTCTACGACGGGATCGTACGCGAGGGGCGCCTGCGCTTGGGCGACGCCGCCAAGCGAGGAGATCACGAGCCATGCGGCGCAGAGGCGGCGTATGAACACTGTGATGTGGCGCTCCGTTCGTGTTGGCACGAGCCGAACCCTGTCTGCCGACGGCCGACAACGTTCGCGAGGTCCCGCCCACCTAGCCAACGGCGAGCGAGCCGTCACGGTTACGCGTCGATCTTGGGGCGAATCGAGGCGCAGTTTCGCGCTAGACGCCGTCTGGGTGGGGGCTATAGGCGGGATCGCGCCCCGCTCACTCGAGCCGCTGGAGCACCGCCAGCCCCAAGCGCTCCCCCGCGTCGAAGCTCAGGTGCAGGCCGTCCTCGAAGTCCGCTTCCCCGACGGGTGGGAGCGCGTCGCTTGGCAAGAAGCGCACGTCGTCGCGGCGAGCCGCCACCTCGCTCAGCCGCTCAATCACAGCGTCGTTCACGCGCGCCGACTCGCCGACGTAGGCACCCGGGTACACCTCGCCCTGCACGATGACGACGTCGATACCGCGCGCGCGCGTCTCATCGAGGAAGCGCTCCAGCGCGGCGAAGTGAAGGTTCATCGCCGACGCGGTCAGCCCCTCGTCGCGCACCAGCGCCACCCGCTCCGGCATGGGGCGTCGCGGCGGCGGCGTGCGCTCGGCCTCGGTGAGCAGCGCGCGATCGACGCCCGCTTGCACGAGCCCTCGCGGCAGGAAGCGCCAGCGGTACTCGGGCAGCAGCTCGCCGATCGCGAGATCGCGCACCGCCGTTCGTCGTGCCTCGGGCCACGCGTCCGCGAGGCGCAGCGTGTCCAGCAGCACCGGCCACCCGCCGCGCTGCGGCGGCGCGAGCGGCATCGCTTCGAGGGCCGGTGGGCGCGCCATGTCAAAGCCCGACAGGTAGAGCAGCACGCCCTCGGGCTTCCAGTGATCGAGGACCTCGCGGTGAAGCCAAAGATCGAAGGGCGACATCCCGGACATCGTGAAGCGGGCGACGTCGTCGCGCTCGACCGCCGGCCGCGTCCACAAGCGCGCCGCTTGGCTCGATCCCATCGCGAGCCAGCGCGTATGCGCCGGCGCCGGGCGCCCGAGGATGGCCGCCTGCCGTACGACATCGTGCTGGCGAAAGCCGAGCTCGCGCGCCTCAAGCACCCGCGCCCAGCCGCGCATGGCGAAGGGGCTGAACACGACGTAGCGGGTCGTGAGGATGAGCCCGAGGGCGAGGAGGAGGGGGGGCCAGGGGGACTTAGAAGGCGAATTCGCAAGGCGAACTGCAAACTGTTTCGCAAATAGCAGTGGCAATCTTAGTTTCAACTCTGGCCTGCGCGACGGTGTTGGACACAGCACGAGCTCGCTTGGACGCGGTCGCGTGTCCACTGGATGTCCGGGATCACCGGGCTAGCTTGGGGCCCTGACAAGGTCGATGAGCCGTGGTTTCCCGCTCTTAGAACCCTGCTTGCCCGTGGGCTTTTGGCGGTCATTCGCGGCAGAGGCCGCTCCATCGAGCGAGTCGGTGTACTGCCAGCGGTGTCGCTCTCTCCACCACGCGCGCAGCTCCTCGGCGTTGGCCCACACGGGCCGCCCCTTCGGTCCCATTGGAACCGGTTCCATTGAGTTTCACTGCGGCGGTGCGGTCGAGGGGGGGCTGCGATCGCTCGCGGTCGGCGGTAGTCAGGCGACCAGAAGACCAGCAAGCCGCCCCCCCCCAAGCGCAACGAGGAAGGCCGAGCGCCGACGCCCGAGCACCCGCGAAGGCACAAGCATGAGGTGAAGCCCGACGCCTGCACGCACTGGGGCTGCGACGAGCTTGCCGAACGGGTTGCGAGGCGAGGGCTCACGCCGCAGAGGACGTGATTGCGAGCGCCGCGTTGGGGGTGAGCGCGTACAGGCTGGGCGCCAGCGCGACGTCGAGCACACCTCACGCCGATGGGGCGTCGGGCGCGGCTATGACTCGCTGGCCACCGGCGATGAGGTGCCCGTCGAGCCCGGATCGAGGCACACCTCCGAGCGTCGAGCCTCGCTCGAGTCAGCGGAGCGCCCATCCGAAGCGATGCACGGGGCCGTCGAGGCGCGCCCCGACCAAGCGAACGGTGGTGGAGCGCGCCCCGTGGCAGGGTTCGCGAAGGACGAGGTTGTCGGGCCGGTAGCGACCGACCTCCCACGGGCTCAGGAAGGTGTCGCTGCCCATCCGCTGCCCGTCGGCGTCGAACCAGCTGACATACAGGCCGAAGATGACGAACCCGTCGTTGAGCGGCGGCGACGCGCGAAAGGTCCAGAGGGCGCCGTGGCGCGTCGCGTCGACCGGGAGGTTCAGCACCGTCTCCAGTCCGAAGCAATAGTCCGCCTCCATGGCCGCCGCGCCGGGGAGGAGCTCCCCGCCACCCGGGTGTTCAAAGCCGCAGCTGTAGTCGTAGTTGGGCGCGCTCAGGTGGGTGGGGTAGCTCAGCGACGTGGTCGTGCGCAGCGACGTCCCCGACGCGTCGAGCATGCGCGTGGTCGCTCGGACGACCATGATGGGGGCCCCACCTCCGGAGTGGTAGGTGGCGCTCGTGAAGCAGCGAGGGTGCAGGAGCGAGAGGGTGCTCACGTGGGCGCCGGCGTTGGCGCGGTCCGTGGGCCGCCAGTCGTCGTCGAGCATCAGCCGGCCGCACGCCTCGGGCAGCGGGTCGGGGGGCGCGGAGCTCGCGGGCGCGCGGCGCGCCGCCTCTGGCGTGTCGGGTGGCGGCGGCGGGAGCGGCTGAGACTGGACGAAGACCGTGCCGTATCGGTCGACGACCGTCACGGCGAGGGGCGGGTGGGCGCCCGCCAGCGCCGCAGCCCACTGCGCGAAGCGGTCGATGTCCCGGTCGTCTCCAGGCCACAGCCAGCCGGTGCGCTCGGTGTGGTCCCAGCGCTCACGGAGCTGGAGAGGCCGACAGCCTGGCGTGAGCTGCTGGTGCAGCGCGACGATGGCCTCGTCGATGGCGGTGCGCAGGGAGGCGGGCATGGGCGAGGCCGAGCGGATCGTGATGTCGAGGGAGTAGCTCATGTCACACGCCGTCGTCCAAGGCTTCGACGACGCCCAGCTCCAGCGCCTGCAGCGTGGCGAGGTCCTCGGGCGTGAGGGCGACGACGTGCTCGCGGCCGACCGCGGCGCCCTCGGTGGGCAGCCCCAGCCGCTCGAACCAAGGCGCGAGGGCAGGATGATCGCGGTGGTGCCACTCGTCCAGCAGCCCGCCGACCCAGCCGTTGTACGCGAGGGCCGGGAGCTTGGCGGGGGGGCTCGCGAGCTCGATGAGCAAGGTTGGCCACGCCCTACCGTCATCCCAGCAGTCGAGGCAGCGAAGGAGGTCCCAGCGGTGGGTGCCGGCGCCCTTGGCGCGCTCGAGCCTCAGCAGGCGGAGCGCCACAGCGGCGAACGCGGGGCTTGGCACTGGCCCACGGTGGCGCCACTTGCACAGGCCCCCGACCACGACCTCCCGGGCAAAGGTTCGCCTCGCGGGGCTCGCGCTCGGCTGCCCCAACCGAGCCACCAGCGCGAGCACCCAGGGGGTGAGGTCGGCGTCGTCCCGGCCCTTGTCTCCGAGCAGGCCGGCCACGGCACGGACCACGGCGGCTTCGGGCGTCGTCGCGAGGAGCGCGTCGATAGCGGCGTCCAGGCGCTCGGGCGCGGGGCGGGAGAGGTGCAGCTGGGTGTTCAGGAGCTGCAGCGCGCGCTCGAGCGGCTTGGCCCTCGCGCTCTTGGCGGCGACCAGCAGGGCCCGCGCCACCAGCGCCGGATCGTGGTCGCGAAAGACCTGGTCGATGCGGGCCTGGTCCTTGGCCGAGAGGCGTGAGGCGAGGAGCGTGTCGAGGGCCTCGGACAGCGCGGCGGGGACCGGCTCGATGGCCTCGGATGGCGCGGCTTCGGCCTTGGCCGCGGGGACCGCTTCGCTGTCGTCGCGCGGGCGGCCCAGGGCCCAGGTCTCCGCCGGCGCGCCCACCAAGTCTCCGCCGCTGCTCCAGCCCACGTCGTGGTCGTCGGTCGCGAACCAGGCGTGGCCGTGGCCCACGAGCGCGTGCTCGTGCTCGAGGAGGAGCTCGGCGGCGTGGTTGACCCCAGCCGGCGTGTCCTGCGGCAGGGACAGGCTCTTGAAGCGGAGGGGCCCGCGCAGCATCACCTCGCGGAACCGCCAGAGCAGCTGATTGCCCGTCGGTGTCGTGCGCGCCAGCACCGTTTGCAGCTCGGCGCCGTGCCATCTCAGGCGACGGCTCTTCCAGCCCAGGGCGATCAGCTCGGCCTCGACCTCGCTTTGGGGTGGTGGCTCGGCCGGGGCAGGGGGAGCGATGCGCTGGAGCTTCAGCTGCAGGCGCGCTATCAGGGACCCGTGGGTGCCGGGCTCGGGCAGCGCGGCCGTGTCCTCTGGGGTCTCCCAGAAGGTGTGGTGTCGCCGGACGCACCGCCCAAGCCGCTTGCAGAACGCCGCCAACTCCGGGGTGATCTGCAGGCGGCCCGCTTGGTCAGAAGGGGGGGGCTGGCGGCAGGCGTAGACCTCGATGGCCCCCTTTGTGAACCCAATGATGCTCTTCGAGATGATGATTCGCGGGCCGAAGTAACCCACGCCCCCCTGGGTGCTGTGGTAGGGGTTGTCGCACAGCAGCTTCCCTGACCACGGAGGCGGCGGCTCGCCGCTCGTGAGCAGCGAGACCCCAGTGATCACGACAGCACGTTGTCCTAGCAGGTACTTCTGCGGCGCTCCGAGGATGGCGCGAGCCTGGGCGAGCGTCAGGCCGTCGTGGACGTGGCCGGTGTTGCCGTCGACCGAGATGACCTCGCCCCGGCTCGCGTGGTGAAAGCGGGCGAGGTTCGGGAAGTCACGGGCGATCCGCGCGGCGCCGCGTCCTGGCGTGCCGCGCTTGTCGCCTAGGTCGTCCTCGAACAGGGCCCCAAGGCGCCAGCGGTGTTCTCCGGCGGCCTCGAGGGCGGCCACGACCGCGTCGAACTTCTCGGCGACGGTGGTCGAGCTGTTGTCGTACATGCTGTAGTGCTGAACCCACATGGGCGCTTCTCCGGGGCTGAGGGCGGCGGGCGGCGTCAGCGCTCCCGCTCCGTGTTCGGCGATCTGGAGCACCACCAGGGACCCCATGGCCAAGAGGAGGGGTACCTCGCTCGACCGGCTGTGCGCTACCTCCAGCGACCCGATCGCGCCGGGCGCGGCCTCCCTGCCGGGGCATGACACGACGGCCTTCCGTGAAACATCGGTTTGGCACGGTGCTTAGCGTCGTCGCCCCGTGCGGGACGCGTCGCGCTCGCGCGCTACTTGGTCGCGCCTTAGATTCTAATGCACCTCGGCCTAGCCCAAACAGCGGTTGTGGCTGGTGTTGGTCCCGCCGCGCGTCGTCTCCGTTCGCGTCTCAGCGCTCCTTCATGCGCCCTGTCCTCGGAGCGCTGCTGCTCACCTCGGTCCTGGCGCTCGCGTGCGGTGGCCGCATGACCCCCTCACACGATCGTGGCGAGCGCGCCTTCTCAGACCACGCGGTGCCAGCGGCCTTCGAGGGGTTGGACCTGCCTTGGTATGGGGGGCTCGTCGAGCGCTCGTCGGAGCGGTCTATGACCGTCTCGTACAGCGACACCGAGGCGACGGTGGAGCAGCTCCGCGCGTGGTGGCCCGCGGCGCTCGCGGACGCGGGGTGGACGGAGGAGCACCGGACGTTGGCTGGTGATGGTTCGTTGATTGTGTATTGGAGCACGTCGGACGGGCGGGATGCTCGGCTCTCCATCGCGCCAGAGGGGAGCCTCTGGTGGGTGCATCTGATCGTTGACATCTAGATATTGCGGGAGGCTCCATGTCCGATCTCGACACGCTCTGTCGCGCGCCCATCGCCTCCATCAGCTCTTCGACCTTCCGCGTCGACACCCCCTGGACGTCGGCCTCAGCGACCACGTTGACGATAGCCAGCTCTCACCGGCGTCGTGGCTCGACGAAGGACTGCAGGTAGCTCCCATATCGCAGCTTCGGGATGGCTAGGTCGACGGTGCCGAGCGACGTCTCGAGGGCGCGGCCGCTCGTGCGGTTGCGGCTGTTGGTGCGACTGGGGGAGCTGCACCCCCGGGTTCCGGATCCATGGCGCCATCACGCGGATGCCGTCGTCGCTGCGTCGGTCGCGGACGCAAGTGCGCGTCCCTCCTGGCTCCTAGGACACCGATCCAGGCCCGCGCAACCTTGGCTTTCGCGGTCTTGAGCGTTCGCGCCCCGTGGTGGCCGGGCGCAGGCGGATAGCTGAGCTCGAATCGCGGATATCGGTGGGGGGGAGAAGCACG
>Ga0210033_1003478_pt1 | contig 12752 bp, 6 predicted proteins | sample CryGeymeta201501_FD_185465 | JGI IMG/M metagenome (GOLD analysis project Ga0210033, IMG submission 185465) | Groundwater microbial communities from Crystal Geyser aquifers in Utah, USA - Crystal Geyser metaG 2015-01 (SPAdes) (version 2) | ecosystem: Environmental > Aquatic > Deep subsurface >... | reverse complement strand
AAAAGCTGGCGCCCACATTGGGATCGCGATTGCAGGTTTGATTAATTTATTCAATCCGGGTATGATTGTCGTAGGCGGCGGCGTAGCCCGAACCGGCGACCTGCTGCTGGAACCAATGCGTCAGGCTGTGCAAACACGCAGCCTGCCAGCATCCACCCGCGTGGTGCGAATTACCACTGCGATGCTAGGAAGGCGCTCATCTGGTATGGGCGCAGTCATCCAAGCATTGACCATCGCATTGCACCAAGTTACCGACCGAAAGGAGGTGAGGTTTACCAAAGCGACTCATTCGAAGAGTCTGGTCACACAGTAGACAACTTATTTACCAAAACTTTGAGGCATTGCGCAAAATGCAATTGCTTCCCCTTTTTTCAACCACTATCAAGGAGAAAGAGAAAAATGAAGAAACTTTTGTTCCTGGTCAGCCTCGTGCTGATCGCCAGCTTCATGCTCACCGCCTGCGGGCCTACAACTACCCCCGCCCCCGCTACGCAGCCGCCCGCCACGCAGCCCCCGCCTCCCACTGAGGCTCCCACCGTCGCCCCGACCGTGCCGCCGACCGCCGCGCCGGTGACCATCACCATCTGGCATATGTGGAGTGGTGACTATCTGACCGCCATTGAGGCGGTCTTCCAGCAGTACATGGTCGAACACCCCGAAGTGACCATTGAGCTGTCCCAGCCTACTGACCCGACCGCCGCCATGGCAGTTGCCATCCCGGCTGGCGAAGGTCCCGATATCATCGGTTGGCCCAATGACCAGATCGGCACCAATGCCCTGAACGGCAACATCGTTGCCCTCGATGACTACGGCGTGGATTTGGCTTTCCTACAGAGCACCTATGAACCCGCTGCGGTCGCAGGTGTGCAATGGAATGGCAAGATCTGGGCGCTGCCCGAATCGCAGGAAGCTATCGCCCTGGTCTACAACAAGGCCCTGGCGAGCGCCTCCGACTTCCCGTCCAACCCGAAGGACTTCACCGACCTGTTGGCCAAGTCCAAGGCTTACTTTGAAGCCCATGGTATCCCGCTGTTCTGCAACCAGGGCTTCCCGGGCGGCGATGCGTACCATGCTGCTGCTCTGTACTTCAGCTTCGGCGTCCCGACCTACGTGGACGATCAGGGCACAGTCTACCTGAACACCCCCGAGGCGCTTGCTGCCAGTAATTGGCTGCTATCGGTCAAGCCTTACCTACTCAAAGAGATGAGCCACGAAATCTGCAAGACCGCCCTCATTGAAGGCAAGGTTGCTGCCTGGTGGACCGGCCCGTGGGCGATTGCCGATCTCGAGAACGCTGGCATTGATTACGGCTTCGTCACGATGGGCAAGCCGTTCGTCGGCATCAAGACCCTCATGCTGACCAAGAACGCCGTTGACCGCGATCACGCGGCAGTCGCGCTGGACATCATCGAGTACTTCACCAATACGGCGAACCAGAAGGCAGAGACCCTGGCCAACAAGACAATCCCGGCCAACACGGCAGCCTTCATGGATCCTGAAGTGCAGGCTCTGCCCACCATCGCCGGCTTTGGCGCCAATGCCGCTCTTGGCATCCCGATGGGTAGCACACCATATGCTAGCGCCCAGTGGGGCCCTGTCGGTGATGCAATTAGTGCCATCTGGAATGGCAGCCAGACGCCTGAAGTAGCTCTCGCCGCCGCTCAGACCGCATTCGAAGCCGCCATCGCTGGCATGAAATAACCTTGTTCGACCGATGGGAGGGCGTTAATCGCCCTCCCATCCTTTTTATCATGGGAAAGGAAGGCGCTATGGCCCAGTGGAAAGGATGGCGTAAAGTACTGACCGTGCTGGCTTTCATCGGCCCAACCCTGATTGGCATTCTCATATTTAGTATTTACCCGATTCTTTTCAATACCTATATTTCCCTGACCAATCGGAATAAGTTCCATCCCAACCCGGATTGTTCGGTGGGGCTGACCGGTATCCTCGAGCCGACCTGCTGGGCCGTTTTCCGCGAACATGCCTCGGCCGGCATCGGAGAACCTTATCGGCTGAAGGAACCTCTCTTCGGTAACTATGCCGACCTGATCGGCCAATTCTTCACCGGGCCGGTTTTACTTGCTCTGGCAAAGATCCTGGCCTGTTTTGTCCCGCTGATCATCGCCGGTCCGATTAATAAACGGCTGGACAGACAGTTAGATCGCGCTGTGCAGCCCCGGATGGTCACGTTGACCGCCATTGTACTGGGCATCCTTCTGGCCTTTGCCCTCAACGTCAAAGACGCCATCGCGCTCATCACCGGTTCAGGGGATTTCATCGTTGTCAACTTTAGTACCATCCTCTATGTTTTGATATGTATCCCCCTATTCTTTGTCGTCGGTCTGGGATTGGCGCTCCTGCTGAACGTCCCCGATTTGCCGGGCCGCGCCTTCTTCCGCGTCATCTTGATTGTCCCGTGGGCCGCCTCGAACGTCGCAATTATGATCGCGCTGGTCTGGAAGTTCTTTTTCCAGGAACAGGGCACCATTAACCAGTTGCTCGCCCTCATCGGCCTGACAGGAAGATCCTGGCTTCAGGAACCGGCGACAGCCTGGTTCGTCATCGTCCTCGCCAACGTCTGGATGTCCTATCCCTTCTTCATGGTCACCATCCTGGGTGCCCTGCAATCCATCCCCGTGGAACTCTATGAGGCCGCCGAGGTGGACGGCGCCTCCTGGTGGCAGCGCCTGATGAGTATTACCCTGCCCCTGCTGCGCCCGGCGATCATCCCGATCATCGTGCTCAGTTCCATCACCACTTTCCAGATGTTCGGCACAGTCTGGGCAATTACCGGGGGCGGCCCATCGCGCGGCGCCGGTACCCCAGGAGCAACCGATCTGGTAATGACCTATGCTTATAAACAGGTCTTCCAGACCCAGGCTTATGCCCGCATGGGTGCCTTCGCCATCATCATATTCATCATGCTGTTCGCGGCCATCCTTTATAGCCTGCGCATCTCGCGCATCACGAAAGGAGCCTACGAATGAGCCGACAAACAAAACCGACTGTAACAACTGTCAGCCGTCAACAACGCAAGAAAGAAGAAGAACTCAGCCAACCCGCCCCCCAAGCCGCCCATCCGGAAAGGTTCTTGGGCGAGAAAAAATCCTCATCCGCGGCGAGACGCAAGACTAAACCCATCACCCGCGTTTTCCAGTTGGTTGTGGCGATCTTGGCGACGCTTTTTGCTGTATACCCGGTATGGTTTGTCATCCTGGCTTCTGGACGCGGGAGTGGCCGCCTTCTCACTTTCAATCTGGCTGGGATGTTCATTCCCCTCGAATGGACGTTCGAGAACTACCAGATCATGCTGTTCCAGGAGCCCCTCCTGACCTGGATGCGCAACAGCCTGATGGTGGCCGGATTGACCACCATCGCCTGCCTGTGCATTGCCACCTCGGCTGCCTTTGCCTTCTCGCGCATGCGCTTCTACGGCCGCGAGTGGGGCCTGGTGCTCTTCCTAGCCATCCAGTCCTTCCCGGGCGTGCTCTCCCTCGTCCCGGTCGCCCAATTGTTGACTGCCATCGGCGGCTATGGAAAACTCTGGGGCCTGATCATGGCTTACACAAGCGGGACGCTTATTTTCTGCACCATGAACTTGAAGGGCTACTTTGACACCATCCCGATTGACCTGGAAGAAGCCGCCATGATTGACGGCTGCGGCCCGGTGCAATCCTTCCTGCTCATCGCCCTGCCGCTGGCCCGCCCGGCCCTGGCCGTCACCGCCCTGTTCGCCTTCATGGTCGGCTGGGGCGAATACGTCCTGGCCTCGGTGCTTATTCCGGCCCCCCCAACGCGTTTAACCGCCATGGTTGGCCTATATAAAATGGCCAATGATATCAATATCCCCTGGGGTCACTTTGCCGCCGGTGCAGTGATGATCATCATTCCCACACTGCTCGTCTTCCTCTACTTACAGCGTTACCTCGAAGGCGGCCTGACCCTCGGCGGTGTCAAGGGCTAATATCGGTATTTCATGATTGACAATATCTTTGGACACCTCATCGAACCCGATGATCGGCTGGCTCGAGCCCTTGAAAACCTGGACGGCGTCAAACATCTCTACTGGCGCACCCCCCTGGATCCAATCCCGGGCCAGCCGATCCTCCTGACACTCACAACGGGCGGACCCCAGCCTTACGATTCCGCCCGTTGTTATTTCACCGTAGACGGATCCGACCCCGCCGCGGCCTCCGCCAGCGTTCTGGACCTGGAACCTGCCGGCGCAAATTGGGACGAAATCGCCTGGGGCTACGTGCAGACATGGACCGTCACTCTCCCCCCCCAGCCCGCTGGAACATTGCTCCGTTACCATCTCGCCGCCCGCCGGCCTGACACCGGCAATTGGATCTTCGCCGATAATCAGGCCGCCTCTGCCCCCAAAGCCACCGACTTCGCCCTGTGGGTGGACAATGACCCCGCCCCGGCTTGGGCGCGCCAGGCCTTGGTCTATCAGATCTTCCTCGACCGCTTCTATCCCGGCGACGGGAAAGCGTGGAACAAAGTAAAGAATCTCAGCGACTTTTTCGGCGGAACGCTGCGCGGGGTAATTGACAAACTGGATTACATCCAGTCGCTCGGATTCAACGCCATCTGGCTTTCGCCATTCTTCAAATCTACCACACACCACGGCTACAACGCCTGCGACTATTACACCGTCGAACCGCGCCTGGGCACAAATGCCGAACTACAAGAACTCATCCAAAAGGCCCATGCCCGTGGCATCCGCCTGATCCTGGATTTCGTCGCCAACCACTGGTCAAAAGACCATCCCACCTTCCAAGATGCCCAGAAAAATCCAAACAGTCCATATCACGACTGGTACATCTGGAAAAAATGGCCGCATGATTACGAGGTCTACTTCCACGCCAAAGAATTGCCCAAACTCAACCTTCGTCCCGGCCCGGCGCGCGCTTACCTGCTCGAAGTTGCTCGCCACTGGCTGCGAGAGGGCTTCGACGGTTACCGCCTCGACTTTGCCTACGGCCCGCCCCACGATTTCTGGGTGGACTTCCGTCGCGCCTGCCGTGCGGTCAATCCGGACTGCTGGATCTTCGGCGAAGTCGTCCACACCGCCGCCGTGCAACGTTCCTACGCCGGCATCCTGGACGGCACACTCGACTTCCTGCTGGCGCGTGCCCTGCGCGAAACCTTCGCCTTCGAGCGCATGTCCCTGGCTGAGTTTGAAGCCTTCCTTTGCGCACATGAATCATACTTCCCGCCGGAGTTCTCCCGCCCGGCCTTCCTTGACAATCACGATATGAGCCGTTTCCTGCACATCGCCGGCGACGACCAGGACAAACTCAAACTCGCTGCCCTTGTGCTTTACACCCTCTCCGCTCCGCCGGTCGTCTACAACGGTACCGAGGCGGGTGCCACCCAAGAGCGTCCGATGAAGCAGGGTAATCGTTACATCTTCGAGGAAGCCCGCCTGCCGGTGAACTGGGAGACGGCCGACGCCTCGCTGGTGGACTACTTCCGCAAACTCGGCCAACTGCGCCGCGAACATCCCGCCCTGGCGCGCGGGACCCGGAAACTGCTCCACCTCGACGCGCAGTCCAACACTTACGCTTACCTCCGATCGGACGGCACGGACCGCGTCCTGGCGGCGCTTAACCTGAGCGACTCGGCGCAGACGATTCGGGTGCAGAATCCGGGTTTCGAGACAGCAACCGATAAATTGAACGGAAACAGGATGGAGGTCCAGAAAGATACGCTCGAGATCCATCTCATGTCGAAATCCGGTGCATTCATCACATCCTATTAGAATTACAGCGCAAGTCGGACCTAACCCCCGGCCCCTTCCCTAAAAGGGAAGGGGAGTCGGGCATGGGAGCCCGACCTCCCTGCCAAGCATAAATGACCCTGCAAATCAGACTCAAAGCGCTCCAACCGATACTCATCGTCCTGCTTTTGGCGATTTTCCTGCGCGCCTGGGCCGTCTCGCTCCTGCCGCAGGATTTTGACGAGCCGGTCTACCTGCAAGCTGCGTTCGACTACGCCGACGCCCTGCGCGCCGGAGACGTGAACGCCGTGATTGACTACCCCGGCGTGATAGAACACCCGGCCTTCGTCAAACTGCTCTACAGCGGCGCGGTGCTGGCGCTCGGCAAACTCGCCGCCTGGACAAACGCCTTCTACGCCAGCCAAGCCGTCTCGGCCTTCTTCGGCGTGCTGGCCGTGCTGTTTGTCTCCCTGGCCGTGGACCCGCTGGCAGGCGGGATGCTGGCCGTCCATACCCTGGCAGTCAAGTACACCAGTCAGGTCTACCTGGAGGCCGTCCCGCACGCCATGACCATCGCGGCAGTGCTGGCGTTTCTCAAAACAGACAAAGAGAAACCTGGCCGCGGGTTCTGGCTCTCCGCCGCCGCCCTGGGCGTGGCCGCCGCCAGCAAATATTCCTACCTGCCGGTTATCCTTGTGGTGCTTTGGTATCTCGCCCTGTTCGAAAAGAAAATCCGCCGGTACTGGTATGCTGCCTACGCCGCGCTGGCGCTGGGCGTCTTCTTCGCCCTGGATGTCAGCCTGTGGCACGACCCGCTCAACCGGCTGTACGAGTCACTCTTCTACCACGTCCAGTACTCGCAGGGCGCGCACGTCCAGGAAGGCGGCTATCCGTGGTACCAGCCCTTCGTCTGGATCTTCACCTCCCCGCCAGGCGAATGGCATCCCAACGTCTTTTTCTACTTCGGTTTCGACGGCATCATTTCCGTTTTCGCCGTGGCCAGGATCAAACGCGAGTGGAAAGAACGCCGCTGGCTGGTGGTCTGGCTGACCGCCGGAATGCTCTTCCTCCTGCTCTGGCCGGCCAAATGGCCGCAATATGCCCTGACGGTCACACCCGTCCTATGTATCATGAGCGCGGAATCGGTACGGCGCTTCGTCCACTGGGTGCGCATCCAGGAAACCTACTGGAACTATCTAAAAGAGATGTTCCCCAAGCCCGAAAAGTGGCTCTGGGTGGCCATCGGCGCATTCGCCCTTTTCGTTGCCGCCATCTACCTTTCGGTGGCGGTCAAACTGGCCGTCGGGCGCGTCGGCTGGTCGAACGTCACCCGGCAAAACTCGTTCCTACCAAGCAACACCGTCTATGACCTTTTGCCGCTGGGTGACGGCTCGATGCTCATCGCCACCGGGCATGGCGCGGCCTTCTGGACCCCGCCCGAAGCGACCGACCAGCCCGGCACGTGGATCATTTTCAACACCAAGAATTCCGGCCTGCCAAGCGATGAGGTACTGTCGCTTGTTCAAGACTCCAACGGCAATTTCTGGTTTGGCACCGATAAAGGTCTTGCACGTTACGATGGCCACAGTTGGACGACCTTCGATGCAAAAAGTCTGGGTCTGTCTGATGAACGGGTTATTTCTTTAGCCACAAGTAACAATGGCGCTGTTTTCGCAGGCACACTAGCCGGTGCTTCAACTTGGAATGGCACCACCTGGACACCCATAGATCATGCGGGGGATAAGCCTGTTTTTGCTCTGACCATTTCCGGGGATAGTCTGTGGATTGGCATACCGGAGGGCGCTTGGCGAATTGCGATTTCTGAAGGGCAGTGGGAATTTTATCCGACGAACAGCGCCGTCAATCATATCCTGGTCGCTTCGGACGGCACGGTCTGGGCAGCCACTTCCGGCGAGGGGCTGGCCCGGCTGGAGGGTTCAGAATGGACGTATTTCCGCACTGGCAATTCCGGCATCCCGTATAACACGGTTAACTGGGTGACGGAAGTGAGTCCCGGCCAGCTGTGGGTGGGCACCTCGCACCCGACCAATGCCGGGGGCGCGGCAGCCTGGTTCGATGGGGAGGAATGGTACGCTTTCTGGTATAACAACTCCGGCGCATCGGCCGCGGAAGTAACGGTTCTGGCCGTACAGTCCGGTCAAGTCTGGATGGGGACGCGCACGCAAGGGATTGACCTTTATCAACTTGGGAAATGAGTATGAAAAAGAAACTGCTCTGGATTGGCGTGGTGGTTGTGCTGGTCGTCGTCGGGGTGGCGCTGACCCTGGTTTTCGCGGCCCGGCCGGGAGTCCGGCCCGTTTCGCCCGTCACCGGAATACCGCAAGGCACGGACAGGTATCCCTGGTGGAACGATACCGTGTTCTATGAGATTTTCGTCCGCTCGTTCTACGACAGCGACGGCGACGGCACAGGCGACTTCAACGGCATCACCGCCAAACTGGATTACCTGAACGACGGCGACCCGGAAACGACCACCGACCTGGGCGTCACCGGCCTCTGGCTGATGCCCATCCACCCATCGCCCTCGTATCACGGCTACGACGTGACCGATTACATGGCCGTCAACCCGGATTACGGGACGATGGACGATTTCAAGAACATGCTGGCCGAGGCGCACGCGCGCGGCATCCGCGTGGTGATGGATCTGGTGCTGAACCATACGTCACGCGAGCATCCCTGGTTCGAGGCCTCCAGAGACCCGGCTTCGCCCTATCGCAATTACTATATCTGGGCAGATGAAAAGCCGAACTACAATGGCCCCTGGGGACAGAAGGTCTGGATTGCGCACTCCACCGGCTATTACTATGCCCTGTTCTGGGAGGGTATGCCCGACCTGAACTATGCCAACCCGGCTGTGACCGCCGAGATGGACGCCATCGTCTCCTTCTGGCTGACGGAGGTGGGCGTGGACGGCTTCCGCCTGGATGCCGCCAAGCACTTGATCGAAGAGGGCGCGGCGCAGGCCAACACCGAATCCACTCATGCCTGGTACCAGCAATTCCGCACCTTCTACAAGAGCATTAATCCCGATGCCATGACCGTCGGCGAGGTGGCCGGGGAGAACCCGCTGGTGCTGTCCGACTATACCGGCGACGAACTCGACCTGACCTTCGAATTTGGCGTGGCAGAGGCCTTCGTCGCTTCGGCGCTGGAAGGCAATGCCGGGACGGCCAGCGGGCAACTCAAACTGACCTACAAACTCATCCCGGAACTCCAGTACGCCACCTTTCTGACCAACCACGACCAGAACCGGGTGATGACGCAACTCAACGCCGACCCGGAGAAGGCACGTGTGGCCGCCTCGCTCCTGTTGACGGCTCCCGGAGTCCCATTCATTTACTATGGCGAGGAAATCGGGATGCAGGGACAGAAACCGGACGAAGGCATCCGCTGCCCGATGCAGTGGAGCGGGGAAAAATACGCCGGATTTTCCACCGACTTCCCCTGGGAATCCCTCGGCCCGGACTGGGAAACCTGCAACGCCGCCGCCGAGACGAATGACCCGAATTCCCTGCTCTCTCACTACCGCACGCTCATCCACATCCGCAGCCAGCACGCCGCCCTGCGCGTGGGCGACCCCTATATCGTGCGCGCGGATAATGCCGCGCTGTATGCGCTTTTGCGCGTCAGCGACGAGGAAACTGTGCTGGTGATCATCAACCTGTCCGACGCGCCGGTGAGCGGGTACACGCTCTCGCTGGAAGAAAGCGGAGCCGCGCCGGGCGCGTACCGGGTCCCTGCCATCCTGGGCGCGGCTGAACCGTTAGCCGGGTTGACGATTGATGAGAACGGCGGTTTCACAGACTACGTTCCCCTGCCGGAAATTCCGACGTATGGTACGGTGATTGTGCAATTGCAATTCAAATGACCACTCTCTTCCCCCCCAGCCCTTCTCTCCCCTGTAGGGGAGAGAAGGAGGGCGCGAAGCGGGGGGATGAGAGAGGTCCCCAAAAAGGAATAAAACATGAAAAACACCTTCCGTATCCTCAACCTCCTGCTCGGACTGGCGCTTCTGCTGGCGGCCTGCGCGCCAAAAGCCACCGGAACGCCCGCCGGGCCAACCGCTCCCGCCGTGGAGCCGGACCTGTATCTCGCCATCGTCTGGCATCAGCACCAGCCGCTATATTACAAGGAAGCGGACGGCGTATACACCCGTCCCTGGGTGCGCGTCCATGCGACCAAAGATTATTACGACATGGCGGCAACGGTGGCGAAATACCCGGACGTGCATGTTACTTTCAATCTGACGCCCGTGCTTCTGCGCCAGCTCGACGACTTTGTCCAGAATGGCGCGAAAGATAAATACTGGGTACTGGCCGAAAAGTCCGCTGCAGAGCTTTCCTCCGAGGATAAGGATTTCATCCTGCGCCGCTTCTTCGACGCCAACTGGGATCATGTCATCAAAGTGCATCCTGGCTACAAGGCGCTGCTCGACAAACGCGGCGGCACAGCCGACGAAGACATTACGGCTGCCATCAGTAACTTCACCGAGCAGGATTTCCGCGATCTTCAGATTTGGTTCAACCTGGCCTGGTTCGATCCCGACGAGCTTGCCAAAGAGCCGCTCTTGACCCTGGTGAACAAGGATCACGGCTTTAGCGAGGGGGACAAGGCGATCATCTTTGACCAGGTTCGCAGCATCATGGCAAAGGTTATCCCGACCCATAAGGAATTACAGGATCAGGGGCAGATCGAGGTCACGACCACCCCCTATGCCCACCCCATCCTGCCGCTCATTTTCGATAACGAACTGGCCCTCGCCGGCGCGCCGGAAGCGGCCATGCCCGGCCAGGGATTCTCGTATCCCTACGATGCCATCGCCCATCTGGAAAAGAGCATTGAAGTTTACCAAGTCCACTTTGGCCAGAAACCGCGCGGCCTGTGGCCCGGTGAAGGTGCGGTGGCGCAAGCCATCGTCCCGCTGGTTGCCAATAGCGGTTACCAGTGGATGGCCTCCGGCGAACCGGTGCTGGCCGCCTCGCTCGGAATCGGCTCCTTCACCCGCGATGCCCAGGATACGGTGCAGGAAGCCAATATGCTCTACCGCCCATATTTCGTGCAGGGCAAACAGAGCGAACCGGTAATGATCATCTTTCGAGACTGGACGCTTTCCGATAAGGTCGGCTTCACCTATTCCGGCGTTTCCGGCGAGGCCGCGGCGAAAGACTTCATCCGACGCCTCGAGAACATCCGCGCCCGTCTGAAGGAAGAAGGAGCGGAAGGCTCGCATCTGGTATCAGTCATCCTCGACGGCGAGAACGCCTGGGAGTATTACGAAAATGACGGCAAAGACTTCCTGAATGCCCTGTATCATGGACTTTCAGAAAACGAGACAATCAAGACCGTCACCCCATCCGAGTATCTGGAAATGTTCCCGCAGCAGCGCAGCCTCGATAATCTCTTCCCCGGCGCGTGGTTCAGCGCCAACTACGAAACCTGGATCGGCGAGACGGAAGAGAACATGGCCTGGGATTACCTCAGCCGCGTGCGCTACGACCTCTCGAAGTACGATATGACCAAAGTGCGGACTGCCAGCCCCGAAGCAATCGCCCAGGCCCTGGACTTCATGTACCTGGCCGAGGGTTCGGACTGGTTCTGGTGGTATGGCAGCGACCAGGATTCGGGTCAGGACGAGTACTTCGACGCCGGTTTCCGCGCTCTGCTGGCAAAGGTCTACGAATCGCTCGGCGAGCCGGCGCCGGCTTTCGTCAACGTACCGATCATTCCAAAGAAGCCCGCCGCCGCAGATCAGAACATCCAGGGACTTTCAACGCCGATCATTGACGGCATCAGCAGTGCAGATGAATGGAATAACGCCGCGCTTTATTCGACAACAGCCGCACCTGCCAATAGTCTGGCTTACACCTTCGACGCGACAAACCTATATCTGCGCTTGACTTTTATGAGGCAGCCTCCGCCCGAATATCGCATTGGTTTCTACCTGGCCATTCCGCACGCTGCGGACCATTTTCCTTTTGCCCGCGCCGCGCAAGGCGAGGCGCCGGTCCTGCTCGGCATCGCTGCCACTCGCCTATTCGAGTGGGATGGCGCTGAATTCAAGGCCTTCACCGCTGACAATAACGGCTGGACAGATGGCACAACCGTTAAAAATGCAACTCTCAGCATCAAAGACACAACGGCAGGTGTACCGATCTTGGAAGCTGCTATCCCATGGGAATCTCTTGGGGAACTGGAGGCGGGTGACGATCTCCGCCTGGTTGCCGCCATCTTACCTACCGGCCAACTCCTGCCCGACAAAGGCCCGGCCCAGATCATCCTCCCGGACCTTGGCACGTCCACCGTTATTTTGGCAGTCTCTGACCCCCAAGGTGACGATCACGGCCCCGGCGCATACACCTACCCAACCGACAGCGTCTTCCAAGCGCAGGTTTTCGACCTGAAGACCTTCATTGTCTCCTACGATGAGAAAAACCTGATCTTCAAGTTCGCCTTCTACGGGCCAATCCCCAACCCGTGGGGGTCGCCCAACAACCTCGCCGTGCAAACGCTCGACGTTTACGTGGATAAAGACCCTGGCCAGGATACAGGCACGCGCCCGCTCTTACCGGGCCGCAATGCAACCCTGGCAAAAGGTTATGGCTGGGAGTACGCCATCTGGGCTGAGGGCTGGACGCCACAAATCCTCGCCCCGGATACCGCCACGCTCGAACCCAAACAGGTTACCGGCGTGAGTTTCAAGATCATCGTTGACCCTGCCTCCAGCACGGTCACGCTGCGCGTGCCGCTCGCCACATTCGGCGAAGGCGACCCGGCGGCCTGGGCATACACCGCGGCTGTGCTTGGTCAGGAAGGCTACCCCTCCACCGGCGTTTGGCGCGTGCGCGATGTGAGCGCCTCCAGCGAACAGTGGCGCTTCGGCGGCGCGCCCGGCGACACCAACCATACTCGCATCATTGACCTGGCCTGGCCCGAGGGCGAGTCACCTACGCAGGAAGAGATGCTTTCGACCTACACCAGCAGCAGCGCGGCCTTGGGTCAACTGTCC
>Ga0210033_1003472_pt1 | contig 12767 bp, 4 predicted proteins | sample CryGeymeta201501_FD_185465 | JGI IMG/M metagenome (GOLD analysis project Ga0210033, IMG submission 185465) | Groundwater microbial communities from Crystal Geyser aquifers in Utah, USA - Crystal Geyser metaG 2015-01 (SPAdes) (version 2) | ecosystem: Environmental > Aquatic > Deep subsurface >... | reverse complement strand
CAGGAACATGTCGAAATCTATCATCAAATCCAACCCCTTGGCCCGCGCGCGCGGTTGCAGCAGCATGGTCACTTCGTGGATCACACGTTCCAGATCGAAGGGCTCGGGGTGCAGGGTCAGACGCTCGGCCTCGATCTTGGAATAGTCGAGAATGTCGTTGATGATCACCAGCAGCGCCTCGCCCGACGAGCGGATGGTTTCGGCAAACAGGCGCTGTTCCTCGCTCAACCCGGTGTCGCACAGCAGTTCGGCCATGCCGACCACGCCATTCATCGGGGTTCTGATCTCGTGGCTCATGTTGGCCAGGAAGGCCGACTTGGCGCGGTTGGCGGCCTCGGCGGCCAGCCGCGCGGTCTCGAGCGCGGCCTGCTGCTGCTTGGCGGCGGTGATATCGACCCTGAGACCGACCCGCCCGCCATCCGGGGTTTCGTGCTCGATCACCCGCAGCCAGCGACCGTCGGTCATCTGCTGCTCGAACTGGTCGCTCTTGCTCTTGCGGCGCGCCATGCGCTCGGCAATCCAGGCGTCTTCAACCCCGGCCGCATCGGCATAGGCACCGTGTTCCAGCCCGTAGCGCAGAATCGATTCGTAGCTGGCCCCCGGCACCATCGCAGCCGTGCTTTCGGGGTAGAGATCGCGGTAGCGCTGGTTGCAGGTCATCAGCCTGTCCTCCCTGTCAAAAAGCACGAAACCATCCGGAATCGCCTCGATTCCGGCCCAGATCCGCATCTGTTCGGTGATGTTGAGCGCCAGGCTGACCATATCGCCATCGCGCGAGCGGTGATCGACCAGCCGCACCCAGGCCCCGTTGGCAAACTGCACCACCATCGGCTCGATCGGGTCGTCGTTCCAGCGCGCCAGCATGTCGCGACACCAGTCATCGACGCTGCGCGCACCGATGTCGATCAGGCCGGAATCTCCGGTCAGGCGCAGAATCTCGGGGTAGCTGATACCCAGAGCCACCGGGTGGCCCTCGAACGCGCCGAGATAGGCGCGGTTGGCCGCGATCAGCTTTTGCTCGGCATCGAACACCGCAAAACCGTCGCGGATGGTGTTGATCGAATCCCACAGCCGCCGTTCGGCCACCACGGCGGCGGTATGGGCGAGATCTAGATCGGTCATGAAGCGGCTGTTCTGGCCCTTCAGTACCTCGGCCTCGGACAGTGCCGATTTGACCACCTGGCGCTGTTCCACGATCTGGTCCGACAGCGATCGCGCGTGCAGCGCCAGCTTTTCGTTGGCCGCGAAAAGCTCGCGACTTTTCTGTTCCAGCAGACGCTCGGCCGCCAGTCGCGCGCGCCTTTCCCTGGCCAGCCGATCGACGATGTCCATCCTTTGCCCTGCCCCCAGCACCGCCCGCCGCACCGGGCTTTGCCCGGCTTGCAGCCACCTTGGAACAACAAGATGAAGCAAGTCTTAAACCGGAACAAAGCACAAACCGCAGCACGAATCCTTGCCAGAATCGCCTGCAAGTGCCAGCATCGCGCCGTTGCACCAAAGGAGCATTCACATGCGCATTTTTTCGCGGGTTCTGCGGTTGGGTCTGGTCGGCGGCATGTTGGGGCTGGCGGTGCCGATCAGCGCCGCGGCCCAGGATCTGGTGCCGGATCGGCGCTTCGTGCTCAGCTCGGACACCGATCTTCCGGGCGGTGATCTGAGTTCGGTTTTCGACACCACCATCGAGGCGTGCGAGCGGGCCTGCCTGGCCAACGCCCGCTGCACCGCCTTCACCTTCAACAGCCGGAACGGTTCGTGTTTCCCCAAGGCCGAACCGGGCGCGCAGGAATTCTTTCAGGGTGCCTATTCCGGGCGGCTGGTGGCCAATGATCCGGGCGTGATCGCGCAGGCGTCAGCGCGCCGGGCCGAGCTGGGTTTCCTGCCCGATTGGGACATCAGCGCCGCCTATACCCAGGCCTCTGATCTGGCCAACCGGCACACCTCGGGGCAGTGGAGCGCCGAGGAACACATGCGCTCGGCCGCCGATTCCGAGGCCAGCGGCGATTTCGTGGTGGCCAGCAACTTTGCCGGGGCGGCGATCAACGTCTCGGATGCGCCCGAACTCTGGGTCGAATATGCCCGCCTGCTGCTGGCGGCGGGCGAGCGCGACCGCAACAACCAGCGCAGTTTGCGCGAGCGCGCTTTCAACGCCGCGACCAACGCCTATCTGCGCGCACCGGGCAAGGCGCAGCGTCACAACGCGCTGGTTGAGATGGGGCAGGCGCTGGAAGGACTTGATCGGGGCCGCGACACGGTGCAGGCGCTGCGGCTGGCGCAAAACCTGCAACCGCGCGACGACACCGCGCGGGCGCTGGAAGATGCGATCGGCAAATACGGCTTTCGCATCACCGAGCATGACGTGCAGTCTGACAGCGCCCGGCCAAGGGTCTGTGCCACGTTTTCCGAGGATCTGGTGGCGGCCGGGGCCGATTACGCGACCTTCGTGCAATTGCCCGAGCCGGGCCTGACCGTGGTGGAGGGCGGATGGCGGCAGCTTTGCGTCGAGGGGCTAAGCCACGGGTCGCGCTACAGCCTGACCTTCCGCGAGGGCCTGCCCGCCGCCGATGGCCAGACCATGGCGAAATCGGTGGCGCTGAATGTCTATGTCCGCGACCGCAGCCCCGGGGTGCGTTTTCCGGGCCGCGCCTATGTGCTGCCGAAATCCGATCAGGCCGCGCTGCCGGTGGAAACCGTGAATACCGAAAAGCTGGACCTCGTGCTGTTCCGGGTTTCCGACCGCAACCTGCTGCGCGCCATGCAAAACGACTATTTCAGCACCCCGATCGGGGAATATTCCGAAAGCTATTTTGCCGGTGACGTCGGCGAACAGTTGTGGACCGGCGCGGCCAGCGTCGGGATGGAGGTCAACCGCGACGTGACCACCCGCCTGCCGATGACCGAGGCGATTGCCGGCCTGCCCGCCGGGGTTTACGCGCTGAAGGCCACCGTGCCGGGGGTTGACCGCTATGTCACCGCCGCCGCCTGGCAGTGGTTCGTGATCTCGGACCTTGGCATCACCACGATGAGCGGCACCGACGGGCTGCACGTCTTTGTGCGCAGTCTGGGCACCGCCGACGCCAAGACCGGGGTTGCGGTCGAATTGCTTAGCCGGGCCAACGCGGTGCTGGCCACCGCCAGCACCGACGCCATGGGCTATGCCCGTTTTGACGCCGGGCTGACACGCGGCAGCGGCGGGGCGGCCCCGGCGCTGGTGGTGGTCAAGGACGGCGAGACCGACATCGCTTTCCTGTCGCTGACCGATCCCGAGTTCGATCTGTCGGATCGCGGCGTCGAGGGGCGCGAGCCCGCGCCGCCGGTCGATGTATTTCTGACCACCGATCGCGGTGCCTACCGGGCGGGCGAGACCGTGCATGCCACCGCGCTGGCGCGTGATGCGCAGGCGCTCGCGGTGCCGGGTCTGCCGCTGACGGCGCTGGTCTATCGCCCCGATGGGGTGGAATATTACCGCGCCCTGGCCGCAGACGGCGGCGCGGGCGGGCATGTGTTCGATCTGCCGATTGCCGCCTCGGCGCCGCGCGGCATGTGGCGGCTGGAAGTGCTGGCCGATCTTGAAGCGCCCGCGCTGGCCAGCCGCACTTTCCTGGTCGAGGATTTCCTGCCCGAGCGGATTGACTTTTCGCTGGCGCTTGGCGATGCCCCGATCCACCTCGGCGATGTGCCGCAACTGACGGTGGACGCCCGCTATCTGTTCGGTGCCCCCGGTGCCGATCTGGCGATCGAGGGCGAAGTGCTGCTGCGTGCCGCCGACGGCCTGCCGTCGTTTCCCGGCTATGTCTTCGGTCGCCATGACCAGCCGTTCGACGCGCAACTTGAACCGCTGCCCCCCGATCAGCGCACCGGCGCGGACGGCACGGCGCTGGTCGATGTCACCCTGCCGCAGATCGAAAACCCGACCCGGCCGCTTGAAGCGCGGTTCACGGTGCGGGTGGCCGAAGGCTCGGGTCGCCCGGTCGAGCGTCAGATGACGCGGGCGCTGGCCCCCTCGGCCCCGATGATCGGGGTCAAGCCGCTGTTCGACGGCGTGGTGGGCGAGAACGACACTGCCCGCTTCAATCTGATCGGGGTCGGGGCCAATGACATGCCCGCGCCGATGCGGGTGAAATGGCACCTGACGCGGATCGAGACCGATTACCAATGGTATCAAAGTTATGGCGACTGGAGCTGGGAGCCGGTGGTGTATCGCACCGCCGTCGCCGACGGCGAGGCCGATCTGGGGGCCACCCCGGTCGAGGTTTCCGGCCCGGTTGCCTGGGGCGAATACGAGCTGGCGGTGGAACGCAGCGACGGTCTGCTTGCCGCCACCTCGACCACCTTCTACGCCGGCTGGTATGCGCCCGCCGATACCTCGGCCACCCCCGACACGCTGGAGCTTTCGCTGGACAAGCCCGCTTACAAATCGGGCGACACCGCGACGCTGCGGATCGTGCCGCGCGCGGCGGGCACGGCGCTGATCACGGTGCTGTCGAACCGGCTGGTGGCGATGCAGGCGGTGGCGGTGACCGAGGGCGAAAACCTGATCACCCTGCCGGTCACCGACGACTGGGGGGCGGGGGTCTATGTCACCGCCTCGGTGCTGCGCCCGATGGACGTGGCGGCGGGGCGCAACCCGGCCCGCGCCCTGGGCCTGACCCATGCCGCGATCGACCCCGGCGCGCGGGCGCTGGCGGTGGCGGTGGCAACCGCGCCCGAAGCCGCCCCGCGCGGGCCGCTGGAAATCGCGGTCAAGGTCGATGGCCTGCAAGCGGGCGATACCGCTTACGCCACCATCGCGGCGGTCGATCTGGGCATCCTCAACCTGACGGCGTTCGCGCCACCCGACCCGAGCGCGCACTACTTCGGCCAGCGCAAGCTTGGCGTCGGCATCCGTGACGTTTACGGCCGCCTGATCGACGGGCTGAACGGGGCCGAGGGGCAGGTGCGCTCGGGTGGTGACGCGGGCGCGAATGCGCGCCTGCAAGCCCCGCCGCCGACCGAAGAACTGGTCGCCTATTTCAGCGGCCCGGTGCAGGTGGGGGCAGATGGTCTGGCCCATGCCAGCTTTGATCTGCCGTCGTTCAACGGCACGGTGCGGGTGATGGCGGTGGTGTGGTCGGGCAAGGCGGTGGGGCAGGCCAGCGCCGACGTGCTGGTGCGCGATCCGGTGGTGGTGAGTGCCAGCCTGCCGCGCTTCCTCACGCCCGGCGATCACAGCCGGTTGCTGCTGGAGATTGTCCACGCCAGCGGCCCCGCGGGCCGGATCAGGCTGGATGTAACCTCGGGCGGTCTAACCCTGGGCGAGGTGCCTTCGGGCTTTGATCTGGCCGCCAAGGGCAAGGCGGTGTTCGCGGTGCCGGTGACGGCGGGGTCGGTGGGGTTGCAAACCATCAACGTCGCTTTGACCACGCCCGACGGCAAGCAACTGCTGAAAACCCTGACGGTGCCGGTGCAGGTGAACGATCCGGCGCTGGCGCGGATCAGCCGGTTCGATCTGGCGGCGGGGCGATCTTTCACCCTTGACGCCAACGTGTTCGCGGGTCTGGCACTGGGTTCGGCCAGTGCCACCATGGCGGTCGGGCCGATCGCGCGGCTGAATGCGCCGGGGTTGCTGGCGGCGCTGGATCGCTATCCCTACGGCTGCACCGAACAGGTGACATCGCGGGCGCTGCCGCTGATCTACTTCGATCAGGTGGCGCAGGTGATGAACCTGAAAGGGGCCGGGAATATCCGGGGCCGGATCGAGCAGGCGGTGGCCGAAGTGCTGACCAACCAGTCGGCCGAAGGGGCGTTCGGGCTGTGGTCGCCTGCGTCAGGCGACATGTGGCTTGATGCCTATGTCACCGACTTCTTGTCGCGCGCCAGGGCGCAGGGCTACGCCGTTCCCGATCTGGCGTTCCGCAGCGCGCTCGACAACCTGCGCAATCAGGTGAATTACCAATCGGATTTCGACCTTGGCGGCGAGGCGCTGGCCTATGCCCTGATGGTGCTGGCGCGGGAAGGCGCGGCGGCGGTGGGCGATCTGCGCTATTATGCCGACGTCAAGGGCGATGCCTTTGCCACCCCGCTGGCGATGGCGCAACTGGGGGCGGCGCTGGCAAGTTACGGCGATCCGACCCGCGCCGACGCGATGTTCCGCCGCGCCGGGGCGGCACTGGGACAGACCAAGAAGGGGCCCGAGACCGCACAGCTATACCGCGCCGACTACGGCACCAACTTCCGCGATGCGGCGGCGGTGCTGGCGCTGGCGGTTGAATCGGGGTCGAACGCGGTTGACCGCGAGGCCCTGACCAACCGGGTGGCGACCCAGAGCGCCAACCTTTCGACCCAAGAGCAGACCTGGGCGCTGCTGGCGGCCAAAGCCCTGATCGCCAGCGCGGCGACCGACGGCATCACCATTGATGGCGCCCCCGCCGTGGGGCCGCTGGTGCGGGTGCTGGATGGGGCCGCGGTGCCGGTGGTGGTGACCAACGGCTCAAACGCCGCTACCACCCTGACGGTCACCACCTACGGCGTGCCAACCGAGCCTGAACCGGCGGGCGGCAACGGCTATGCCATCACCCGCAGCTACTACAGCCTCGACGGGCAGGCGGCATCGCTTGACGGGCTGACGGTCGGCACAAGGCTGGTGACGGTGCTGGAGGTCACCCCGTTCGGCAGCGGCGAGGCGCGGCTGATGGTTTCCGATCCGTTGCCCGCCGGGTTCGAGATCGACAACCCCAGCCTGATCTCGGGCGGGGCAATCTCGGCGCTTGACTGGCTTGATCTGAACGGCGACGTGGCGCACAGCGAATTCCGCCAGGACCGCTTTCTGAGCGCGGTCGATCGCACCGACAACCAGCCGTTCCGGCTGGCCTATGTGGTGCGGGCGGTGTCGCCGGGGGTGTTTCACCAACCGGCGGCCTTGGTCGAGGACATGTATCGCCCCGACTTCCGGGCGCGGTCTGACGCCGGGCAGATCACCATTTCCGAGTGATGCGCGGTTCGCGCACCCTTGGTCGCCTGCTGATCGCGCTGGCCGTCGCCCTGTGGGCGGCGGCCGGGGCGCGTGACGGCGCGGACGCTTGGATCGACGCCACCCTGCTGCCGCCGCTGGCGGTGGAAACCTCGGTCGAGGTGGTCGATCGCGGCGGCAAGTTGCTGCGCGCCTATACCGTGGCCGATGGCCGCTGGCGCATGGCGGTGGGTCTGGCCGAGGTGGACCCCGGCTATACAGCATTGCTGCTGGCCTATGAGGACAAGCGGTTTTTTTCGCATTCCGGCGTTGACGCTTGGGCAATGGCGCGGGCAGTGGCGCAGGCGGTGTGGCACGGGCGGGTGGTGTCGGGCGGATCGACCCTGACGATGCAGGTGGCGCGGCTGCTGGAAGAAAGCGGCACCGGGCGGGTGGCCGGCAAGCTGCGCCAGATGCGGGTGGCGCTGGCACTGGAGCGCCACCTGAGCAAGGACCAGATTCTGCTGCTTTATCTGCATCTTGCCCCTTACGGCGGCAATCTCGAAGGGGTGCGGGCGGCAAGCCTTGCCTGGTTCGGCAAGGAACCGCGCCGCCTGACCCCGGCCGAAGCGGCGCTGCTGGTGGCGATACCGCAAGCGCCCGAGACCCGCCGCCCGGACCGAAGCCCGGGGCTGGCGGCGCAGGCCCGGGCCCGGGTGCTGGCGCGCGCGGTCGCGGGGGGTGTGCTGGCTGGTGATCAGGCGCAGGTCGCACTCAGCGAGCCAGTGCCGCAGGCGCGCAAACCCTTTGCCCAGCTTGCGCCGCATCTGGCCGACCGGCTGCGTCGCCAGTCACCCGCGACGGCGCGCCACAAGCTGACGCTGGACGCAGGGTTGCAGGCGCAGATGGAACGGCTGGCCGCCGACGCCGTGGCGGGTCAGGGCGAGCGCTTGCAGATTGCAATCGTGGTGGCCGATCACCGCTCGGGCGAGGTGCTGGCCTCGGTCGGATCAGCCGCCTATCGGGGCGACGCGCGGCAGGGCTTCAACGACATGACGCGCGCCTTGCGCAGCCCCGGATCGACCCTCAAGCCCTTGATCTACGGGCTGGCTTTTGATCAAGGTCTGGCCCATCCGGAAACCCTGATCGACGACAAGCCGGTCAATTTTGCGGGCTATGCGCCGCAGAATTTTGACCGGATGTTTCGCGGCACCATCCGCCTGCGCGAGGCGCTGCAACTGTCGCTGAACGTGCCTGCGGTGATGCTGACCGATGCGCTAGGCCCGGCCCATCTGCTGGCGGCGATGCAGCGGGCGGGGATGCGGGCGGTGGTGCCGGGCGGGCAACCGGGGCTGGCGGTGGCGCTTGGCGGGGTGGGGGTGACGCTTGAGGACATGGTGCAGCTTTACGCCGCCATTGCCCGCGGCGGGGTAGTGCTGCCCTTGCGGGTGACCGGGGAAAGCGTGGAAGGGCAGCGGGTGATGTCGGCCACAGCGGCGTGGCAGGTCAGCGACATCCTGTCGGGTCTGGCACCACCGCCGGGGGCACCGGCCAACCGGCTGGCCTACAAGACCGGCACCAGCTACGGCCACCGCGACGCCTGGGCGATCGGGTTCGACGGCCAGCATGTGGTGGGGGTGTGGCTGGGGCGGGCGGATGGCACCCCGGTGCCGGGGGCGTTCGGGGCCGAGTCTGCGGCCCCGGTGCTGTTTCAGGCCTTCAACCGGCTGGCCCCCACGCTGACCCCCCTGCCGCCGCCGCCGCCCGCGACGCTGCTGGTCTCGAACCCGCAACTGCCACAACCGCTGCGCCGGTTTCGCGCGCGCAATGCGGCGTTCAATGCCCCCGCCGATGCCCCCGCCGTGACCTTTCCGCCCGATGGGGCCGAGGTGGAAGTGCTGGATCAGGGCCTCAAGGTGCGGGTCGCGGGCGGGGTGGCCCCCTTTACCTGGCTGGCCGACGGGGTGCCGGTCGTGACCGGACTTGCGGCGCGCGAGGCGCTGCTGGTGCTGCCGGGGCGGGGGTTTGTGACGCTGTCGGTGATCGACGCGGCGGGGCAATCGGCGCGGACGCGGGTGCGCTTGCGCTGAGGCGGGCGGGGGGCCAGCCCCCCAACCCCCGGGGTATTTGAGCCAGTGAGAATTGGAGGTCAGAGCCGCTCAATGGCAAGGGCAATGCCCTGACCGCCGCCGATGCACAGCGTGATCAGGGCGCGGCGGCCGCCTGTGCGTTCCAGCGCGTAAAGCGCCTTGACGGTCAGCAGCGCGCCGGTGGCCCCGACCGGGTGGCCAAGCGCGATCGCGCCGCCGTCGGGGTTGACCCGGGCGGGGTCGAAATGCAGGGCGGCGCTGACCGCAAGGGCCTGGGCGGCGAAAGCCTCGTTCGATTCGATCAGGTCGAAATCGGCCACGCTCAACCCGGTGCGTTTGAGCAGCGCGGTCACGGCGGGGATCGGACCCAGCCCCATCACCTCGGGGCGCACCCCGGCGTGGGCATAGCCCAGGATGCGGGCGCGGGGATTGAGGCCGGCGGCACGCGCGGCGCTGGCGGTGGCCAGCACCAGCGCGGCGGCGGCGTCGTTGATGCCCGAGGCATTGCCAGCGGTGACGGTGCCATTCTTGGCAAACACCGGCTTGAGGGCGGCGAGGGCGGCAAGGCTGGTGGCTTTGGGGTGTTCATCAACCTCGAAGCGGATCGTGCCCTTGCGGCTGGTGATCTCGACCGGGGTGATCTCGGCGGCAAAGTAACCCGCCGCAATGGCGTGGGCGGCGCGGGTCTGGCTTGCCAGCGCGAACGCATCCTGATCGGCTCGGCTGATGCCGCATTCGGCGGCGATGTTTTCGGCCGTCACCCCCATGTGGCCGGTGCCGAACGGGCAGGAAAGCGCGCCGGTCAGCATGTCGGTGGCGGTGACGTCGCCCATCTTCTGGCCCCAGCGGGCGGCGGGCAGGCTATAGGGCGCGCGGCTCATGCACTCGGCTCCACCGGCCAGCGCGAAATCGGCGTCGCCCAGCATCAGCGCCTGCGCCGCCGAGACGATGGCCTGCACCCCCGAGCCGCACAGGCGGTTGACGTTCATCGCGGGGGTGGTGTCGGGGATACCGGCCCCGATCGCGGCGACCCGTGACAGATACATGTCGCGCGGCTCGGTGTTGATGACGTGGCCGAACATGACGTGACCGATGCGGTCGGGGGCGAGGTTCGCGCGTTCAAGTGCGGCGCGGGCAGCGATGGTGGCAAGGGTGGTGGGCGGGGTGCCTGCCAGCGCGCCGCCGAAGGTGCCGATCGCGGTTCGCGCGCCCGAGAGGATGACGATATCCGGCATGGGGTTCTCCTGTGGCTGGCCGTGGCGGGAATTGGGTCAGTCTAGCGCCGGTCAGCGCAAAAATCGCCCCTGACGTTGCGGCGGCTCAACGGGCGGGCAGCAGCGCCACGCGACCGGCTTCGGTCAGCAGAAACACGGCAGTGTCTTCGATCACCACCGCCGACAGCGGGCCGCCGTAAGCGACCCCCGAATCGAGGTTAAGGCGGTTGCCGTAATGGGTGGCGGCGTCGAGCGCGGTATGGCCATGCACGATCAGCGCGCCGTGGTCGCGCGGATCGGTCAGGAACGGCTCGCGGATCCAGACCAGATCGGTCTCGGTCTGGGCCTCAAGGGCGATGCCGGGGCGGATGCCGGCGTGGACGAAAATGCTGGTGCCGCGCCGGTAGCTGGTCGGCAGGGCTTCGAGAAAGGCGCGGTGGCTGGCGGGCACGGCGGCCTGGGCCTCGGCAAAGACCGAGGCGAGGGGGCGGTCGGCGGCATTGGCGACGCCGTAGGAGGCTAGGGTTGCCCCCCCGCCAAGGCGCGGGTGCAGCCAGCCCACGTCGGCGCGCAGGCCGGGGTCGCGGGCGGCGTCGTCGCGCAGGTAAAGGGCGAACATGCGGTCGTGGTTGCCTTTCAGCACCACCCAGTTCTCACCGGCGGTGATACCGGCGCGCAGGTAGTCGATCACCCCGCGGCTGTCGGGGCCACGGTCGACCAGATCGCCGACATGGACGATCGGGGCGGGGCCGTGGCGCGCCTGATCGGCCGTGATCAGGGCATGGGCGGCATGGAGCCTGGCGAGGTGGCCGTGGATGTCGCCGATGGCGTAGGTGTGCATGGCTGCCTTTGGAAAGACCGGGGGCTCTGCCCCCGGACCCCCGGAATATTTGGGCAAAGGAGAAAGGGCAAGGGGGGTTGATCCCTTGCCGAGGTGGGGTTCATGCCACGTCGAATTCCAGCGCCTTGACCTGGTGGAACAGGCCGGTCGATTCAAGGGTATCGACCACCTTGGGGTCGATGCGCTGATCGAGGTAGAGGATGGCGATGGCGTCCTGCCCGACACCGGCGCGACCGAGGGTGAAGTTCGCGATGTTGACGCCGTTCTTGCCCATCGTCATGCCCAGCAGGCCGATGATGCCGGGCACGTCCTCGTTGGTGGTATAGAGCATGTGGCGGCCGACTTCGGCGTCGATGTTGATGCCCTTGATCTGGATGAAGCGCGGCTTGCCGTCGGCAAAGCAGGTGCCGGCGATCGAGCGCTCGCGCTTGTCGGTGACCACGGTCAGCTTGATGAAGGCGTCGAACACCCCGGTCTTTTCCTGCCGGGTGGTGGAAATCTGGATGCCGCGTTCGCGTGCGATGATCGGGGCCGAGACCAGGTTCACGTCGGGGTTGGTGGCCTGCATGATGCCCGCGATGGTGGCACAGTTGAGCGCGGCGAGGTTCATGCCCGCAACCGTGCCGTCGTAAAGCACATTGATCGCCTTGATCGGCTCGTCGGTCATCTGGCCGACGAAAGCGCCGAGGTGGCTGGCAAGTTTCAGCCACGGCCCCATCACGGCGGCTTCTTCGGCGGTGACCGACGGCATGTTGAGCGCGTTCTGCACCGCCCCGGTCAGCAGGTAATCCGACATCTGCTGGGCCACTTGCAGCGCCACGTTTTCCTGCGCCTCGGTGGTGGACGCGCCAAGGTGCGGGGTGCAGACCACGTTGGGCAGGCCGAAGATCGGGCTGGCGGTGGCGGGTTCATTCGTGAACACATCAAACGCGGCCCCGGCGACGTGGCCGGATTGCAGCGCCGCCGCAAGCGCATCTTCATCGACCAGACCGCCGCGGGCGCAGTTGATGATGCGCACCCCGGGCTTGCACCGGGCGATCGCTTCCGCCGACAGGATGTTGCGGGTCTTGTCGGTCAGCGGCACATGCAGGGTGATGAAATCGGCGCGCGCCAGCAGGTCATCGAACTCGACCTTGGTGACACCAAGAGTTTTGGCGCGTTCGTCCGAGAGAAACGGGTCGTAGGCGATGACCTTCATGTGCAGACCAAGGGCGCGGTCACAGACGATGCTGCCGATGTTGCCCGCGCCGATCACGCCCAGGGTCTTGCTGTAAAGCTCGACCCCCATGAAACGCGATTTTTCCCATTTGCCGGCTTGAGTCGAGGCGTTGGCTTCGGGGATCTGGCGCGCACAGGCGAACATCATCGCAATCGCATGCTCGGCGGTGGTGATCGAGTTGCCGAACGGGGTGTTCATCACGATCACGCCCTTTTTCGAGGCGGCGGGGATATCGACGTTATCGACCCCGATGCCGGCCCGGCCGATCACCTTGAGGTTGGTGGCCAGCGCCAGCAGCTTTTCGGTGACCTTGGTGGCCGAGCGGATGGCAAGGCCGTCATATTGGCCGATGATTTCGGCCAGCTTTTCCTTGTCCTTGCCGAGTTTGGGCAGGTAATCGACCTCGACGCCGCGATCACGAAAGATCTGGACGGCGGTTTCGGAAAGTTCGTCGGAAACGAGAACGCGGGGGGCCATG
>Ga0210033_1003465_pt1 | contig 12794 bp, 11 predicted proteins | sample CryGeymeta201501_FD_185465 | JGI IMG/M metagenome (GOLD analysis project Ga0210033, IMG submission 185465) | Groundwater microbial communities from Crystal Geyser aquifers in Utah, USA - Crystal Geyser metaG 2015-01 (SPAdes) (version 2) | ecosystem: Environmental > Aquatic > Deep subsurface >... | reverse complement strand
TTAAGGTACCTGCCTGATGTCAAGGCTGGGTTGGTTATTTTATTTTTTTGCAGGAGTTTTTTATGGATGTTTCGAAAGAATTTTATCATATTGATTCAATTTTATTTTGTCCCGTTAGGGACTTTATATTGGTAGCAAAAATTTAATTCGTTGATTTAATGTGCCGTTAGGTACATTATATAATATTTCGTACCTGCCTGTCCGGCAGGCAGGCCTAAAGGCACGCTGGATGATTTTTTTGTATTCTAAAGCCATAAACCTATAAATTCTAAAACTTTATAATAACATATAGAAGATTACCAGTTCCTTAGCTGAAGGAGGTAGTTAATTATTGTCACCTATCTATTTTATCTTCACTGATAAAGCTACTTTTTCTGTTAAATATAATGCTCTAGACAAACCTTTTTTATCAGCTGTCATTTTGATTTCATAAAGCTCGTTTGAATAATCGTTTTTCATAAAATAAAACATTATTGAATATACAGAATTATAATGTTTTGATATTTTATAGCGAAATGTTTTCCCCTGCAATTCATATGTTTTATAATCTACTAGTTGAAAATTATCCAACAAGTTACCTAAATTATTGTTAGTGGATGTTTCTACTGATACCGTAAATGCTTCGTCAATTGTCCATTTATAGTCTTCAATATATTTGCTAACCAAAAACAGATTTCGTTCATTGATGGTATCACATAGTGCCGTAAAAATAATTATATCATTTGTCTCATGTGTTGTAGACTTAAATTCTTCAGTTATATCTCTGCTATATTTTGGCAATTCAAATTCAAACTTGTTGTTGTCAATACTTATTAGCTTTGCATTTTCTGTAATATTTTTACTACAAGAAACTACAATAATCAAGGCTGTTATTTTAAAAAGTAAATTTTTCATTTTGGTTTTTATTAATTATTTGTTATTTTTAAATCATAAAATGGCCTCCAATAATGGAATATAACGGCCGAGTTTAGTAAAAGTAAGGGATTGCGTGCTACTTTCCTGTTTGCCGAAACCGAAGTTTGAACGGGGGAAATGATTAAATTACCACTGAAACCTTTATGATATTTAAACTTTGATATAGCCGGATGTTCAATTTTCCAGTCTTGTAAAACATTGCCATTATTCAGTTTTCGTGTAGTCGTCATTTTATTACTTTCTTTTCTTTGGGCATGTGTGACAGTGTTTTTTATTTTTTTAATTATGAGACAGTTGCAAAAAATGTAACAACCCATCAGACTGCGTTTTTATATCCTTATATGTTTGAATATTTGATTCATACTTTTAGATCCTATAACAGTTTCCATCCCCATTGTTTCTTTTCTTTATTATACGATTTAATAGCTTTTCCTGTGAATTGCATACCATCGGTAAGTTTGTATTTTTTTACTAAGGAAGGGTGGATGTAAACATCATCTATAAATCCGAATGATTTACTGGCAGGTATTTTTACAACACCTTTTAATTCTTTCATAAATTGCTTTTTGAAAGCATTATCATTAACTTTGATTGCTGTATAAAGTTGATGCATATTTTCATTGCTTCCTCCTTGAAATCGCACCTTCAATGTATCTCCAACTTTAACATCTGAGAAAAAGCGATTGTATTTTAAAAAACCAAACTTAGTTTCAGATGCAATGAAATTAAGTATCTTCTTATCAGCGTTTACAAATTCAACAATTACAGATTCCTCCGGCACATCACTGAACAAAAGTGCTTCGGCAATTGGTATATAGGCCTTATAGAAACCAATATTTGATTTAGACTGTACCGCTGATTTATACCAATCCATAGCTAGCCAATTGTTAACCTCAGTAGGGATATTAAAACCATGTTCTGTTCTTGCATGAACCAACAAATCTATTTCTGTCCTTGCCTCGTTATAAAGTTTTCTAGCAATTAATAGCTTTGCCATTTTTTGTCTAAGACTGACCAACATTTCATCAGGACTTTTACAAGATAAACCCTTACTATAGCAAGCGAATACTTTTTCCAGATCACTTGAAAAAGCTTCTGCAAGAATTTCCCATACCCAAAAATCATTGCGTTTCTTCTTGGCAAAGGGCAACAATGATTCTAGCATATTGCCCTTGTTACCTAAAGCTAATAATAGCTTTGTATTAAAATAGGCCGGGTATTGAAATTGAGGGTAATCTTGTACAATTTGAGATAATACCGGCAGGAAAGCTTCAGCTTTCTCTTTATTAAAAATAAATTCACCGTGCTGGGTTTGCTTCGGTAATAAATGTTTTGCATAGGCAATATAAGCTTGCTCAGCAATCGCCATAACTTCTTTGCCATTGGGCATTTTTTCCTTTTGGAAATCTTCCGATCTAAAATTTTTGAAATCCCACCAGTCAGCAAATTCAATGTATCTATTGGACTCTTTCATTCCTTTATGCATTGCATTAAAAAGGACACTAAACCATTTAGAATTTCTTTTTAGTGGCAACTCCTTAACAGTATCAAACAAACGATGTATTTTGTTAATATCTACTGTAGTTTCATGAGTAATAACCCTTGCTGCTTTTGATATAACAATCGATAAGTTCTCGAAAAACATTTCTTCTGATGCAGGTAAATCCAAATCTTTTACCTCATTAATTTTCTCTATAAAAGTATCTAAATTTGACGCAAGTTTATCGAGTTGAGCATATAACACCCAACTCAAATTCCGCTTACCCCAAATATTTGACAAATCAGCCTCTAATTCCGCTTTTGCCATAGCATAAGCTTCGGCTAACTTTCCCGCCTGACGAAGTTCTTTTATTTCTTTAGCTGGCATATTCTTCTTTTTTAAAAGTTTGCAATGCGGTTTGAATGCTGGATAGCAACAACTGACTGTTAGTCATATTTTTAATAGGGACAATCCTACCAAAAAAACCATTCTTTTTATATTCAAAATCTACAACGGCTTTTTCATTGTTTCGCTTAAATGTATAGCGTTCTTTGTATTGTTGATGTTCAATTCCATCAATCGTAATGGCTGTTTCTTTAAACAACAATACTAAGTCATCAAACAAACTTCTCGTAAAAGGGAACTCTTCTTCTAACTCAAAGTCGAATTCAATTTGGCTAAGAATCGTTTCGGCTGTATTTCGCTTTATGGAAACATTTGGCAAATGATTTAAAATTTCAGCAAGTACATTATTAAATGCACTGTTTGGAGACATATTTGGCATTGTCGCAAATGGTTTTCTAAATTCATTTTGTCCATTTACATAAGTTCTGAAAACTGCTTTGTCTTGTTCCCTCACAAAAGAGTATCTAATCTCATAGCCAATTTTCTCCCACCCAACAATATCAATGTATTGTTTTCTTACTACCTGGCGAACCTTGATAAAATGATCCTGAAATGGAACAGGTTGCTCTAAAAGGTTCATTACTGAAAGCTGTTGCAGCAATACGTTATCCAAACTGATTTCTTCTGTTTGAACCTGATTGCCAGTTAATTTATTTAATGCATTTAAGACTGCAACATCTAGGAATGCCATTTTTGAATAGGAATTAAAAAACGGAGGGTTTAATGCATACAATGTTTTAGATGCTCGTGTGATTGCAGTGTATGCCCATCGATAAAAATCCTGGTTTGTTTTACCAGCTTTCCGTTGTTTGTCAGTAAAGCAATCGAAGCTCTCCATATTATCATTATCCCATACGGTAAATACATTATCCCATTCGCCACCTTGAGCCTTGTGGCAAGTAACTGCATAACCATACTTCATCAACAAGCAATTGAAATACTCGTCCTGCATGATGGCTTCTTTAAACTCTTCTGTTTTGGGCTTTAAACCCTTGTGCCGGGAAGTAAAGTCTACATACAAAGCTTGGGTTTCTACCGGCTTCAAATAATTATCTCCGTTAAGGAAGTTTTCAAGCATCTTAGCCTTTACAATCTTATTATTGCTTTCTGCATCAGGGAAAACCAATTCTACATCACGCCAGTTTAGCGTTACCGGATTTTTGCCTCTTAACGCAATTGTTCTTTGCGTGACTATATCACTTACCGCATTAATAACCGCAAACTCACCATTGAAAATGCCTTTTCTATAATTGTTACCACCCATGATAACAATATCACTTTTCTGAACAGGTAAATCAGCATTGCCAAATCTTCTCTCCCTTATTTGTAAGTTGAGATCCAGACAGGTTTTGTTTTTACTTGCAATGATAATTTTTGGACTTGCTGCTTCTTGCCAGGTATCAAGGAAAGTTTCATAGGTAGGATTTAAAATATCCTTTCCATTGGAACGCAAATTGAAGTCGTTAAAGAAACGGGCTGAAATACTCTTGCGTATTTTTGCAGCTGCTCTTAATATGCCACTATCACCACCTTGCCTTTTCACTTCTTTCATTTCGGTTTCTTCAGAAGAAATATTGAAATACTCTTTAAGATAGTTGGCTTCAAAAGCTTTTGAACTATTATCACCTACAGGAGGTAACTGACAAGGGTCTCCAACGAAGATGATTTTAGAATTTGCATTAGGCTGTGCAACTCTTGTGTAGGTAATCAAATCAGACAATAAGTGGCTTGAACCAAAACGGAAAAACTCTCCTTCGCTTTTGGCATCAGATAGCATGGAGGCTTCATCCACTATGAATATCTTGCTGGCCACATCCACATTATTACGAATTTTATAGTAGTAATAAAAAGAATCACCTTCTTCAATCTCCGCCATATCCTCATAGCTGTAAATAGATTTATGAATGGTAAAAGCTTCTTGTCCTGTTTTTTCTCTAATTACTTTGGCTGCTCTGCCTGTTGGAGCCATCAAAGCAAAATCTTTTTCAACTGCATTGAGATATTCAACTAACCCTTTAAGGATAGTTGTTTTACCACTACCGGCATATCCTTTCAGCATAAATACTTCGACAGGGCTTTCTAAAAATGCCTCCAGCTTAGTTAGAGCAGTTTCCTGGCCCTGACTTAGGTTTAAATGCTTAAAGTGATTGAATATGCTCATGTCTTTTAATGTTTATGCAAATGTTGTATTTAGCTGTGCGGTGGATGTGCACAGTAAAATATTTTTAAAAAGGCAATAAATCGTCTTCACCATTTGGAATAAAATCATTTGTATTAACGGCATTATCAGGAGTGTTTTGAGTACTTGTACCTGCTACCTCTATTTTCCACGCTTTAATATCGGTATACCATTTACCGTTGTATTCCCTACTTTCGATGTCAAAATCAATTTTTAATAAGTTACCAACCTGCAATTGACCTTCATTGATCTTATCGCCCCAAATTGAGATGCACACTTTTTTAGGATATTGACCATCAGTTTCAACAATCATGTCTTGCTTTTCCCATTCTCCATTTTTACCTGTACCGGTTTGGATTGGAAGTAGCTGTGTGAGTTTGGCGGTGAGTTGCATTTTATATAAATATTGTTTTAACGAAGTTTCATTTCAAGTTTTGAAAAAATTAGATCAAGAGACTTGATTAGCTTAGTATAGCCTTCATAGGTAAAAATCATTTTATTTTCACCTATCTGAATAGGCGTTAAAGTTCCGCTTTCATCTGGGTGAATAAATTTATTTCGTCTTTGTACATTATGATATAAATCAAGTACATCAACATTTGTAAAACCTAAAACTTGAGATGTAATACCTGCTATTTTCTCAAAAGTTGATGGCAGATTATTAGTAAATGAAATGGGTGTGGCGCTAGTCGCAGTGTTATTGCCTTTGTTATAACGGAATTGTTTTAAAGGGCCGTCACTTGTTATTCTCCAAATAGTTGGTGAGTCTTCGGTTATATAATTATCATTAATTAATTCAATGCACTTAAAAAGGACTAAATAACCCATTGCGTAATCATTTTCAGTTCTTGCTGCATCTATTATTTTATTAGCTAATTCAATATATTGCTGAACCGACTTCCCAAATATTTTATCGATTTTTTTATTTTTAACAAGTGTCGTAATTATTAATTTAATATTTTGCGAAAGGGTATATATCTGTTTCAATGGTTTTCTTAAAAGACATGTTTGAATACTTTTTATAAACTCATTATAGTTATCTTTTGAAAAACGGGTACTCAAAATATACTCCGGGCTTTCCTTTATATAATATCCATTTGCACCCAGTTCAAGTAATTTTTCAATATTCCAAACTTTGTTTGAAGCAGTAAAAATGATAATTTGAATACCAGGATTAATTTCCTTGATTACTTTAAGCACCTTAGTGCCAGTAAAATCATCAATACTATTTATTTGATTTGATTTATCTTCTTCTTTAAGTAGTCTCAAATCAAGAAAAACAACATCATAATTGATATAATCAGCATACTTCAATGCGTCATCAAAATGCGTAATTACATCAAGCGAAACAGATTTACCAGGATTAACAATTTTTGACCTTAATATGTGCTTAAGTGTTTCACTCCAGCCTGAAGTAGCATTATCATCTATCAACAATGCCTTACACGATTCATTAAAAAGTCCAATTGTATTGTTAGCATTAGGTACAATTTCATTATTTGTAAATGAATCTTTAAATTTAAAATATAAAGAAGAGGGCTTTTCCAAATTAAGCGTATAACCTGCAAATTTTGCCAATCGAAAGGCACCCCAATCGTTTGCTAATTGATGCCCTGGGTCTTGTGTATTTTGGATATTGAGACTTGGAATTACTGTTTCTAAAAGAACTTGTTCATCGAGATTTGGTAATGGCTTAGTGATATACTCATCCAAAGAGGAAGCCGATACCAAATAAGAACCCTTCGTAAAGAGAAGTAGTCCTGATTTTTCTTTAAGTTTATTTATTTGATTGTATAATATCTCTTCTTTTGATTGTTTAGAGACGAACAAAATCGGCAGAAAACGTATTGCTTCTAATTCTTTTGTTAGCCTGATGTGCAAACCTATATATAAACCCATGTGCTCAGCATCTTCATTACCTAACCTGACCGGAATTATTAATCTTTCAGCATTAATGAAAAGGTCTTTATTTGCGATAAGCCAACGATGTATATCCTCATCTTTCGACTGGTTATTATATTCAAATTTCTGACATTTAAAGTCTTCTGAAAAATTTGATTTCGAATCTTCAATTACAACAATTGTATTATTCATATCGGCTATTTATTTTGTTTGTAAGGTTACTGATTGCATCTTCCATTATCTTAGCTGTTGTTTTTATGTCACTATATTTATCTTCAAAATTGTTATATGCATCTTCATAAACGTCCTTATTAGAGAAGTCTTCGCTCATATAGAATAATTCACGTAAATCCTTCCGATCCTGACTGCCGCTAGGGAAGGCAACTTCAAAATTGAAATTATTTCTACCTTTAAATAAAACTCCATTACTTAATCTGTCTTGAATGATAGCAGCCTTCTCAACCTCATAATTTTTTCCCAAAGACAGTAATCTTAAATCAATTCTACTCTCTGATTTAAAATTATTCATAAAAATTAATAAGTTGTTATAAAGTCTATCTTTCTTAATTTCCTTAATCGAATCACCGTCAAATATTGTAGCTGTAAACCCATTACTAAATAAGCAATAAGGAATTTTGCTCTTCTTTGCCAATGCAACTATTCGTTCTTTATCTTCCTTTTCCTCCAAAGAATCATGAATTAGTATACAAGCCGCATCCGATATGATATTATCAATATCATTTTCGGAAATTGTTTGAAACCAATTAATAAAACCGTGATAAGTCAATAAAACTTGTGTGAAATCTAACTTATAGTTTTCTGACATTTGGCCATACTTATTATCGTCAATCAGATATATCATACTTTAAGCGTAAAATGTTAAGACGTGTGTAAATCCTTCAATCAGTGAATCATCTATTTTTTCCTTTGGTATCTTGTTAGAATTAATATCAAATAGAATATTTAATTTATTAACTGAATCATCTGGAGATTTTGAAATAATTGACCAATCACAAATACCAAAGAGTGCTTTTTCAGCCTCTAATAAATCTCCTTGAAAAAGTTCTTTTTTATCCAAAGGCTTATTGCATTCTGAGCCCATATGAACTATTTTAATAATTCTTTTGCTGCCTTCATCATCAGCTTTTCGTGAGAACTCTACTCGAATTCTATTACTGTTATTAAACCGTTGACTTATTGCTTTAATAAGGTATGAAATACCAACTTGCATCGCATCAACATTCGTGTAAAAATTAGCTTTATCTAGATCTATTAATACTATATCAAAAGACAAGTATTTTGAAGCTAAATTTTCAGCCAATTTGTTTTTGAATATGTATTCTAAATCAGGAGCCTTTATTTCAATACTCTTTTTAAAAGGTGTAATGAAACCCTTCTCAAATACTTCATTATTTATAGGATGTGTAATTGGATTAGCTTCCATCCAACTTAATAATTCAGGAGATTGCCAATTTAGTTTATATGAAACTTTATTGAAACGCCAAACCTTATTATGGTCGCCAAATGCAAACTGGTTTATTCTTGCCCACAAACTTGGTGGGATTACAAACCGAGATGATAAGTCATCAAATTCCTTTTTAGCAATTGTGATAATGCTATTATAATCAAAAACAGAATCTGTTTTATCGTAATCATGGGTAAGGAATTTCAATCCTTCACTGGCACGAAAGTATAATAAAAATCTGTTTACATCAATAGGCTTATGCTTTGATAAGTCAATTTCCTTTTCTTCTTTCTCATTATTTTCTAGAAACTCTTCAAGAGGCAGGCTTTCGCCCTTATCAATGATTATTTTTCTTTTCAACTTGATTTGACCTTTTGCTGAATCAATTGGATTAATATTAATTCTAAGTCTGTTAGTATCCTGTTGTTGAGTTTCTTCCTTTGTGGTGTACGTATTTTCAAAATCAATTATTGAATGAGTTTTTTCTAAAGAAATTGATGGTGCTTTTATAACCTTATCCTTATTTATTACAGTAATTGCATCAAACCTGCTCTTCAACTTTAAGTACAATTCATTATCCGCACCCTTCACCATTTTCAGGTAATCCAGTTTGCCAGCAATCACATTTGCCATATCTGGCTTGCCATTCTTTACATGGCCTTTGTCGGCAATGTATTGCTGTAAAAAAAATCCTGAGGCTCTTTCGTAACCATACCTTTCCCAGTAATAAAGCCACATGCGCAATTGCTTGATGTATCGCTGCTGCACATTGGCTTTTTCATTCACCAATAAACCAGTTACTACTTTACGATAGCCATCTTTTTGTAAATGGGTTTTACTTTCTTTGATATGAAAGCCTTGTTCTGTAATTATTCTATGAAGTTCCTTCAAAAAATCACTTTCAGGTTGATAGACATTATGCATGGAGCTAAAAGTGATATCATCGGCATAACGGCTGTATTTAAGGCCAAAACGTTTGGCGACAGCTGATAATAAATAATCAAGTCTTTGGCAAACAATGTTTGTGATAACTGGTGATGTGGGAGCACCCTGTGGCAATACGTTGCGTTTTACTTTTTTCCATTCGCCAGTTTCGTTTTTGCGTGCTACTTCCATTTCGGTACAGCACAACGATGCAATGATATTGGCAATATCCAAACGGCTTGTATTAAGAATTTTATTTACCAGCCAGAGTGCAGGTATCATTGGTTTACCATCTTTGGTTTTTAATGAACTGCTACCAACCAAAATGTATTTATCCTTTTCTTTGTCATAATTATTAGCCATAAAAACGGAACCGACAGGTGTACGGATGTACATCCTATTAGTATTGCACTTTATGAAAGTAACGGGTTCTTCGGTTTTCAAATATTCCTTTTTGAAATCCTCCCACTTCATATATTGTGGTCCAACAGTAGATGCCTTATTTAGATTAAATGGATTCAGTTGTAAGCATTTCCAAACTCTTGCCTGATCAACAGAAGGGAAGAAATCTTTTAGGTCGATATTGTACACATACTTACTGCTAACATGCAATTTGGCATTATCTACTATTGACCTTTCTCTCACAAAACCCATTGCGGCACTGTGGGGTTCATATATACATTGTAATACAAAACTCAATGTTTTTTGCAGTGACTTTAGTCCTCTAACCGGTGCATGTATACAGCGTTCAGCACCTGACTTTTTTTTGATTTTAAATTCAGCATATCGCTTTCTTCCAAGTTTTGGGTTTGCATACCAGGTAAGCTGCTTTAATTTGAATGGAACAGCCTTATCACCATAGACCAGCGGTTTTGCTTCATTCAATACATCAAGCAAATCTCCCCTAGACTGCATTTTTTCAAAGGCAGTTCTAATTTGGTTGATATTTGCTTGTTCTAGTTTCATGATTTTATAAAAAGTTCAATGAAGCCTGTTGCATTATTCTTTGTATATGAACTTTATTAAAAATAAAAATAATATTTCAACAGATATATTAGCTTACAGTTAAAAGAACCGTTTAGCAAACAAATAACCAAGAAACATTCATCCCCCGATAAAGTGGGGAACACCAACCGATCTGAAACCGAAGGCTTCCAGCTGGCACAAGTCAATATCGTGCATCAGGCTTTCAAAGAACAATGTGCAAAGTAATATTCCAACTGTGCAGTGTAACTTCACAAAAGTAATTATTTTCTATTAACTTTGATCTTTGTTAGACACAGTTAATTGAAAAGCAGATAGAATTATCAATAATGTAGTGTATCTGCACAGCCTAAAGGATAAGAATATGGCAACGAATAAAAATGCCCTTATAAGATATAAAGTACTGGATAACTGCTTCAGGAATCCGGGAAGAAGATATTTTATTGATGATCTAATTAAAGTATGTGAAAGTGTTTTACTTGAAATTGTCCCTGAATTAAATGGGATAAGCCGGAGGCAGATATTTGAAGATATTGCTTTTATGGAAAGCAAGGAAGGGTGGAGTATAGAACTTGACAAGCTTCGTGATGGGAAAAAGGTTTATTATCGGTATGCCGACATGTCTTTTTCCATCAACAATATGCCTTTGAATGAGGTTGAAATCAATCAATTAAAGGCTGCGGTTGACATACTTTCACAATTTAAGGGTATGCCACAATTTGAATGGGTGAACGAACTAGTACCCAAACTTCAACAAGGCATTGCATCTGATGAGGTATCCGCTACTATTATGGAGTTTGACAGTAATCAATATCTTAAGGGTATTGAGCACTTAGGAGCTTTGCATAATGCTATCTACTATAAAAAGGTGCTTACCATTAGCTATCAACCTTTTGAAAATGATGTTCCTTTTAATGTTGTGATCCATCCCTACTTTTTGAAGCAGTACAATAATCGGTGGTTCTTATTTGGCTATAACCCTGAAAAGGAAAAGTTCGACTGGAATCTTGCTATCGACCGCATCATTTCAATAAAGGAAACAAAAGGAAAGTACCAGAAAAACAATAAGATAGACTGGCGGGAATATTTTGAAGATATTATCGGAGTTACCAAACCTTTTGATGCCGAACCGAAAAAAGTGGTTTTGCACTTTAAAGGCATAACCGGACACTATATAGAAACTAAGCCACTGCATGGCTCACAAAAACTAAAAAGGATTGACAATAATACAATTGAGGTAACGCTTAATATTATCATTAACTATGAGCTGGAAAGATTAATTCTTTCCTATGCAGATAGTGTTTCAATTATACAGCCATTGAGCTTTGCTGATGCGATTAAAAATAGGTTAGAGAAGGCGTTGAAGCGGAACAAATGATTAAATAAAACTATTTCAATATATGTTGGTTTAAAAGGAGTTCTTTTGATTAGAATGTACCGCTGATTTAAACCAATCCATAGCTAGCCAATTGTTAACCTCAGTAGGGCAATTAAAATTCCAACAACCACAAGCACAATTTCACCAATGGCATATTTAAGGTAGTTGCTGGTTTTACCTTGTTCAAGAAGTTTTTGGCGGATGTTTCTAAAGAATTTTATCATTTGGTTTTGTTTAGTATACCTTTTAATTCATCTTGAAGATTCGTTAAAGATTCAAGTGTAGTATTTAGTAACGGTACATAATTATTATAGGTTTGCTGGTACACAGAAATTACTCGATTTCTATATACTTTATCGTTTAAAAAATAATTATGCAATTCATAACTGCCCACGTCTTGCATAATGGTATTATTAATCCATTCTGGGTACCACTCAAAATGGTCTCTAACATATTCTGAATGGTCGGTTATTTCGTTTGAAATTCTATTTTCAAGATTCAACATTCTGTTTTCCATAACATCATATATGTTGATGATTTTGAGCGTTAAACTATCTTTGTTTTGCAATTCTCGTAATTGGTTAACACCAGTTTTATTTAAGATGGTTCTTGAACTACCTCCCAACAATCTTGAGAGTCCTTGGTCTAACAATTCCGGTGTTATAGAATCGTGAAGTACTTTGTTAAAAACTGGTTGCTGTTGATTATTATACTCTAAATTCTTGATGAGTTGTTTTTTGTCATTTTCCATATCGATGTAGATCAAACTATAGATATTTTGAAGTCTATTTTGTTCTTTACGCTGTTCATTCCAGTTATTAATCTGCAAAGCAATCAAAATCCCAACCACCACCAACACAATTTAGCCAAAGGCGTATTTTAAATAGTTGCTGGTTTTGCCTTGTTCAATGAGTTTTTGGCGGATGTTTCTAAAGAATTTTATCATATTGATTCAATTTTATTTGTCCCGTTAGGGACTTTATATTGGTAGCAAAAATTTAATTCGTTGATTTAATGTGCCGTTAGGTACATTATATATTTCGTACCTGCCTGTCCGGCAGGCAGGCCTAAAGGCACGCTGGATGATTTTTTTGTATTCTGCTACCAATAGGGTGTCCCTAACGGGACATAAGGCTTTTTTGTTAATCGCCACAAGCACAAT
>Ga0210033_1003464_pt1 | contig 12796 bp, 10 predicted proteins | sample CryGeymeta201501_FD_185465 | JGI IMG/M metagenome (GOLD analysis project Ga0210033, IMG submission 185465) | Groundwater microbial communities from Crystal Geyser aquifers in Utah, USA - Crystal Geyser metaG 2015-01 (SPAdes) (version 2) | ecosystem: Environmental > Aquatic > Deep subsurface >... | reverse complement strand
CCGCTCAGTGGGCAATTGGGTCTCTATCGCGAGGCTTGGTACATCATCTGGGCTGGCCGTACGCAAGCACTGAGTACTTTCGTTTCGATGTTCTCGATCGACCGCCCGATTATTGGTTATATTTACATGCGCACATATTTGTTGTTGGGCGATAACCCATTGGCCTGGCAGGTTTTTGCTTACCTGCTCAGGTTGGCTGGGGCCATTGGTTTCTTCTTGTTGTTGCGACAAATATGGCCGAAGATGAGACTGTTCACGACAACCGCAGCAATGTTGTTTGTTGTGTATCCCGGCTTCCTTCAATGGCCGAACGCAGTTGTCTACGGCACATCCTTGCTCTCCTACGCCTCTGTCATTTACTCGATCTTGTTTACCGTGATTGCCGTCCGGGCAAACAATAAATACGTTGCAATATTCTCAACCGGACTTGCTCTTTTCTGTCAAGTCGGGTATTTGGTCATTGATGAATATATATTAGGGCTGGAAGGTCTTCGCCTGATCCTCATCTGGTATCTGACCGCCGGGACAGTACAATCAATGAAGGCCAAATTAGCGAAAGTGTTCTTACGTTGGACATCTTATCTTCCCATCCTCGCCGGCTTTCTGTTCTGGCGCGTCTTTGTTTTCAAGAGCACCCGTCCTACCACAGATGTTTTACGATTACTTGGCCTGTACACTTCCTCAACATTCGCAATGACGCAAAAGGCAGTGTCAGAAACACTTAAGAGCTTCTTGGATGCTGTTCTCCTCGCTTGGACAACCCCACTCTCTCAACTCATTACTATAACGCGTAATCGTGATCTGCTAGTAGGACTGATTCTAGCTGTTCTTGCCAGCGGCTTGTTTTGGATGTACTTTCAATGGACCAAAAAGAAAGGGGCGACTGTCACTGAAGAAACAGGCGTTTTTCGGAGCATCGCCGGGATCGGCCTTGTTACCGTATTATGCACCCTCCTCCCCGTGACCATAGCCAACCGCTCTATTGATTTTAGGATTGGTGGTACGGGCGACCGTTATACGCTCCATACTACGGCTGGGATAGTTCTATTGATAATTGGCCTTATCTTCTTGCTCAACAAAAACCGGGGACGCCTTTGGCTGCCGGTGGGATTGTTGTTCCTCTCGGTCTTGACCCAATTTAGTAACGCGGTGTACTTCCGCAATGCCTGGGAAACCCAACGACAGCTTTGGTGGCAATTGACATGGCGAGCTCCCCAATTTGAGGAGGGGACGGTTCTCATGGTAAACCTTCCGAGTGATATCTATTCCTACGCGGAAGATTACGAAATATGGGCCCCTGCCAATATCATCTACAACAGTGTGCCGAATACTTTGCGAATATATTCAGAAGTTCTATACGCTGGGACCGCGCCCCTGCTCGTACATGGGGAGAAAGACCATCGTTTTATCCGCAATATCCAGTTCGACCGGGATTACACCCACGCGCTGATCGTGTCCATGCCAAGCGCATCGTCTTGTGTGCATGTGATTGATGGAGACAAGCTCAACCTATCGCCTGCTGAATCCCCACTGATCAAATGGGTGGCACCCTACTCCCACATCCAACAGATCGAAACTGACGTTGCTTCTTCACAGCCCCCGGAGATCGTCTTCGGCCAGGAACCTTCACACACCTGGTGCTACTATTACCAAAAGATGTCTTTGGCTCAACAACAGCGTGACTGGGATCAGGTTATTGCTCTCGGAGAGGAAGCCATCCGCGCCAATCTGGAGCCTAACGATAGAGTAGAATGGATGCCCCTGATCGAGGCTTATGCTTATTCAGGCAATTTCGAAAAGGCAGAAAACATCATTATGAAGCTGTACGGCATTCCCAATTTGCGGGAAGACTTGTGTCTGTATTCCTTGAAGCAGCAAGACAATCCAAGCCTGAATTTGCCCGAAGAAGGAATGGATTTCCTTACGGACAGGTTGTGCAACTCTGATTGGACAAACCCATGAACTCACATTCTTTCAAGACTGTCCTGATCACCGGCGCGGCGGGCGGAATCGGTCGCGCCACCGTCGCCCTCTTCGCCGCGAAGAGCTGGCGCGTCATCGGCGTGGACCGCAAGCCCTTCGACGTTGTTCAGGGCAAGCCCTTTGGCGAAACCTTCCCTGCCACTGGCCTGTTTATCCAATCCGACATCGCCAACCCTGAAGCGTTGGAGGCCATTTTTCGCCAGGCGCGGGGCTACACCGACCAGTTGAACGCGCTGGTCAACAACGCCGCCTTGCAGATCGCCAAGCCCATCCTGGAGACCAGCGTGGAGGAGTGGGACGCGGTCATGGCATCCAACCTGCGCTCGGTCTTCCTCTCGGCCAAATTGGCCTACCCGTTGTTCAAGGCGGCGGGTGGCGGGGCGATTGTCAACGTTTCCTCCGTTCATGCTGTGCAGACCTCGGCGGACATCGCCGCCTACGCCGCCAGCAAGGGTGGGCTGCTGGCGCTGACGCGGGCGATGGCAATCGAATTTGCAAAGGATGACATCCGCGTCAACGCCATCCTGCCCGGCGCGGTGGATACGCCCATGCTGCGCGCCGGCCTGGATCGCGGCCACGCGGCGGGCGCTGACATCCACGAGCGCCTCGAAAATCTGGCGCGCAAAACCGTCAGCGGCAAGGTGGGCAAGCCCGAAGAGATCGCCCATGCCATCTATTTCCTGGCCGACGAAACCCAGTCATCGTTCATGACCGGCCAGGCCATGATCGTGGATGGCGGCGCGACGGCGCGATTGAGCACGGAGTAGTGATTTTGCTCGCTAAAGAAGTTATAATTGAGTTATGAGAAAATTGCGTCCAAGGGTACGCGCACTTGAACTTGCCAGGGAAGTCCGTACGCGCTTGACAAAGGAGTTGGGACAACCTGTGCGGGTTATTATGTTCGGCTCACAGGCGCGCGGCGACGCGGCCAAAGAATCAGATATTGACCTGCTGGTAATCCTCCCCGCCATAAACGCCGAAACAACCAGACTCGCATCCGACATTGCCTGGGAGGTGGGTTTCGATGCTGGCCGGGTTATTTCCGTGATTCCCGACACGAAAGAGCAGATGAAGCGTTACGCATTCCTGCCTTTCTACCAAAACATCAAGCGGGAGGGGATTGCAATATGACATCGGGCAAGTCGTACAAGAAAGACCTCATCCAATATCGCCTTGAATCTGCGAGGGAAATGTTACGTGACGCGCAACTGCTCGAGGAAAACGGGGGAAGCCCGGTAAGCATTATCAACCGTGCTTATTATGCTGCTTTTTATGCCGCGCTTGCCCTGCTTGTGACCGAGGATGTGGAACCGGGTAAACATGCAGGCGTGCTTGCAAAGTTCGATGAACTTTTCGTCCGCCAGGGAGTTTTCTCAAAAGAGATGAGCAGGATTCTTCATCATGCGTTTGACATGCGGCAGGCCGGAGATTATCAAAAATCCAGGGTGATCACGGAAGAACAAGCCGTAGAAATTCTGAATTCGGCCGAAGAATTCGTAAAAAAAATCGAAGAAAAACTATCGGAACGTTAATGTTATGTTCTCACCCTGACCCTCTCCCGCAATGAGATGGGACACCCTGACAACTTCTTCCTCCGTAATGAAACAGGCCATCAAACGCTTTACCCCTGATCCGCTCTGGAACGCGGCCCGCGCCTTTTACGACTTCCTCACCCGCTTGCCAGACCTGGGGCCAGCGTACTTGCATCCCTGGAGGCGGGAGAGTATGCACCGATTGGCTGAACTGAAGGATATTCATCGCGGCCAACGCGGCTTCATCATCGGCAACGGCCCCAGCCTGCGCCAGACCGACTTGACCAAACTGCGCGGCGAATACACCTTCGGGATGAACCGTATTTATATCCTGTTCCCTGAATTGGGCTTCACCACTACCTACTTCCTCTCCATCAACGATCTTGTCATCGAGCAATGCGCTGGTGAAATCATGGCACTTCCGATGCCCAAGTTCCTCACTTGGCGCTCCCACCGCTTCTTTAAGAGCCATCAGCCATCAGCCATCAGCCATCAGCCCTCATCCTTCATCCCTCCGACTTTCCTCTACACCACCTACACCGGCCCCAAGTTCGCTCGCAATGCCGCCGGACGGCTGTGGGAGGGCGCGACAGTCACGTATGTCGCCCTCCAGTTGGCCTTCCACATGGGCTTCGAGCGGGTTATCCTGATCGGCGTGGATCACAGTTTCGTCAGCAAAGGCGAGGCCAACAAGACCATCACTTCACAGGGTGATGATCCCAACCACTTCGCGCCCAATTACTTCGGCAAGGGTTTCCGCTGGCAACTGCCCGACCTCGACACCTCCGAGCGCGCCTACCGCATGGCGAAGAAAGCCTACGAAGCGGATGGGCGTCAGGTGCTGGATGCCACCGTTGGCGGCAGGTTGACCGTCTTCCCAAAAGTGGATTACGCCTCGCTCTTCTAACCTTCAACCTGTAACTTGTACCCTGTACCCTGTAACCTGTAACCTGTAACCTGTAGCCTGTAACCTGTAACCTTGAACCTTCAACCTTCGACCTTCAACCTTCAACCATTAGTATCCATCGTCACCCCCTCCTACAACCAGGCGCAATTCCTCGAGCAGACCATCCGCTCGGTGCTAGACCAGGATTACCCGCGCCTGGAATATTTCGTCGTGGACGGGGCCTCGACAGACGGTAGTGTTGAGATCATCAAAAAATATGCTGACCGTCTGGCCTGGTGGGTCTCCGAGAAGGATTCCGGACAGTCCGAGGCGATCAACAAAGGCCTGCGGCGGGCGCGCGGCGAGATCGTCGGCTGGCTGAACTCCGACGACGTGTACCTGCCTGGAGCGATTGCCCGTGCTGTAGCCGCGTTCTCCACCCATCCTGAAGCCGGGCTGGTCTATGGGGATGCCCTGTCCATTGACGAAACCGGCGATCCGTTCAACTTAATGAAACAGGACAACTGGGGATTGGAGGATTTGCTGGCTTTCCGCATTCTCACTCAACCGGCTGTTTTCATGCGCCGTTCGGTGCTGGAGCAAGCCGGTTATCTGGATTCGTCCTACCACATGTTGCTCGACCACCAGCTCTGGATACGCATGGCACGCCTCTCCGAAATAACCTACATACCCCATATCTTGGCTGCCGCACGCTTCCATGCCCAGGCTAAGAACGTCGCACGCCCAGAAGAATTCAGCAACGAGGCTTTTCGTCTCATTGAATGGATTAAGACGGAACCTGATCTGGCATTATTGTTATCTCACAATGAAAAACAGATCTGGGCTGGGGTGCACAGGTTTAGCGGATTCTATCTGGCCGACGGGGGGCACCCACTGGCTGCCCTGCGTGCGTACTGGAAGAGCTTTCTCTCTTATCCACCAACTGCACTAAGTGACTGGCGGCATATCATTTATTCGCTTCTTTCTCTGCTCGGTCTGAAAGGGGTGCGCCGCCTATACATTGGCCTGCGCCGTGAATTCGATCCGCGATAAACGAGGAGCTCTATCATGTTCTTCCGCAAATTGATCAATCGTCAGCTTCAACGCTTCTGGCTGAACCTGATCGTTGCCATCCTTCTCCTCATCGGTTTGGCTGTTCGGCTGTACGGCTTGACCGATCCGCTCTTGGACTATCACCCCACGCGCCAGCTCGTGAACGCCATCGTGGCGCGCGGCATGTACTATCAAAAGCTGCCATCGGCCGATCCGCAGGTGCGCGAGGCAGCGACTCGCCTGATGAGCGCCATGGAGATTGACGAGCCGCGTATCGAGAACTTCATTGTGGCCGCAACCTATCTCGTCATCGGCGGCGAATACGTTTGGGTGGCTCGTATCTACTCGGTCCTCTTCTGGGTCGCCGGTGGAATTGTGCTCTTCCTGTTAGCCAGGCGGATGGTCTCGGCGCGGGCGGCAGTTGTTTCATTGGGATATTTCCTGCTCTTGCCTTTCTCCACCCTGGCAAGCCGTTCTTTCCAGGTTGACCCAATGATGGTTATGTTCATTATCTTCACGGCTTACGCCTTCTATCGTTGGGGCGAAGAGCAGACCTGGAAACGAGCGCTTCTCGCCGGGCTGCTGGCCGGGTTGAGCATACTGGTCAAGGTCACGGCGGCGTTCCCGCTGATCGGCATGGCCGTGGCCGTCGTCCTGAGTCAGGTCGGCTTCCGCAAGGCGCTCAAATCGCCGAAGATTTGGATCATGGTCCTGCTCGCCGCGCTGCCAGGGTTTATCTATTACTTCATTGGGATTTTCTCGCGCGCCTCGAGTTACTTTGCTTTCTGGAACCTCTCGCTTTTCAGCAAGCTGCTCGACCCGTCGTACTACGTTCGTTGGCTGTCGTTCCTGCACGGCATCGTGGACCTGACCATCTTTTTCCTCGCGCTGGGCGGAATGCTGATCGCGCCGCCAAAGGCCAGGGCGCTGCTGTTCGGCATGTGGGCCGGCTACGGAGTCTATGGCCTGTTTTTCCCCTTCCAGATCCCCACGCATGATTACTATCACCTGATGCTCGTGCCCATCATTGCCTTATCCCTCGCTCCGCTTGCGGATATGATCCTTGCCCGGCTGAGTAAGCAGGGTCTTTTCTGGAAGGGCATTGCCGCGGCTGCGTTATTGTTCTGTGTGGTTTACCCGGCCTGGGTCGGGCGTTCGGTCATTTATGTCTCAGGCAATAACTATCGCCGTGAGCCGCCCATCTGGGCAGAGATCGGCCAGGTCCTGCCGCGCGATGGTGACGTGATTGCCCTGACACACGATTACGGCTATCGCCTGGCGTACTACGGCTGGCGGATGCCGAACACGCTCTGGCCCACTGGCCCAGATTTCGACCTCGCGGCAGCCCGCGGCGTCTCCCCAGAGGATTTCCAAACCATGTTCGCGGATCGCACTGCTGGGAAGCGATACTTCCTGGTCACGCTCGGCGGCGAGCTGGATAGACAGCCAGCCCTGAAGGATATGCTGTACAACAACTACACCCTTATCGCCGAGGGAGATGGTTACGTTATCTTCGATTTGATGACGCCGCCGAATCCGGAGGCTGCACCTTGAGCAACGCACGGTCTGACATGGAAACAAAACCGTCCGCTGAAAAATTCTGGACATCCCCTCGCTGGCTGGCTGTACTCTTGCCAGTCCTGTTCTTCGTTGTGGCGCTGGGCATTCGCCTGTTCGACCTGACCGATCCGCCCAATGATTTTTATCTCGTGCGCCAGTATCGCTCGATGCTGATCGCGCGCGGCATGTATTACGAGCATCTGACCACCGCCCCCGAATGGCAGCGGGACATCGCCGTTGCTCAATGGAAGGGGGAAGGGTTGATCGAGCCGCCAATCATGGAGACTGTCGTCGCGCTTACATACCGTCTTACCGGTGAGCACTGGTGGATTGGCCGTGTATACGTATCGCTCTTCTGGGTATTGGGAGGCCTGGCGGTGTTATTATTGGCCAGGGAAATGATGATGCTGGAAGGGGGCCTGGTGGCCCTGGCCCACTACTTGTTTGTTTACTTTGGGATCATCGCCAGCCGTGCATTCCAACCTGACCCCTTGATGGTGGCCCTGACCGCCTGGGCGTTGTTTGCACTCTACCGCTGGGAGATGCGGCGCACCTGGCCGATGGCGCTCTGGGCAGGCATCCTGACCGGCCTGGCGATCCTGGTCAAGTCCGTGGCCGTTTTCCCGCTGCTCGGCGCAGCCGCCGGACTCGTGCTGAGTCGAGGCGCGTTCAAACGATCCGTCGGCGATAAGCAGGTGTGGTGCGTCGCCGCTTTGGCCGCGCTGCCGACGATCCTCTTCTACATCTACGGCGTCTTTATCGTGGGCACGTTAGGCAGCCAGTTTGCCCTGCGCTTTTTTCCAGACATGCTGCTCGACCCGGGCTTTTACGCCCGCTGGATAGAGATCGCCATTTCGGTGGTTGACCATTGGGCGTTGTTGATCGCGTTGGTCGGCGTGTTCCTTTTCCGCACGCGCATCCAACGCGGCATGGCAATTGGCTTGTGGATTGGCTACCTGGCTTATGGCTTGACCTTTCCCTACTACTTCATCACGCACGACTATTACCACCTGCCGCTCATCCCAATCGTTTCCATCGGCCTGATACCCGCCGCTGACCTGATCTTGCACCAATTGGCCTCTCAAAGTAAAAGCTGGATGTGGCGCGCAGGGTTCATCGGCATCTTGTTCTTGGGTATCTCAGTAAAGGTTTGGGACGCCCGAGTCACCTTGGTGCGGCAGGATTACCACCACGAGATCGCCTACTGGCAGCAGTTGGGTGATAAGATTGGCCACAGTACAAGTGTTATCGAACTCTCCGGCGATTACGGCGTTCGCCTGGCTTATTTCGGATGGAGAGACGGGAGCCAGTGGGCGTCCACAGCGGATACAAAGCTCCGTCAATTGGCTGGGCAAAGCCCACCTGATTTCGCTTCCACATTTGCGGAAAAGACAGCCGGCAAAGATATCTTCCTTATAACTTCTCTGCCCGAATTGGAGAATCAAACGGAACTGCAAAAATATCTCACCACTCATTACACGCTTATAGATCAGGGTGATGGATACTTGATCTTTGATCTTCGCCATCCTCTCCCCGCCCCTTGAACAAGATGCTCGTCTCGATTGTCACGCCTTCCTTCAACCAGGCTCCTTACCTGGAAGACACCATCCGCTCAGTGCTGGAGCAGGATTATCCCAACCTCGAGTACATCTTCGTGGACGGCGGTTCCAGCGATGGCAGCGTGGATATCATTCGCCGCTACGCGGACCGTCTGGCTTGGTGGGTCTCCGAGCCGGACAAGGGCCAGACTGACGCGCTCAATAAGGGCTTCGCACGCGCCAAAGGCGAGATCCTGGCCTGGCTGAACTCGGATGACACGTACCAGCCTGGGGCGGTGGCCGAGGCAGCGGGATTTTTGCGCAGCCGGCCCGAGGTCGGGTTGGTATACGGGGAGGCCAATTTCATTGATGAGAACGGGCATGTCATTGGCCATTTCCCCGCCGCGCAGACCGATTACCGCCGCCTGCGGCGTGGCTACGTCCACATCCCCCAGCAGGCCGCCTTCTTCCGCGCTGACCTGTGGCGCAAGGTCGGGCCGCTCGACCCGTCATTCTATTTTGCCATGGATTATGACCTGTGGGTGCGCCTCGCCGCGCTGGCTCCCATTCACTACGTCCCGCGCACGTGGGCGAACTTCCGCCTGCACACCCAGGGCAAGACCATCGCCGCCGACGAGCGCTGCTGGCCGGAGATGCTGAGGGTGCATTATCGGGATGGGGGCTCGTGGTTGGGTATCCTGCCGGTCAAATATCTGATCCGCAAGGTCGTCGCGCCGCTCATCAATGCACGAAGGCGGTTCATGCTGCGAGGCAGATGATCCTTTTGGGGTAAAATATGCTCCAGGCTGCGGGTCTACCATGTTGCTATCCAGTATGACGACACTTCATAACCACATTATTTCAAGGAAGTAAAACCAATGAAGAAACTGATGCTCTCCGGTTATAAAGTGATATTGAAAAATTTGGCGTGTATCCTGCTTATTCTTGCCTTGATCCCTTCTGTCAATTATCACCTCTTCAATGGCTTTCCCTTCAGCGGCATGGTAGAGTACGCTCTCCTACTTTCTCTGTTGCCCTATGTATTTCTCAGAAAGTATTCACGCCTGCATACCATGGTGCTGGGCCGTTTGTGGCGTAAGCTTCCCCTCATCTTCATTCTGCTTGCCGTCCTAGCGGCTGCCGGAAAGGTTGTATTGTTCCAATCTGGGACGTATCAGGGGTTTGTCGGCTGCTATACATCTCCTGCCGCTGCTCCCTCTACAGGAGACTGTGAACGTTCATATGAAAATCCGTTTTTTCGGTTTAAGGCGACACGTCTTGACCAGTCATTGTCGTTTTATGTTTCAAATTGGAATCTTGGTTTTGTTAACTCAAATCGGTTCAATTTTTACAGATGGGAATTGGGTAGTATTGACCGAAAAAGGATCCCTCTATCTGTAGAATGGTCGGGCACTGTGGAAATTGAAGAAAACGAGCAGATTGTTGTAACGTACGTTGGGGAGGGGCGGCTCAGGATCGGGGAAATCGACATCACACTGCCAGCTACTTACCAAGAAACTAATCAAGTTACCCTGACAGTGCCGCAGGGCATTCACTTTGTAGAGATTAGCTATACCTTCGACGATGGTTACCGCATCGGAGCCCCAGATCCCGGCGAGTACACCGTCTTTAGGCTGAGGACGATAACGGATAGCGGTGAATGGTCGCCCCTGCCGGCTCTGCCGCCGGCAATTGTGTGGATAGTCTTAGGAGGCCTGATAGACCTGATCACGGTAGCGCTGTGGGCAAGTATTTTGTATACCTATATCGTCATCCTCCGGCGAAAACTGTTCGTCTTTCTAATAGTTTCTTTAATTGGGGGAGCGAGCTTGATCGTACCAGAAATGCCCGGCCTGACCCGCCCGCGTTTGCTATTAGTTCTCATCGGTGCTCTGTTTGTTTATCTCTTGTTGCAGCGCCGCGTTAGACACCGCCTGCTAATCGCCTATCTATGTTTTGCATGTCTGGGCTTGTTTCGCGTCCTGATGGATTCACACGCGTTGGGGACCGTGCTCGTGCAATACGGCGGCACTGACCAGCTCACGTACGCGTCTTTCGCAAGAGAGATCTTGGAAACCGGTTCCTTACGAGCAGGTGAAGCCATTTTTTACTACCAACCGGCATATCGTTATCTGGCCTTTTTTCTTAACTTACTATTAGGAGAGAGTAATGTCTTTGTTAGTGCTTTAGCGACCACGGCCTTAAACTGGGGAATATTCTTCCTTTCAGAATGTTTCTTTCTATATGCGTCCTCATTGAGACGGCGTCTGATCATGTTGGGTATAGCACTTACCATGCTAGTCCTGATTAATAACAGCCAGGTCCTATTCGACTTGGTCCAATATGGAACTTCCGAATACCCCACCTGGATCATTCTGGCATTCGTTCTGGGGTTCATCCTGTCGTCCAAACCATCACAATATTGGCCAATTACCACACTGCTCATCGGGCTTGGGATGATCATCCGCACGGAGCAAATTCCTGCCCTTGCGGTGGTGTATTTGATCTTTTTAATCAGGACGTACCGTGCTGGGCGAAAGGTGCTCCTGTCCTCTCTTGGTCTGCTCCTGGGTATATTTCTACTACCGGCATTGCACAATCTTTACTATGGCGGCGCTTTTGCGATCTTGCCTACCAGTAAAGGTATCCCGGAAAGTCTGGCCATCTCGCCCATCAAGGCATTGACTACCTTGGCAAGCAGGGACACGCAGCAGATCATCATTCAGCAAATAAAGGATATGGCAGGCTTTGGAAGCCGGTTTAACGTCAGCATGGGTTTGGCCCTGCCTCTCCACATTTTACAAGCACTATGGCTGTTTGCCTGGCTCTATGCGCTGGTACGTTGGCGTTCGATCGGTTGGGTTCCCAAACTGGTCTTGCTGCTGCCTTTTGCATACCTGGGTGTCTACCTATTTTATTACTCGCATTATGATTACCCGCGGCACGTGTTGGCCAGTTATCTCGCCATGGGATACGGCGTCCTGCTCGTTGCTTCTGGGTTTGGCAGGCGGGAGACGGCCAGATGAAGCGGTTAAATTTGGCCGAGAAGGAATCCTACACCACGCGGGCGCAACGCCAGATTATCAGGCAAGTGGTCAATTCCTACCCTGACTGGCTCACGCGCGCCTACAGCAACATTCGCTTCCGTATCATTCCATTGCGCTTCCTGGAAGAGATTTCGCAATATGCGCCTGAACGTGGCAACATCTTAGACCTGGGATGCGGCTTTGGTTTATTTTCCCTGTATCTTGCCCTGGCGCATCCGGCCATCGAGGTTGCGGGCGTGGATATCTCGGAGGAGCGGATCAACATGGCAAGGCGCAGTGCACAGGAGCTGGGAGTGAAAAATGTGCAGTTCCATGCCCAGGACATCCGAGGGTTTGATGTCTCCGCGAAATACGATCTGGTTATCACTTTGGATCTGTTGCACCACATCCCTTATGAGGATGGCAATCTTTTGCTCAAGAAGATTTCGCAATGGCTCGCGCCGGAGGGCACCTTTCTCCTGAAGGATATCACGACCCGGCCAAGGGGGATGCTGTACTTTACCTTTTTGCTCGATCTGCTGATGAACCCGAAAGACGCCTTTTACTACCGCGATATGGACACCTGGGTTGGCGAGGCGCGTCAGGTGGGTTTTCAGCGAGTTGAACAGCATTACCTGTGGGACATCCTGCCGTATCCCCACATCCTGCTCATCTGTCGCAAGTAGGCCACCCCGGAGGGTGTGAGTATTTAGGCGGTGCAAGACCTGCCTGGTCACAAAGCCAACCTGGAGGCTGGCAAGACCGTCACGTAGCGGCCGTAGTCACCGACAATACCTGCAAGTACACAGGTACTTTCGAAACCCTCCCGCAGGCCACCCCGCTTGCGGGAGGTCATCCCTATCTGAGCACATGTTTCGGGGGTAACTGCTCAGCCATTCTAAAAAATAGAGCGCGGATAATGCCCTGGCCTGGGGCCAGTGCAGGCAGATTGGAGCCTGTTCTGATATACAAAGCATGTCGGAAGGGCGGATGCTTGGAAAACAGCAAACGGTAGTTGCAAGGTGATAAAACTGCAGCCGGGGCGAATCGCTTTGGGTTTTGAATGTGTAGTAGAATCACACTTGTAGACTGGCAGACCCTAACCCAGACAATTTGGAATCAACCACAAGCTGCACACTTGTACCTGTGACACCGTTCGTGCCGCGAACACCGGGACAACGAATGCTCCGCGCGGCATCAGCGAAGCGATCCTGTGGA
>Ga0210033_1003457_pt1 | contig 12809 bp, 8 predicted proteins | sample CryGeymeta201501_FD_185465 | JGI IMG/M metagenome (GOLD analysis project Ga0210033, IMG submission 185465) | Groundwater microbial communities from Crystal Geyser aquifers in Utah, USA - Crystal Geyser metaG 2015-01 (SPAdes) (version 2) | ecosystem: Environmental > Aquatic > Deep subsurface >... | reverse complement strand
TCGCGTGAGCACACTCCGCGACGACCCGCCACCGCCCACGCCACCGCCTGCCCACCCCCCCAACGCCCGCAAAGCCCACCTCGGACGCCCCGGCCCCGCTCCTCCGCGCCAACAAGCGCAGGCAGCGCCCCCGACCTGGCCTCCGTCAACCGCCAAAGCCCGACCGGGCCATCCAGGGCGGCGATGTCAGCCGCCAACCGCCGGGGTAAGGCCGCCCAGGTCGCCTTCCTCGGCCGGAGAAGCCCACCTCCTGCGCCCGCACTGCCCTTGTCCAGCCGAAAATGCCCAGGTCGGGCCGTCAGGGTGGATGAATCGGAGCGGAGAAGTCCGGGGTGGCACGGAACGTGGCGGCTCACGACGCTCAAACGGTGGGGGCGGTGGCACGAGGAAGCTCCCCTTCGCTGCATCCGCGGAGCTTCGCGACGCGACCGCCAGCGGCCTGGTTGTCAAGATTGGTTCCGTGGGGAGCGCCATCAGCCACCCTCCTCTCGGCCGGCCACATGGACTTGCTCCCCACAGCGGCTGCCAACCCGGCGCCGGTCCCAACGCCTGCGGACGTTCGCATAGCAGCCTGGATCTGCGCAATGCCCGACCAGCCCCGCACCTGCGGGCACGATCGACGGCCAACGGCAGAAGAGAACCTCGCCCATCACGCCAGAACCTCCACCAGCTCAGCGACGATGCGCAGCTCGCCTTCCTCGAGATCCTCCAGGACGATCGCTTCGAACGAAGGGTCGTAGGAGTCGGGCCTCAGTCGCACGACGGAATGTCTCCAACCCCCATCAGCGGTCGCGAGCTTCTCGGAGTCATAGACCTTCACCGTGTAGCGCCCACCGAGCTCCGGGTCGTCGATGTCGCGGTGCTCTGCGAACACCACCTTGCCCTGGCGCGTGCCACCGGGGTTGGCCCGCCAGAGACACCAGGCGCCGTTGGGGATGCGGCGGTTCATCGACTCGCCGACGACCTGCGCGACGAAGAGTCCCGGGGCAGGCTTGGTACGACCTTCGAGAGTGACCCACTGCCACGCATCGCCGTCGACCTGCTGCGCCTCGCTGAAAGCGCCGGCTGCAGCTTTCAGCGGTACCAGGGGGACACACGTCAGGTTGCGCTCGTGGGGCTTCGGCTCGACGCGTCGGAACGGCAGCGGCAACACGGGGGCTTCATCGAGGCGTGTCTCATCGGACCGGTCGCGAAGCTTCCGATAGGCCTCGGTCGCCATCCAGTCGGTCACCTCCTTCTGGAAGACCTTGTCGTTCATGTAGCGGACAAAGATCTCTTCGTTCTGACCCATCCGCTCCATGAACAGCTCCTCGACCATCTGCTTGAAGACGAGCGCAAACTTGTCGCTCGGGTTCACGGCCGCCGCTTGTTTGAGCCCCGCATCGGCCATCGCGATCTCCACGATCTGGTCGAAGAAGAGCTGGTCCGCCTGGTTGAATTCCGTCCCGAAGCGCTCGTTGAGCACGTCGATCAGCTGGGAGAGCGGCACCTCTTCATGCCGAGGCAGGCCGCTGCCAACTTCCGTCGGGCCGTCCAGGCGCCGAGCATCGCCTTCCTTGAGGGAGATGGAGCCCTCGCTGATCTTCTGCAGCCGGTAGTATTCGAGCCGCACCTCATCATCGAAGTGGTAGCCCGGACCCGCGTTGCGCCGTGGCAGCTTCGAAGACAGGTGACGGAAGAAGACGTAGAGCTTCTCGAGGTCCGAGTCCTGGTACGGGATCACCTGGCTCAGAAACGCATACAGGTTGCAGAAGGCGATGAGCTTGCCGCGCCACGTCTCGGCCTCTTCCTCCTCGTCACGTTGGAACACCACGAAGCGCGACACCGCTGGATCGAGCGCGGCGTTCATCGCCTGATGATCCGACGGGCTCTGGCGCGGCTTCGGCTTGAAGTAGACCGCGCAGAAGCGCTCGAGCTCCTCTTCGAGGTAGATTCCCGAGGCGTCCAGCTCGACCTTGATCTGATACATCCGCGCCGGGTCGACCTCGTCGCCCATCTGCGCGCCCTCGTAGAAGGTCTTGAAGGCCTCGCGGATCTCCTCGCGGTCGTTGACGAAGTCGAGGACGAACGTGTCCTCCTTGAGCGGATGCGTACGGTTCAGGCGCGACAGCGTCTGCACCGCCTGGATGCCGGCGAGCCGCTTGTCCACGTACATGGTGTGAAGCAACGGCTGGTCGAACCCGGTCTGGTACTTCTCGGCGACGAGGAGCACCTGGTACTCGAACGTGGCAAACGCCTCGGGCAGCTCCTTCTCACGCACCCCGCGGTTCATCCCCTCCTCGGTGTAGGTCAGCGACGCGTCGACATCGTCGGTGACCGTCCCAGAGAACGCGACGAGGGTCTTGATGGGATAGCCACGCGCGCGGATCGTCTTGTCGAACGCTTGCTTGTAGCGCACCGCTTCGAGGCGCGAACCCGTCACCACCATCGCCTTCGCGCGCCCGCCGATCTTGTGCCGCGTGACCGCGTGGAAGTGCTCGATCATCACCTCGGTCTTCTGAGCGATGTTGTGCGGGTGCAGGCGCATGAAGCGAGCGAGCGCACGCGCGGCCTTCTTGCGCTCGACCTCGGGATCGTCCTCGACCGCCTTCAACAACCGGTAGTAGGTCGCCCAGGTCGTGTAGTTGCGCAGCACATCGAGAATGAAGCCCTCCTCGATGGCCTGCCGCATGGTGTAGCGGTGCGCGGCCACCCCGTTCCGACCAAACACGGCGAAGGTCTTGTGCTTGGGCGTGGCCGTGAACGCGAAGAAGCTCAAGTTCGCCTGTCGACCGCGCTTGGCCATGCTGCGAAAGAGCTCCTCCATCGCACCTGCGTCTTCCTCCTCGGCACGTTGGCGCGCCTCCTCGCGCAATCCCTCGCCGCCCAACACCCCCCTCAGGTCCGTCGCCATCTCGCCGCCCTGCGAGCTGTGGGCCTCGTCAATGACGACGGCGAAGCGCCGGACCCGGAGCGTTCCCTCACCCTCCTCGCCGCGCTCCTCGGCCATCTTCAGCAGGCGCCGCGACACGAACGGAAACTGCTGCAACGTCGTGATGATGATCGGCGCCCCCGCCTCGAGCGCTTCGGCGAGCTGTTGCGAGTCCCGGTCTATCTTCTGCACCACCCCTTGTTTGTGCTCGAACTGGTAGATGGTGTCCTGGAGCTGCTGGTTCAGCACCCGTCGATCCGTCACCACGACCACGCTATCAAACACGCGCTCGTCTCGCGCGTCGTGCAGCGACGACAGGCGATGGGTGAGCCACGCGATCGTGTTGCTCTTGCCGCTGCCTGCCGAGTGCTCCACGAGGTAGTTGTGCCCCACGCCCTCGTCACGCGCGGCGCCCACCAGGTGACGCACGGCCTGGAGTTGGTGGTAGCGCGGGAAGATCATCGTCTCCTTGTGGACCTTGCGCCCCTGGTCGTCCCGCTTCTCGTCGCGCTGGAGGTGGATGAAGCGCGCGACCAGATCGAGGAAGGAGTCCCGCTGCAACACCTCCTCCCACAGGTAGGCCGTCCGGTACGTGCGCCCCGCCGGGTCGGGCGCGTTGCCGGCCCCACCCTCCAGTCCCCGGTTGAACGGCAGAAAGGAGCTGGCGTTGCCCGCCAGCCGCGTCGTCATCAGCACAAGCTCGGTGTCCACCGCGAAGTGAACGAGCGTGCGCCGCTTGAATTCGAAGATGGGCTCGCGCGGATCCCGGTCCTTCTGGTACTGGCGCCGCGCGTCCTCGACCGTCTGCCCCGTCATGGGGTTCTTCAGCTCCAGCGTCATCAGGGGGATGCCGTTGAGGCTAAGGACCACGTCGAGCGAGTGTTCGGAGCGCGTGGCGTAGTGGAGCTGTCGGGTGATCCCGACGCGATTGGCCGCGTAGCCTGCTTCGAGCTCGGGGTTCAGCGTGTGCGCGGCCTTGAAGAACGCCAGGTGCAGCTTGCGCCCATAGCACTTGAAGCCGTGACGCAGCGTCGCCAGCGACCCGTGCGCGTCCATCCACTTGCAAAGGTCCGTCAGGACTTGCTCCCCCGTGCGCTCGCCGTGGAGCGCCTCGAGCTTCGACCATGCAACCGGCTGGGTCTCGCGGATGAAGTCGAGCACGACGGACGGGAAGATCGCGCGCTTGCGGTCGAAGTCGTCGCGAGGCACCGCGACGTAGCCGGCGGCGAGGAGGTGGGTTTCAATGACGGACTCAAAGGCGGTTTCGGAGTGGCGAGGGATGCTCATGGGATCTCCACCCTGGCAATCTCGTTGGAGAATCGTTCCGCCTGAGAACATCGTTGCCGCACGCGGGACCATTGGCTGGTGATCAGCTTTTCGTTCTCGTGATATCCACGCACCGTCTTCTTCACCCGCTCGGCCTTTGGCAAGCCACCGAGCTGCGCCTCAAGTCTCAAGTTGCATTCGAGGTCGCCAAGGAGCTTGTGCCCATCCTCGAATCTGGCCGCGACCAGCCACGCGTCGATGGCCTTCGAGGGCACGCAGAGCACGGTGCGGGGGCCAGCCGCCTCAAGTCCAGACCACGAGAGAAGACAGCGCCGCATGTGGTCGGAGCTCCCGTCTGGCGGCGGGCACGGCGATGCGTTCGGGAGAGACGGCCAGCCCTGCTGGGTCGCGAGCGTCGCGAACTCATCGCTCACGTCCGCATACGAGCCCCCGGCGACATCGGCGTCTACGTGCAGGACGAACAAGTCAAATCCTGGCAATGTTGGCTCGGCTTCGAGCGACGATTGACCACGTGACGCGAACTCACGACACCAACGCAACACGCCGCCCCATCCTGTGCCCAGCCTTGGCCGAGTGGGCTCGGGCTGAAGGCGAGTCAGGACGAACGGTCGAGGAAGCAGCGCACGCAGCGCCGCCTCGATGACCACGGCGTCGGTTGGTCCCTCTGCAACCAGGGCGACGTGAAGGTCAGACATTGGGCACCGCCCCAAGGTGGCCCATCGCCCAGAGCCGAGAGAGGGGGTACTCCGCGTTCAGCGTCCGCAGACTCTCCGAGACCTCAATGCGACGCACGACGGTATGCCCGTCGCTGTTGCGCTCAACGGCGAAGAGACGGACCTCGTCATCATCAAGGTCGAGCCCATCCAGCACGCTGGGGTTGTGTGCCGTGAACAGGAGCTGCCGGTCTGGGTTCGCCAGTCGCAACCAGTCGGCAAGACGCGTCACGAGCCGCGTCACGAGCCGTGGGTTCAGCGCCGAGTCGAGGTTGTCGATCGCGAAGAACGCCGGTGACGACGGCGACAAACAAAGAATGGCTGCAAACAGGACGTACAGCGCACCTTCGCTTGCGTCGTACGCGGTCAGGGTGTTGCGAGACGGCGCCATGAAGCGGTCCGCGAACTTCAGCACATGCTTCGCCCTTGAAACCGCGGGCGAGAGCAGGTTCCCCGCCGCCTCCGTGACGCTCACGTCGCCAACCCAATCGATCAGCCCAAGGACATCGTCAAGACCCTCCTCATCAAGGGTGCGCTTCAGCGCCGCGAAGCCCTCGGCGAGTCCGCCACCGACGAGCCCCACCGGCGCCCGCATCTGGGGATCTGGCACCGTCGCACGCATGGCCGGTGTGTTGGGGCTGTAGATCGCGTACCCCTGCAACGCCTTCAGCAGCATTGAGGCCGGATCACCGGGCTCCAGGTCAACGCGCTTCAGGGCCGCGAGCCCCGCCGTTTCGTCGAGGTTCAGCGCCTTCTTGCCTCGCGGTCCGCGGGTCACGATCTCCGTAGCCCCTGATGCGAGGAACTCGGTCTTGAACGACCACGCTGGCTCAGGCGCATCGAGTGGATTCAAGAGCGAAACCCGAAAGGTCGCGTCCGGTTCACCCGTCGCCTCCAGATGAATGTGCGGAGGGATCGGGATACCCGAGAATGAGGTCTTGAACACACGCGGCAATCCCGCACGCACACCTCGCCGAATGATGGCCTCGTCATCGACCCGCCCCGCCGCCGCCGCGCTCAGAACACCAATCGCCTCCAACACATTGCTCTTGCCTGTGCCGTTGGCCCCGATGAAGCAGTTCACCCGGCCAAACGCGATGGTCTGGTCGACGATGGACTTGAAGCCCTTGATGTGGATCTCGCGCAACCTCATGGGGGCGTCTCTTGCGGTGAATGGCTCGCGATCTCGAGCTGACCGGTGACTGCGGCGGCGATCACCGCCTCGCGACGCTCGCGGAGCAACCGAACTGTGAGGAGCGTTGCTCGCTCCATCTCGTTGAAAGACGCTGTTTCCTTGTCCAGGAACTCCACAACGGCGATCTGCTCTTCGACGGGTGGCACAGGCACACGCCAACTCTTGATGTGCTCCTGCGAGATCTTGACCATCGAGTTACTGGTTCCGCGCGCGTCTGCTTCGATCTGTGTTCGCCCAATGGGGAGAACCAGGAAGTAGCTGAGGTACTTTCCGTGGATGCGATCGCCTCGCAGCCTCAGCCGATAGATGAGGTCACACAACATCAGCATGGGTCGGGTTGCGGCGACGAAACATGCATCGCCAACCAGCGATGGCGTATTCGCGCGCGTCAGCAGGAAGTCACCTTCCTTGATCTCGTACTCCAGGCGTGGGTCGAGCTCGCTCGGCATCGCCTTGGCGGCCGCCGGATCGAACTTCCCACGGCTCACAGCGCTGAGCTTGAGCACGCCCCACTCGTCCTCGGAGGGTTCGCGGGAGTCTGCTTGGGGACTCCAGCCCTGCTCGATGCCGTCAACCAGGAACCGGACCCGGACATCCTCCCAATGCGCCGGGATCTCCCCCAGCCACGGGATTCCCGAGTCGCGCATCGCCACGTTCGGATCGAGCCCGCGCGTCACCGCCTGTGTGATGAGGGCGCGGCGCTTCTCGGCGAGTATGGCGAGCAGGTTCTCTTTGGCGGCGATGAGGGCGTCGATGCGGGCGGTTTCGGCGTCGAGGAAGTCGGCGATGGCGCGCTGCCGGGCGACATCGAGTATCGGAACGCGGAAGTCACGAACGAAGTCTTCGGACACGCGCTTCTGACCGGCGGCTCCCGTCATCTCCGCCTCACCGAGCTGGCGGAAGGGACGACTTACCGTCAAGTAGTACAGATACCTGCCAGCGAGTCGTCCAGAGGGGCTGACGACGTGCAGCTCTGTTGTGCCGAAGCCGACACCGTTCAGCGTCCCTTTGATCAGAGCGCCCTTCCCGTTCTCGAAGCATGGTGTGATCTTCGCCACGACAACGTCGCCCTCGAAGAACATGGTGTAACCGGTACGCACTTCATCGACGGGACGGACTGTGCTGGTGTCGATGCTGCCTTGCTCGCCGATCGCCTCCATGGCGAGGAAAGTCGCCTCAGTGGCACGAAGCAGGATTGCCCGACGCTCAAGCGTCAGACCTCGCTGCGCAAGGAATCGAAGGCGGACCCCATGTTGAAGATCGGCGTTCAGCGCACTCATGGCTTCTCCCCGCGTGGTCTCCGCCCGCCCGCGATGCGCCTGGCCTCCTTCTCGAAGTCACTGGTGAACGTCCGATCCTGCCCCACGCGAAACTCCGCGTACTGCGTCTCGGCGAGCTGCCTGGCCACCTCGGCCTTCACGGTCCCGGCGTTGGTGAGCACTTCGTACTCGTTGAAGGAGAGAAAGGCGTCGAGCTTCTGGACCCAGTCGGCCATCTTCATAGGAATCTGACGGGCGGCCCGGTTCTCGGCGTAGTCGAGGTACATGGAGACGATGCGCTCCAGCTCTTTGAGCTCGGTCTCGGCGAGGTAGTTCTTGGCGATCCTGACGTCGCTCTTGAGGACTTTTCCTTGCGGCGCGTTCTTCCAGGTGGTGAGCCCCATTGAGGGCTTCGAGGCGTCCGCACGGTCGGCGATGATCTCGGCGGCGGTCTTGCCCGTGATGGCCCAGTGCAGCTTGTTCTGGACGGTCTTGAAGAAGGTGTGGGTCAGCTCGGCGTCCTTGTCGTAATCGATGCTGCACTGCTCGTAGATGTCGGTGATCTTGAGGTAGAAGCGCCGCTCGCTGGCCCGAATCTCGCGGATCCGCTCGAGCAGCTCGTCGAAGTAGTCAGGCCCGAAGCGGGTGTTGAGCTTGAGGCGCTCATCGTCGAGGACGAAGCCCTTGACGATGAACTCACGCAGGGTCTCGGTGGCCCAGATGCGGAACCGGGTGGCCTGTGTGCTGTTGACGCGGTAGCCAACGGAGATGATGGCGTCGAGGCTGTGGTGGCCGATCTCGCGCGCAACCTCTCGAGCCCCCTCAGTTCGAACGATCCGGAAATTCCGGATGGTTGATTCCTCAACGAGCTCGCCGGTTGCGTAGATGTTGCGCAGGTGTTCGTTGACGGTGCGCACGTCCACGCCGAAGAGCTCGGCCATCTGCCGCTGGCTGAGCCAGAAGGTGTCGCTTTCGTAGCGGACCTCGGCGCGCACGGCGCCGTCGGGACCACGGTAGAATATCAGCTCAGTGCTCATCTCGCTCACGTCGTCACCTCGTGCAACCGCCGCAGGATCCCCGCCTCATCAATGCACCGCGAGTCTCTGTTCATGGCTTCCCCCGCCTCGGCTTCCGCCCACCCGAGATGCGCTTGATCTCGCGTTCGAAGTCCGCGTCGATGGGTTTCGGCCTGGCGTCCTCCATCCGTTGAAACCGCTCGTACTCGCGCGCGGCCATGGCCTTCGCCGCCTCGGCGGACACCTTTCCGGCGTGGTCGAGCAGGTCGCGGCCTGAGAGCTTCAGGAACTCGTCGAGCTTGTCGATCCAGCCCTGCATCGTCATCGGCTTGCGGTCCATCGCCTGAAGCTCGGCGAATTCGATGTAGAGGTTGACGATCCGGTGCAGGACCTTGAGCTCGTCTTCGGTCAAGTAGTTTTTTGCCACCGCCACGTCCGCCTTGCGGATCACACCTCCGGGACGCGTCGTCTGCAGACCCATGAGGGGCGCCTCGGCGTCGGCGCGGCTCGGCGATGATCTCGGCCGCTGTGTGGCCATGCGTGGCCCAGTGCATCTTGTTCTGCACGGTCGCGAAGAACTGCTGCGAGTGCTCGCTGCGGGGCTCGTAGTCGACGCTGGTCGCGTAGATGTCGAGCACCTTCAGGTAGAAGCGCCGCTCGCTGGCGCGGATCGCGCGGATGCGCTCGAGCAGCTCGTCGAAGTAGTCGACCTGACCACGGCCGGGCGGGTTCATCAGCCGCTCGTCGTCCATGGTGAACCCCTTCACCAGGTATTCGCTCAAGCGCGCCGTGGCCCACTGCCGGAACTGGGTGCCACGGTGGCTGCGTACGCGATACCCCACGGCCAGGATCGTCTCGAGCCGGTAGTGCCGAACCGTGCGAGAGACCTCGCGACTCCCTTCGGTTCGAACTTGTAAGAGATCCTTACACGTTGCCTCCTCGGCGAGCTCACCCTCGGCGTAGATGGCCTTGAGGTGCATCGTGATGTTCTGCGGGCTCGTCTGGAAGAGCTCCGCCATCAGCTTCTGCGTCAGCCAGACGGTATCATCCTCGAAGTGGCACGCGATGCGCGTCCGGCCGTCTTCGGTCTGGTAGAGGATCAGCTCGCCGGTCTTCCCTTCACTCATGTCGTCACCTCATGCAGGAGCCGCAGGATCTCGTCCTCAGCCCGCTTGAGGTCGGCGTCGATCTCGGCGAGCGGGCGCGGCGGGGTGTAGACGTAGAAGGTGCGGTTGAAGTTGATCTCGTAGCCGACGCGGTCCTTGCTGCGGTCCATCCAGGCGTCGGGCATGTAGGGCTTCACCTCGGTGTCGAAGTAGGCGTCGATGTCGAGCTTGAGGGGGACGTTCTCGGTGTCACGCAGGGCCGAGTCGGGCTCGAAGCCTTTGCCCTTGCTGGCCGTGACGGGCTCGGCGTCGGGGTCGGTGACCGTGAACACGTTCTGGAAGAGCTTGTGTTCGGGCGCCTTCCACTTCGAGCCGCGTTTGCGCAGGAGCTTCGTGAGGCGGCTCAAGGTGTCGTTCCAATCGCGCAGGGGGGCGCGGCCGAGTGCCTGGTCAATGGCCTGGACGTCGTCGAGCAGGTGGGGGCACGCGTCGAGGAAGCGGGCCTTGTCCTCGGTGGTCATCTGGTAGCGCAGGCGAAGCGGGCGCTCGACGGTGACACGGGTGTACCCGAAGTCCGCGTTGTCGAAGATCTTGCTGCGTGGCCCCTCGGCAAAGGCGCCATAGAGTCGAACGATCTCGGCGATCTGGTCGGGCTCGCCGCCCTCGCCCTCACCGAGCTTGCGGCGCTTGTCGCCGAGGCTCTTGCGCATGGGGACGTAGCATTCGCGGGCGTCGAGGAGCTGGACCTTGCCCTTGCGGCGGCGCTCCTTGCGGTTGGTGACGATCCAGACGTAGGTGCCGATGCCCGTGTTGTAGAACATCTGCTCAGGCAGGGCGACGATGGCTTCAAGCCAGTCGTTTTCGATGATCCATTTCCGGATCTCGCTCTCACCCGAGCCAGCGCCGCCGGTGAAGAGCGGCGAGCCGGAGAGCACCACGGCCATCCGGGAGCCGTACTTGCGATCGGCGGGGCGGACGGGCTCGAACTTGCTGATCATGTGCTGGACGAAGAGCAGCGAGCCATCGTTGACGCGCGGGGTGCCGGCACCAAAGCGGCCGGCGAAGCCCTGCTGGTCGTGCTCGCGTTCGATCTCCTTCTTCTGCTTCTTCCAGTCGACGCCGAAGGGAGGGTTGGCGAGGAGGTAGTCGAACCTGTCGTAGGGGGGGTCGGTGAACTGGTCGTCGGGGAAGATGTCGCCGTAGCGGACGTTGTCGGAGCCGCCGTTCTGATCGACGTTCTTCATCAGCATGTCGGAGGCGGCGGTGGCGAACGCACGCTTGTTGTAGTCCTGGCCGAAGACGTAGAGGCGCGCGTCGGCGTGGTGATCCTGGAGGTGGTTTTGCGCTTCGGCCAGCATGCCGCCGGTGCCGCAGGCGGGGTCGAGGAGCTTGCGGACGGTCCCGGGTGTTGCGAGCAGCGCGTCGTCGTGGATGAAGAGCAGGTTGACCATGAGGCGGATCACCTCACGCGGGGTGAAGTGGTCGCCGGCCGTTTCGTTGGCAAGCTCGTTGAAGCGGCGGATGAGGTTCTCGAAGATGCGGCCCATAACGGCGTTCGGGACGCGGTCGGGATGCAGGTCCACCTCGGCGAACTTCGAGATGATGAGGTAGAGGACGTTGGCCTCGCGCAGCTTCTCGATCTCGTTCTCGAACTCGAAGAACTCGAAGATGCGCCGCACGTTGGCCGAGAAGCCTTTGATGTAGCTGACGAGGTGCTTCTCGATGTGATCCGGGTCGCCCTTGAGCCTCTGGAAGTCGAGCGGCGAATGGTTGTGAAAGCGTTGCCCGGCCGCTCGGTTGAGAAATCGGTCGAGCGCGTCGTCGTTGAGCTTCGTGTCCTTGCGCTTGTCGTACTCGGCGAGGACTTTGGACTTGGTGGGTTCAAGCACGGAGTCGAAGCGACGGAGGACGATCAGGGGGAGCATGACACGCTCGTACTGCGGAGGGCGGTAGGGCCCCCGCAGAAGGTCGGCGATCTGCCAGATGATGTTCTCGAAGGTGCTGTGGTCAGCCATCAAACCGCTCCCCTGTCGTTGGATGGGCGCACGCGCGCTGGGGGTTCGATCCGCGCTTCCCCCGTCAGAGAGGCGGGATCGTAACATGGCGCAAGGTGCGCGCTCAATCTCGGTGCGCACTGTTGCCTGCGCGCCGCCATAGAGAGCCTCGCGTCCCGGTGAGCGCCTTCCACGGCCGCAAGGGTGCCGGTGTGACGTTGTTCGGACGCGCCGCGACGATACGCCGCCATCCGCGTGCTTCGCAAGGACAGGTCGGTGGCACGCAGAATCCGCGCTCAAAAGTGCATGAGTCAAGCTAAAGCGCTTGCCTCGACCTTCCTGTTCTTTTACCCTCCTTTCGTCATCGAACACCCTGGACGGGACGGGCCGGGCCGCCCGTCCTCCACCCTCCTCGCACGCAAGGAGCCCCCCATGACCTCTCTGGCCGCAGAAGATCGTCGTCGCTTGCACGAGGGCCGCCTCGACGCCGCCTCCCTCCCCGCCCCCTCCGACCTCACCGACTCCCCCGCCCTCCAGGCCGCCCTCCAGCACCAGCTCGACGCCTACGGGAGCGGCTACGACGCGCTCTTCGCCGCGGCGATGCACAACCTGCACGAGTCCGGCGAGACGAACGCGGCGCGCACCGCCCTCGAGGACGTGCTCACCCGCACGCGCGCGCTCTGGAGCTTCGCGCTGGGCAAGGCCACCGATGCGCTGCTCAACGTCGACCCGGAGACGCCCATGAAGCCCGCCGAGGCCGAGCGACGTCAGCGCCAGTTGGCCCGCGCGTTCCCCGTACCGGCCTCCGACCTGGCGTCCATGGCGTTCGCCGACGTCGTCACCCAGCTCCACGCCACCGTCGCCACCCTGTCGACCGAGCCCGATTGCGCCGCCCTCCAGCTCCACGCCCGCCTCGACGCCCTCGCGGCTGAGCTGCAGCAGGCGGTCGACGGCTGGCTTCGGGAGGGGCGGGAGGATCTGGAGGCCACCCAGCGGCTGCGTCAGGCCCGGATCGCCTTCGACCGCGCCCAGGCCAGCTACGCCGACATCCTCCGCTCCGTCCTGCGCCCCACCGACCGGCTCGCCGAGCTCGGCCGCTACTTCCGCGCCGAGGACGCCGCCTACAAGGCGCGCCGCTCCACCCGCGTGCCGATCGAGGAGGAGCCGGACTTCAACCCCGTAGAGCCGGTCACACCCCCGGTCGCGTGAGCACACTCCGCGACGACCCGCCACCGCCCACGCCACCGCCTGCCCACCCCCCCAACGCCCGCAAAGCCCACCTCGGACGCCCCGGCCCCGCTCCTCCGCGCCAACAAGCGCAGGCAGCG
>Ga0210033_1003456_pt1 | contig 12809 bp, 8 predicted proteins | sample CryGeymeta201501_FD_185465 | JGI IMG/M metagenome (GOLD analysis project Ga0210033, IMG submission 185465) | Groundwater microbial communities from Crystal Geyser aquifers in Utah, USA - Crystal Geyser metaG 2015-01 (SPAdes) (version 2) | ecosystem: Environmental > Aquatic > Deep subsurface >... | reverse complement strand
AGCCCGCAGGAGCTCATGAGTCGCATGCACACCAACCCCTCCCTGGCCGGCCCCCTCGGCCTCACCCTCGGCGAGGACGGCGAGATCGAGCAGGACGACTGAGCTCCCGCAGGACCGCCCCGACGGCGTCACACCGCGATCCACGGCGCGGCGCCGCACTTTTCTTGCCCACCTTCCCGCGCTGCGCTAACGTGCCCCTGGGACACCCGGCGTCATGGCCTCCGGTGCACCTCCAGACCGGAGGTGGCCGCGTTGCCGTCACGGCGGGCGCCTGACGGTGGTGCTCACGGCACGGGCTCGCGCCCAGGGCCAACCCTCGCGTCGTTCGTCAAGGAGGATGTTGTCGTGTCCGCTGCCAGCCGCGTCGCCATGGCTCTGCTCGTCATCGCTGTCTTGACGGCGGTGCCCTATTTCTTCCTCAAGAGCAATGGGCGCACCGAGTACGAGCGGCTCAAGAACGAGGCTGAGGACATGAAGGCCGGCAACGCGGCGATCCGGCACGACAACGACCGGATGCGGGAGCGCATTGACGCCTTCCGCACCCATCCTCGCCTGATCGAGCGCCGCGCGCGGGAGCGGCTGCACGTGGCCCGTCCCAACGAGGTCATTTTCGTGTTCGACGAGCCCCCAATCGTTCCTGACGCCGGCAAGGAGGCCGCGCCGAAGTAGCGAGACGCCCCAGGGTGTCACTTCCGGGTTCGCAACCGTACGGCGACATAGACGTGAGCACAGCCCTCAAGAGCTACGGCAGGGACGCCGTTGCACTCGGGTGGATACGTCGCAGCGCATCGTTGTGGCTCTACCTGCTGTACATGTTCCTGCTCATCAGCGGCTTCTTCAGCGGTGGCGCGCGGTGGCCCCAGCTGCTGGCCCTGGCGGGTCTGCTGCTGACGGCGACGTTCGTCCTTGGCGACCGCTTCCTGCTGCGCGGCACCAGCGTCGAGGACAGCGGCGCGGACGGCGCCCTCGGGCGCCTGGCCACCGGCTGGGACCGGGCCTGCGGCGACCTCGAGGTCGGGTCCCTGCTGATCCTGACGACCTACGCGTTCCTCCACATCGCCGGCCGCCTGACGGCGGATGTATACCCGGTGGTGTACATCCTGATCGCGTTCCTGGTCTCGTTCCAGGACCGCCGCACGGCCTGGACCCTGGTGGCGATGGCCGTCGGGATCGAGGTCGCCAGCTTCCTGGCCGGGCTGCCGGTGGGCGGCGAGTCGCTGTCGTCGGCCTCGCTGATCACCCACATCACCTTCATCGCCGTGTTCGGCGCGCTGAACGCCGTGTTCGCCCGGGTGGATCTGGCCAAGCTCCGCACCGCGTACAAGCGCAAGGTCGCGCTCGAGAGCAAGCGCCTGCGCCAGAGCGCCCGCGATCTTCGCCTGGCGGTCGCTGACGCCCCCGAGGACGGCGAGCCGGCCGCGCCGAGGGCCGAGGGCCAGCTCATCATCGACGCCATCGACGCGGTGGACACCTCCATCGACGCCACGCTGCACCTGCTCAAGGACGGCCTGAGCTGCCACTCGGTCGTGATGCTCTGGTACGACGCCACGGGCAGACGCCTCCGCATCCGCGACAGCCTCAGCCCGCGCGCGCTGGCCGACACGTTGCACCCCGGCGAAGGCGCGCTGGCGGGTGTGCTCCGCCGCCGCGAGCCGGTCGTGCTGAACGATCTGCGCCGAGGCTACCGCGGCCTGGTGTACTACCAGCAGCCGGACCAGATCCCCGTGCGGTGCTTCTGCGGCGTCCCGCTGCTCGACGGTGAGGACGTGGTCGGCGCCCTGTGCCTGGACCGCACCTCGGAGGCGCCGTTCACCGACGCCGAGGTCCAGGTGATCGGGCACGCGGCGCTCAGCATCGTCCGCACGGTCCAGACCGAGCGCTTCTTCCTGTCCATGGAGCGGACCCGCCACGAGATGAGCCGCTTCTACGAGGCCAGCCGCCAGCTCAACCACGCCCTGACCCCCGATCAGGTCACCGACGTCGCCCTGAGCTGCGTCCGCGACCTGTGCCGGTACGATCTGGCCGCCGTGGTCCTGTGCCGCGGCGACAAGGAGCGCCGCTCCTTCGAGGTCGTCCGCGCCGACGCCGCCAGCGGCGACCATCGCAGCGAGCGCCTGAGCGCGTTCGCCGCCAGCCTCCAGGGCCTCGCCTTCGAGGAGAACAACGGCCTGGTCTCCATGGCCGTCGAGATGGGGCATTACCTGCCCTACAACGGCGACTTCCACGAGGACCGCAGCATCGTCTTCGCCCGCAAGCACCCGGTCAAGGGCATCTCCAGCCTCCTCGTGCTGCCGCTCCACGCCCACGACGAGCCCATCGGCGCCTTCGTGGTGGCCTGCCGCGAGGCAGGCGCCTTCCCGGCCGCCCGGCGCGAGATGCTGGAGGTGATCGCCAACCAGGTCGCCATCAGCCTCCACAACGCGCACATGTACGACCGCATGGAGCAGATGGCCACGACCGACGGACTCACCGGCCTCAACAACCACCGGACCTTCCAGAACAGGATGGACGAGGCCATCGCCCGCACCGACCGCGTCCGCACGCCCCTGTCCGTGCTGCTGACCGACATCGATCACTTCAAGTCGATCAACGACACCCACGGCCACCCGGTCGGCGACGAGGTGCTGCGCCAGGTCGCCGGCACCTTCCGCAAGGTCCTGCGCCAGACGGACATCCCGGCGCGCTATGGCGGTGAGGAGTTCGTGGTCATCCTCGAGGGCACCGACCGCGAAGGCGCCAAGCAGATCGCCGAGCGACTGCGCACCGAGATCGCCGCCCTGAAATTCAAGTCGACGCACAGCGAGTTCTCCATCACGATGTCTTTCGGGGTCGGCCTCTACCCCGATGACGCCCGTGACAAGGCGGAGCTCATTGACCGGACCGACCAGTCGCTCTATTACGCCAAGTCGCACGGTCGCAATCAGGTCCGCGCATGGCACGATGTGCAACACGCCCCCGATCTCGGTGCTCCGAAGAAGGACAAGCACTGAGCCATCGGCGAACGACATGAGCCACAACGATGAAAAAGAACTTCGTCTTTGACACCAACGTTCTGCTCCACGACCCCGACGCGATCTTCAAGTTCGCCGACAACGCGGTCATCATCCCGATCTACGTCATCGAGGAGATCGACCAGTTCAAGAAGGAGCTCAGCGAGCGTGGCCGCAACGCCCGACAGGTCTCTCGCCACCTCGACGCCTACCGCGAGAAGGGCAACCTCGGCGTCGGCGTGCCCCTCGAGAACGGCGGTGTCCTGCGCGTGGTGTTCAGCTCCGACCCCGGCTCCCACAAGATCCTCGACAAGCGCCTGACCGACAACCTCATCCTCTCGGTCGCGCTGGAGCTCCAGCAGGTCGAGACCCAGACCCAGACCATCTTCGTCACCAAGGACACCAACCTCCGCGTCCGCGCCGACGCGATGGGCCTCAAGTCCGTCAACTACGAAGATCAGTCGGTCAGCCTCGACCAGCTCTACCCCGGCGCCGGCGAGATCACCGTCGCCGCCGACGAGATCGAGTCGTTCTACCAGACCGGCCAGCTCGAGATCGAGTTCGTGCTCGGCGCCCCCATCGCCAGCACCAACCGCGCGGCCTCCGGCGCCACCGACCACGGCGCGGCCTACATGCGCCCCCAGGGCCCGGCGGGCAACACCCTCCCCGTCCTCTATCCGAACGAATACCTCCTCATCCGCAACGGCAACAACCCCAACCACACCGTCCTCGGCCGCCTCGACGCCGCCGGCCGCATCGTCCGCCCCCTGGCGCCGATGAAGCAGGGCATCTGGGGCATCCGCCCGCGCAACAAGGAGCAGCACTTCGCCCTCGACGCCCTGCTCAACGACGACATCCAGCTCGTCACCCTGCTCGGCAAGGCCGGCACCGGCAAGACCCTGCTCGCCATCGCCGCCGGTCTCCACAAGGCGACCGAGGAGAACGTCTACCAGCGCCTCCTGGTCTCCCGCCCCATCTTCCCCCTCGGCCGCGACATCGGCTACCTCCCCGGCAGCGTCGAGGAGAAGCTCAACCCCTGGATGCAACCCATCTTCGACAACATCGAGTACCTCATGGGCATCTCCCAGAGCGACAAGCGCGCCGGCCGCAGCGCCACCGAGCTGATGCACCTCAACATCCTCGAGATCGAGCCCCTCACCTTCATCCGTGGCCGCTCCATCCCCCACCAGTACATGATCGTCGACGAGGCCCAGAACCTCACCCCCCATGAGGTCAAGACCATCCTGACCCGCGTCGGCGAGGGCACCAAGATAGTCCTCACTGGCGACCCCTACCAGATCGACAACCCCTACGTCGACAGCGAGTCCAACGGCCTGACCTACACCATCAACCGCTTCAAGGGTCAGTCCATCGCCGCCACCGTCACCCTCTCCAAGGGCGAGCGGAGCAAGCTGGCCGAGCTCGCCTCGAATCTGCTGTAGCGGTGCTCACCACCTGGGATGCTCCGGCTGGCTCCCCCGCGCGGCTCCCCCGCGGCCGCAAGCGCGGAGCAAAGCTCCGTGGGCGGCCTCGACCCCTCGCGAGCAAGGGGCATGGGGGAGGAGCGAACGGCTCGGAGGCGCGTCAACGGTCCCGGGCGACGGGGAGTCTCCCACCACAGCAGCAACATGCTGTAATCATTGACACTTCACGAGCAGTCACGAGGTTCGTGCTCGCCCCGCAGCCCGTGTTGCCCCACTGCCCCTTGCTCGCGAGGGGCCGAGGCCGCCCGCGGAGCTTTGCTCCGCGGTTGCGGCCTCGGGGGAGCCGCGCGGGGGAGCCTCGCCCCTTCGCGCAGCTTCGCTGCGCCGTGCGGGCTCGCGTTGCCGCCCTCTACCTCGCCACGCAGCTCGCCTTCACCACCCCGCTCTGACCGAACCGGCCTGTCGCGACACACGCGGTGCCTTCGACGCAGTCGTCGTCGATGGAGCAGCGTGCGGCGCAGATGCCGCCGTCGTCAGGGAGGGAGGCGGGGGCGGGGACGCAGAAGGTGGAGGCGTAGCCGCCGGGCTTGTCGGGGCAGTAGCGGGTGCAGGGCTCGGTGCAAAGGCCTTCGGGGCCGCCGTCGAGGGGGGTGCAGTGGGCGGAGTCGCACTCGTCGTCGGAGAGGCAGCGATCGCCGATCCAGCCCTGGGAGCCGGGCAGGCAGACGTTGGCGCGGGCGGAGCTGTCGGGGCGAGGGACGCCGGCGACGGCGTGGAAGCCGGGGAGGCGGCGGCAGTTGTTGGTGGTGGCCTCGGCCTTGACGGTGCAGTAGCCGGAGCCGGGGGCGTCGGGGTCGGCGACGCAGAAGCTGGTGGGGTGGCCGGCGCGGTCGGGGCAGCCGCGGGAGCAGCGGCGGGTGCAGAAGCCACGGCCGCTGTAGGGGTTGCTCTTGCAAAGACCGCCGTCGTAGGCACAGTCGGCGTCGGTGGAGCACTCGGCGAGGAACCAGGGATCGTAGTCGACGGCGGTGCCGTCGTCGCGGCGCTCGACGGCCTTCTGGACACGGACCTCGGCCTGGACGCCCTGGAGGCGGCCCCAGACCTCGGCGATGTCGGCTGCGGCCATGCGGACGCAGCCGTGGCTGACATAGCCGCGGCGCAGGGTGCCGCCGCTGGGGATGGTGTAGTTGTCGACCGGGCCGTGGAGCGCGTAGGAGGAGGAGGTCGGGTGGCCGGCCAGGCGGATGAACGGCAGGCCAGCGAAGACGGGCAGCTGCTGGCCGGTCTCGGCCGACTTCCACCAGACCCGGCACCGCTGATTCCAGCCCCAGCGCGCCTGGGTGGACACGGGGCCGTCGTCCACGGGCGGCTCGTCGGTGCGGGTGAAGTAGCTGCCGGTGGGCAGGTCGGTCGAGGGCGGGGTCAGGCTCACGCCGTTCTCGATCGCGCCGACGCCGACAGGGAACACACGGTCGTAGTCGCCCGCCTGATCGAACAGGTGGAGGGTGAGGCCGTCGAGGCTGACGACGATCTTCGGATCGACCAGCGGCTCGACGAACGGAAGCTCCTTGCACGTCGTCGCCAGGCCGTAGAAGCCGTCCTCCTTGGGGTTGTCCACCGCCCCGACCCCCAGGTCCTCCTCAAAACCCGCCGTCGGATCCGCGACGGGGGGATCGGTCGCGTCCTCGCCGCATCCGCTGGCGAGGACGAGCATGGAAGCAGCGAGGAGGGCAGGCAGGAGGCGGCGAGTCAGGCGCATGGTGGCTCCGAGGCAGGTCAAGGACGTCGGGACGATGGTCTGCAACAGGCACGCCACCTCTTGACACCGCTTCCACGCCGACAGACAGGGGCTGCACGGCGCGTTCAACCGATCAGGTGGCAACTCGAGACGCCGCCTGGCGCCCGAGCCGATGGCGACTGAAGTTACCATATGGCGCCTCCGGAGACCAATCCCCCCGCCCTCCGAGACACGCGCGGTCAGCACCACGCCACGAAAATGTCACGGAGGACCACGAGGCGCGTTGACACCGGGGCGCGCCTCTCATTACATTACGCTGGCATCATTCCAGTGTGTCAGGAGCGGGTCCCACTCCACACCCTTTGCCACCCTGCCCATCGCCCCGGGGACCCGACCTGCGCAGGCAATGCCGCGTGTTCTTGTTCGTGATGGGCCGGTCTGCACCTCAGACGGTGCCGCCGGCCCTCGGTTCGGTGTTCCGAGGAGGCATCGAGGATAGAGACACTGTCGCGGCCTCCACGACCTGCCCGTCCACGTCTCGGCTTCGCGCCTGCGAGCCGTGCCGGGGCGGTGCCACACGCTCTGTCGACCCTGTTCCGGTCGGCCGATCGCCCCTGGCTCGACTCGCGAGGCACGATGCCTCCCGGGCGTTTCCAGGACAACACTGCATGGAACTGGAGTGACTCAATGAAACGGTACGACACGTCGGATATCCGAAACATCGCGCTCATCTCCCATGGTGGACATGGAAGCACGTCGCTGGGCGAGGCGCTGCTCTTCGCCTCCGGAGCCGTCAATCGGCTCGGCAGCGTGGATGAAGGAAACACCGTCCTCGACCACGAGGAGGAGGAGAAGGAGCGAAAGAGCTCCACGACGGCGGGCGTGGCGTGCTGTGAGTTCGACAAGAAGAAGATCAACATCATCGACCTGCCCGGACTCGCCGACTTCGTCGGCGACGTCGACGGCTGCCTGCGCGCCGCCGACGCCGCCATCCTCGTAGTCGACGCGGCCAGCGGCCTCCAGGTGCGCTCCGAGAAGCTCTGGAAGCAGGCCGGCGAGCTTGGGCTGCCCCGGGCCATCTTCATCAACAAGATGGACCGGGAGCGCGCCGACTTCGAGCGCACCCTCGAGGACATCAAGGAGTCTCTCGGGGTCAACCCCATCTGCGTCTCCATCCCCATCGGGGCCGAGGACAAGCTGCGTGGCATCGTGAACGTGCTGCGTCAGAAGGCCTGGATCTACCCGATGAACGGCGGCAACGACTTCGAGCGCACCGACGTGCCCGCCGACCTCGCCGAGCGGGTCAACGAGCTGCACATCGCGCTCGTCGAGGACGTCGCCGCCACGGACGAGGAGCTGATGGTCACGTACTTCGAAGAGGGCGACTTCGACGAAGACACGATGAAGATGGCGCTGGTGCGGGCCTTCAAGAACAACGAGATCGTGCCCGTCCTGGCCGGCTCGGCCACCACGAACGTCGGCACGCGGATGTTGCTCCACTTCATCGCTGACGTCTGCCCCTCCCCGGCCGAGTCCCAGCCCAAGGGCGGCCACCTGCCCGACAAGGAAGACCCCGTCCAGCTCGAGCGCTCCGACGACTCCCACTTCTCGGGTTACGTGTTCAAGTCGATCAAGGACAAGTACGGCAAGATCTCCCTGTTCAAGGTCGAGTCTGGCCACATCGAGAAGGACTCGAACGTCTACAACGCCAACAAGCACCACCACGAGCGCCTCGGCGCGATCTCGGCGATCCGCGGCCATCAGCTGATCCCCGTGGACGCCGCGGCCTGCGGCGACATCGTGGCGGTGGCCAAGCTCCGCGACACGGACACCGGCGACACGCTGTGCGAGGAGCACTACCCCATCGCCTACCCCGGCATCCCCCAGCTCTACCCGGCGATGACGCTGGCGATCCAGCCGGACAAGCAGGGCGACGAGGACAAGATCTACCAGCGCCTGCTCGAGCTCCGCGAGGAGGACCCGTCGCTGCAGATCACCCGTGACAAGCTCTCCGGCACCCTGCTCAGCGGCATGGGCCAGCTCCACATCGACGCCACGCTCAAGAAGCTGTTCCGCAAGTTCGGCATCCACGCCCACACCGAGGACCCGAAGATCGACTACCGCGAGACGATCAAGGGCAAGGTCGAGAACGTGCGCTGGCGCCATAAGAAACAGACGGGCGGCAAGGGCCAGTTCGCCGAGTGCATCATCGACGTCATGCCGGCTGAGCGCGGCGAAGGCTACGAGTTCATCGACAACATCGTCGGCGGGACGATCCCGCGCCAGTATATCCCGGCGGTGGACCGCGGCATCATGGAGACGATGGACACGGGCGTCCTGTCCGGCCACCGCGTGGTCGACATCAAGGTGCGCCTGTTCGACGGCAAGTACCACGACGTCGACTCCTCCGAGATGGCGTTCAAGATCGCCGGTCGCATGGCGTTCAAGACGGCCGTCCGCGACCCGAAGGCCAAGGCCTGCCTGCTCGAGCCGGTGGTCGAGATGGAGATCACGGTGCCTGAGGAGGCCATGGGCGACGTCATGGGCGACTTGTCCTCGCGTCGTGGCCGCCCGATGGGCATGGAGAGCCGTGGCAAGTACCAGGTCATCAAGGCGACGGTGCCTCAGGCCGAGGTGCTGCGCTACTCGCCGGACCTCCGCTCGATGACCGGTGGCCGCGGAGACTTCGTCATGCGCTTCTCGCACTACGAGGAGGTCCCCCACGAGATCTCCGCCAAGCTGATCGGCGCCTACAAGGATGAGGACGAGGAGCACTAGAGCGCTGATCGGTTTGACGGACCGAGCATGAGCGAGTCCCGTGTTCACCGGGGGTCGATACCATGAGTGTGTGGCGGGTCGCCTTCCTTCGGTCGGCTCCCTGCGGACCTCGCTACGCTCGGCCCGCCGCCACACCCGTCCTCGTCGCCTGTGCTGGTTGCACAGGCGACGAGGACGGGGACCTCGGTGGGCACGGGGCGAAGCTCAGCCGAAGGGAGTCAAACCGATCAGCGCTCCAGGCGCCAGCGCAGCACGGTCCCTGACCGCGGTCACGCGGTCGGGCTCGACCGGGCGCTGTGCCCTCCCTGCTCATGCGAGCCCACGTCCGGCCCCCTCCACCGCGCCGTCGCGATGTGGGGGGGGGCGGGCGCCCGGGCTCCGCGGGCGCTCGGTCCGAGCGCCATCGACGTCCGCGTGGACGCCCACCGCTCCCTCATGATACAACTGTACCGACCGGTCCCCAACGCACCGAGGCCAGGCAACGCCATGTCTTCCATCGCTCATCTGTCCACCGCCGCCCTCCCCCTCGACAGCTTCCCCAAGACCCTGCTCCGCCACGTCGACCCGAAGGCCCCGCCGCCCCTGCGCGACATGGGCGCCAAGGGCCTGGTGCCCGGTATCACGCCAGACCAGCTCGTGCTGGTGCTGTACAATCTCCAGTTCGACCCGGAGGAGAAGTTCCGGGAGATAGCCCACAAGACCTTCGTGGACCTGCCGGCGGAGATGAAGCCCGTGATCGCGCAGGCGGCGCTGCCCGAGGCGGTGCTGGACTTCTGCGGGCGCCGCTGGCACAGCGATGACGCGATCGTGCCGACCCTGCTGGCCAACCCCGCGCTGTCGGACGTCACGGTCGCGTGGATGGCGAGCAAGGCGACCGAGCACGTGGTCGAGATCATCGCCGACTACCAGGTGCGCTTCCTCCGCACGCCGCTGATCATCGAGCAGCTCTACCTGAACCCGAACACACGCCAGAGCATCATCGACCGCGTGATCGAGTTCGCGCAGCGCGAAAAGGTCGACTTCGCTGGCCTCCCCGGCCTCCACGGCATCGCGACCGCACTCGAGAGCGATCACCACGCGCTCAAGGATCAGAACACAGAGGCCGACGACGCCGCCTTCGGCCAGCTGCTCAAGACCTCCGTCGCCGACGCCGACCGCGAGGACGCCGAGGGCAAGTCCGCCGAGGACATCGAGGTCGCGCTGGAGGCCGACCCGAAGAAGTCCTCGAACCTGCAGGCCTCGCTGGCCAAGATGAACATCGCCCAGAAGATCCGGCTGGCCACCCTCGGCAGCAAGGAGCTGCGCGCCATCCTCATCCGCGACCCCAACCGCCTCGTCCACATGGCCGCGATCCAGTCGCCGAAGATCACAATGAAGGATATCTACGACTACGCGGACAACAAGAACCTCTCCGACAGCGTCATCAACTTCATCTCCAACCGCAAGGAGGCCGTGCGCGACTACCAGCTCCTGATGCGCTTGACCCGCAACCCCAAGCTGCACCTCAAGACCGCGCTCAAGATGCTGAACTACCTCCGCCCGGCCGAGCTCAAGGCGCTGGCCCGCAGCCGCAACGTCAGCCCACAGATCGCCAAGGCCGCCAAGAACCTCATGGACAAGCGCGCCACCGGTCAGGGTGGCGGCTGATCGCATGAGCGACCGGCGCCGCCCAGGCCTGGCCGAGCGTGCCTGGCTGCTCGGCGTCGCCGCGCACCGCGGCCTCTACGCCTCGGGCGTCCTGCCCACGCAGCGGCTCCCCGCTACCACGCTGGCCGTCGGCGCGCTCCGCGCCGGTGGCAGCGGCAAGTCCCCCATCTCCCTCCTCCTGGCGCGCAGCGCCGCCCACCGCGGCGCCGACGTCCTCGTGCTAGCCCGCGGCCACGGTCGGGCGAGCCACCGCCCTGCCCTGGCCTTCGACTCCGCCTCCACGCCCCCTACCGACCCGCACACCCTCGCCGACCTCGCCGCCACAGCCGGTGACGAAGCCGCCGAGGTCGGCCTGCAGCTCGCGTCCGGCCCAGCCATGCCCGGCAGGCTCCGCTGGGCTGTCGGCCGGGACCGCCTGGCTGCGTTCGAGGCCGTCGCCTCCGCCCTCCGACCCGACCTCGTCGTCCTCGACGACGGCTGGTCCCACTGGCGCCTGCGCCACGACGCGCTCGTCGTCGTGCTCGCCGAGTCCGACCGCATCGCCAGGGTCCTGCCCGCTGGCCCCCTTCGCCTGCCCCCTGACGCCATCCCCCCCACCGCGCTCGTCTGGCACCACGGCCCCATCCCGCCCCGCCCCACCGACGCTCTCGCCTCGTCCTGGATCACGCGCGACGCAGCCGACGCAGCCGGTCGCGGCGTTTCCCTGGCGGCCCTCGGCCCCGCCCTCCTCATCTGCGCCACAGGCACACCCGACCGCGTGGCCCGCTGCGCCCGCCACGACGGCCTCGACCTCCGCGGCGCGATCACGCGCCCCGACCACCACCGCTGGACCGCCCCCGAAGCGGCCGCCCTCGCCGCCCGCGCCCGCGCCGCGAACCTCGCCCCCGTGACCACGGCGAAGGACTGGGTGAAGCTCGCCGCGCTGTGGCCCCCTGGACCACCGTTGCGGTGGCTCCGCGGCGATGTCAGGATAGATCACGGCGCGGCCGCGATGGAGCGGCTCCTCGACACGCTGCTGGGAGCCCCCGCGTGAACCTCGCGCGCACCACCTGGACACTCAGCGCCGGCCTCGGCTGGGCGTGGTCGACCGCGACCCCGACACGCCACCAGCTCGCCCGACGTCAGCTCGACGACGCCCTCCCCAACCTCGAGCCCCTCTTCGCCCACCGGATCGTGCGCCGCATGTTTCACCACCTGGCGGCGCTCCCCCTCGAGGTCCTGCTTGCGCAGCCCGGCCACCCCGGCGCTGAGCAGGAGCTCGACCTCGGGCCTGCTGGCCGGCTCGTCGTCGTCGGTCGCCACAACCTCGACGCGGTGCTCGAAGCCGGCCGCGGCGCCCTGCTGCTCGGCGCACACCTCGGCAACTTCGAGCTGGCCCTGCTCGCCGAGGCCTCCCGTGGCCTGCCTGTGTCCGTCCTGAGCAAGTCCCTGGGCAACCCCTGGCTCAACGACCTCTGGCTGGCCCAGCGACGAAGGTTCGGCGTGGAGGTGCTCCGCGACGAACACAGCCTCGCCCACGTCCTCAAGGCGCTGGAGCGACGCCGCTGCGTCGCGATGACCCTCGACCAACACGCCAACCGCGAGCACGCCGTGCCCGTCCGCTTCTTCGGCCGCACCGCCGCCGCCCACCGCTCCCTCGCCCTCATCAGCGCCCGCGCCGACGTCCCCGTCGTCCCCGCCTTCGCCCGCCGCGTCGAGCCCGGAGTCCACGAGCTCCGCTACCACCCCGCCATGCCCTTCGAGCGCGGCGACGGCTCCATCCGACAGGCCCTGCAGCGCCAGACCCAGCGCTACACCGACGCCATCGAGGCCGCTGTCCAACGCACCCCCGACCAGTGGACCTGGCTCCACCGACGCTGGAAGGCCGACGACGCCCCGCGCGCAGAGCCGGCCACCCCACGCTAATCCGTCGCGCTCGACGCGCGCCGTCTCGCGCGTGGGGCTACTGGGGGAGGGCGCCCCCTCCGGGGGCTTGGCCGTGCTTGGGTCGAGCGTTGGGAGAGGTTCGGGGGCTGGGTGCTCCAGGGGCGCAGGCACCTGGCTGGACGCCCGTGATGCACGGGGCAACCCGCTGACACAGAAGGACTTTATCGCCATGCCGCAATGGGGTGACCCCGCTCTCCGACGCGAGCACGGCCAAGCCCCCGGAGGGGGCGCCCTCCCACGGTAGCCTGTAGTGTTTGGAGTGTGAGATGGTTTTGGAGAGGGGGCGAGGATAAGGGCCTCGCCTCC
>Ga0210033_1003455_pt1 | contig 12813 bp, 8 predicted proteins | sample CryGeymeta201501_FD_185465 | JGI IMG/M metagenome (GOLD analysis project Ga0210033, IMG submission 185465) | Groundwater microbial communities from Crystal Geyser aquifers in Utah, USA - Crystal Geyser metaG 2015-01 (SPAdes) (version 2) | ecosystem: Environmental > Aquatic > Deep subsurface >... | reverse complement strand
ACGGCTGGAAACCTGCCGCGACCGTTTTGCCAATGCGGTGAACTTTCGGGGATTTCCGAACATTCCGGGGCAGGATGCGGTGCTGCGTTATGCCTCGAATGGCGACGCCAATCAGGGGGTGGTGCTGTGATGACCGCTGACCCGGAGGCCGTGATCGCGGCGGCCCGCGCGTGGCTTGGCACGCCCTACCATAATCAGGCCAGCCTGCGTGGGGTTGGCTGCGATTGCCTTGGCCTCGCGCGCGGCGTCTGGCGCGATGTGGTCGGTGCCGAGCCGCAAGCGATCCCGCCTTACAGCCGGGATTGGGGCGAGACTTGTGTCCGTGAAGTTCTGGCCGATGGCGCGCGGTCCATGATGATCGAGATCCCCGTGGCCCAGATCGGCCCCGGCGCGTTGGTGCTGTTCCGCATGGCGCCGCGCGCCATCGCCAAGCATGTCGGCATCCTCACCGCACCCGACCGCTTCATCCACGCTTACGACCGGCTGGGTGTGATCGAGGAGGCGCTGACCACGACATGGCGGCGGCGCATCGCCTTTGCCTTCCGCTTTCCCGCAAACCCTTCATAAAAGCGAACCTGACCCATGGCCTCCCTCGTTCTGGGTGCGGTCGGCTCTGCCCTTGGGGCAGGGTTTGGCGGCACCATCCTCGGCCTGTCCGGTGCTGCCATCGGTGGCATGATCGGCTCGTCCATCGGATCGGTGATCGATTCCGCGCTGATGGCCTCGCTCTCGCCGGGCCAGCGCATCGAGGGCGCGCGGCTCGACAGTCTGCGCATCACCTCCGCCACAGAAGGCACCGTGATCCCGCGCCTCTTTGGCCGGATGCGGCTTGGCGGCAACATCATCTGGGCGACAGACTTCCTTGAAGAGGTGAACACCTCAAGTTCGGGCGGCAAAGGCGGCGGGCCGACGGTCACCACCACGGAATACCTCTATTCCGCCTCCTTCGCAGTCGGGCTGACCGAAGCGCCGATCACCGGCATCGGGCGCATCTGGGCCGACGGCAGTCCGATGGACCTGACCGGGGTCACCTGGCGCTGGTATTCCGGATCGGAAGCGCAAACCCCCGATCCGTTCATCGCGGCCAAAATGGGGACCACCAGCACCCCGGCCTATCGCGGACTGGCCTATGTGGTGTTCGAGAATCTGGCGCTGACCGCCTTCGGCAACCGGCTGCCGCAACTGTCGTTCGAGGTCTTCGCGCCGCTGGCCGATCCCGACACCGCCGAAGGGCTGGTCCAGGCGGTGACGATGATCCCGGCCTCGGGCGAGTTCGCCTATGCCACAGACGTCGTGACCAAGACCGATGCAGGCACGAGTTCGGCAGAGAACGTTAACGCCATTGCCGACACGCCCGATCTGGAAGTGTCGCTGGACCGGCTGGAGGCGCTGGCACCGGCCGTCGCCAGCGTCAGTCTGGTGGTGGCGTGGTTCGGCGACGATCTGCGCGCAGGCAATTGCACGGTGCGGCCAAAGGTCGAGGTCGCAGCCAAGACCACGGTGCCGCTGTGGTCGGTGAACGGCGTGGCGCGGGCCGCAGCGCCGGTGATCAGCCAGATCGACGGCAAGCCGGTTTATGGCGGCACGCCTGCAGACTTTTCGGTGGTTCAGGCCATTCAGGCGATCAAGGCGCGCGGGATGCGGGTGACGTTTTATCCGTTCCTGATGATGGACGTGCCGCCGGGGAATACCTTGCCAAACCCGTATTCCGACAACGCGGCGGGTGTCGGACAGGCCGCCTTGCCGTGGCGGGGCCGGATCACCTGCTCGCCAGCAGCGGGGTTTGCGGGGACAGTGGACAAGACCGCGCCCACCGCAGCGCAGGTTTCGGCATTTTTCGGCAGCGCGACACCTGGGAATTTCGCAATCTCCGGCACTACGGTCACGTGGACCGGCGGCGCGGATTGGGGCATCCGCCGGATGATCCTGCACTACGCCCACCTTTGTGCGGCAGCAGGCGGGGTCGACGCTTTCCTGATCGGCTCGGAGATGATCGGGCTGACCACGATCCGGAGTGTGGCCAGCACCTATCCGGCTGTCACTGCGCTGAAGGCGCTGGCGGCGGATGTGCGCACCATCCTCGGGGCCAGCACAAAGATCGGCTATGCCGCCGACTGGTCGGAATATTTCGGCCACCATCCCGGCGACAGCAGTGGCGATGTGTTCTTCCACCTCGACCCGCTCTGGTCGGACGCGAACATCAACTTCATCGGGATCGACAACTACATGGCCTTATCCGATTGGCGCGATGGGTTCGATCATGCCGATGCCGCCACGGCCCCGGCGATTTACGACCGGGCCTACCTGCAATCGAACATCGCGGGTGGCGAGGGCTTCGACTGGTTCTATGCCAGCCCGGCCGACCGCGACAGCCAGACCCGGACACCGATCACCGACGGCGGCTATGGCAAGCCATGGATGTTCCGCTTCAAGGATCTGCGAAGCTGGTGGTCAAATGCCCACTTCAATCGCCCGGGCGGGGTTGAAGGCGGGGCCGCCACGGCTTGGATACCGCAATCCAAGCCCATCTGGTTCACCGAACTGGGCTGCCCGGCTGTCGACCGTGGCACCAACCAGCCGAACGTGTTCTTCGATCCGAAGTCGTCGGAAAGCCAAGTGCCCTACCACTCGCGCGGTTGGCGGGATGATGCCATCCAGCGGGCGTATCTCGAGGCGACATATCTGTTCTGGGGTGCCACTGCGAACAACCCGGTCTCGACAGTCTACAGCGCGCCGATGGTCAGTGTCGCCAACTGCGCGGCCTGGACTTGGGATGCGCGGCCCTATCCGTTCTTCCCCCAAGCCAGCGATATCTGGTCGGACGGCCCGAACTGGCGGCTGGGCCACTGGCTGACCGGTAGGCTGGGGGCGGTCTCGCTCGCCGCCCTCGTGCGCCGCCTCTGCCTGCGCGCCGGATTGGCGGACACCCTGATCGACGTCTCCGGCCTCTGGGGTGCGGTCGAGGGCTATGTCATCAGCGCACTGGAAAGTCCGCGGGCTTCGATCAGCCTGCTGGCGCAGCACTTCGGTTTTGATGCGGTCGAAAGCGAAGGCCGCATCCGTTTCCTCATGCGCGGACAGGGTGTGGTGGCGATAATCGCCCCGGACGGCATGGTAGCGGCTTCAGGACAGGGCGACGTGATGGAACTGACCCGCGCGCAGGAAACCGAGCTGCCGCAAGCCCTGAAGTGGCAGTTGGCGCGCGCCGACGAGGATTACGACGCGGTCATCGTCGAGGCGCAGCGCATCACCGTCACCGCTGCCCGCATCGCCTCGGAGTCCTTTGCCGTGGCGGTGCCGCCCGAGGAGGCCGAGCGGCGCTGTCGTCGGGCGCTGATGGAGACATGGGCCGGGCGCGAAAGTGCCGTGTTCAAACTGCCGCCGTCCCGGCTGGCGCTGGATCCCTGCGACGTGATCCATCTCGACCACGATGGGCGGCTGACCGAGTTCCGGCTGATCTCGGTCGGCGATGCGGGCGCGCGCAGCATCGAGGCCCGGCGTCAGGACCGTGCGGTCTACGACTTGCCACCCGGCGCGGCGCGCGCAGCCACGGTGGCCCGCCCGGTGACCTTTGGTGTGCCGGAAGTGCTGTTTCTCGATCTGCCGCAACTCAGCGAAAGCATCCCGGCCCACCAACCGCTGATCGCCGCCGATGCCCAGCCGTGGCCGGGCGAGATGGCGGTATTCCGCAGCCCGGCGCTCGATGGCTTCAGCCTGCTGACCACCTTCGGCCAGAGGGCGAAGATCGGGACGCTGGCGGCGGATTTCTACGCCGGGCCGGTTTCGCGCCTCGATCTGGGCAATGCGCTGGTGATCGATCTGGCCAGCGGCGCGCTGCAAAGCGTGACCGACCTCGCCCTGTTTGCCGGGGCCAATGTGCTCGCGGTGGAGGCCGCGCCCGGCCAATGGGAGATCGTCCAGGCCGGAACGGCAGAGCTGATCGCCCCAAGCCGCTATCGGCTGACCCAGTTGCTGCGCGGCCAGCGCGGCACGGAACAAGCCATGGCCAACCCGGCGCTGGCCGGGGCGCGGGTGGTGATCCTCGATACGACGATTACACCGCTGCCGGTGGCACAAGCCGACATCGGCCTGCCGTGGAACTGGCGCTTTGGCCCGGCGTCGCGGCCGGTCAGCGACGCGAGCTACGCAGCCGCTGTGTTCACCCCGACCGGGATCGGGCTGCGGCCGTTTTCTGTGGGTCAGGTCGAACAACCGTGGCGGACAGCGCGCAACCCTGGTGATCTGACGATCCGCTGGATCCGGCGTTCGCGCGCCTTGGCGGCCGACAGCTGGGAGGCTGCAGAGGTGCCGCTGGCCGAGGATAGCGAGGCCTATGCGGTGGAAATTCTCGATGGCGGGGCGGTGAAGCGCACGCTGACCACCGCGACGACTAGTGTCCTCTACACCGCCGCGCAGCAGACCGCCGATTGGGGCGCGCCCCTCGGGCCCAGCCAATCCCTCGCGATCCGCCTCTACCAGCTCTCTGCCCTGATCGGCAGGGGCGCTGGGCGATCCGTCACGCTCACCTTCTGAAAGCGCATCCATGTCCGACATCACCACCCATCTCCTGCTGCCCTATATCCTGGCGGCGCAGGCCCAGAAGCATGTCACCCACAACGAGGCGCTGCGGCTGCTGGATGCGATGGTTCAGCTTTCGGTGCTGGACCGGGATCTGACAGCCCCGCCCGCCAGCCCGGCGGATGGCGACCGGTATATCGTGGCCTCCAGCGCCACCGGCCTCTGGGCGGGCTGGGATCTGAACGTGGCCTTCTGGATCGATGGCGTGTGGCTGCGCCTGGTGCCGCGCCCGGGCTGGCTGGCCTGGGTCGCGGACGAGGCCACGTTGTTCGTCTGGGATGGTTCGGTCTGGGACTCCGTCGGCGTGCCGCAGGATGTGTCAGATGCCGTGTTCAGTCTGGTGAATAGCGCTGACCCGACCAAGCGGGCGTTGTTCTCACTGACCGGGATTACCACCGGCACGACCCGGACCTTCACCCTGCCGAACACCTCGTCTGAACTGGCGATCCTCGCGGGCACGCAGACCTTCAGCGGCAACAAGACCTTCACCGGCACGCTGACCGCCTCGGGCACCGTGACGGTTTCGGCGGCGGCGGCCAGCATCGGCACGGCGACGACGACCGCCACCTATGGGATTGGCACCGGGGCAACCACCACCGGCGTCACCAAGACGGTGAATCTCGGCACCGGCGGGGCGAGTGGATCCACGACTGTGTTGAACATCGGGTCCGCTACGGCTGGGGCGAGCGGGACGACGGTGGTCAACACGCCCACGGTCACCTTCGCCAATGCCGTCACGCAGGTCGGCATGCCCCAGGCTAACCTGACCGCGCAGCTGCTCGGCCTCGGTGGGGCTACCGCCGACAGCTATAACCGCTTGTCGATCAACGCCCCGGCCATGCTGTTCAACAATGCAGGCGCCGGGATCGAGGCCACCGTCAACAAGGCCGCCGCCGGGAACGATGCGGCCTTTGCCTTCAAGACCGGGTTTTCGGCGCGTGCCCTGATCGGATTGCTCGGCAATGACGATTTCAGCTTCAAGGTCAGCCCGAACGGCTCGACATTCTATGACGCGATCCGGATCGACCGTACCTCCGGCCGGGTCGAACTGCCCGAACCGCTGGTGATGCCCGCCCTGCCTGCCGCCCCGGACCCTCCGCCTGCGGGAAAGCTTGCGGTCTATGCCCGTGACCGCGCCGGGGCCGGATGGCTCGATGTGCAGCGCCCCTCCGGCCGGTTCTTTCCGCTGCAGCCACACTTCGGGGTCAACCGGGTCGCCACTTGGGCCCCATCTGTCAGCACCACAGTGAACACCAATGGCATGCCGCGCACGGCTGTGGGCACCGTGGCGACGCCGACGCTCACCACTACCAACCTATCCACCAGCATGCGGCGCTGGCGGGTGACCAGTGCGGCCACAGCCAGCGCGGTGGGAGAGGAACGATCCGCAGGATGGGTCTGCTGGCGTGGCAATGCCGAGGGCCTCGGCGGTTGGAACTATGTCAATCGCCTGTCGCTGACGACCTTGCAGGCAACCGGGATGGGGTTCTTCGGGCTTTATGGTTCCATATCGGCGCTCGCCACGACCCTGACCCTGGCCACGGTGCTGAACTGCATCGGCATCGGTTTCCAGCGCGGCACCCATACCAACTGGCAGCTGGTGCACAATGATGGCACCGGCGCGCCGACGCTGATCGACCTCGGGGCGAGTTTCCCGGTGGCCAGCATGACCAATGTGCTGACGCTCTACATTGCTGCCGCACCAAACGGGGCCGACATCGGTGTGCGGGTGGTCGAGGAGGTCAGCGGGGCGGCGGTCGAGTTCACCATCACCACCGACATACCCGCTGCTACCCAACTGCTCAGCCCGCGCAACTACATGAACAACGGCGCGACGGCGGCAGCCGTCGCCTACGACTGCTCGGGCGTCTACGTCGAGACGGATTATTGAACCGCCACGGCCGTGGCCAGAAAGGACCAGAATGAACGACCAGACCACTCTCGCCGCGGAGGTCGCGCGGGCCTTTCGGGACCACGGGATCACCGCCGCGCTGACCGCCCTGATCGGTGGCACCATCGCGCTGAACGCGGCGATTACGCGCAAGGCATTTACGAACGAGGCTCTGCTGGACCGCCTTGATCGCGAACTCATCACCGAACGGGACCGCCTCGACAAGCAGCGCAGCGAGGACCGCAAGGCGGACGGCGACCGATTGGACCGGATCGAGACCGATATCCGCTCGATGCGCGACATGCTGTTCGACGCGTTTCAGCGCGGCCGATCCGACTGAGCCACCCGACCTTTCCCAACCGACACCCCACCCGCCACCGGCGGGCAATGCCCGCCAGATTTCAAAGTCTGCGCGGCCTTGCCGCGCGGGGGCGGGTTTTTCATTTGGAGGATCCCCCATGCCGACCCTGACCTATGCTCATTTCCGCGACGTGCCTGAATCTGCTTGGGCAGCCTGGCCCAGCTTTTCCCCAGCCGAAATCGCCTGCCGCGGCACTGGCGCAATCAAGATCAACACCGAAGCCATGGACAAGCTGCAATCCCTGCGCAACCGCCTCGGCAAACCGCTGATCGTGCGCTCCGGCTATCGGAGCCCCAGCCACAACCGTGCCGTCGGAGGGGCCCCGGCATCAAAGCACATGCAGGGGACGGCGTTTGATATTGCCATGTCGAACCACGATCCCGTGGCCTTTGCAGAAGCCGCCCGCGCCGTCGGTTTCCTCGGCTTTGGCACATATCCCCGCTCTGGCTTCATGCATATCGACCTCGGGCCAGCGCGCAGTTGGGGCGAGCCGTTCGCACCGCGCGCCACACCGTTCGTGCCGGAAACTCAGCCCGCCCGCGAAGTGCTGGCTGACAGCCGCACCCTGAAAGGTGGCGGGGCGGCAGGCATCGCCACGGTCGGTGCCGCCGGTGTCGAAGTCGCGCAAGACGTCCTGGCGGAAACCCAATCCGCCATCCTGCCGCTGGTGCCCTACCTCGACACCCTGCGCTGGGTGTTCATCGCCGTGGCCCTGATCGGCATCGCCGTCGCCATCCATGCCAGGATTGATGACTGGAAGCGGGGCCAGCGATGACTGGCTGGATCACCGCTATCTTCACCGGCGGCCCGGCGCGCAAAGCGCTGGGCCTGCTGCTGGCCGCCCTCACCATCGCCCTGTTCCTGCTGAACCTCCGCCGCGCCGGTGAACGCGCCGGGCGGCTGGCCGAGCGCCTTTCAACATCGGAGAAAACCCATGAAATCCAACGCCAGATGCTGGACGCCGCCAGCCGCCGCCCCGCTGATCGCGATGCTCTGGCTCAGCGCATGCGCGATGGGCGGTTCTGACGTCCATGTGCCCTGCCCGCCTGTGGTGGAATACAGCGCCGCCGATCAAGCGCGCGCCGCCGACGAGGTGGATGCGCTGCCGGATGGAGCGATGGTTGTCCGGATGCTCAGCGACTTCGCGGTCCTTCGTGACCAAACGCGGGCGTGTGGGTGAAAGCCGGGCCGGGTGATGCCCTCACGGGAAGCGCCAGACGCCTCGACCGCGACGCATTGCCCGGCCCGTTTCACAGGTTCACGGTTTCAAGGAGCAGCAGCGATTCGCTGCAAGACCATGATGGCAGGCGCGATCATGCCTGTCCCACCTGAAGATGGGCACAATTGTGCACCTGACAGGCGGTTGGAGCTGCTGTTCATTAGAGTGCCAGAGACGCCTCATCGACGCCAAACAGGATGCGCTTCATGACGCGATCCACCAAGTTCTTCCCATTGGATATGTCGAAGGTCGCAGTCTCCAACTCCGTCACCTGACCCGTCACTTGAAACCGCGCGCGGATCCCCTCCTCGTCGCCCAAACCTGCATGGTGGGGATAGAGCAGCGTCAAGCGCGGGGCCTTGTAGAGGTGGGCGTAGGCCATCATCTGATAGATATCCGCCTGGGACACCCCTTGTTTTGGATCATCGATCCGGGCGGATATTCGTTTCCATTTCGTGTCGATCACATGGGCGACCTGACCGGCGCGCCAGATCAGGATATCCGGCTTGGTCTGAAACACCGCGCGTCCGTCATCGAGCGATGTCAGGCAGAACAGTCGGCCCCCTTGAAGTTTCACGCGGAAATCCGAGCCTGCCAGTGCCTTCGAGACCAACCGGCCGATGTACTCCTCAAACAGCGCATTCATCTCGAACAGCAGCGCTGATCCCTGCCCCAACCCGGCGCTGGTCGTCTGGTATCGGTTGCGCAGGAACAATTGCGCCATTCCAAACAGTTCCTGCCACGAGCGGTTGGTACGGTCGATGACGACATCCTCCCACCGCAGAGCCGGGATCGAAACTTCCGAGACATCCGCATAGACAAAGGCCAGTTCGCGCAACCGCTGCACATTCGTCGCATTGCGCGACATCCGGGCCAAATGTCCGATGGTTGCCTTCATGATGCGATTGAGGGCGATGTCATCGGACAACTCGTCGTAGCGACACGCCAGTCGACCCGGATTTGCGATGTGACGGGTGAACTGACGGGGGATGTTCAGCGATCCACGAATGGTCGGCAGATCGTCCTCGTGCAGAGTGTAGCGCCGCGGCATGCCACGACGAACTGCCTCGGTCAGCTTGTCGCAAAAGATGCGGATCAGGATTTCCAGCAGCGTTTCATCCTGCCAGTCAAGGTCGGTCATTCGCCCGGTCTCGATCTTCAGATCGAGTGCCACAGCGAGCATGTGGACAAGACGTTTGCGCACTTCGCGCTTCTCTTGGGTGGAGCCTTCCTTTTCACCCACATCGATCTTCGGCAGGATCTCCAGCGTACAGCCTGGCACCGCAAGGACGCCGACGACGCCCCGCGCCCGCAGATCCTCCCGGCGATGCTCCAGCACGCCACCGCCGCCCCGCCCGGCGAAAGGCGACGTCCTGGCCAGAGCGACAAGGCGCGCGGCGAGGTGCGGCGGAATGCATCCCTCCCCATCGCCATGGGGCAAAGCCTCCCATTCGCGAACGGAGTATGCGGGCATCAGGCCGCGAACTCGGAGAAGTCGAACTGATCCTTCACACGCCAGCACAGCCGTTCACCGGCAAAATCGTCGACTGCAATGCCAGTCGGCGCAGCAAGAATGCGCGCCTCCAGAAATCGGGACGGGCCTTGCGGCCCATCGCCTAAAACGGCTGCCACTTTCGACCAGTCCTCGTAAAAATACTCGGCCAGTAGCGGAATGACCTTGTGTCGCATCACGGCTGCGACGTCTTCGGGCGACGTGCAGCCAGTGAAATAGGCATGCCCGATCTGGTGTTCGCGGTCGAACAGGTATTCGATACGGTCATTGATGGTTGCGAGCAGCTTCTGCAGGTTGATGCCGCCGACATTTGGCGACAGTACAGCCGGGTTGGGCATCAGTTCCTTGAAGGTGAAGCGACGGCGCAGGGCGGTGTCGAGGAGCGCAATCGAGCGGTCGGCCGTGTTCATGGTGCCGATGATGTGCAGGTTAGCTGGAACCCCGAAGCGCTTTTTCGAATAGGGCAAGGTCAGCTGGATTTCGTCTCGGCGCCCGAGGCGCTTGTCGGGTTCCAGCAGAGTGATCAATTCACCGAAGACCTTTGAGATGTTGGCGCGGTTGATTTCGTCGATGATCAGGACGTGGGAAGCTGAGGTAGTCTTCTGAATCTGGTGCGTACTGCCTGATGCCTGCAAGCTATTCTCGCGAGGGTATATCGCAGCAGTTCCCGATGTTGCGCCTGCGGGCACCAACCAAGCTTGGTCAGGATGGCTCGCCCAATTCGGCATATTGTGTTTTTCCCAACCACCCATCGGCTCAATTCCCGTCTCCCGACCGGCCCGAACGAGGGCCTCACGATACTGGGTTAGGGAGAACCCCAACGGGTGGTATTCAGCCAGCTGCCGCGCAACGTCTTGGGCAAACTTCCTGAAAGTGCCATCGCCTACGGTCGGCAGGTCACCCAAAGTGAAGAGCTGTCCCTTTCGACCCAGTCCGGACTGAAGGGTAATGTCTGCGGCGGTTTCTGTTGCGAGATCCAGTGCGTTCAAATCGAAATCTTCCTCCGGAAAATCATGCTGCGCTTCGGTCGCATCAACGTTTGGGTCGTTGCTCGCGCGGTCCCCGACGCTGGATTTTGCTCTCCGAGCAATTCGCTGGAATATTCCGGCGACGGGTTCGAGACGAAAGCCCGAGTTGCTTTCCGAAGTTGCGTCGGCGTCATTGGTGGGTCTCAGCCCCTCGACGAATTCCTCGTATGACATCGACTGGTGGAAGGTCACGAACTCGATCCTGCCATCTGCTATCAAACGCCGGTATTCCGCCATCAGCCGATCACGATTCTTTTCGCCAGATACGGCAACTGCAAAGTCATCACCCAGACAAAGGCGAACGGCCTCCCACGCGGTCTGGTAGGTCTTGCCGGTGCCGGGAGGTCCGTAGAGGATCAGGTTGGTCGTCGCTGTCTGCACGGCGTGCGGCACGATCTTATCCTTTGCAGCCCCGTCCTGCGACAGGACAAAGGTATATTCGGTCGTCGTACTGCGCTCCGGCCCGGAGCGTGTGGGTTCCGGGACCGAGGCGAACTTCTGGAACATCTCACCTTCAAGCGCCTGGCAGACATTTGCCCAGTTCCGAACCAGGCCACACATGTCATGCAGGTCACCAGCGCGGATCGTCACCGAGGGCACCCCGGCTTCGCGGGCAGGTTCTATGAAATAATTGAGGGCAACGAAGCGCGCGCGCTCTGCCCCGCGCATCAGGTGGGTGTACTGTTCCGGGAGCGGCAGTGGCACGTCGTCTTGATCGACGATGATGTAGCCCACCGTATGCAGACGGGCCGCTGCATCATGCGGCTGGCTCCACCCGCCCGTGAGTGCGTTCGCCGCCTTGCCCAGCAGGTACCCGACAATCGGTTTGGTCGCAAAGCGTCTGTCCGTTCGCGGCTTTGTCGATCGAACCCAATAGCTCTTGGACTCCTCAAACCCGGCAAACGCATCCGCATGGGCGCCGGATGCACGAAATTTTTCAAGCGCATCCATTGCCGCTTCGATTCGGTCGCGCGAAAATGCCTGATTGGAGTCGTCCCGCCCCTTGCGCTCGATGCGGTATCCGAGTTTCTCCAACACCGCGTGCGTGCGCGGACCACCTTGGCCGCCGAAGAATTCCTTCATTGGCAGGGCCCTGCCCCCCGGCAAGTGGCCCAGGGCTGCCGCGACCGTTGCCTTCGCAGGATAGGAACGCCCCGTGGCATCGTCATGGAACTGTGTCGCGCCGTCGGCGTAGCCCCCGCGCGCGCGGAAAGCCGCCAGTCCCATCTCGTCGCATTCGCGGATCGCCAATTCGATTTCCTTCCGGGTGAGGCGGTCCAGCAGGGCCTGATGATCGGCACCGCCCGCCCCCTTGCGAAGGATCTGGTATCCCAGAGCTTCAAGTCTGGCGAACGATTGCGCCTCTCCGAAACCGTTGAAGAATTCCTTCGCCGCGAGGGCGCGGCCATCGGGAAGATGCCCCAAGGCTGCTGCGACGGTCGCCTTCGCCGGATAGGACTGATCGTTGCCCTCATCGCTCACCCACACCTGAGGGCTGGCAAATCCACCGCGCGCCAAGAAGGCTTTCAGCCCAAGCTGATCGCACTCCTGCATCGCGGCATCGACTTCCTTGCGGGTGAGGCGGTCCAGCAGGGCCTGGTGTTCTGCCTTGTCAGGCACATTTGTCTGTTTGGTCAGGAATGAGTGATAGAGCTTCAGCGATTGCTGGAGGCTGGCAAGGCCGGTGCGCAGGACACCATCAATGGGCACCGGCGACGGGTTTGGGCGTTCAGCGCGCTCATCCTCTGCCGTATAGGCAAAACGATTCAGGACGCTATCCCGGTCTTCTTGCGCGAACAACTCGTCCAGATCGCCCAGATACTGCTCAACGCGTTTGGCGCTGCTGACCCGTGAGGAAGCGGTAGAATCCGTCTGCCCTTGCAACACCAACCATTTCCGGAACTCGTCCTGCTTCATAGAGTGTGCCCGTTCCTCTTGCTCAGAACTGCTCTCGTCCGCTTGGGATGGGGACGATGTGCGAACGGCGCGTACGCAGGGTCGGATGGCCATCGAAAACGGAGCGGAACTTGATCATGGCGCGATGCTGCCACATGGCGCTCGCCGAGGCCAGAATCAAAAAAAGCCCCCACTTTTCAGCTAGGCGATTCACACATTTCTGAGTCTCCATCCGTGGGCGAGGGATTTGAAGTATTGGAGACCGTGGCGAAAGGTGATCGGGCCGGGCGGTTTGGATTTTGGGTAGCCGTCCCATCCGCCGAGCTT
>Ga0210033_1003452_pt1 | contig 12819 bp, 8 predicted proteins | sample CryGeymeta201501_FD_185465 | JGI IMG/M metagenome (GOLD analysis project Ga0210033, IMG submission 185465) | Groundwater microbial communities from Crystal Geyser aquifers in Utah, USA - Crystal Geyser metaG 2015-01 (SPAdes) (version 2) | ecosystem: Environmental > Aquatic > Deep subsurface >... | reverse complement strand
TTAGTCAACAAAGTGCCACGTGCCTTCAAGAAACCCTAGACAACCGCTAGGAAGTCCCCACGCGCGAGACGGCGCGACGAGCGCCGGATTAGCGTGGGGACTCCATCCGCTCCCGCACCTTATCCAGGAACGCCTGCATCAACGGCTCGGCGGACAGCAGCCCGACCGGGCCGGCCTCGGTCCACTCGGGGTGCCATTGGACCGCGACCGCGAAGCGGTCGCCGTCGTCGAGCAGAACGCCCTCGACGATGCCGTCGGCCGTCGAGACGGCGCAGACCTCCAGGCCGGGGGCGACGTCCTTGATGGCCTGGTGGTGCACGGTGTTCACGCGGGCCGTGGCCTGGCCGGGGTACAGCTCGGTCAGCCAGTTGCCCGGCCGCAGGGCGACCTCGTGCACGTTCTGGTCGTAGATCTCCCAGTCGCGATGCACGAGCGAGCCGTCCACCTGCGTCGAGATGTCCTGATAGAGCGTGCCGCCGAGGGCGACATTCAGGATCTGGATGCCGCGGCAGGCCCCGAGGATGGGCTTGCCGCGCTTCAGACACCGCTTGATCAGCTCGATCTCATACGCATCCCGCACCGCGTCCCCGCCCCACTCCGGCCTCATCGCCTCCTCGCCGTAGCTCGACGGGGCCACATCGGCGCCGCCCTGCAGCAGGAGGCCGTCGATCTGGTCGATGTAGTCGTCGTAGCTGGGGGCGAGGGGGTGGTCGACGTCGGGCACGGGGATCAGGAAGACCAGGGCGCCGTGCCGCATGGCGTACTCGGTGAGCTCCTGCTCGACGTACAGGAGCGCCTTGCCCTTGAAGATGGCGCGCAGGGGGTCGCGGTGCATGATGCACGCGCCAACCCCGAGACGGATCAGTCGAGGACTCATTACAGCGCAGCCTCGAACAGGGCGCGGAGGTCGGCGACGGTGACCGGGCGCGGGTTGCTGGGATGGCAGACGTCGTGGATGGCCACCTCCACCAGACGATCGATGTCGCTCGCCTTCACGCCGCACTCCCCAAGGCTGGACGGGATGCCGACGGCCCGGTTGAGGTACTTCAGCCACGCGATGAAGGCGTCAGCGTTCCGCTCGACGCAGCCGGCGGCGTGAGCCATCTCGGCGAACCGGTCGGGCACGGCGACGGCGTTGAAGGCCATGCAGGCCGGCAGCATCAGGGCGTTGGCCAGGCCGTGGTGCATGTCGACCACGGTGGACAGGGCGTGCGCGCAGGAGTGGTTGACGCCGAGGCCCTTCTGGAAGGCCGTCGCGCCCATGGTCGAGGCCAGCAGCATCTGGCCGCGCGCCTCGAGGTCGCCGGGGGTGCGCACCGCCTTCTCGAGGTTGCGCGACACGAGGCGGATGCCCTCGAGGGCGATGCCGTCGCAGATGGGGTGGAAGCCTTTGGCGAGGTACGCCTCGACGTTGTGGGTCAGCGCGTCGATGCCGGTGGCCGCGGTGATGCCGGCGGGCAGGCCGACGGTCAGCTCCGCGTCGAGCACGGCCACCCGCGGCAGCATCTGCGGATCGAAGATGATCTTCTTGATCTTGGAGACGTCGTCGCTCACGACCGAGCTGCGGCCGACCTCGCTGCCAGTGCCCGCCGTGGTCGCGATGGCGATGCAGGGCGGAAGGGCGTTGTTCACGGGCAGGGCGTCGGGCTTGCCGTCCTCGTAGTCGAACAGGTCGCCGGGGTGCGTCGCCATCAGGCCGATGACCTTCGCCACGTCGATGGCCGCGCCGCCGCCGAGCGCCACGATGCCGTCGGCGTCGTGGGCCTTGTAGGCCGCCACGCCCTCGATCACCTGGGACTCGACCGGGTTGCCCCAGATCTCCGAGAAGCTCGCCACCGCCAGGCCCGCCGCCTCCAGCATGCCCTTGACGTCAGCGAAGATGTCGAGCGCGGCCACGCCGCGGTCGGTCACCAGCAGCGGACGACGCACGCCGAGGGCCGCCAGCCGCGAAGGCACCTGCTGGCGGGCGCCCGGACCGTAGACAATCGCGGTGGGGAAGTTGAACGTCGAGAGCGTCATCGGGGTGGCTCCGCAAGGAGGGCGAGGCCGCGGCGCGGCGGCGACTGGCGCACCGGCGCGGGCTCGAGCGTGGGTGGGGGATGGGGCGCCGCGGGGAGCGCGCTCCCCTCGGCGGAGGGCACCATAATACAGGCCCTCGCGCAAATCGAGGTCAAACGATCTCGAAGTAGCGCTTGCGCTCCCAGTCCGTCACCGCGGCCTGGAACTGCCGCCACTCCCACTTGCGCGAGCTCACGAAGTGGTCGACGAAGCCGTCTCCGAACAGCTCCCGCGCCACCGTCGACGCCTCCAGCCGCTCGGCGGCCTGGAGCAGGTTGGACGGCAGGCGCTCGGCGTTCGGCGCGGTGTAGCCGTTGCCGACCACGGGCGCCGCCGTCAGCTCGAGCTCGTTCACCACGCCCCAGTAGCCTGCGGCCAGCGCCGCGGCGATCCCGATGTACGGGTTCACGTCGGCGCCCGGCACGCGGGTCTCGAGCCGCGAGCCCTTGGGGCTCCCCGGCAGCGCGCGCAGCGCGGTCGTCCGGTTGTCGATGGCCCAGGTCACCCGCGTCGGGGCCCAGTGGCCCTCCACGAGCCGCTTGTAGCTGTTGACGGTCGGCGCGAAGAAGGCCAGGAACTCCGGCAGGAGCTTCATCTGGCCGGCGATGTAGTGCCGGAACAGCTTGCTCATCTTGTCGGGCGCCGCCGGGTCATGGAACAGGTTGGTCTCCCCGTCCGGGCTCCACAGGCTCTGGTGCATGTGCCCGCTGTTGCCCGGCATGTCCGGCGACACCTTGGCCATGAAGGTCGACATCACCCCGTGCTGATACCCGATCTCCTTCATGCCGGTCTTGAACAGCACACCGCGGTCGGCGGCCTCCAGCGCGTCGGAGAACAGGATGGCCGCCTCCATGACGCCGGGCCCCGTCTCGGTGTGGAAGCCCTCCAGCGGCACGCCGAAGGCCTCCATCTTGTCCATCACGGCCTGGAAGTACGGCTGCTGGAGCGTCGAGCGCAGCACCGAGTAGCCGAACATGCCCGGCGAGCTCGGGGTCATGCCCTGGTAGCCCTTGTCGGCGGCGCTCTGCGGCGTCTCCAGGTAGTTGAAGAACTCGAACTCCATCCCGAAGCTCGGCCGATACCCCGCCTGCTCCACCAGCCCGATGATCCGCTTGAGCGCCTGCCTCGGGCAGACCGACAGCGGCGCGCCTGCGCCGTCCACGAAGTCGGCGAGGAAGAACGGCACGTTGTCATCCCAGGGCACCTGACGATAGGTGGTCAGGTCGATGGTGGCGTTGGCGTCCGGGTAGCCCGAGTGCCACCCGGTGTACGCGGCGTTGTCGTAGCACGCATCGTTGCAGTCCCACCCGAACACCACGTCGCAGAACCCGAACCCGCCCTCCAGGGCCGACAAGAACTTCTTCTTCCGCACGTACTTCCCGCGCAGCACCCCGTCGATGTCCGCCGCGGCGACCTTCACGCGGTGGGACGGGTGCTTGCGGACGGCGTCGATGATCTCGGAGGTCGGGGCGGGTCGGTTCATGGCACAGCTCCACGGTGGCGGTCAGCGGGTGTCCGGACAAGATGAGCGGTCTGGTGATAGCACGACCTGCGGCCTCGATGCACCTGCCTGCGCCAGCGCCCCCGCCAACCGGCCGACCCGATTTGACCATCCCCCCCAATCATGCGACAACCCGGCCCACCGAAGACACCCCGTCCGCGGGCGCGCCGGGCCAGGACCGCCCCCACGCGATGCGCCCCCGACGATGCCAGGGAGGCCCCATGACCGCAGAGATCACCGAGCTGGAGCTGTTGACGGCCGACACGCACAACACCTTCCGCGCGGAGCTGGACGACCTGACCCTGATGACCAACACGGGCAAGGTCGGCGCGAAGGGAAGGACGACGACGAAGACGCACAAGACCGCCGCGGAGGCCCGCAAAGCGCGCGACAAGGCGGTGGCGAAGAAGATCGGCGAGGGCTACTGGGCGGGGCCGTGGCCGGTGCCGTTTGAGGGGGACGCGGGCGAGGTGGAGCCGGGGGACACCCTCCGGCTCAAGGTGCTGCCGAAGGACAAGGGACGATGCCCCAAGGTGCGCGACATGATCCCGAAGCACCTGGAGCTGCACCGCAAGCAGTACGGCTGGAGCTTCGTCGAAGGGCCCAAGGACAGCCACCTGTGGTTCGGCGGTCAGCTCTACGTCGGCCGGGGGCACCTGATCGAGCCGGTGACGCCAACCCTCGTGGGGAGCAGCTACGAGCAGTTCCCGTTCATGTACGGCGCCTGGCCGTTCCGGCCGGACGGCGAGGGCATGCTGGTGGCGCACAAGGGCGACCTGTACGACCTGGAGATCGACGAGGCATCCGCGCGAAAAATCCATGCATTTGAGGATGTTAGCAGCCTTCGCAAGGCTCGGCCGATGCTGTACGGGGCGGACGGGCGAGAGGTGCTGTGGGCGGGTGAAGGCGGCCTGATGGGGCTGGACGTGGACGCGGACGAGGCGCGGCTGGCCATCGCGCTCAGCGGTGAGCCGGTCAAGGGCGCGGCGAGGATGGCGGACGGGACCGTGGCGGTGCTGCAGGAGAGCTTCTTGACGCGGCACACAAGGCGGGAGGGGCGCTATGGGCAGATCCAGTCGATCCGGCTTCGCAAGGGCCACGACGTGGGCACCTGGCTGGAGGGGCAGGTGCTGGTCGTCATGACGCGCAACACGGGGCCGGAGCAGACCCTGATCTACGGTCTGCACGACGGCCGGCTCCACCTGATCCAGGCCAGCGGACGGACGGTGCGGAGCGCCTTCGACCTGCGTGGGGCGCAGTGGTTGATCGAGTCGGCGCCGGGCGGTGAGATGGACTGGGACGCCTACCGGGTCTTCCACGTCGAGGCCGCCTGGCGACGCTCCGCCGAGGTGGAGCCTGTGGCCGAGAGCGTGGTGCTGGAGAAGCCCAACACCTTCGACGCCATCATCGCCGCGCTGGGCAGCAGCGATCCGCGCGGGCCGGAGCACGTGGCCGCGACGCTCGACGACGGCGGTGAGCTGGAGGGGTACGGCCTCACCAACGGCTGGACGCCGCTGATCTACGCCGCGTGGCGCGGCGCGGTGCCCATCGTGGAGCTGCTGCTGGCGCGCGGGGCGGCCATCGACGCGGTGGGCCGGGACGGCCGGAGCGCCCTCGCCACAGCCTTCGAGCGCGGCCACCTCGAGGTCGCTGAGATCCTGACCGGGGCCGGCGCAGCCCCGGTCCTGCCTCGCGTCGTCGAGGTCGACGGCAAGGAGGTGCGCACCGAGTCGCCGCTCGCCGCCGCGGCGCTCGCGGGCTACTACGACCCGATCCTGGCGATGCTCGATGGGGGCGCCGACCCCTGCGCCACCGGGCAGGACGGCCTCACCGCGCTCGCGCGGGCGGCGAGCAAGCAGAACCTGGAGCTGGCGACGCTGCTGCACAGCCGCGGCGGCCGGGCGCGCGGACGCAACGCCGCCGAGTCGCTGGCGGCCGTGCTGAACTCGCGGTCGGCTGCGCTGCTGCGCCAGGTCATCGACGAGTTCGACGGCGCGCTCGAAGGCGAGGCGATGGCCCGGCTGCTGCGTGGCCAGCTCCTGAGCCTGTCGGTGAACTCTACCGAGCGCGAGGTCATCGACCTGCTGCTCGAGCACGGCACACGGGACGCCACAGACGAGGGGCTCCACCGCGCGATCGACGCCGGGCACCTCGCTGCGGTCCGCATGATGCTCGCCGAGGGCGTGGCGGCTACCGGCGGCACCATCACCGCCAACTCGCCGTCGCTGCACCTCCACCACGCCATCACCGCCTCGATCCGGGACCTGGCCATCGTCGAGGCGCTGCTGGACGGCGGCGCCGACGTCAACGGGCTGGATCGACGAGGGGTGACGGCGCTGCGGTACGCGGTGGCGCGGCACGTGGACGACAGCTTCGTGCGGTTCCTGCTGGAGCGGGGCGCCACCGTCGAGCGTGGAGAGGGCGCGTGGGGGGCCCTGCACGAGGCCGCCTGGGCCGGCCGGATCGACCTCATGACCCTGCTCCTTGAACACGGCGCCGACCTCAACGCCACCACCTCCGACGGTCGCACCGCGCTGACCCTCGCCGCGTTCAGCCAGAAGCCCGAGGCCCTCGCCTTCCTCCTCGAGCGCGGCGCCGACCCGAACGCCGGGGAGTTCACGCCGCTGATGGCCGCCGCGACGAAGAACGACGTCCCCGCCCTTGAGGCGCTCGTCGCCGCGGGCGCTGACCGGCAGCAGAAGGGCGCGAGCCCCCACATCAAGGACTGCACGCCGCGCACCGCCCAGGAGCACGCCGAGCTCGCCCGCGCGCTCCAGGCCGTGGCCCACCTCGCCAAGCTCGACAACGCGGGCTTCGCGTCCCTGCAGGCCGCCCTCGAGGCCGACGACGTCGACGCCGTGCGCGACCTGATCGCCGCGGGCCACGACGTCAACGGGCGCACCCCCGGCACCGAGGCCCGCCCCCTCTTCTACGCCCGAAGCGTCGCGACGACCCTGCTGCTGCTGGACGCCGGCGCCGACCCGAACGCCGGCGACAAGTACGGCAACACCGCGCTCATCGCCCAGGCCAGCCGAACGACCAGCAGCACGCTCGCCCGCATCGAGGAGCTGCTGGCGGCCGGCGCCGATCCCGCGGCCACCTCCAACCACGGCCAGACCCCCCTGCACCGCGCCATCGAGTACGGCCTGCCCGAGGTCGCCGAGCGCCTGATCGCCGCCGGCTGCCCCGTCGAGAATACGCGCAAGAAGGTCCTGCAGCCCCTTCACCTGGCCGCCCGCTACGACAAGCTCGACATGCTCACCTTGTTGCTGCGCCACGGCGCCCGCGTCAACCCCTGGTACACGACCATCCACGGCAGCGAGGAGACGCCCCTGCACGAGGCCGCCCGAAACAACGCCGTCGCGTGCGCCCGGGCGCTGCTCCACCAGGGCGCCGATCCCGGCGCCCACGACAAGCTCAAGCACAACATGGACGAGGGCGGCTACAACGCCATCCACCGCGCCGCCGAGGCCGGCCACTACGACGTCCTCCTCGACCTCCTGCGCCACGACCGCCGCGGCGCCCGCTACGCCCGCATCACCCGCGGCGCCACCGCCGAGGAGCTCGCCGAGGCCCACCCCCGCTGCCTGGAGCTCCTCCGCGCCATCGGACCGGACCAGTCGGTAGACGCCTGGCTCGCCCGCCTTGACGACCTCGCCCGCAAGGCCGAGGCCGCCGAGGCCTCGGCCGAGCTCTGGATCGAGCGCGTGGACGAGCAGCTCCCGGAGGGCACCGGCCAGGCGCCCGAGGCGGTCAAGAAGCAGCTCCAGGCGCGGGACTGGGTCCGCACGACGCCCGCAGGCAAGTCCCTCGTCTTGCGGCTGCGGCGCGGGCTGCACGAGGCCGCCGTCGGAGACGCCGAGGGCATCCACGACCTGTCCATCCTGATCCGCGCCCAGCAGATGCCCTACCATCTCGGCCCGGACGGGGCGCGATTCCTTGTCTCGGACAACCACGCCATCTATGAGCTGGACGCAGACGCGCGCACCGCCCGCCAGATCCTCGGGCCGGAGCAGCTCGGCGGCAAGGTCAAGGAGGTCGGCTACACCGCCGACGGCTTCCTCGCGCTGGTCGACGACACGCTCGCGCACTTTCCCCTGCCAGCGGCCGCTGACGCGCCGCCGGCCCCCTTCTGGACAGTGCCTGCGGCCACCATCACCGGGCTGTACCCGACCGGCACGGCGGTGGTGGCGATGACCGCGCGCAACGCCATCCTCCAGACGGCGCTGCTCCGCGCCGACCGCGACGGCCTGCGCGCGTTCGGCCGTTGGGACTCGCCGATGGCCCTGATCTGGACCTACCAGCGCGAAGATGGCCTCGAAGCGGTCGCCTACGACCGCTGGAGCGCCCCGGTGCAGGTCTTCAGGTTGCACCACCTGGAGGCCGCGCCGCGGACTGGCGAGCCGCTGGAAGCCGCCCCGGACGCCGAGGCCGTCCGGGCCCTGCCGCTGGTGCTCGTGAAGCGATGAGCGCCGAACCTCCGCCCCGATCCGCGTTGCGCCGGGCCCTGCCGTGGCTGGCGCTCGCGACGATCGGAGCCGCCTCCGTCGCGGCGGCGCTGGTCCTGATCGATCGGCGGTTCGTCGCCCTCGAAGACCGGCTCGACGCCAGCGCCACCGCGCCCCTGCCCGACGGTCGCGTCTTCGTGATCGCCGCAGGCGACGGCGAGGACGAGCTGCAGGCGACCCTCCGGGACTCCCACGCCCGCGTGCTCGCCGAGCTCGCGCCCCCCACCACCATCGGCCACAGGCCCACCGCGACCGCGCTCGAGGACGGACGCGTGCTGATCGTCGGCGGTGAGGGCCACAGCCGGAGCGCCTGGCTGTTCGACCCGCGCACGGAGGCCTTCGACAAGGCCCCCAGGACAGGCGCCGCACGCACCGACCACACAGCCACGCTCCTTGAGACCGGCGAGGTCCTCGTGACGGGCGGCGCGACCCCCGGAGTCGACTGGATCGCGACGGACAGCGCCGAGCTGTTCGACCCCACCCAGAATGTCTGGCTCCCCCTGCCCACGATGACCCAGCCTCGCCTCTTCCACACCGCGACGCACCTGGCGGACGGGCGCGTGCTGATCATCGGCGGCCTCGAGCCTGGAAACGACATGCTCACCGCCGCGGAGGTCTTCGACCCCACGACGCGCACCTTCGCACCCACGGCCCCGATGACCTCGAAGCGCTCCTTCCATGGCTCGGCCCTGCTGCCCGACGGCCGCGTGATCGTCGTCGGAGGTGCGGTCGCGCTCGGCACGGCCCGTCAGCCGCTCGGGACGACCGAGCTCTACGACCCGACCCGCGACGCCTGGACGCCAGGCCCGGACCTCGACACGCCGCGCCAGAGCTTCGCGACAATCCCGCTGCCGGACGGCCGCGTCATGGTCGCTGGTGGGTGGTGGCGCCCGATCCGGGGCGGCTGGAGCTACTACCCCATCCGCGCCCGCGAGCTGCTGTTCGGCACGCTCGCAGGGCCCCTGGACAGCACCGAGCTCCTCGACCCCGACGGCGACGGCTGGGCGCCCGGACCGCGCCTTCAGCGGCCGCGCATGGCCCCCGTCCTCACGGTGACCTCGGACGGCGTGGTCCTGGTCCTCGGCGCAGACGGCGAGCCGGGGACCGCCGAGCGCTGGGTTCCCTGACCGCAGCCGCCTACCAGCGCTCCGACTCGTGGCCCTCGTTGTGGCACCGACCCGCGCACCGCCCATTGGTCCGGCTCATGCCGACCGGCAGCTGGAGCTGCAGCACGCCGTCCACGTGGAGCTGCGCGTCCACGATCGTCGGGTTGCCGCCGGACAGCGTCGAGCTGACCACCTGACCGTGGCACTCCGAGCACGCCAGGCGCTCGTTGATGTGCTTGCGGTGCTGGCCGCTCAGCTGCCGCCAACCGGCCTCGCTGCTCGACTGGTTGGCGTGACAGCCCGTGCACGGGATGCTCCTCGCGGTGACCTGCACCGTCCCGTTCGACCCGCGGCCGTTGCCGTGGCAGTAGAGCTGGTTGCACTGCTGCCCGGTCCAGCTCCCGCCCGCGCTCAGGCCCGCCCTGAAGTCCACCTCCGCCTTTCCCGGCGTCTCATCGAACATGTGGCCCGGCGAGGTGGCGTCGGTGGGGGTGAGGTGACACTCGGCGCAGTCGTAGGCGCCGTGATGGTCGCCGGTGCTGACGTGGGAGGTGTGCGGCGGGTAGCTGGTCCGGGTCAGGGCGCCGTCGATGTCGCGAGGCGGGGCGCCGTCGGGGCTCTCCGCGCCGCCATGGCAGTACGTGCAGTCGGTCCGCCAGCCGGGCGCGTGCCCGCCGTCGTGACAGTTGTCGCACCCCAGCACCCCCGACGCGCCGCCCCGCAGCTCCTCGCCGTGGCAACGCACATCATTGCAGGACTTGCCTCCCGACGGGTCGGTCTTCTCGTTCAGCTTCGCCGCCTGGCCGTGCCGCTCTGGCGCCGCCCAGCCCGGCGGGTGGTGGCTGGCCGCCCAACCCCGATTGGAGTGCGTCTCGCTGTGACAGACGCCGTCGCACCGGCCGGCGACGCTCCACCCGAAGCCCACGACCGCGATGCCCTCCTCGTCGACCATGACGTCGGGGCGGCCGTTGATGTGGCGGCCTGGATCGATCACCTCGGGGTCCTGACCTGCGCCGGCATCGCCCACCACCTGTGCGTGACAGCTCCGGCACGTGATGCCCTCCTGGAGGTGCGTCGCGTGAGCGGCGCTCAGCATCGGCCAGCCGTTGGGACCGCTCGTCACCGACGCGTGACAGTCGCCGCAGCCGCGGGGCCTCGCGTCTGCCTGGATCGTGCCGTTGTCGCTCTGCCCGTCGCCGTGACAGTACAACGCGCTGCAGGTCCGCGATCCCGCGTCGTATTCTCCGTTCGGGCTCAGGCCAGAATCGAAGGTCACCTCCACCCGCCCCGGCGTGCGGTCGAACAGGTGGCCCTCGGTCGTCACGCTCTCCGGGGTCGCGTGGCACTGCTCACAGTCGAAGCCCAAGTGCGTCGCCCGATCCTGACCATGGTTCGGGTGCGGCGCGAACTTGAGTGCGGTGTCCGCCGGGTCGATATTCTGCGGGAGAGCGCCCGTGCCGTCGGCCTCCGTCCCAGGGTGCAGGCCCGAAAAGGGGCCGTGGGTAATGATGTGACGGTTGTCGTGGTGGTGACTGCCGCGTAGGGGATCGACAAAAAGTGATGGGGTGGTGTTCTCTGACGTCGTTTGTTCACTTCAGCAGAGAGCAACCACCCCATGACTGACCCTCTTCTGTCCCACATCCAGCGAGCGATCGCCATCTTTTGCCAACTCCTCGCCGCCCGTCTTCTAGGCTGGTCTCAGGCCCGCGACGCTCAGGCTATCCTGGACCTCGAGGCGCAAGTGCATGAACTTACAAGGCTTTTGGGTGATATCATCGTCGCCTCACTGCTGCGGTCCATCCTCGCCGATCCTACGCTGCAGGCGGAGGCCACCGCGGCCGCTCGCCAGATGGACACTCCCATGCGCGATGGAGGCCGTCGCACGGTCAAGATCCGTCTGCTGGGCGGCTCCACCTTCGAGGCCACCGTCCCCTACCTCAAGCCCGACCGACGAAAGCCGCGCCGGGGACGCAAGCGCAAGCCTGGACGGCGAGGCAAAGGCGGGGCCGGGATCTGTCCGACCTTGGCGGCGTTGGGCATCTGGGAGCGAGCCACCCCGGCCCTGACCGCCGAGATCGTCCATCAGATGAGTGCCGCCGACAGCCATGCCGCCGCCTTCGAGGCCCTCGAGCGCCGAGGCATCGCCTTCAACACCAAGACCCTGCGCGGCATCTTCTATCACTTCGCCCACCGCGCTCACGCCCAGCGCATGGCCTGGGTGGAGCAGACGAACGCCAAGGCGGCCTGCGCCACTGGCCCGCTGGCGGGCGCCCGGGTCGTGATCACCACCGATGGAGGGCGCTGCCGTATCCGCACCAACGCCAGGGCCGGTCGTCGCCGTCGTGAGAGTCGGCATCGCGGTTTTACGGCCCCGTGGAAGGAGCCGAAGGTGCTGGTCATCTACTGTGTTGATGAGGAGGGGAAGCGGCTTTCGACCTGGCGGCCGGTGCTCGATGCCACGATGGACGACTGCGAGGCGATCTATGCGATGCTGATCGCCTACCTCAAGGCGTTGGGGGCGAGTGCGGCCAAGGAGTTGATCGTGGTGGCGGACGGGGCGCCGTGGATCTGGGAGCGGGTGGGGCAGTTGGCGTTGGCGCTGGGGGTGTCGCGCTCGAGTGTGGTGGAGGTGTTGGACTTCTACCACGCCAGCGAGGCGGTGCATCGTGTGGCGGAGGTGCCCCATTGGAAGCCGGGCGAGCGGAAGCGGTGGCTGACGCGTGCCCTGAAGTTGCTGCGAGACGGTCACATTGACGGGCTGATCGGTCACATCAAGTCGCTTGCGGTGGGGCGGCGTGCGAAGGCGATCGGGGAGCATGTAGGTTACTTCGAACGTCATAAGGACCGCATGAGGTATAAGTGGTTTAAAGCTAAAGGAGTGCCGCGTAGTTCGGGCGCGGTGGAGAGTGTGGTGCGGCGTGTGGTTAATCTGCGTCTGAAGAGCAACGGCAAGTTCTGGCTGCGCGAAAACGCTCAGGGCATGCTCCTGGTCCGCAGCTATCTAAGAAGCCGTCCGGAAAGTTATGGCCGTCGTTGACGAGCCCCATGCACGCCATCTGCGGCTTATCGTCGTCCCCATGGGGCGCTGCCCCAATGGAGACTCCTCAAAGCCACATCTGACGCACCTGGAACTCGCCAACTCGGCCATTCCTTTCCGGATGGCGTCTAAAGGCCGGACGCCTGCACGACCTCATCCGATGGTCTCTTCACAACGCCATCCCATGGAACCAGCCCTTACCCCTCGGACCACTCACCCAAACAAGCAACGAGCCCGATGACGACGAGGTCGAAGACCCGTTCAGGATGGCATCATGACAGGCCGCTATGCCATGGCCCCTTTTCGGGCCTGCGCCCTCCGTCCCATGACACCAGGTGCAGTTCGTCCGCCACTGCGGATCGGGCACCAGCGCCGAGTGGCACGTCTCACAGCCCGCGCCGTCGCGGCCGCCCTTGAGATCGGCGCCGTGGCACGCGGCGTCGTTGCACGTCCGCGTCTCGCTCGCGTTGCGGGTGTAGCCCGTATTCAGCTGGGTGCAGATCCGCCCCCCCCTTATGCCTGACATGGCATATTCTCGTTTGATTTCAATTGTTTACGTCGCTCGGCGCCACTGCGCTCGTGAACTCCTCGGGGAGTCATGCGTTGTCT
>Ga0210033_1003449_pt1 | contig 12832 bp, 10 predicted proteins | sample CryGeymeta201501_FD_185465 | JGI IMG/M metagenome (GOLD analysis project Ga0210033, IMG submission 185465) | Groundwater microbial communities from Crystal Geyser aquifers in Utah, USA - Crystal Geyser metaG 2015-01 (SPAdes) (version 2) | ecosystem: Environmental > Aquatic > Deep subsurface >... | reverse complement strand
CCGCGCTACATGCTGCTGGTGGAGCTGATCAACACCCCCACCACCGAGCCGCACATTCTGGACAACCTGGAAGCTTTTGTCACCAGCAACCTGGGCAAAGGTGTGGTGCGTGCCAAAGACACACCCAACTTCATTGCCAACCGGGTTGGCATCGCCGGCATGCTGGCGACCATGAAAGAGGTGGAAAACTTTGGCCTGAGCGTTGATGTGGTTGATGATTTAACGGGCAAAAAATTGGGTCGCGCCAGCTCCGGCACCTTCCGCACGGCCGACGTGGTGGGTCTCGACACCATGGCGCATGTGATCAAGACCCTGCAAGACACGCTGAGTCTCGACACCGACCCGTTTTATGGCAGCTTTGCCACGCCTGAAGTGCTCAAGACCCTGCTGGAAATGGGCAACCTGGGGCAAAAAACCAAGGCTGGTTTCTTTAAAAAGGTCGGGCGCGACATCATGCGTTTTGACCTGGCAGGCAAAGACTACGTGCCCGCCGGTCAAAAGGCTGACGAGGTCTACACCCGCATGTTGAAAAAGCCCGCCGCCGAGCGCCTGCAATTGCTGCGCAACGCAGAAGGTGCAGAAGGCCAGTTTCTGTGGGCGATTTTGCGCAACGCTTTCCACTACGCCGCCGTGCACCTGGGCACGATTGCCGACAACGCCCGTGACGTGGACTTCTGCATGCGTTGGGGCTTTGGCATGAAGCAGGGCCCGTTTGAGCTCTGGCAAGAAGCTGGTTGGCTCACCGTGGCCAACATGGTCAAAGAAGACATTGATGCCGGCAAAGCCCTGTGCAGCGCACCGCTGCCAGACTGGGTCTTTAAAGGCCCGGTGGCGGATGCCGGTGGCGTGCACACACCGCAAGGCTCCTGGAACCCCACCGCCGGTCAATTCATGCCGGTGCGCAGTTTGCCGGTGTACGCCCGCCAGCACTTCCCGGAAAGCGTGCTGGGTGCCAACGCACCCTGTGCAGCCACGGCTGGCATCACGCTGCATGAAGACGATGCCATCCGCCTGTGGACACTGGACGACGACGTGTCTGGCCCCTGCGGTAGCGTGGTCATTGCCAGCATCAAGACCAAGATGCATGCGATTGGCCCGGACGTGATCGAAGGCCTGCTGCAAGGTCTGGCGCTGGCCGAGGACAAGTACAAAGGCTTGGTGATCTGGAGCAACGACGAGATGTTCTCTGCCGGGGCCGACTTGCAAGCCATGCTGCCGGCCTTCATGATGGGCGGGGTCAAGGCGATTGCCGGGGCCGAGCTGGAGATGCAGCAAGCCATGCTGAAACTGCGCTACGCCAACGTGCCGGTGGTGTCTGCGGTGCGCGGCCTGGCATTGGGTGGCGGCTGCGAGCTGGCAGCCTACAGCGCCCGCCGCGTGGTGGCCATGGAAAGCTACATGGGTCTGGTGGAAGTGGGTGTGGGCTTGGTGCCCGGTGGTGGTGGCTTGGCTTACCTTGCCCGGCGTGCCGCTGAAAACGCCGCCAGTTCCACCGGCAAAGACCTGTTGCCGTTTTTGACCGAAGGCTTCACCGCAGCGGCCATGGCCAAAGTGGGCACCAGCGCTTTGGAGTCAAGGAAACTTGGCTATCTTTTGGATAGCGATGTGATCGTGCCGCACAAAGATGAGTTGCTGTTTGTCGCCATCAACGAAGCCCGCGCCATGTTCGACAGTGGTTACCGTGCGCCTCTCCAACGCAGCTTCCCGGTGGCGGGTCGCAGCGGCCTGGCCACCATCAAGGGCACGTTGGTCAACATGCGCGACGGCGGCTTCATCAGTGCTTATGACTACTTCATCGGTTGCCAGATCGCCTGGGTGATGTGCGGTGGCGATGTCGATGCCGGTAGCTTGGTGGATGAAGCGTACCTGATGACCCTGGAGCGCAAAGCCTTTGGCGAGTTGCTGGGCAACCCCAAAACGCAGGAACGCATCATGGGCATGATGTCCACCGGCAAGCCGGTGCGCAACTGACATGACGCAAGCTGCCGTTAATTTGCCGCCCAACCGTTTGGGTCGTGCCATGCTGCGTCTGCAACGCGTGCCTGGCTTTGCCCGGGGCTGGGCACGTAACCTGGTGTTGCGCCGGGCGGTGCCGTTCACCGGCACGGCCGGGCTCGACTTTGTGCAGATGACCCCGCAGCGGGTGGAAATTGCGGTGGCCAACCGCCGCCGCGTGCAAAACCACATCCATGGCGTGCATGCTGCCGCCATGACCCTGGTGGCCGAAACCGCCACCGGCATGGTGGTGGGGCTGAACGTGCGCGACGACTGTCTGCCACTGGCCAAAGCGCTCAAGGTGGTCTTCAAAAAACGCGCCCAGGGTTCGTTGCGTGCGGTGGCGGTGCTCAGTGATGCGCAGCGCACGCTGATGCAGCAAACCGACAAAGGCGAAGTCTCGGTGGCGGTGCAAGTCAGTGACGAGTCCGGCGCACAGCCGATTGAATGTGAATTTATCTGGGCCTGGATTCCATCCGCCCCGCGCCAAGCGCAGCCCAAAACTCTTTAAGGATCCAACATGAAACAAGTTCAAGACGCTTACATCGTTGCTGCCACACGCAGCCCCATTGGCAAATCAGGCCGTGGGTTCTTTCGCAACACCCGCCCGGACGACCTGCTGGTCAAGGTGCTGCAGTCAGCGCTGGCGCAAGCGCCGGGTCTGGACCCGCAAGCGATAGAAGACATCATTTGCGGCTGTGCCATGCCCGAAGGCCAGCAAGGCCTGAACATTGCCCGCACCGCCGCCGTGCTGGCAGGCTTTCCCACCCGCGTGGGTGGGGTCACCGTGAACCGCTTTTGTGCCTCGGGCGTGACTGCCATTCAAATGGCCGCCGACCGCATCCGCGTCGGCGAGGCCGACGTGATGATCGCGGCCGGTGTAGAGAGCATGAGCATGGTGCCCATGGGTGGCAACGCACCCTCGTTCTCGCCCATGATGTTTGAGCACGACGAAAACGTCGGCATTGCCTACGGCATGGGCCTGACGGCTGAAAAAGTCGCCACCCAGTGGAAGGTCAGCCGCGAGGCACAAGACGCGTTTGCGTTGCAGTCGCACCAGCGCGCGCTGGCGGCGCAAGCGGCGGGTTATTTCAGCGCTGAAACCACACCGATTGAGGTGACCGACCGCGCGCCGAACCTGGCCACCGGCGAAGTCTTAGAGAAAAAACGCGTGGTCACCACCGACGAAGGTGCGCGCCCCGAAACCAGTCTGGAAGGCCTGGCCAGGCTCAAATCACCGTTTTCTGCGCGTGGCTCGGTCACCGCAGGCAACAGCTCGCAAACCTCGGATGGCGCTGGTGCTCTGATTCTGGTCAGCGAAAAAGCGCTCAAGCAATTCGGCCTGAAGCCACTGGCGCGCTTTGTGAGTTTTGCCGCCAAGGGCGTGCCACCGCAGTACATGGGCATTGGCCCGATCGAGGCGATTCCCGCCGCGCTGAAAAATGGCGGTTTGACGCTGGACCAACTCGACTGGATTGAGCTCAACGAAGCCTTTGCCGCGCAAAGCCTGGCCGTCATCAACACCCTGGGGCTTGACACCGCCAAGGTGAATCCGATGGGCGGCGCGATTGCCCTGGGTCACCCACTGGGGGCCACCGGTGCGATTCGTGCCGCCACCGTGATCCACGGCCTGCAACGCACCCAGGGCAAATACGGCATGGTGACGATGTGCATTGGCATGGGGCAGGGCGCTGCCGGCATTTTTGAACGCGTCTGATACGTTAATGTGAAACAACGCCCACAGCCGACAAGAATGGCGTGTCGTAGGGCCGACTTCAGTCGGCCATGGCGGGTTGAAACCCGCCCTACGCAGGGCACGCATGTTTCATGCTTTGGGGTATCCTTGTTGCACATGGACGTTAGTGCAGTGTTGCACGCTATCCGGCACTTAAAACCGTGTCTTTTAACGTGATACAACGCCCACAGCCGACAAGAATGGCGTGTCGTAGGGCCGACTTCAGTCGGCCATGGCGGGTTGAAACCCTTCCCTACGCAGGGCACGCATGTTTCATGCTTTGGGGTATCCTTGTTGCACATGGACGTTAGTGCAGTGTTGCACGCTATCCGGCACTTAAAACCGTGTCTTTTTGCCCCTGGCGTTGTTGCAAATCTGCGCGATACTTACGGGTGTCGCTGTGGTTTGCGCCTAGCCAGAGCCAAAAATCCATCGGTTTTAAATTTGCTGTCAAGCGTTCAGCACTGCACTAGTCTTGTGTCACCGGTGGGGCAGCCTGCCGGTGCAGCCTCTTTAAAATCCTGGCTCTTGCCGGGATTTTGTTTTTTTATTCCATTTCCAAATCATTTGTGTCGAGGCGCGAAGCCGCACACAGTGCTGTTGCACGGCAAGGCAATGCAACAACGACACGGATGATTTGGAAATGGAATGACAACCAGGAATTTTCATGACCGATCTATTGCTAGATACCACCGAGCGGGTGCTGACCATCACCTTCAACCGGGTGGACAAAAAGAACTCGTTCACCGCTGACATGTACGCAGCGCTGGCCGATGCGTTCACCCAGGCGCAAAGTGACGACGCGGTTCGCGTGGTGGTGATCCAAGGCCATGAAACCGTGTTCAGCGCGGGCAACGACATTGCCGACTTTTTAAAAGCTCCGCCGGTGTCACCCGACGTGCCGGTGTTTCGCTTCATGCGTGCCATCAGCAGCTTCACCAAGCCGATTGTGGCGGCGGTGTGCGGCCCGGCGGTGGGCATTGGCAGCACCATGCTGTTCCATTGCGACCTGATTTATGCCGGTGACAACGCTGCGTTCTCGATGCCGTTTGTCAATTTGGGCGTTTGCCCTGAGGCGGCATCGAGCCTGCTGGCGCCGCAGCGCATGGGCTATGTGCGTGCCGCAGAGGCGCTGCTGCTGGGCGACCCGTTCAGCGCTGAGGCCGCGCTGGAGATGGGCCTCATCAACCGCATCGTTCCCCCCACCGAAGTGAACGCTTTGGCGCGGCGCCAGGCGCTGCGCCTGGCGGCCAAACCCCAGCAGCCGCTGCTGATTGCCAAACGTTTGATGAAGCAGGCGCAAGCCAGTCTGGTGGCCACGCACATGGCCGAAGAAGCCGACATTTTTGGTCGCCTGCTGGCCGAGCCAGCCGCCCGCGAAGCCTTTGGCGCGTTCCTTGAAAAGCGCAAGCCAAATTTTGAAAATTTATAAGAAATATGGCTCTAGCCCTTGTATATAAAGCGAAAGCAGCTATTAAAAATATAGCTTTTAAAATGATAAGGTGTTCATGAAACTGCGCAAACGTGTGGTTGGGTTGTGGTTACTGGGCCTGGTGCTGGCGCTTGCAGGCCATGCCAAAACCCCCGGCGAGGTGGAGGTGGGCAACGTGTTGCGCCAGGCCACGCTGCGCGGGCTCAATGGCCCAGACCGCAAGCTGTCAGACTTTCGCGGCAAGCCACTCATCATCAACGTCTGGGCCAGTTGGTGTCCGCCGTGCATTGCCGAGATGGGGTCGCTGGAGCGTCTGGCCTGGAGCGACCTGGGCCAGCAGTTCACGGTGATTGGTATTTCCACCGACGACTACCCTGAGGCTGCCAAAGGCTTGCTGCGCAAAAGCAGCGCCACCCTCAACCACTACATAGACCACAAGCTGGAGCTGGAAAACATGCTTGGGGCTGACCATTTGCCGCTGACCTTGCTGGTCGATGCCAAGGGGCGGGTGCTGAGTAAAACTGTGGGTGGGCGCGAATGGGACAGTGCACCCATGCAGGCCATGATCCGCAGCATGCTTCGCTTGAAATAACCCACACGTTTTACCCCATGCCACATCGCACACCCCTGGTTCCTGAAGTTGTTTTTGAAGACGAGTTCATCGACGGTGTCAAAAAAATCTTTGAAGAAATGATTGTCTTCAACCGCATGCTGGGCTTGAAGATCACGGCCATCACCGCAACCCAGGTCAAGGCGCGCATCGAGATGCGCAACGAGTTGGTGGGGCACTATGCCTACAACCGCATCCATGGCGGTGTCATCAGCGCCAGTCTGGACGCGTTGGGAGGTCTGGCGGTGATGGTGGCTCTTGGCGCGCGCCACATGGACGAGCCGCCTGCGCAGCGGCTGCAACGTTTTGCCAAATTGGGCACGATCGACTTGCGGGTGGATTACCTGCGCCCGGGCATTGGCGACTGGTTTGATCTGCGCGCCGAGGTGATGCGCCTGGGCTCACGCGTGGCCTCTACCCGCATGGAGTTTTTTGGGGCCGATGGCAAACTGTTGTCGACCGGCTCCGCCGCTTACATCGTGTCCTGATGCGGGTTTGACCTTGCTTTTTGCCGTGAAAAAGGCGCGCCTGCCGGGTCTACAATTTCATCAATAACGTCGTGGATATTTCTATGCATAAATTGGTCAACGCCCTCATGTCATGGTTCCTCTGGCAATCCCCGGCTCGGCTGATGCGACAGGTGACCTTCCCCATCAAAATGGTGATCATTGCCACTGCAGTGGCGGTGTCGCTGGTGTGGTTGTTGTGGGTTATGGTGGGCGGCAAATTGCAAGGCATCGACGCGACCACACAAGAACTCGCTGGAGTGCGTTACGCCAGCGCGATATACCCGGCCATGGATTTGGCCGGTGTCTGGCGTCAGCAGTCGCGCAACGCGGCGTTTGGTGAAGGCGGCGACCAGTTGCCCCAGGCTCGTCAGGCCTTTGATTTGGCCTTTAAAAAGCTCCAAGCCATGGATGCTGAGGTAGGCCAGTCCCTTCAGGTCAGCCGCAGTTTTGCTGCGTTGCGCAGCGCCGTGCAGGCGGCTCAAGCGGTTCAGCCGTCAGCGGGGGTCAAGGCCGACCCTGAAGTGGTGTACCAGGGCATGATTGGTGTCTCGCGCACCTTGGCCGACTTGCTCGATGCCGTGACCGATGGCTCCGGCCTGGTGCTCGACCCAGACCTGGCCAGCTACCACCTGATGAGTGCGGTGCTGTTGCGCGCGCCTGATGTGATTCAAACCACGGTCGAAATCCGTGGCCTGGTGCGCACCGCGCTCAAGGCGGGACAGATCACGCCCGACAACTTGGCACGGCTTGAAGGCTTTCTGGTTAGCTTGGCACGCGACACGGCACAGGCCAAGTTTTCGCTCGACAAGGTACAAAAAGCAGCGCCGTTTTATGGTCAAAAATTGACACGGGGAGCGGTGATTGCGACTGAAGAATTTTTGAAATCGGTTCGGGTGAACGTGCCTGTGGGAGCCAGCACGGTGCAAGGCGATGCAGCGGCTTTTGTCAAGCTGGCCAACCAAACTTTGCAGAGCCAGTTCAAACAGGTAGAAGGAAACCTGAACGTGCTGGAGACCATGCTGGTAGATCGCCAAAGCGCACTGCGGCAAGACCTTTGGTTGGCCTTGGCCATCACCGCTTTGAGCCAGCTGGTGGCGGCTTATTTCGGCATGGGGTTTTTTGTGGCCATGCAAAATGGTTTCACAACACTGCGCCATCACCTGATTACCATTTCCATGGGAGATTTGCGTGGCATCATTGAAGTGAGTGGGCACGATGAGATGAGCGCCATGCTCAAAGAGTTGGGCAACATGCAGCTGGCCTTGAGCCAAACCGTGCAACAAGTGCAACAAGCCAGTGACGATGTGGTGCAGTCCAGTCAAGAAATTGCGCAGGGCATGACAGACTTGTCTGCACGTACCGAGTCGGCTGCTGCTGCTTTGGAACAATCGTCAGCCGCATTGGAGCAAACCAATGCCACCGTGGCCATGACCGCAGAGTCGGTTGCCAAGGCATCCCAAATTGCCAGCAACAACGCCAACACTGCGAGTCAGGGCGGCGCGGTGATGCAAGACGTGGCCGACACCATGGAGCGTATCCATGCCTCGTCACAAAAAATCAGCGACATCATTGGGGTCATCGACGGCATTGCGTTTCAAACCAACATCCTGGCGCTCAACGCCGCAGTGGAAGCGGCGCGCGCGGGCGAGCAGGGGCGTGGTTTTGCGGTGGTGGCCGCAGAAGTGCGGGCGCTAGCCGGGCGCAGTGCAGCAGCGGCTAGAGAGATCAAGACCCTCATCACCACCAGCACCGATGAAGTGGCCAAGGGCACCGAAATCGTGCGCCACGCTAGCGATCGCATGCATCAGATTGTGGACAACGCCGATCAGGTCAACAATCTGCTCAGTGAGGTGACCAACGGAGCCAAAGAGCAAAGTTTGGGTATTTCCCAGATTGGTGTGGCGGTTCAGGAACTTGACCACAACACCCAAGCCAATGCCTCGTTGGTTGAAGAGACTGCCGCGTTGGCCAACACGCTCCAAGGTGCAGCCGTGCGCATGGCCGCGCAGGTGGACGAGTTCCGTCTGCCTGGCGCGCCGTCGGCCGCGTTGGTCGAAGGCATTGATGTGGACAGCATCATCGACGGCCACCGGCAATGGAAGGTCAAGCTGCGCGATGCCATTGACACCGGTGACAAGGTCGACGTGGCCACCCTGTCGCGTGACGATTGCTGTGGCCTGGGCAAATGGATTTATGGCGATGGTCAACGCCTGCGCGAGCGGGTTAGTTTCACCACGCTGGTGAGCAAGCATGCGAATTTTCACCAGGTGGCAGGCCAAGTGGGTCAGCTGATCAACGACAGTCGCTACAGCCAAGCCGAAGACGCGTTGGCTCCCAACACACCTTTTGCTGTGGCCACCAATGACGTGGTGATGGTGCTGTCGGCCGCCAAGCGGCTGGGTTTTGTTTGATATTTTATAAAATAGACCTCTAGCCCTTGTATTTGCTATGCTTAATGCTATTTAAAATATAGCAAATTATTGATTAGTTTTGGGCACCACGCGCGGTTTACCCTGCTCGTCAATGGCCACGTAAGTCAGGGACGCTTCGGTAACCTTGGTGTATTTGCCCTGGTCGCGAAAGCGCTCGGCGTAGACCTCGATCTTGACGGTGATGGAGGTGCGGCCTATGCGCACCAGCTTGCCGTAAAAGCTCAAAATGTCACCCACCCGCACCGGCTGCTTGAAGATGAATTCATTCACCGCCACCGTGGCCATGCGCCCACCCGCGTAGGGCGAGGCGATCACCGCACCGGCCAAGTCCACCTGCGCCATGACCCAGCCGCCAAAAATATCGCCATTGGCGTTCACATCGCGCGGCATCGGGATCACCTTGAGCACCAGTTTTTCGTCGGTGGGCAAAGTCACAGGTTCTGGGGTGTTGGCGTGGGGGCTTGTAGACATGGGCACAATCCTGGTTACAAAGTGTTGAGGACAGAGCTGGTGCGCTTCGCGCCCTGCGGTCTGTCCCGCAAATATTCAGGATTGTCTCCCATGCGCCGTCATTCTTCTTCCCACGGCAGTTCTGCTGCCAGTGTTCCCGCTGTTTCCGGCCCCGCGCTGGCGCCGCGCTCTGACTGGTCTACCTTGCAGCGCCTGTTCCCCTACCTGTGGCAATACAAGTGGCGCGTGATGCTGGCGCTGGCTTTCATGGTGGGCGCCAAGCTGGCCAATGTGGGCGTGCCGATTCTGCTCAAGGATTTGGTCGACACCATGAACCCCAAGGGCGGCATCGGGGCCAACGCCTTGCTGATCGTGCCGCTGGGGCTGCTGCTGGCCTATGGGCTGCTGCGCTTGTCGACCACGTTGTTTGCTGAGCTGCGCGAGCTGATTTTTGCCAAGGCCACCGAGGGCGCGTCGCGCAGTATCAGCCTGCAGGTGTTTCGCCACCTGCACGCCCTGAGCCTGCGCTTTCACCTGGAGCGCCAGACCGGCGGCATGACGCGTGACATTGAGCGCGGCACCCGCGCCGTGCACTCACTCATCAGCTATTCTTTGTATAGCATTTTCCCGACCCTGATTGAGGTCACGCTGGTGCTCAGTGTGCTGGCGGTCAAGTTTGACATGTGGTTTGCCTGGATCACCATTGCGGCGCTGGTGCTCTACATCAGCTTCACGATTTTGGTGACCGAGTGGCGCACCCAGTTCAGAAAGCAAATGAACGAGTTGGACAGCACCGCCCACAGCCGCGCCATCGACTCGCTGCTGAACTACGAGACGGTGAAATACTTCAACAACGAAGAATTTGAAGCCAAACGCTACGACGACAACCTGGAGCGCTACCGCAAGGCGGCACTCAAAAGCCAGACCACCTTGAGCGTGCTCAACACCGGCCAGCAACTCATCATTGCCGCGGGCCTGGTGCTGATGCTGTGGCGCGCCACGCAAGGCGTGGTGGATGGCCGCATGACGCTGGGTGACCTGGTGATGGTCAACGCCTTCATGATCCAGCTCTACATCCCGCTGGGGTTCTTGGGTGTGCTTTACCGTGAGATCAAGCAAGGCCTGACCGACCTGGAAAAAATGTTCACCCTGATGGAGCGCGAGCGTGAGATTGCTGATGTGCCGGGAGCTTTGCCGCTGGCGCTGCTGGGCGACACGCCAGTAACGCATGACGACAACGAGACGCGTCATAGCGAGCAAAGCGCGGCCATCCATTCCCCCTTGGCTGGCAGTGTCACGCAAGCATCCAGCCGCGCCAGTGTGCGCTTCAGCCATGTCAACTTTGCCTACGACCCGGCACGCCAGATATTGCACGACATCAGTTTTGACATTCCTGCTGGCAAAACCGTGGCCGTGGTCGGCCCCTCAGGCTCGGGCAAGTCGACGCTGGCGCGGCTGTTGTTCCGGTTTTACGACGTGCAAAGCGGGCAAATTTTGATTGCCGGGCAAGACATCAAACAGGTCACCCAGGCCAGCGTGCGCGCCGCCATTGGCATCGTGCCGCAAGACACGGTGCTGTTTAACGACACGGTGGAATACAACATTGCCTACGGCCAGCCGGGCGCCTCGCGCGAGCAGGTCATTGAGGCGGCCAAGTCAGCCCACATCCACGCTTTCATCGCCGCCACACCCAAGGGTTATGACACCATGGTGGGCGAGCGTGGGCTGAAACTCTCGGGTGGCGAAAAGCAGCGCGTGGCCATCGCCCGCACCCTGCTGAAGAACCCGCCCATTTTGATTTTTGACGAGGCCACCAGTGCGCTGGATTCTGCTAACGAACGCGCCATTCAGGCCGAACTGCAAAGCGTGGCGCAAAACAAGACCACCTTGGTGATTGCCCACCGCTTGTCCACGGTGGTGGATGCGCAGGAGATTCTGGTGATGGAAGCCGGACGCATTCTGGAGCGCGGCTCGCACGCCGAGTTGCTGGCCAAAAACGGCCGTTATGCCGACATGTGGGCACTGCAGCAGTCGGCTGAGTAGTGGAGCAATGTTTGGCCTTTAACGTGAAACAACGCCCACAGTCGACAAGAATGGCGTGTCGTAGAGCCGACTTCAGTCGGCCATGGCGGGTTGAAACCCCGCCCTACGCAGGGCACGCATGTTTCATGCTTTGGGGTGTCCTTGTTGAACATGGACGTTAGCACTGGCAAAAACTGCTTGAGTAGCTGCATAAATGGTAGCCAATTGAGCGCCGCAATGGCGCTATCTTGACCCTGCTGGCTGACTCGCCATGGTATGCCGCCACTACACTTGGGACGTTGTCAATTTTTTGGTTGTGTTTGATGGATATTTTTGTGGTTGTGGCTCTGCTGGGCGTGGCGTTACACATCTTCAAGTCGCGCGAACAAGCCGAGCGCGTCGCCTTGCTGGGCAGCTTTTTAGGCAAGTTCCAGATTGAGAAACTGATGCAGGAGGTGCTGGGCGGCTACCACCGCGCCCTGGGCGAGTCCGATGCCCAGCGCCAGGCGCAGGTGTGGCACTACCTGGCGCCGCAAGAGCAGAACCTGGCCGATCAGTTCAGCCGCTTTGCACTCGACCTGGCCGAGGTGTACGAAGCCCGGGCGCGGGTCAGCCGCCTGCCGTTGGCACTGCCGTTTTTGTCGCTGACCATGCCGTCGAGCACCTTTGATTTGCGCAAACTCATGAGCGTGCACGGCCACGGCATTAACCAGGCGGTGGCCAACGCGCAGGGCTTAAGTGCCAAACGCCGGGCCTTCACCGTGATGGCCGAGCTGCTGTTGATGCAGCACAGCTGCCACTGGTTTTGCCGCTCCAAACTGGTGGCCAGCGCGCGCTTGCTGGCGCGTCACCAAACCGCGTATGCCCAAGTGCTGGATGCGGTGGCACCGCAGACGCGCCAGGCTTATCTGGCTGTTATTGGGCTGCCTGGTCGCTGACGGGATATGCTGGAATAATTTATAAGAAATAAGCCTCTAGCCCTTGAATATCAAGGGCTACCAGCTATAAAAAACGTAACAGTCTTGATGCCTGCCAGTGTCAGCAGCAGCGAGCCAAACAGGTGCAGCGCGGCGGTGCCAAAACCCAGCAGGTAGCGCTGCTGGCCGAGCATGCCGACCACTTCGGCCGAGAAGCTGGAAAACGTGGTCAGTGCGCCCAAAAAACCGGTGATGATGGCCAGCCGCCAGGCCGGGTCTAGATGTGGCAGAGCCTGGAACAAGGCCACTGCCACGCCAATCAAATAGCCGCCAATCAGGTTGGCGGCTAATGTGCCCAGCGGCAGCACCGCGCCCGGGTTGAGCCACAGCCCCAAGCCCCAGCGCGCCAGCGCACCCAGGCAGGCTCCGATACAAATGGCGACAACAGACAGCATCTTGAATGATGTCCGGATCAGGGCGTTTTTTTGGTCGGCTTGACCGCCTGTGCAGGTTTGAACGTCGAGTGGTTGATGGTCACACCTTCGGCTGAGAACCTGGCCGCTTTGACCACACCAATACCGTTGACCCGAACGATGAAATCATTCCAGTCCTTGAACGGGGCTTTTTTGCGTTCATCCAGAATTTTGCTGGAGGTGCCCGGACCAATGCCCTTGATGCTGTCGAGCTCGGCCTCCGAGGCCTGGTTGATGTCCAGCGCAGCCAGTGCGTT
>Ga0210033_1003440_pt1 | contig 12851 bp, 9 predicted proteins | sample CryGeymeta201501_FD_185465 | JGI IMG/M metagenome (GOLD analysis project Ga0210033, IMG submission 185465) | Groundwater microbial communities from Crystal Geyser aquifers in Utah, USA - Crystal Geyser metaG 2015-01 (SPAdes) (version 2) | ecosystem: Environmental > Aquatic > Deep subsurface >... | reverse complement strand
CTCGTCCGCGTCCCACAGCTCGATGAGGGGCTCTGGGCCTGCCTGATAGACGACCGGCACCCCGGCGAGCAAGAAGCCGAGCCCACCGGCGGGCAGGTGCACGGTGCGGGCCGGGCGCACCCCGGCGGGGATCACCCAGCTCGTCGCCTCGGGGAGCAGCTCGGCGGCGTCCACGCGGCTGAGGTCGAAGCTCAAGCAGCCGTCGCGCACCTCCACCCCGAGCTCGTGGCGACGGGAGAGCAGCTCCTCCTTCACCAGCCCGGTCATGCCCGGCTGCTGCGCGCCCCGCCCCGCCGGCGTGTGCGAGTAGGGGTCGGTGGGGATGGCGCCAAACGCCTTGGCCGACCTGCGAAAGCCGAGCCCGTCCCGCACGCGCAGCGCCAGCGAGGCCAGCCGCTCCTCGGCGCGCCGGTCGCCCTGCGCGTGGGCGTCGCGCTGCGCCTCTTGCACCGCCACCAGCAGCTTGCCGACCATATGCCAGTAGACGCTGCCGAGGCCCTCGTAGGCGTGCATCGTGCCGGAGCGCCCGGTGAAGGCGTGGTGGTGGAAGGTCTGCTCCCAGAGGTCGAGGACCGCCCGCTGTTCGGCCTCTGACGCCGCTTTAAGGAGCGGCGCGAGGTCCGCGGCGCTGCGCAGCTCCGGCGCGAAGCGGAGCGCTCCTTGGGCGTCGCGGAGCAGGACGCGCTCCTCCCCCGCCGCGAGCTGCGAGACCAGCAGCGGGATCGCGAGGGCGTGCGCCTCGGAGAGGCGGTTCTTGGCCATAAAGGCGGGGAGCGATCGCTGCGGGTAGAGCATAAAGCTGCCGACATCAGCCCGGTACAGCGCGCTGTCGAAGAGCCGCTCCACCAGGTCCGCGGCCCGCTTTGGCGCGAGGAGCCCCGAGGCGAGCACCGCCACCTGCCCTTCGAGCATGGGGTAGAGTCGCTCCACCCCCGCCGTGCCGTCGCCCAGGACCAGCAGGTCGTAGCCGTCGTACAGGCCGTCCGGGCGATGCGCGAGGCTCACCGCCTGCTCCAGCCAGCGCTTGGCGTCGGCGAGCAGGCCGCGCACCGCCCCTAACCGACGCTCGACCCAGCTCACCGGCTCCGTCAAACGGGCCCGGTAGTCCGTCGCCGCTTGACCCAGCGCGTCGAAGGCGACCCGCCGAGGGCCAGCCTCCCAGGTGGTGGGCAGCTCGCCCTCAAGCACCCCCGCCACGGCGTCCAGCCAGCGCGAGGCCGCGTCGCTGATCCGCACCACGCCGTGCTCTTCGCCGAGCAGACGCTCCAGGACGCCGAGGTGGCGCCACAGGTAAGCCGCCGTCACCACCGAGACGCCATAGCCAGCGAGGGCGTTGTTGGCGTCGTTCCACTCGGGGCGCTGGGTGTTGAGCCAGATGCCCGCCCCCGGCACCAAGCAGGAGAGCTTGGCGAGGACCGGCAGCAGCAGCTTCTCCACCAGGTTGAGGTGCAGCACCTGGCCGTCGCGGTGCACCAAGCGCCCGTCGCCGCCGACCTTCGCGACGCGAGCCTCGACCTGCCGCTGGGCCGCGACGTCGAAGTCCACGGTGCGGCGCGGGTCCTGCACCTGCTGCGCGTGGGGGCGAAGGCGGTAGGGCACGTCGGCGCAGGCGAAGCGCTCCTCGCGCAGCTGGGCGCGCAGCCGCTGCGGGTGGTGGTCGAGGGAGAGCTCCAGCAGCCGGGTGAGGTAGGCCACCTGGTGGTCGCCCCAGTAGCCGAGGTTCGACCAAGGGCTGTCGGCCTCGGGCACCTCCCAGTCCACCCCCTCCGAGGTGATGCGGTAGGGGTTGTAGCCGTCGCGGGTGGACGCGCTCAAGAAGACGGCGATGACGCTCTCGGTGAGCTCCGGGTGGGTGAGGAGCAGCGCCTCCCAGTTCTGGAACACGTCGCGCCAGTTCCCTTCCCAAGCCAACAAGCGCTCGCCGGCCGCGTCGCGCACGCGCACGTCAAAGCGATTCCAGGGCCGGCTCGGGTCGCCGTGACGGCGGCCAAACCACAGGGGCAGCAGCTCGTGGGCGAGGCGCAGCAGGTCGGGGTCGTCGCGGCGGCGCACGCGGTCGAGCAGCTCGCCCACCTCGATCGGGGCGTCACCCAGCGCGTCCAGCCACACCCCATGACGGGCGTAGCATGGGCGGTTTCGGTTGCTGACGAGGGCGCGCAGGTCCGCCGGGGCGACGCGCTGCTCCTGGAGCGGCACCCCGCCGCGCATGGCGTTGAACAGCGCGTTGGCGCGGTGGTGGGCGTCCAAGGTGGCGTCGCCGGTGCGCTGCAGGCCGTCCACGTCGGCGAGCAGGCCGTCGAGGGCGGCGGTGCTCGCCCGCACCTCGGCCTCGATCGCCTCATTTAAACCTACACGATCGCGCAAGCGCAGCGCCGCCACCTGCGCGTGAGAGCGCCCCACGTCGCTCACCACATGCCAGCGCTTGGAGCCCCGCGCGTCCAGGTCGAAGGTCGACGCGACGAAGAAGGCGCCCGCCCGCCCAGTCACCAGGGTCTCGGGGACCGGCGCCTGGCCACCCGCGACGCCGTCGAGCTGGTCGCGGGAGAGCAGCACCGCCCGCGCGTCGAGGCCTGCGCACCAAGCCACCGTGGCGCGCAGGGACTCGGCGGGCTCGGCGCGATCCGAGGGCAGCGCCTCCAGGTTGATGAGCGCGAGCTCCCCCTCGGCGTCCCACTCGGCGCGGCAGTAAGCGTCCACCAAGCAGCTCGCCGTCTGCACCAGCCCGAGCGGGGCGCCCGGGGGCAGCAAGCCCTGGAGACCGTCGACGACCGAGACGTGGAGCGGCTCCTTGCAGGCTGAGGCGTCGAGGGTGCAGGTGCGCACCAGGCCAAAGCGCTCCGAGAAGGCCCAGCGGTAGCGAAACACCAGCCCGAGGGCGAGGTGCTGCTCCTCGAACACGAGCTGGTCGCCCGCCACGGACTTGCGCAGGTGCCGCCGCACGCCGGCGTGGCTGCGGGGCACGAAGGGCTCCCAGGTGGTGAGCACGCCGCGCGCGTCGCGCACCCGCAGCAGGGTCCACGGGCCGTAGTCGTGGTGCGACCGGTGCAAGCGGTCGTCCGTCAGGTAGGGAAAGAGCGCGTGATCGGGGCTGCGACGCCCCGCGACCAGGCCCCCGCGCGACGAGGCGTAGAGCCACTGATCCGACGGGCTCACCACGCTCACCAAGAAGGGCGGCATGTGGTCGACGTCGTCCACGCGCACCCACGCGACCCCGTCTACGTCGCGCTCCACCAACGACGGTCCGCTCATGGCGCGAGCTCCTTCGTGCATGTCCTCACCACCCCCGCTCGCTCACGCGCACCCAGTCGACCAGCATCGTAGCGGGGAAGGGGGTGGCGTCGGTGGGGGGCGCGACGAAGTGACCGCCCACCGCCAGGTTGAGCAGCACGAACATCGGCTCGTCGTAGACCCACACGGCGTTCGGGGGCAGGTCCCCCTCGCTGAGCCGCTGGTAGAGCACGCCGTCCACATACCAGGCCACATGGCCGGGGTCGATCTCCACCGCGAGGTCGTGAAAGTCGTCGGCGAAGCTGCCGTCCGACAGCGTGTAGTGGCCACCGATGCCGCCCGCCCCCGACGCGCCCGGGCCGTGGGCGGTGCCGTAGACGGTGGCGGGGACCTCGCCCTGCGCTTCGAGCACGTCGAGCTCGCCGCACCAGGGCCACCCGACCTCGTCGATGTTGGCGCCGAGCAGCCAGAAGGCGGGCCAGAGCCCCTGCCCCTCGGGCAAGCGAATCCGCGCCTCGAAGCGCCCGCCCGCTTGGTCAAAGCGGCCCTTGGTCTTGAGCCGCGCCGAGGTGAAGTCGTTGCCCTCGTAGGCCTCGCGCAGGGCGGTGATGGCCAGGTGCCCCTGCCCGTCCAGAGCGGCGTTCTCCACGCGGTCGGTGTTGAACTCGAGCTGGTTGTTGCCCCAGCCGCCGCCGCCGACGTCGTGCACCCACACGTCGCCGTCGGGCGGCGCGCCGGCGTCCCCCTCGAAGTCGTCCTCCCAGGTGAGCAGCCACTCGCCGTCCGAGGGGTTCGGGTCGACGCAGGCCAGCAGGGTCATGAGCAAGAGCATGGCTCAGTCCAGGTAGAGGTTGTCGATGTAGAGCAGATCCCCGGCGGTGCCCACCTCACCCACCAGGATGAGCGGCACGTCGACCTGGGTAAGATCCGCTCCCGGAGCGGCGAAGTCGGCCATCGGGACGCTGAGGGCGTGCCAGGCGCCGTCGGCGACGAAGCCGTAGTCCGCGGCGTCGAGGCGGCCCTCGTTCCCGCCCCCCTGCAGCGCGAGGTCCACCGCCGGGAGGCCGCCGCTCGCGGGGGCCATGAGGTGCAGGTGCAGCGTCGTCCACGCGGAGAGGTCCTGGGCCGCGTCGTAGTGCAGCCCGCCGCCCCACCAGGCCTTGCCGGCGTGGGTCCAGACCTCGGAGCGCAGGCCCTCGACGCGGAGGTCGGAGGTGCCGATCGCGAAGGTGTTGTCGTAGATGTAGAGGTTCTCGGGGGCAAGGACCTCGGAGTAGCCGCCCTCGTAGAAGTAGCCGAGCGACAGGCGCGGCACACCGTCCACCCAGGGGTCGGGGCCCTCCAAGAAGCCGTCGCCCGTGTCCCCGTTCCACGGGGGTGGGTGGGGGTAGACGGGGGCGCCGGGGTCCGGGCGGCAGGCGAGCAGGAGGGCGATGAGCGCGTGCATGGCGGCCCCCTAGGGCGTCGCGACCACGACCTGCTGGCCGTCGTCGGTGGTGAGGAGGGCGAAGCCCGAGGTGTCGCCGCCCAAGGCGCGCAGCCCCTCGAACGCGAGGGGGGCCACGGGCCACGAGAAGGTGCCGCTGGCGTCGAAGGTGACGTCGGCGGTGAAGTTGTCGAGGACCGAGCGGTAGCCGCGCACGGCGAGGTCGCGCGCGAGCCAGAGGTCCTCGGGGGCCGCGAGCTCGTCCTCGTAGATGCGCTGCAGCGAGGAGGCCGTGTAGAGCTGGTGCTCGCCGGTGGGCTCCGCCGTGAGCGCGGTGGCCATGGCGTAGAAGCCGTGTACGGGCCCCGACGCGAGCACGTCCCACTTGGTCTGCGGCCCGATGCCCCCGGCGAAGGGGTTGTTCGGGTCGGTGAGCACCGAGACGTCCGGGTACACGCCCTCATCCGGCGAGTAGGGCACGAAGACGAGCTGCGTGAGGTCCTCGCCCACGACGTAGGTGGCCGGCTGCGCGCAGCCGACGAGGAAGAGACAAGGCAGGAGCTTCTTCATCGCCGCCTCAGAGGCTCAGGTGGATGTAGGTGCCGAGCTCGAGCTCGTAGCCGCGGAAGTCCGGGGCGCCGGGGCGGGCGAACCAGCCCTCCGAGTGCTCGTCGAGGGTGCGGTACTTGCTGCTGAGACCGAGGCGGGTGCTGGTCTTTCCGCGGCGGGGCGCCGCGAGGCCCCCCGAGAGGTCGGTGCTCAGCTGCACCGGGTAGGTGAGGTTGAAGTCCTGGTGGAGGTCGTAGGGCCCCCAGTCGTTCAGCTTGAGCGCGGTGTCCCAGGCGAGGCTGCGGTAGCGCACCCGCACGTCGCCGCCGCTGCGCAGGAGCAAGCGGGGGTCCGAGCCGCGCGCCTGGGCGGTGCCGCCGTAGGCCCCGAGCAGCAGCTTGAGGTCGCCGCGCGGGTTGAGGATGGCCTTGGCCTGCACCTCCCACACATCTTGCGCAGGGGGCGCCGCGTCGTAGGAGAAGAGCGTTCCATCCGCCAAGAAGCCGAGGTTGGAGTCGCGCGAGGTGGGCTGCATGCGGTAGCTAATGTCCAAGCTCCCGGCGAAGGCGGCGTCCTCGCGCTCCTCGTTATCCCAGGCCCACATCCAGCTGCCCGGGGTGGGGTCGTAGGCGAGGAGCAGCTCCAGGCCCGTGGTCTCGCGGTTCTCCAGCACGGCGAAGGGGTCGTCGAGCACGTTGCGCGGGGTCACGCCTGCGTAGTACCAGCCCGTCGAGGCGTCCCAGCGGTCGGCGATCGGGCTGAGCGGCCCCACGAGCGGCTTCTGGATGAGCACGTTCGGGGCGATCTGCAGCGTGCCGAGGCTCAGCGCGACGCCAGCGCTGCCGCCGACCTGGTTGCCGCGCTGCGAGGGGCGCAAGCTCCAGCCGGTGAAGATCTGCGTGGCGTCCACGCCGCCGTCGGACACGAGCCCCTTGTAGGCGCCGTCGACCAGCAGGTGAAAGCGCCCTTGCTGAGCGGTGAAGCGGGTGCGCGCCCCGAGGGTGTCCACCATCGCGATGGTGTCGTCGAGGACGTGTACGCCGCTGTCCAGGTAGCTCGGGCCGTCGGCGGCCTCGACCACCCGCGTAAAGGACTCGCCCACCCGCTCGGTGCCCGCCATGAGCCCGCCGAGCTCCCAGGTCACCGCCTTGGACGTCCACTCGGTGGAGATCGCCGTCTTGCGGGTGACCCGCTCGGGGACCGCGAAGCTGCTCTTCACCACGGACTGCGGCGCGATGTCCTCTTGGTGCGCGATGGCGAGCCGCGTGCGACCGACCTTGTGCGCGTACAGCCCGATGAGGGTGGGGTTCGCCCCCCAGTAGACCTCCGGGCCAAAGGCCAGGCGCAAGCCCTCTAAGCCGCCCTTGCCGGTGAGCTCCACGCCGATCGGCACGTCGGCGTTGTAGGTGTCGGGGTTCGGGCCGTAGTTGGCCTCGCGGTAGAAGCCGAAGAGGTCGCCCTCGTAGCCCCAGTGAAAGTGCGGCTCGCGGTAGTAGCCGTTGAGGGTGAAGAGCTCGTGCTCCCAGGTGAAGGCCGCCCGGTAGACCCTCACGCGCTCCAATGCGGCGAGGTCCACCTGGTCGCCCGCAGCGTCGACGCCGACCAGATCGCGGCCCCGCGTCTCGTAGGTGATGCGGTCGATGCGGTTGGTGGGGGCGTGGCCGAGGAGGTTCACTGAGAGCTCGGCGCGCACGTCGTCCGAGGGGTGGGCCTCCGCGTCGACGTAGAAGGACGCTTGGTGATCGAAGGCGAAGCGCGCTCGCCCCTCGCCCGCCGCGCGGTCGGTGGTGGTGGTGAAGGTGTCCATCTCCACGCGCACATTGGAGACATAGGCCCGCGAGAGCTCGGCCACGCGACCCCGCGTGAGGGCCTGGTCGTAGGCGTCCTCGAAGCGGAGGGGGTCGATGGCCGCGAAGTGGGCGTCGAGCTGCGCCGCGCTGAGGTCGGGGTCGTAGGGGTCGAGGCGCCAGGCCTCGCGCAGGGTGAATTAGCCCGCCCGCGGGTAGAGCTCGAAGAAGCCGTTGGCGTCGGGGGGGCCCTTGGCGGTGATGCCGAACCACTCCTCGTTCATATTGTTGCGGCCGTCGACGAAGTCCTCGGTATAGGCGTTCGTCGCCCAGGAAGCGGTGGTGTCGTGGACGTCGAGGTTCTCCTCTTGCTTGTGCTTCCACCAGCCGTCAGACCACTGGAAGACGTAGCCGCCGAGCGCGTTCCCGACGCCTCGCCCGTCCGTGTTGCGGTAGATGTCCTCCCACTGGCGAGCCAGGTAGCGCGCCTGCAGCTGCCCGTCCTCGCGGCCCGCCTTGGCGTCGTAGGCGTCGGACCCGAACTCCGAGAAGAGCAGCGGCAGGTGCAGGGTGTCGTTCACGACCTGGTAGGCGTCGCGAGCGGTGGCGCCGCGGTAGACGTTCGCGCCGAAGATGTCGAGGTTTGGGCACTCCTCGGCGATGAGCGCCAGGTAGTGCAGGTCGCCGTTGGCGATGGCCACGGGGTGATGGATGTCCGCCGCGTGGACGGCGTCGGTGACCTCGCCCATCAGGCTGTAGAGCGCCCGCGCGCGGGCCTCGTCGCGCTGCTCGACGGGCAGGTCCTGAATCTCGAAGCCCGACCACTCCAAGCCGTAGTTGTTCTCGTTGCCGAGCAGCCACAGCAGCACGCCGGGGGTGTCCCGGTAGCGCTCCACCGCCGCGAGGGCCTCGGCCTGAATGGCGGCGCGGGTGGCGGGGTCCGCGTAGTCGGTCTTGGCCACGAAGCGCCCGTTCACGGTGACGCCGTAGCGCCCCATGAGCGGGTTGATCACCGTGGAGATGCCGTACTGCTCCCAGATCCACTGCACCCAGCGCGGCGGGATGCCCGGGTACTGGCGAATGGAGTTGGCGCCGCTCGCTTTGAGCAGGTCCATCTCGCGGCGCAGGGCCGCTTCGATGTAGTCGTCGGGCTGATCCCACAGCACATAGCTGTAGTTCTGCCCGATAGGCACGTAGCTCCAGTTCATGCCGCGCACGAAGGTGGGCTCGCCGTCGACGAGGAGCTGAAAGCCCCCCTCGTCCTGGTGAACGACCACGTGGTTGGGCGCCGCCCAGGCGGAGCCCGACAGCGCGAGCCCCACCATCCACCCAGCGATCTTGCGCATGGTCCCTCCCGAAGACGAGCGAGGAAATACCTACGGGACCTCGGTCAGGACCATGTCGTCGAAGTAGACGCTGCCGTTGCCATCCCAGCACTGGCCGTCCGTGGTGCCCTTGCACTGCCAGTAGGAGATGGCCCCCTGCACCACGACCGCCCCCGTCGGCGCGGTGCCCGACGCGGTGAGCTGCGTCCAGGTGTCGACGGCGTCGGCGTTGGTGACGTGCGCCGACTCCTCTTGCAGCAGCATATTCCAGCTCGCGTCAAAGAACTTGAGGCTGATGAACGCGTAGGTGTGGGTGGCCGTGAGCGGATCGGCGTTGTGGAACCAGGCCCAGCCCGAGAAGGTGTAGGACGAGCCCTCAGTGGTGCTGAACTCCTGGTAGACCGGCGTCTCGCCCTCCCAGCCGCTCCACAAGCCCCAGACCTTGAGCGAGCCGCTGCCGGCGTAGGCCGTGAAGGTGTCGGTGCTCTGGTAGAGCTCGTCGCCGGTGGTCATCGCCGCGAAGCTGGTGATGTCGACGGGGTAGACCAGCCAGTCGGTGGTGCCGCTCTCGAAGCCTGGGTTCGCGAGCAGGTTGATCGGCGCCGCCGTGCCCGTATCCGTGCCCGTATCGGTCCCCGTGTCCGTGCCGGTGTCCGTGGCCGTATCGGTCCCCGTACCCGTGTCGGTCGCCGTGTCCGTCCCTGGCTCCGTGTCCGTGCCGCCGCCCGTGTCCGTGTCGTCTTCGGGCGCGCCGCAAGCTCCAACGGCGAAGGCCAAGCCAAACAGAAGTGTCCAACGAGTCATGATGTCTCCTATGCGCGCACGCGGCGCGCGCTGTCGGTGGAACCCGCCTGGAGAGCGGGGGTGGGGGCGAGGAAGGCGTCAGGCTCGTGAAGTACGGCCTGTAGCAGGAGGGTGGCCGCGCCGAGCGCCGCGGTGCGGTCGCCGAGCTCGCTGAGGACCACGTCGGCGCTGGCGAGGGCGGCCCAGAGCGGGCGCTCGCGCACCGACTCGCGGAGCGCCTGCAGCAACGGCTCGCCAGCGGCGGTGAGCCCTCCGCCGAGCACCACCACCGAGGGGTTGAGCAGGTTGAACAGGTTGGCGATGGCGGCGCCGAGGTGCCGCCCCGCGTGCTGCACCGCGTCCAAGGCCGCGGGCTCGCCCAGGGCCGCCGCGCGCGCCACCTGGGCGAGCGAGCGAGGTTTGCCCTTGGGATCGGGACCGGCGCGCTCAATCACCGCCGCCGAGCCGACCAAGGTCTGCAAGCAGCCGCGCAGGCCACAGCTGCACTGGGGCCCGGAGGAGTCGATGGCGGTGTGCCCGATCTCGCCGGCGAAGCCGTTGGCGCCGTGCAGGATGTCGCCGTGGAGGATGAAGCCCGCGCCCACGCCCGTCCCGAGCTTGATGTAAGCGACGGAGGGCTGCTCCTTGCCCGCGCCATGCCAGGCCTCAGCCAAGGCGCACAGGTTGGCGTCGTTGTCCACGCGCACAGGGATCTGCAGGCGCTCAGCGAGCCACGCCGCTGGGTGAACCCCCTCCCACGCGGGCAGGATCCGGGGGGAGAGGTTGTCCGGGCGCGCGGGGTCCACCGGCGAGGGCACGCCGAGGCCGAGCCCGAGCACGGCGTCCAAGCCCACCCCGGTCTCCGCGAGCACCTCGCCCACCAAGGCGACGACGCGCTCGAGGGCGCCGTGTGGATCCGAGCGCACGGGGTGGTCGACGGTGCGCCACGCGACGATCTGGGCCCGCAGGTTGGTGAGCGCGAGGGAGATGTGCGTGGCGCCGAGGTCCACGCCGAGCAGGTGAAAGCGCTCCTCGTCGAAGCGCAGCACGATGGGCGGCCGCCCCCCGGTGGTGCGCGCCGCGTGCGACTCGCGCATCAGCCCGCGCTCGATGAGCTCGCTCACGACCCCCGACACGGTGGAGGGCGCGAGGCCCGTCTCGCGGACCAAGTCCGCGCGCGAGATCTCGCCCGCCTGCCACGCAAGGTGCAGGAGCAAGGCCGTGTTGTGCGAGCGCATCCGCGACGCGCTCGCCCGCTGGCCGCGCCCTGAAGGGCTTTGTTTGTTCGCCGAACGAATGAACATGCCGACAGGATAGCCGAGCGATTCAGGCAGTCAAGCGCTTTGTTCAACACGACGGGCGCACCGCGACCGATTCAGTCGCCGGGCCCCTCTACAGCCGCCTTCCAGGCCTCCACCGCGGTCTGAAAGGCGCGGCTGCGCGGATCGCCCTCGACCGTGGCACCGCAGGCTGGGCAGCGCACGGTGCGCCGCACCTTGGTGTGGCCCGCGCAGTTGACACCGATGGGGATGTCGACCGCGATCGCCGGCCAGACACCGCACTTGGGGCACTTGAGCGGGGGCATGAGGGCTCCGGTTCAGCCTGGGAACAGCGCGCCGATTGCGCCGGCCGCGCGGGGATAGTAGCCTGCCGCCATCGAGGTGCACATGCGCTGGTTGGCGACGGTCCTGCTGCTGGGTGGCTGTGGAAGCGGAGGCTTGGGCCCCCCCCAGGGCGCCATGGGCGTGCTCTTGGGCCCAACCAGCTTCCCGCTCGCGCTCGACACCGACCTCACGGTTGCGGTCATGCGCACCCAGGTGTCGGATTACTCCGGCGCCTATTGCGAGGCCCGGCTCCAAAACCTCGCTGGGACCGCCTTTGGCGGCACGGGCAACCTCAACGGCTACTGCCCGTCAGGCGCAGCCTTCGACGCCGCGCACCGCGTCTTCCTCACCATCAACGGCACCCTCGCCGTGGGGACGCTCTCGGGCCCTTGGGCCAACTTTGCCCTCGGCGGCGGCGGCGAACGCACCGCGACGCTGCTCTCGGACGGCACCTACGTCGCCTGCGCGGGTGACGACCTGCTCGCGGTCTCTCCCGATGGCCCGCTCGTCTACCGCACGCCCATCGGCGGCACCGCGACCCTCGGGCTCATCGCCGACGAGCAGGACCGCGTGTTCGCGCAGGTCCGCCGCGCGGACGGCACCTGGCGACTCGTCGCGCTGGACGCCAGCGGCGAGCCCCTGTTCGACGTCGCGATGGGCGAGCCGCAGGACACGCCCTCCCTCGCAAACGACGACAGCGTCATCGTCTCCGCGATGACCGACGCTGGCGCGGCCCTGCAGGTCTTCGACCCCGCCGACGGCGCGCTGCTCCGCGAGGTTCCCCTCGCGTGGCCCGCCTACTCGGTCGTGGTCGCCGACGACGGCGACTGGATCGTCGGCGAGGTAGGCTACAACGCGGCGACGAACCAGCTCACTGGGATCGACACCCTCGTGCGCATGAGCCCCGATGGGGACGAGCGCTGGTCCCGCGAGGAGCGCGACTTAGGCCCTGCGATCCTAGACAACCTCCAGCGTCTGTGGGTGTCCTTCGGTGGAGAGGTGCACATCCTCACCGGCGGCGGCCACGTCATCGAGAGCTTCCCCGGCGGTGGGGCGCCCGCGGGCCCGCCCGTGCTCCAGAGCGGCTGGTTCGGCGGCACCTACGACGCCTACGCGGCCCTCACCCCCGTGCGCGCGGACGTCACCCTCGCCACCACCGGCTGGCCCCGCGCCGGCGGCTCCAATCGCAACAACGGCCGGAGGCCCACGCCATGAGCTCACTTCGCTGGTTCGCGGGCGCTATCGTGCCGATCGGCTTCTCCCTCGGGTGTGTGGTGGGTGACGGCGCGCTCAACGGTGACGAGCCGTTCTGGGACGTGACGATCGAGCCGCTGGAGGGCGACTGCCCGGTGCCTCCCAACTTCGGCAACCGCTGGTGGGCCGAGTTCCCCGAGGACGAGGGCGTGGTCGACCCGAGCGACGGCTATGTGCACGGCACGAAGCTGCGGTTCACGCCCAACATCGGCTCCACGCCGGACGAGAACTCCTTCATCGACTGCCCGCTGTCCGGCCGCGACTTCACGTGCGACCCCACCGGAGAAAACACCGTGGACGGCCGCCTGCATATGCAGCTCAGCGGCACGCGCAACGGCGAGGAGCGCCTGACGGCCGAGGTCGCCGTCGTCGGGACCATCGGCGACACGATTATGCCGAGCCCAACGAGCGAGGCCGTCTGGTGCTCGGGCAGGTGGTCCTTCACCGCCACCCGCGTCATCGACGCCACCGTGAAGACCTCGACCGTCAACCACCGCGCGTGCGACCTGGAAGGGACGGTCGCCTCGGCGGTGAGCGACACGCCGGCCACGCTGTGGGTCGCCAACAACTCCTCCACCCGGGCCGAGGTCGACTGGCTCGACCCCACCGGCGCCCGCGTCCACATCGCGACCGTCGACCCCAGGAGCGCCGTGCCGGTGGACACCGCGCTCGGCGCGTGGTTCCAGGTCTACGGCGGCTACGAGATGCGCTGCATCGACCTGGCCGAGGTGACCGAGGACGGCGCGCTCATCGTGGTGCACGGGATGCAGGACTAGGAGCCTGTCGGGCGTAGCGCGCAAAGCGCGCACGCCCGCAGGCTCCTCCCAGCTCGCGGAGCGAGCGGTGCCTCTGCCCCTGCCCCTGCCCGTTCGCCTCCGGGCGGAAATCCCAGCCG
>Ga0210033_1003433_pt1 | contig 12860 bp, 6 predicted proteins | sample CryGeymeta201501_FD_185465 | JGI IMG/M metagenome (GOLD analysis project Ga0210033, IMG submission 185465) | Groundwater microbial communities from Crystal Geyser aquifers in Utah, USA - Crystal Geyser metaG 2015-01 (SPAdes) (version 2) | ecosystem: Environmental > Aquatic > Deep subsurface >... | reverse complement strand
TTGAGGAAGTAATCTTTGATCTACTGGAAGAAGATGGCGGTCCGCTCATCTGGCCACGAATCACGGAACAGGAGCAAGATGCATTTGATGCTTCATGCCGCAAGCTCTATCGTTTCCTTACGACCACGCATAAAAATCAAATCCAACAGAATTCCAAGTTGGAAACCGGCTAAAATCACCCACTGATTCCCCCGACGAAGCAAATATTTCGGCCTTGTCATCGATGGATGAAGTTGTCCGGAAAGAGGTGAAAAGCAGCCCTTACACTCACTTGTTGATGATGACTGCCGAGAACCTGCCTCACCTACATAGCTCCAGTGCGCGGATGAATTGACAAATCAACGCAGCCTGATATAAATTCCAAACTATGAATCGCCCCTAGGGGCGTGTATGGCGTAAGCCCATAAACTCTCCCTTGAATTACACGGGAACTCGCTGGAAGTCCCCCTTCCTGCAAACTTTGGCTACTCGGGGAACGAAGTGGCAACCTCAGGGAAGTTGCGCCTTAAATTTACGCTCACCTTTCCGCTCAATCCTCTTGTTGAGATCTAGTGCCAGTGCTTGCTTTGCATGCACGGCTAACCGGCTTGAACGCGGCGAAATTGTCGCTCGGCTCGCCCCCATCACAATCTTCTGAATTTGTCCGGGTTTCACCCCGGCGCAAGTCGTGTCTGGCGGCCGACTCGCGACTCATTTCGCATAAATTTTGGCCGCCAGATTTTTTGCAGAAAGGAAGTTGTATGAAAAATCCCAACACCGAAAAGCAGCTAGTGATGAGTGTCGCGCTACCCGAATTGAAGCAGACACTTGATGGTAATGGCGTCATTGTGAGTCCTGATGTACTGATCACAGTTGCTCAAAAAGCAAAAGCTCTTGCACGGTACGCGCATTCTCGCGTGCATGGCTCAAGCGTTTGCGCAGAGATTCAATTCGATCCGATTGAGGCGGTGACAATCAAAATATTTACCACCCCCTTGGATGCATACCTAGCTCGGTATCCCAATGCGTTTGGTGCCAGCGTCGCTAACTTCCCAAATGCGTTCACACAGGATCATGCTGCGCTGGACACCCTTTTCACCACGGGAACTCAAGGCGAGACTGATGCCATTCAGTCTAAGAAAGCTATCGTTGCGCGCGCAAATTTGCGAAAGGTCTTGGAAGATAAGGACGGAGTGGAAATGATTATCAAGACTGGTGAAGAACTTCCCATCAGCGTTCAAACGGTTAAGCCGACCTCAACAACTTTCCTTTCTCAAGAGGTTGAAGAGATAACGGGGTGTGTTCGCAATGTCGACTCTCAGGACAACAGGGTGAGGCTGTTCAAGCTCGGCCCTCAGAAACCGAACCTGATGCTGTTTGTTAAGACTAAAGAGGACAGAGAGCGCCTACTTCAGGCGCAACTCGAAAGCACCGAAGTCACAGTTAAATTCCGACGTCAAACAAATTCGATGACCAGTTCTCACGCGCCTAGGCACGGTGTTTTGGTGGAGATCAAAGAGCCGATGAGTTGACGAACCGCTGTGCCGGATTTGTCAGGAAACGCTGATAATCTGAGGCCACTGCAGCTAGAAAAAATAGGGCATGCAGCCGGCGCATCTGCATGCCTACTCCGGCCTTCTTCGTCGAGCGATCTGCTTGGTGCAGGGGACGTGCCACAAATAGAGAAGGTGCGTGCATTCGACCAGCGCTGCCGGATTTGTGGGAACGGTAGGAAATGGAGCGTTTCTGCATATTTGTTGCCGGCACACCATATCCATTTTTCGCTGCCAAGATGGAAGCCTCGTCCCATTCACTACTGCTCAGCATGATTTGCTCTGGACTGTATCCAAGTTCTTTCAGAAATCGAACAAATCTTGAGCCCTCATTTTCGTAAGGAATGCGTAGACCACGGTAACCGCGCTGATAGTGATTACGCCAAATTTCTATTCCATCCTGAGTCAGCTGATGAAGCTTGGGATCAACAATCAGCTCGCCAAATAGTTTCGATAAGTCTTTTGCAGCACCTGAAAATATACGATCCGTTGGCAGGTTTGCTTGCTTCTCACGTCCAGAAGATATGCTATCCAAGCCGTATGCCAAATAGCCAGTCTTGCGTTCAAGTGATTTGCAGGCTTCTGCCAGTGCCTCTATTTCCGACTTGTCCCTGGCATGACGTTGCGCTACCTGTTCCAGCGGGAAACCATTGGCAAAATCCAGAAGAATCCAGTGAACCAGATGTAAAGACGAAATTGGCCTAAGTGGAGCAGGAAGTGGCAAGGTGGAGCTGGAAACTTGTGTTGCTGCCAGCGCAGTTTCTGGCGTCATGCCTTCGATACTCTTATATAGCCATTCCATCGCGACCTGTTGCGGTGATATTTCTGGTTTGTCCTGACAGAGTACGTTTAGGTGAACAGGTTTCATGCCTACCAAGCGTGCGAGATCAGATTTTCGCAACTCAATTTCGCTGTCCACAAAATCATGGAAACTGAAGTCAAATCCATGGCCATACGCACCGCAGGTGGTCGAAAGAGATGCATGTCCCAAAGCTTGGCCAACGCCATAAAGAATGCGACGGCTGGGCAGGTTGTCGTCGAGATGAAATGTTCGAAACTCCGCTTCCGGATTGTCGGATTTGAAATTGAACAAGAGGGCTGCATTGCTGACTATGGGATTTTGACTTCCATCAGACAGGCCCAGCGCGAGACCGCTTGTCCCAACCGCATGACGAATATGATGAATCCGTACATTGGGGTCGCCAGAGACATGTTTGATTATCGCCAAAAGATTTCGTGCAACATAAAGGCGCATTTCCAGCATGCGCGCTTCAGTATCAGTGCCGAATAGCGCGCACCAAGGATCGCCTTTCGCAATCGTCTCGCGGTGTTTAAGCCACTCTATAAGCAAAGACTGCTCACCTTCGTCTATGCGGTCAATCCACGGAACCTGACGAATACCTGCATGCGTCTTTGTTCGGCCATACAGGCCATTGCGGACGAGCAGCATGTAGGGTCGATCAAGGCTGATGTCACTGAGAGTGAGACGCAGCAATTCCCCAAGTCGAAGTCCACACCGATATATCAAGATCAAAGCGACTTCAAGCATGTGTCGGTCTCGCTTTTGCAGTCCGGTGTGTTGGGCAATGAGCGAGCGAGCATTCAAGTATTCAGCATGCGTGAGTATGTTGGCTGAGACCCGGTCATAGCCGCGCGTACTGCCAGGTGCGACCTCTTCCCAGTCGACATCATCCAAATCAAACTCTTCGACGCAGAAGTCATGGAAGAATCGAAGCGATTGCGCACGAGAAGACCTGGTTGATTTTTTTCCGAACTCGACTACGCGTGTATAGATGTCAGAGAGCTCTGCCTCAGAAAGTCCTAGAAAGTCCACTTCACTTGCGTGGCGAGTAAGTGGACGAGCGATATCGGTCAAATATCCATAAATAGTAAGGGGGGAGGGGTTTCGCACAATCACCGATCCCTCGCGGGCCAAGTGATCCGCCCATTGGAATAGCGCATAAACAACGGTCGGCATATTGTTCGTGGCGATGCCGGTAAGGTTGCCCGTAAGCTTGGTGAGTGGGTTCTTGCGTGTGCCCTGTAGATTTTTCGCGCCAGCCGCCGAGGCAGGAAATACATCTCGAACTGCATCAAACAACTTTTGCACTGCAGAAAGTCCCTCCGCCACCTCGCCGCTGGTATTGCTGTGTGGCCGGATGTTTTTCCGCTCTAGTGGTTCGGTTGGAGGGGGAGGGGCAAGTGGTTGGCCCGATAACAGTCGCAATAAGGCACCTTCTGACAATGAGGCTGCACGTAGATCTCCCCGACTGTAAGCCATCAGAGCCCCAGGAAGGCGCAAGGAGAAATAGGCGTTCGCTCGCTCGGCCAAAATTCTCACAATTCTTTCAGACTCTTTGGTTTGCACATCGCCACCTAGCATCTCGCCGGTCTTGATAAGGCCGCGACGAGTCAAGCCCTCGTTCGCAGTTGTTTCAGGGAAGGATTTAAGTAAGCGGCCTATCAAAAGAGTAGTCACCTTATCTGGAAACCACCGAAACACTCCGCCGCACTTTGGGTCGTCGAAGTCAATCCAGATCCACTCCTTATAACGCCGAACTCCACCAAGAAGCTTTTGCGGCAGTTGGTCCAATAGATCGATACGCAGGAAGCAGCCAAACAGTATGCTTGACACTACTGCCATCCCCAGTAGCTCATGGAAAACGGTAGTGTCAAAATTTGTCGCTGTGAGCAACAACTTTTCGCGCCACTTGGCAGCCTGCCGAGCATGAGCTAGGGATTTCGGCCCAAATGCGGCCTCTTGAGGGTTGAGATCACCGGCCCAGCCAGGGATGGTCGTCGTCTTCAGTGCATGCCGATATATCCTCATGTAGCGCGTAAGCAAGTTGAATCGCGGCGCAAGGCGATCCGGCGCATCTGTGCTGCGTGTAATGATTTCCTCGCGCACTGCATCGAACACTTGGTCTCGTGACGAATCGGAAGGCATGCGTTCTCGTGCACTTTTAAATGCTGCGCGCAAGATTTTTTTGTCGTTGTGGGATTGCTTTGAATGGTTTCCAGCCTTGGCAAACAGATCAATCAGGTCAGTTTTTAGAAGCTTTTTGATTTCGGAATCAAGGTTGGGTGTCGGCCGGCGATTGTGTGGAATCCCAGAAACGACTTCGAAGCCCATCCATTCCAAGGCGGCATCCAGCGCGGGAGCGATTAAAGATTTCCACTGCTTAGGACTCAATGCGGAATATTTCCCAAATCCGTATTGCCCGACTCCAATATGGCCCATTAGGATTGCAATATATTCGCGTGGAATGCCTGTCTCCGCTAATTTCGTTGCCAGAAAGTGGCGGAATGCGTTGGTTTCATATGGCCATGCTTCAGTATCGTCTAGCTTGATTTCATGAAAAAGCAGGTCTTCGCCGAGTTTGAAGAAAAATGGCATGAGCGAACTGCCTGGCTCATCCGCAAGGCACGATATTCGTGCGGCAAGAGATGGATTAAGGGCGCATATTCTTGCGGAAAGGCGAAGCAGATGTACGCGGTATCTTTGCAGCTGCTCAGCGACGATTCCAGGGAGTGGTATTAAACGCACGCGCGTTGCTGGGCTGGTGATTTTGTCGCTAATGATCGCCCATCGATTTTCTATGTCGATGTACATCGGGCCAAATGTGTACGCAGTCGAGGGGCGGTGTCCTGAGCAGGCGATCAGCATAAGGAAGGTGTAGAAAGAAAGCGCGTTGTGTGCCTCCAGAATTTCAGATAATGACTTTGCACTCGAGCAAAGTTCCATGGCGCCCTTTGCAAGGGACTGCACTTTCTGCCGAAGTTTCTCAGGATCTGGATATTGGCGGGATCCGTACGGTTCGTTCGTTATAGCGCCTACATCGGTAGGAGTGAAAAGAATTGTAGAGAGCGACTTTCGATAATGATTTCGCCAAGTATTGGGCTCAAAGGTTGCATAAAACAGGCCAGGAGAGTTGGAGAGTTCGGTTTTTCCTAAGGTCGCGCTACTTCCGACTTCATCACGAGTGAGCGCGTATAGGCGGTTGAACATCACAGCACGTAGCCAGGAAACATTGACTCGAGTGCGAGCATCCTTGCGAACCGAAGAACAAAAATCTGACGCAAGTTGCTTGAATGCCTCTGGAATTCCTGTGCCTGCGTGGATCGGAAGCGCATTGCCTAGAGTTTCACTAATTTGAGCGAGTTCTAACAAAGCTGAATGCAGCTCAGCCGTCAATGGGAGGAAACATCCTTCTCCGACGGGAATAAGCCATTCGGACTGCTCTGGTGTCGGAATAAAACGGCGGAGTGGCGGAAACGGGGAAAACCAGCAGGCCTGCGACAGGAAGATTGTTGCCATGCTTGTGGGGACAGCGGGACCAGAAAATTCCAAATGGATTTCTGCGAGGTCTTTAGGGCTGCGCCCGGTGATGATGGATAAGCCGGAAATCAGAGCGCCAAGTTTTTTGCGCAGCGGTGCAGTTTTTTTGGAAAGTGTCGCCTTAATTGCCGTGACAACCGTGGCTACCTCAGTGTCATTCAGGTTTTCCCAAGTATATTTGAGATATTGATTGTCGAATTCATTGGCGAAGCACGCTTCCAAGACCAGGGATTGCTGCAGAGCTAGGTCAGGCAATCTCTCGCCATTTTGTGCAGATGGGGCTACAACAATCGAAGTCTCGACCCCTGATTCGGCGTTATCCTTGCCGGGCTGCTCTGGAGCCGTACGCTGCAGGATAATCGTCTCTGGCCGAATTGGTGTCGGACGTTTGGTTACGCCAGAGCGACGGACTATTCGACCATGAACTGTCCACTCATCCTTGTCTCCGAGATCGTCCCCCATATTTTCACTGGTTGGCGGGACACTGACAGCTCTCGGCTGGACGTTGGTCGGTTGTCTAGATGGCTTTGGGTGGTCAGGGACATTTTCGGAAACGAGATCTTTTTTGAGCGCGCGCGATTCGACCTTGTTGTCGGTGGTCAGTACCGTCAGCTTTAGCTGGTTGGCAAGCTTCTGTGCGGTACCAAGAAACTCCCCCTTTGCATCGTTTAGGAATGCCCTGACGGATTCAGCATTTAGTTTGAGCGGCGGTAGCAAATCAAGGCTGTTGCTTGTTCGCAATTTGCGAAGCTGACTGACGTAATGCCCATACCCTTCTGGAATCGGGTCCCAAATCGCCTGGGACTTCCAGATTTCAGCCAGAAGCAGCCCTGAGAGAAAATAAAATGCGTTTAAATGCTCGGGAGGTTCGTCGTCACCAGATTTCTGCGTGAATAGTGAATAGACGGGAAACGCGCCATAGCGTCCAGCCATGACATTTCTGTCGCGTTGAGGAATATCCTCATCGAATGGGTAATTGGAGTAATACTCGAGCGCACGATCGAGCGATGATATGTCGAGTCCGAGGGGCAGGTAATTTGAGACCGCCTCCAATGAGTGGCGAAGGTTTTCTACAGCATCGGCGGCACCGGTTCTGATTGAAGGCGGCGCATTAAGGAGCTCGAAGAGGCGGTCGAGAGATGCTTTTTCAGCGGAGGGGGCTTGTGGGTTGCTCGCGTCCATGCTGGAGACCAAGGGTCAGTTGCAGCCATGATAGCGCGCAAAGCAATTGATCGCTAGTGCCCACAAATATAAAATGTAATTGAGCTTACTTGGTTTTGATATTAATAAAAAGATAAAGTAACAAACTCTTTTAAAACAATTAACTAGTCAAATTATGCTAATCTCACATCGATTCATATGCTACTTGTATCGTACAACAACTATCATGTATCATGCACTCATAATGCTGGGGTCGGTGGTTCAAGTCCACCTATCACCACCAAATGCGAATTTTAGACGATCTCAAAACGTCTCAAATCACACACTAAACCCTCATAGTCATTGGCTTTGAGGGTTTTTTATTGCTCATTCGGTCTCAACCATTCTCATTGAATCTCGCATCAACTGGCGGTATATTTCCCCTGCATATACCGCCATTAGTTTTCATATACCGTCACGCAAAGGGGGAGTCATGGCACTTACCGAGCTGGAAATAAGGAAAGCAAAACCTAAGGAAAAACCATACAAACTGGCTGATGGTGACGGTATGTACCTGTATGTTCACTCCAATGGCGGCAGGTATTGGCGAATGGATTATCGGTTTGGAGGTAAACGCAAGACGTTGGCACTCGGTGTTTACCCAGAAATATCCCTGTCAGAAGCTCGCGTAAGAAGACATGAAGCGCGAAAGCTTCTCGCAAATGATGCAGATCCGGGGGCGTTGAAAATTCTGCAAAAGGCTGTGCGCAATACTCCAGGAGATGAAGTTGTGTCAGATAGCTTTGAGATGGTTGCTCGGGAGTGGTTCGATCGTCACAAATTGAACTGGCGCGAAAATCATTCAAGCAAGATTATCGCTAGGCTTAATAACGACGTATTCCCTTGGGTTGGGAAAATTTCAGTTCGTGAAATATCCCCGTCGGTCTTGCTGGCTGCAATAAGAAAAATTGAGGCTAGAGGTGCATTAGAAACTGCGCACCGAGCTATGGCTTGTTGTGGACAAGTATTTAGATATGCTGTGGCAACAGGTCGTGCTGATAGAGATCCCACTGTTGATCTTCGTGGTGCACTCCCTCCCTACAAAAAGGATAAACATTTTGCAGCGATTACAGATCCAAAGAAGGTGGGGGAGTTATTGTGCGATATTGATGGCTATCAAGGCTCATATATTGTGAGAGCTGCATTCAAGCTTTCTCCCCTACTCTTTGTGCGCCCCGGTGAGCTTAGGAAAATGGAGTGGACGGATTTGGACTTTAATAAAGCAGAATGGAACTACTTCATTACTAAGACGAAAACAAAGCATGTGGTTCCGCTATGTGAGCAGGCAATCAAAATTTTGCAAGATATTAAACCTCTAACAGGAGGAGGAAGATATGTTTTCCCCGGAGAGAGAGATCACGACCGGCCAATGAGTGACAATGCAATTAGATCTGCACTTCGACGATTGGGGTGGGCAAATGATGAGATGACTCCACATGGATTTCGGGCCATGGCCTCCACTATTCTGGACAACATGGGTTATAAGCAGGAATGGCTAGAGCGTCAGCTTGGGCATGAAGAACCAAACAAAGTAAAGGCGGCTTACAAACGTGATGTTTGGAGAATGTACTTACCAGAGCGAGTGGCAATGATGCAGGATTGGGCTAATTACTTAGACAAGTTGAAGGCTGTTGCAGAAGTGAAGCCAATTCGGGAATATCCGGAGGGACAATCCCATCCATGAGCAGCTACAACTGCTAATGCATCTTGCCTAATCTTGTGGGATTTAGCCATTCAAGTCATCAATCGGTTCAATCTTTAATGCTTCAGGATGCCACTTTCTCATTTCGGCAAGGGTTGCTTCTGGGAATGTAGTCACTGAGAACTCACCTTCTGGCTTGATGACTCGCCACATGAAATGCACCTCACTCATGCCATCAAGATTTTTCTGAATAATTCCATTGCCTGTACTGACAAAACCGCCCAAAGCTCCTTTTGTCACTTTTGTCAGTTCGATATTAGGGGTACTTTGAGAAACTGTTTCATCCTCAAGCTGTTTCAGCCTATCCAGATACCTACTCATACAGTCCCCACGCTCAACCAATAATAGTGTGTAGTGGGCCTCCCACCAGTAAATCGGTCTTCCCTTCGCATGTGACCATATTCCTCCAGCAGATCAATAGCAGATTGCGCTTTGATTGGGGTCTCCAGTCCCGCCCAACCAGCGCGATAAATATCCCGCCCTGTAAATGGACTGGACAACTTGCCGCTTGCCAAGCGCTTTAATAGCGTTTTAGCAGCGTCAATATCGGGACGAGTGGCGTAGCTATAAATCCGCCTTGCGTGTGATTCTAGGTACTCACCAAAGGCGATTGCACGCAACAATGACTTCTCACTGACTGCGCCGTGCTTGGTGTCGCATAGGTGGTTAATCAGTGCCAGCGAAGGGATTAACTTTCGATACTTGGAAAGATGCGACACGATAGCTGGATGCTCTTCGCCAGATCTTAATCGGGTTTCCAATGAAGCGCGCCATTCTGAAAATACCAATTGCGCCTCATCATCAAAACGCAGAAATGGTGTGCCACCGAATTGGTCCGCTTCCGCGCCAATCTCAATGCTGGATAGATTGTCCAATCGTTCAGCCAACTGATTTACGGCTTGCCGAATCTCACTATCAGGATATCGATCAACTTCTTTCCAGTCGGGTGAGATGTCGGGATAGACCATTAAGCCAAAGCGTTGTAGCAGCCCGTCCGCTCCCGCGCCACCGCCTGTTGCCTGCCTTACATATTCAGCCAATACGCCGGGTTGTATACCCCCAATAATGGACAAACAAAGTGCCTCAATATGCAATCCCTTGCCGCGCATTATTCTGTCGAAGGTGTAAGGCTTGTCACCGTCCGCTGATGTGAGATAAAACGACCTCGCCACTTCCTGTCCGCCCGCATCCAACTGTTTCAGAAGTCCGATAATCTCATCCGATTCAACTAATAGACCATTGGGATTTTCAATCAGCAATTCGCCCAATGCTTCATAGCTGGCATTGTTAGTTAAGAAGCGTTTTAGAATAGGCTTGTTATCTATTTCCTCAGCTCTGAGCAGCGATCTAACGTCGGCATTCTTGTTATTTCTGAGCTTCTTTTTGGCTTCATTCTTTCCCAACACCTCCAGCAACTTGGCAACTTCTATTTGAGATTCGTGATCAACCATCTGATTGTTAAAACTCTCAAATGCCGCTGCCTGTAGCTTCTTGATTGGGGACAATGCCGCACCAAGGGTTGGACTTTTCATCACACCTGAATTTCCTACTACTGCCCCCCACAGATTGCAGATGACTGTCCAGTCGTTTTGCTTCATTGGCCTGATGCCAACCTTGCGCCCGATGATCGTTCCCATCATCACCATGACTGCCACAGCCGCAAAGTCGGGCGGACATTGCATGCGTTCAGAAATATCTTTTACGAAGCCTCGCAATCCATCAGGAAGATAGGCGTAGTCGAAAGGCATCACGCCTGGCAGTGCTGGCAATGGCTCGGGTTGCGCACTGGCATCACCCACATCATTTATTCGCGATATTCCACTTCCTAGGGGGTCAGTTTGTTGGATGACAAACTGTGCCGCTTCAATCGCCACCTTTACCGCATCACGCCCTTGCACGATTGCCATGTCGTTGAAGTCTTTATCACCATCTGGTCGTGGTTCGCCGAATACAGGCATGGCAACTGATCCACCAACAGCTTGAGCGGCTTCGGTGGCTTTGCGCTGCCCCGTACCTGTCGCATCATCATCGGCACACAAGATGATCTGCACATTGGGTTTATTTGCTCGCAATGCAGTTGCCAGCTTTTTTAGATTGCCCGCATCGAAAGCAACAATCACCGCATAGCCTGTTGCTTCATGGATAGATGCTCCAGTAGCAAATCCCTCACAAATACAAACGGGCTTACCCAACTCGATCTTGCCGATGACAAAGCCGCCTTTCTCACCGTTTGGTAAAAACCGCTTTTCGCCATCACAATTAATAAATTGCAGGCTAGATATCTTTCCGCCCAACATAAGCGGCATTACTAAAGCGCCGTTGCAGTCCATCCCGCCGATGGTCAACGATCCGCAAAAAACCTTCGCCCCATGCGGCATGATGCCCTTCCGCTTAATATACGGATGCTCGGTAACGCATGGCTGGTTAGCCCCTAGTGTGTTTGATGGATCATTCCATAGTGCTTGTGCTTTGGATGCCGCCATTGCCCTACGATTTGCCAGTGCATCAATATCAGCCAAGCGCTTAGCTTCTCGCTGGGCTACTTCTTCCGCTGTTGGTTGTGCAGGTTTGCCGGTACTGTTGTGGACATAACCGCCTTGCTTGGCATAATGAAACAACGTGCCAATGTTGATACCGCCGTCATTGGCAAATGACTTCCACGAGGCCGCTGCCGCGCGTGCAGAATAATTGTCTGCCGATCTAGACCAACGATCCCAAACATCAAAGCCGCTTTCATCAAATTCTGCTTTGATACCCATGCCACAATTGATCCAAGTATCGCGGTCGCTTGCATCAATATAAGCTAATGCCTGTTCGACTTGGATGAGCGAGGTGGTGAAACTATCTCGTGGCTTCGAGGACTTGCTTTCGCGAGGATCGGCAACTTTTTTGGTAGTGTACATAGTCGCCCCTTACGCTGTTTTTGTAAGGTTTGATAACCATCCGATAATGTCCGATTGCTTCCAGCGCACAGAACCTGTCCCCAGGGAAACAGGCGCAGGAAATTTGCCCGCTTTAATTAAGCGATAGATGGATGCGCGGGATAATCCAGCAATCTTTTCAACTTGTTTGCGACGCAACAGATGGTCAGCGAGTTGTTGTGCAACTTGATTCATTTTGTACCCTTTCAAGATTGATTGAAACGGTACGCATGGTATGCACTAAGATTGTTTGAAAATACAGCTGTTCTGGCTCAGTACGTACTCAGCCAGTAGAGTGCGACTTTTCCCACTCTCTACACCACCGTTCAATAACGGCAGAACTTTCTAAGTTTTCGTACTTGCTCAACATATCCTTAGCAAATGCAGCTTTGCTCTTGTAATTGCCTTTCGGGATTTCTGGTGTTTTGGACTTTTGCCAATCATGCCAGCATTGGAATACATAAGATTTTTCTAATTGTTTGGGGTCGTTTTCCAACCTTTTCTTTACTGCACGTATCGCAATAAATTTTTGCTCCCTCGCTCCAAGCATAGAAATTGGTAGAAATTCACACAACTCATCGGAGCAAAATAAGGCATCCATGGCGAACATTGCAGCCTTGTCGTAGTTATTTCTTAAGTGATGTCTAATCGCCAGTTTTCCGCAAAGATGAGCCATAAATGCAACTGCCGACATATATTCCTCATCGTTCCAGCCTAAAGAATGTCGAGCGGAGCAAACTGCTGTGTATGGTGACTCTCTAACTATTTCGCCTTGATCGTGATGTGTGAATCGATCTCGATTCCGAATGAGGTCCTTCAATAGCGTTGATGCATCAATTGATGACTTCGGATGCTCATTGTTAATGAGTGAAATTCTTACTCCGAATAATTCAATTATTTCACTCAGAAATGCAGTAAACGAATCATTTTTTGCCTCTCTGTAAAGTTGACATTCAACGTACAGATCTACCGACAACAAATCGATTGTTTCAATTACTAACAGCCGAGGTTTTCCCACACACAATCTCCTTAATATTTTTGGTTCATCCGACTTTCCCGTGGGTAACCCGAGCCGGATACAGATCAAGCCCGCCGCAGTGGAAATAGATGGCGATCTTGAAATGGTCACGGTTCCTGAATCCACAGGCACGTTTTTGTACCGTTGC